>Ga0126371_10001366_pt1 | contig 20589 bp, 16 predicted proteins | sample PanSoiMetaPlot_4_FD_110145 | JGI IMG/M metagenome (GOLD analysis project Ga0126371, IMG submission 110145) | Tropical forest soil microbial communities from Panama - MetaG Plot_4 | ecosystem: Environmental > Terrestrial > Soil > Tropical forest > Bulk soil | place: Panama | collected 2016-02-17 | reverse complement strand
GTTCTTGATAGCCGCGAGGCCGAAGCGGATGGAATCGCCGACGGGAGTGAAGTAGAGGTCACTTTCGTTGACATCCGGCGGCAGGATCGAAACGCCCATACCACGGGCTTCGTTTATGTACTTCACCTGCTTTTCCGCGTTCCCGGTTTCCGAAGTGAGCAGCGCCGCCATAAATTCCACTGGATAATGCGCCTTCAAATAAGCGGTCTGGTAGGCAAGCAAGGCGTAGGCGCAGGAGTGGGACTTGTTGAAACCGTAGCCGGCGAACTCCTCCATCAAATCGAAGATTCGAACGGCTTTCTTTTCGTTGATCTTGTTCTTTTCGCAGCCGGCTAGGAATTTGGCGCGCTGCGCCGCCATCTCTTCCTTTTTTTTCTTGCCCATCGCGCGACGGAGAATGTCGGCTTCGCCAAGCGAAAAGCTTGCCAGCACATTAGCGATCTGCATCACCTGCTCCTGATACAGGATGACGCCGTAGGTTTCTTCGAGGATGTTCTTGAGCTGCGGGAGCTCGTAATTGACCTTTGTCTTGCCGTGCTTGCGGTTGATGAAGTCATCGATCATACCGCCCTGGATGGGGCCGGGCCGATAAAGCGCGTTGAGCGCGGTCAGGTCTTCGATGCGCGTCGGCTGGTAGCGGCGAAGGATGTCGCGCATGCCGTGCGATTCAAACTGAAAAATCGCCGTCGTGTCACCGCGCGAGAACAGCTTATAGGTGGCTTCGTCTTCGAGCGTGAGACTGTCGAGGTCGAGTTTCACGCCGCGGTTCTGCTCGGTCATTTTCACCGCGTCGTGCAGGACGGTCAGCGTTGTGAGCCCGAGAAAATCCATCTTCAGCAAACCGATGCGCTCGAGAGCGTTCATGTCGTACTGCGTGGTGATTTCGTCGCGGTTGGTCTTGTAAACGGGGACCAGTTCGGTGAGCGGCTGTGGCGAGATAACCACGCCGGCAGCATGTGTCGAGGCGTGGCGGGACAAGCCTTCCAGACGCAGGGCAACCGCCATCAAATCTTTGAGCTTCTCGTCGCTCTCGACGGCCGATTTCAGCTGAGGCGCCTCTTCAAGTGCAGTTTGCAGCTCGATGCCGAGCGTTGCCGGGATCATTTTGGCCAGGCGGTCTACTTCCCCGTACGGGATATCCATCGCACGGCCCACGTCCTTTACCGCCGCTTTCGCGGCCATGGTGCCGAAGGTAATGATCTGCGCCACGTTTTCACGTCCATACTTGCGCGTGACGTAGTCAATCAATTCGCCACGCCGACGCATGCAGAAGTCAATATCAATATCGGGCATCGAAACGCGTTCGGGATTCAGGAACCGCTCGAACAGTAGGTTGTACTGCAAAGGGTCCACGTCGGTGACGCGCAGTGCATAGCTGACCAGACTGCCCGCAGCCGAACCGCGCCCCGGACCCACGGGAACTTCCTGAGCACGTGCGTAGTGAATGAAGTCCCACACGATCAGGAAATAGCCCTCATAGCGCATCTTCTTGATCATTTCGATTTCGGAGGAAAGGCGACGCTCGTACTCGGAAAGCGGGTGACGGAGTAAGCCCTGCTGCGCAAGACGCTCGAGATAGGGCACGCGCTTGGCGAAACCTTCGCGCGTCACTTGCTCGAAATAGCTTCCCGCCGTATGCCCTTCGGGAACCTTGAATTCCGGCAAAGCGTTGGGAATGCGCTCGATCTTTACATTGCAGCGCGCAGCGATGTCCACGGTGCGCGACAGCGCGTCGGGAAGGTCCCGGAAAACCTTAGCCATCTCCTCGGCGGTCTTGAAATAAAACTGGTCGGTAGCGAACTTCATGCGATTTGGTTCGCTCATCGTCTTGCCCGTCTGGATGCACAGCAGAACCTCCTGAGCGTGGGCGTCGCTGTGGTGGAGATAGTGGCAATCGTTGGTAGCGACAAGCGGAATACCGGTTTCTTTCGAAAGACGGGCGAGGTCTTTATTGACGCGCTGCTCGATTTCGAGCCCCTGATCCTGAATCTCGAGGAAGAAATTGCCCTTGCCGAAGATGTCGCGCAGGCGATAAGCGGTTTCGCGAGCCTTTTCGTACTTCTCCTCGACAATTTGTTCAGTCACGGGTCCTCGGAGACACGCACCGAGGGCGATTAGCCCCTTGCTGTGTTTTGAAAGCAAGTCGTAGTCGATTCGCGGCTTGTAGTAGAAGCCTTCGAGAAAGCCGGAGGAGACCAGCTTGATCAAATTGCGGTAGCCTTCGAGGTTCTCGCAAAGCAGCACAAGGTGGTTGCTGCCGCGGGTGCCCGGCTCAAAATCATCACGATCTTCGGTGGGTGGTGGTCCGGACTTTTCGCCCCGGTCATGGCGACTGCCTTTGGCTACATAGACTTCGCAGCCGATGATGGGCTTCACATCGCGCTTACTGGCCTCATTGAAGAAATTGGCGGCAGCAAAGAGATTGCCGTGGTCGGTGATGGCCACAGCGGGCATTTTCTGGCGGGAAGCTTCGTCCAACAGCTCGGAAGTTTCACAGGCCCCGTCCAGCAGAGAGTAATCGGTGTGAACGTGGAGATGAACGAACTGCGGATTGCCCATGGAAGTTGATTGTAAAACGCGGGAAAGAGAAATGCGAACGGGATTCTGACGATTGTGGAAAATTTGGGTTATCGGGGAGCGCTTGCACCCGAATATCGGCTAAGGCTCGCACCCTGTGGCCCTGACCCAATCGGTGAAACAATGACTGCTCGAAAACTGTCGCTAGTGTGCCTTTCCCGCGGCCGCCGAGAAATTCAGCAGCGCCGCCGAAACTCTTCTCTGCCGGTATCAGTGAATTCAGATTAATCGGGCCGAACCCCAAGCCAACCGCCGGCTGATCTACTTCTTGCCTTTCTTTTTCGGAGGCGGCGCGGATTTTGCGGCAGTTTTTGGTTTTTCGGCCGGAGGGTGCTTTGCTTCGGAGGTCTTTTTCTCTGCGGCGAGTTTCTTTTCGACGTGTTTTTCTGCCTTCGTTGGCTTCTTTTCTTTTTCTTTCTTTTTTGGGGCTTCCTTAATTCCGGAGAGTTTGCGGAGAATCTTCACGCGCTCCTCGGGAGTTTTCGCACGCCCGTTCAACTGGATGGCGAAGACTTCTTGTACGATTTGGTCGAACTTTGGCCCGCGAGGCATTCCCAGGGCCTCCAATTCTGTTGCGACCACGGGCAAAGCCTGGCGGATCGGGCGCCACTTATGGAGAAACGCTTTTAGCTTGGAAAGCGCCGCGGAATTGCCCGACTCGGCGAGAAGGTAGGCGATGTGCTCCATGGGCATCTTCTCGATAAAGCGGTAGGCTTCAATCGGCGTCTTGGTCTTTTTCCCGGTCAGCTCCTTCTGAAGTTCCAGTGCATTCTCGGGGAATTCCTCGATTTCGGTGATCTCTGCCGCGCGGTAGCCCAGCTTGGAAAGCGTGCCGCTCAGTTCGCGGTCTTTTAGGCGGCTGAGGACCGCCAGGAGCATCGGTGCGGCAAGCCTCGGCCGGAATCCGGCCATGAAAAGATCATCCCGTACCTTGATCAGCCGATTGATGGCATCATAACCAGGATGTTTCTTCGCGATGGCCGGGCTTAGGTATTCAAGCAGGTCGTTGTCCTCCCACTCTCTCAATACCAGTTGCGGGCGCTCTTCCCGGCTCAGGCCACGCAATTCCTCGCCGCCGTCTTCCGGCGTGATGCTCTTTTGCAGTTCGCGCTCAATGGCCAGATTAAACCATTCCTGTGTCCGCGCCTCCAACTTGAAGCCCATGCGCGCGGCCATGCGCAGACCACGCAACAAACGAACCGGCTGGTTGGTGAAGCTGTGGATGGTCAGCGCACGCACCTCGCCATGCTCGATATCGGAAAGGCCGTTCGTCGGATCGAGCAGCAATCCGCGCGAAGCCGGGTTCAGGGAAATAGCGATGGCGTTCAATGAAAAATCACGGCGGCGCAGGTCCTCCATGATCGTGGACCATCGCAGTTCCGGTCGTGTTCCCGGGCGGACATAATGCTCGTCGCGCGCGGCAGAGATGCTGCCTTCGACCTCCCCGGCAAAAAGTATCTCCACGTGCCGCAGTTTTTCGTCTTCCGATAAGACCTTGGCGCCGCCTTTTTCAAGTTCACGCGCCATCTTGGAAGGATTACCTTCGACTGTGAAGTCGAGGTCTTTCAAATTGGCGCCCGTAATCAGGTCGCGCACCGTGCCGCCGGTCAAATACACGTTGAAGCCGAGTACTGCGGCAAGTTCCTGCACACGCAACATCGCCGCGCGTTGTTCCGGCGAGAGCCGGCTTTCCAGGAGAAACATGTAATCAGGCATTGCGTTCCTTCCGCTTCAGGGCCGGCATTCTTGCAGCCAATGCCGCACCCGCGATGAGTCCCGTCCCGACGCCCTAGGCGCGGGGGTGATGCGCTTTGTAAATCTGCTTCAGGCGTTCTTCCACGACGTGGGTATAGATTTGCGTCGTAGAGATATCGGAATGGCCCAGCATCAGCTGGACGGAGCGCAAATCCGCCCCGCCTTCCAGCAAATGCGTGGCAAAACTATGCCGCAGCATGTGCGGCGTCAAAGGCACGCGCAGTTCCGCGCGGCGCCCATAGGCCGAGAGGATCTTCCAAACACCCACTCGGCTCAATCGGCCTCCTCGTCGATTGATGAACAGCATCGGCGAATTGACCTGCTTCCCTGCCGGAACCAGCTTTGGACGCGCCTCGCGCAAATATCGCTCCACCAGGGCCAGGGCTTTTTTGCCGATGGGAACGATGCGCTCCTTGTCGCCTTTGCCGATGCAACGGACACAACCGACCTGACGGTCGAGGTCCATCACTCGCAGGCCAACCAACTCGGAAACGCGCAGGCCGGTCGAATAGAGGACATCAAGCATGGCACGGTCACGCAGGCCGATCGGAGTCTTGTCGTCAGGTTGTGCGAGAAGGCGTTCGATCTCTTCCAACCGGAGATACCCAGGTAATGAGCGGCGAATCTTTGGTGACTCCAGATTGAGCGTGGGATCGCTGGGAATCAGGTCCTGCGCCTGTGCAAAGCGGAAGAAGTTGCGCAATGTCACCAGGTGACGCGCCACCGTGCGGCTTTCGAGTTTTTGGTGGAACAGCGTGGATAGAAAATCCACCAGGTCGTCGCGTGTCACGTTCCCCATGGCGAGCTTCTTCTTTTTGGCGTAGCCTTCGAACTTCGTCAAATCGCGCCGGTAGGCTTCCACGGTGTTCTGGGAAAGCCCTTTTTCGACGCGCACATGCGTGAGAAATGATGCGATGGTGGGAGCAATTTCCATCACGTACCTGCCAAGCCTTCGGCTGCGCCCGGGCGCCGCATGGCGATGCCGTAGACCTCTTCAATTTCGGGACATTTAAAGAGCCAGGTGAGCCCGATATAGACCAGCGTAGCGCCGGTAATCATGGCGATGAATACCACGAGTTGGATAAGAAAGGCAGAGTTGAGGGTATACAGGTTGGCATAGTGATTGACCGCGAGGCACCCCGCGCCCATCAGGAGACTACACACGGAGATCTTTCCGAGCGATCGGAAGATGGCAAAACTGCCAAGCGGTCCGTAACGCAAGCGGAACACGGCGAACAGGGTGAAGAAATCAAAGAAGGTGGCAAGCGCTGTTGCGAGTGCCGGGCCGCCGTTCTGAAAGCGCTTGAAGAAGACCTCCAGGAACAAAATATTGAGAAGGATATTCAAGAAAAACGAAATGATACCGACGATGACCGGCGTCTTGGTGTCCTTGGCGGAATAGAACGCTGGAACGATCAGTTTCACACAGGCAAGAGCCGGCAGGCCGATTGCGTAGTAGAGCAGCGGACGCGCCGTGAGGCGCGTGGACTCCGCCACGAATTGCCCGTGCTGGAACAACATGCGGATGATAGGCTCGCGGAGGGTCATCAAGCCAAGGGCTGCAGGCACGGTGATGTAGGCGACGATGCGAACGGCAAAGGTGAGCGTTTTTTTGAGGCCCTCGTAGTTGCCGGCGGCAGCCTGGTGCGACATGATCGGCAAAATCGCCGTGGCCACGGCAATAGCATAGCCCCCGAGCATTAGTTCCATTACGCGGTCCGCCACGTACAAAGCGGTCAGGCTACCGCGAGGCATCCGCGAAGCATTTGCAAAGTACGTATCCACGAAAAAGTTAATCTGCGAAATGCCTAGTGCGAAAAAACGTGGAAAAAGCACGCGGCCGACGTCGCGGATAGCGGGATGCGAAAAGGAAAGGCCGAAGTCAAAGCGCATGCCGCGACGCACAAGTTGCGGCATAAGCATCAGAAACTGCAAAGCTCCGCCGACCAGCACGCCGACTGCGAGGGACACCGAAGGGCTCTTGAAGTAGTGCCAGACCGCGCTCGCCGAAAAAATGATGATCACGGCATTGAGCAACACGCCGGTTGCCGAAGGCAGAGCGAAATTGTGGAACGAGTTCAGGATTCCAATGCCAATAGCCGTAAGCCCCAGGAAGAAGAGATAGGGAAAGATGATCCGGTTGAGCGCGATGGCCTCGTCCCAACCGGCGACTTTGTCCTGCGGGGAGGTGAACGTGTGGATCACGTGAGGCGAGAAGATAACGCCCACCATGACCACCGCAGCCAAAATCAGAGCCACGGTCCAGAAAAAGCGGTTGGCAAAATCCCACAATTCGTCCGAAGAACGCTCCCGCATGTAGGTTGTGAACACCGGAATAAACGTGGCGGAAAACGTCGCATCTCCGACTAAGCGCCTGAAAAGATTTGGGATACGGTAGGCAAGCACGAACGAATCGGCACTAAGTGTGGTGCCTAGAAGCAGGGTAATGCGTTGGTCGCGCACGTAGCCTAGAATGCGGCTCGCAACCGTGACCAGCGAAATGATGGAGGCTGATTTTAGGATCTGCTTCTTTTCGGACAAAGAATGACCCTCAGGTCCCTAACTCCAATAAAAACAATAGGTTGACAGGAAAACAGCGCTTAACATAACATACAACTGCAGCTCTCTGCAATTGTTTCCTGCCCCGAAAACAGGTGATTCTGCTTGAAGACGCGAGCCCCAGCCTCGACGCACAAGAAGGTCGTCATCGAACTCGAGGACAGGTCCGCCCTGCGCGGTTTCTTGAACCCCGCACGTCTTTCGAGCGCGGAAAATATCGATCTTTTGACTCCTGACGGCGAACACCAGCAAGTCCCCGTCGCTAGGGTGCGGGCGGTCTACTTCGTGCGCGATTTAGGGGAGGGTTTTGCTCCGGAACGCAAGGCCTTCCTGAGCCGGCCCAAGCTCGATGGGCTGTGGGTCAAAGTGACCTTCCGGGATTCGGCAACCCTTGAGGGGGTGATTCCGAACGACCTGGTGGGCTTCCTGGACAACGGGCTGCACCTGAGCCCGCCCGACTTCAACTCCAATACCGACCGCATCTATGTCCCACGCCCGGCCATCATAGAGCTCACGGTCCTCGGCGTGGTGGGAGTAGCTCGCCGCAAGCCCGCGGCTGCCGCTGCAGCGCAACCCCGTCTGTTTAACGAATAACTTTCGACTGCTGCCCTGGCTATGGGTCTTTCTTCGCATTTTCGCCTGGCGCGGCTGCGTTTCGTTTTTGCCGACGGAACAAAAATCTCCTCTGGAGGACGGCCGCTAGATCGGAGCGTGGGCAGGATCACATCGCACGTGTTTCATCGCAGCTAGGCTAGGCCCGGGTCGGAGGATTGGCGCGGGGGAGGCGTCTACCCGCTCAGGACCGGTCGTCCGAAGGGGAACCAGTTATGAAGTTTGTCTATCTTGCGCTTTGCCTCGCTGGCGGCGGGCTGATCACTCTGGAAATCTGCACCTGGTTGAGCTTGCTGTGCATCTGTGAACTCCGCCACGAAGCCGAGATTGAGACGACCTGGAACCTTTTGATCAGACGGGCAAGCGGCTGATACTTCAGAGACGATCCGGGTCGCTCTTCGGTTGGGTCTTGGTCAGATGCCAGGCGCCACACCAATGGCAGCGGTAAGCGTGCAGTTTCAGGGGTGCTCGCGCAATGGACGCTTGATGATCTGCGGTGGCCAGCGCCTCGCCTTCGGTTGCGTATTGGCGTTTCCCGCTCACCGGGCATCTCTCATTGTTTCCACCCATAAGTCACCCAGTCTACATCGGTGGGTGCACTCGCGGCTTCAGCCTACCTGTACTTCGCGGATTCGGGTGTGCGAGACTCACTGATTGGTGTCGATCGACCGGAGGAGTGTGTATGAACCTGCACGAATTGGCGCAACGATTGGGGTGTCGGCTCGAAGGCGAGCCGCAAACGGCAATTCACGGCGTCGCGGGCATTGAGCAGGCTGGTCCTGGCGAAGTGACGTTTCTGGCAAACCGGCGCTACGCGCCGAATCTCAAAACGACCCGTGCGTCTGCGGTCTTTGTCGAGGACGACGTGGAGGTCGAGCGCGAGTCCGCCCAGCCGGTGTTGGCGAAGCTGCGCACGCCGAATCCCTATCTAGCATTCGCGAAAGCCATTGAGATTTTTTACGATGCGCCGAAATATGCGCCGGGAATTCATCCGACAGCGGTGATTGCGAAAAGCGCGAAAATTGGCAACCGAGCGCACATAGGACCGTACTGCTTCATCGATGAGGGCGTGGTGATTGGCGAAGACCCGGTCCTGCACAGCTTCGTCACGATTTACCGGGGAGCGCGGATTGGGACGAACTTCTTTGCACACGCGCATGCCATCGTGCGCGAATTCTGCCACGTTGGGGACCGTGTGATCTTGCAAAACGGGGTGGTGATTGGCGGCGATGGTCTGGGCTATGCGAAAAACACCGACGGCAGCTGGTACAAGATGGCGCAGTCCGGACCCGCGGTGCTTGAGTACGACGTTGAAGTGCAGGCAAACGCATGCATTGACCGCGCCACGGTCGGCGAGACACGCATCGGGCGCGGCACCAAAATCGACGACCTGGTGCTGGTGGGGCACGCCTCCAAGGTCGGACCGAATTCGATGTTGTGCGGGCAAGTGGGCCTAGCGGGTTCTACCCGCATAGGCGCAAACTGCATTTTGGCTGGGCAAGTGGGCACCGCCGGGCATCTGACCGTCGGCGACGGCACGGTGATCACCGCGCAAAGCGGCGTACCTAATGACGTCCCGGAGCGAGCTCTCTATTCGGGTTACCCGGCGGTCGAAAATCGCGAATGGCTGCACATGATGGCGGCGTTGCGCCGTTTACCGGAATTGCAGAAGCGCGTGGCAGAACTCGAAGAAAAACGAAATAGGTAACGCCAGCCTTAGGCTGCGCCAGGGAAGCCGACCGGCCGCTGGTCGGGCGGTAGACCGGCAGCGAGTTCGTCGTGCAGCTGCTGGTTAAGTTCGTCACGCTTTTCCGGCGCGTACTGCGTCGAGTCGATGGGCGGCAGAAACTCCACCACAATTTCTCCCGGATAAATCTTCAAAGATCGCTTTTTCATGATGCGATGTGCGTTCGAACAGGCTACCGGCACCAGCGGCACCCCCGCTTTGATGGCCATCACCGCAGTCCCCTTCTTGAATTCCTGCAAGCGCCCGTCGGGACTCCGCGTCCCTTCGGGATAGATTAGAAAGCTCTGGCCTTTTTTGATCGCCTCGGTCGCTTTCTCGAGGCTCTCGATCGCGGACTCACGGCGGAAGCGGTCCACCGGAACAAAATTCGCCAGATGAAAGGCTTGGCCAACAATCGGAACTTGGAACAGCGACTGCTTCAACAAAATGGAGATGCGACGAGGAATGGCGCCAACTACCGCCGGAGCATCGGCGGAACTCGTGTGGTTTGCAGCAAAAATGACCGTGCCGGGAGGAATGCGTTCCGTGCCTTTTACCTTGATCCGGACGCCGACTGCTCGCACGAAGAACAGAACACCCTTCAGCGCTGCCCAGTAAAGGGGGTTCGGATTCTTGCTGAAATACGTGTAAAGGAGCAACGGCGGACCGACGAACAGAATGTACACGGTCATCGCCGCACACATGAAGATGGCGCGAAGCATCGGATAAGAAACTCTCTCGAATCAGAGAACGCCGGTCAAGCGTTGTTTGGGGAGGCGAGCGGCAAAAGCGCTATCTGCGGTTCGCGGTCACGGGCTCGGTCGTGCCGTGAAGCAAGCCCTCGCGTAGACGGCGAGCGCGGTCGTCGGCATCGGCAAGCTCCGTCACCTGCAAGAACTTTTCACGCATCTCGCCGAGACGCACGTCCACGGTCTGCTCCCTGTCGCTGCGGCGGACGCGCAGCCGCAGCAGGTCGCCGGGCTTCTGCTGTGTCGCCCAGCGTTCCGGGTGGCGCGGCACATCGGCATTGTTCCAGCGCACGATCTCATCGCCCACCTGCAAACCGGCTTTGGCGGCCAGACTGTCGGCGTCCACGGCGATGACCGCCCACGGCCCGGCCGGTTCGCGCTGCGGCAGGAAACCAAGAGTTGCGTGCACGGTTTCGTGAGGGCGCAACTCAAGGCCCGCTCGAGCAAGCACACTTTGATAAGGCAACGGATTTGCGCCACCGACATAGTGGTCGAAGAAATCCGCAAGCGACCCGCCGGTCAGCTTCTCCGACTCCAGGCGGATGTCCAGCGAATCGTGGTAGTACTTCCCTTCCCGCGCGAAATCGGTGTTCATTCCACGCAGTAAATCGTCGAGGCTCCGTTGGTTATCCGTGTGGTCGCGGATCACGATATCGAGCAGAAAACCGAGGATTTGGCCTTTGGTGTAATACGAAACACTGCTCTGGGGTTGATTGTAGAGTGCATATTTTTCAAGCCATGCATCGAGGCTCGATTGCTCGGCGCTTTGCCACAGTTCCGCAGGGCGCGACTCCAATTCCGTGATCTGCATGCTTAAGTCTTGATAAAAATCCTGCTTGCTCCACAGGCCCGTCCGCACCAGGGAATAGGAACTGAACGTGTTCGTCACTCCTTCGGCAAACCACAAGGAACGCGTGTACATCTCGCGCGTGGGATCAAGTGGTTCGAGCGACGCCGGCCGGATGCGCTTCACGTTCCAGAGGTGAAAGAACTCATGCGCCGATACGTTTGGAAGAAAGTCGCCGCTCGGGATGTAAATGGCCGTCGAGTTGGAGTGCTCCATGCCGCCGCCGGAGCCCGTCGCCATCTTGCCAATGTGGAAAATGAACGTGTAGTTCGGATAGGGCGCTCCTTCCATAAGCTTCAATTCATACACGCAAATCTTACGCAGCGCCGTTTCCGCATCGCGCCGCTTGTAGCTGTCTCCGTGAATGATCACGCGCACAGGCGGCGTCAAGTCGTGCAGCGTGAACTCTTCAAATTTGCCGATCTCGATGGGACCGTCAGCTAACACGTCAAACGAAGATGCCTGTAGGGACGCTTTGCGGGCGGCGCCGGCCGTGGTAACAAGCATCGGCGTGGCCGTGGCTAGTTTCCAATCTCCAGGCATCTCTCCAAAAGTAAGCGAGGTTTCTTCGTGTCTCCTCTCGGGGACGTAGAGCAGAATCATGGCGGGGTTGATGAAGGCGTGCTCGGAATTGAGCTGTGAGCTGAACGGGCCAGGATCGTCCCAGAAAGTGTCATAGGAGACCTTAACGATGCCAGTCCCCTCTACGCGCCACGTCAGCTTGTCGAGCTTTGCGATCGGAGCGCCCTGGCCATTCAGCGTAGCGGAAACGCGCTGCACGTGGCTGCTGAAATCCCGGATCTGGTAGAGCGCATCCCACGCGGCCATTTGCAAATCCACATGGCTCTGCACATTCGGCACTTCCACGGTGACATGAAACAGATGCTGCTCGGGATGGGCGAGCGAAATGGTGTACTTGATTTCGGCGCAGGAGGGCCGAACATTGAGGAAACACGCCGAAACAAGAGCCGCGAGCAGCATCCACGGTGAGAAAGGGATTCTGATCACCGGGAGTTTGCTCCGGTAGTGGAGTGCGCCAAAGCCAGCTTTTTCAGTAGCTTTTCGCAGAGACCGTCAAAACTCCCATTCGACATGACCAGCAACAGATCACCTGGCTGCGCTTCCGCCGCCAACAGATCGGCGATGGCATCAGTGCCGGGCAAAACCCGAGCGTCTTTGCCGAGTTGGCGAAGGTCCGCCGCGACGGCCTCCGGGTCAAGCCGTTGCTCGCCGGAAAGCTGTCCGGCACGATGAACCGAGCCAAGCAGAACCTTGTCACTAAGAGCGAGCGACGCTGGCAGAGCGTCCTGAAACACTCTGCGGCGCATGGAATTGGAGCGCGGCTCCAAAATCGCCCACAAGCGCCTGCCGGGCCAGCGCAACCGTGCCGCTTCAATGGTAGCTTTCACCGCCGTGGGATGATGCGCAAAGTCATCAACCACCGCGACGCCTTCCACCTCGCCCTTCAGGTCCATTCGACGCTTCACGCTACGGAATGTCGCGAGCGCCTCCTCGATCGGCGCACGGCGGATTCCCCGCCCGTGCGCGACAATCATCGCGGCGAGCGCGTTCAAAACATTGTGCCGGCCGATGGCCGCAAGCCGCAGATCCGTGTAACGCTCACCCTTGTGGTGCACCTGGAAAGTCATCGTGTCGCCTTCGGATTGGACGTTCGACGCCACCCAATCGTTGTCCGGGTCAAACCCATAGCGAACCACGGGACACAACGCCTTTACCGTCGCACTCGCCAGCGCTTCCCCCGCTTCGGGATCACCCCAAACAATCACGCGGCCTCGGCGCGGGACCAAATTCACAAGCCTCCGGAACGCAAGTTGATAATTCTCGAAATCGGCGTAAATGTCGGCGTGGTCGAATTCCAGGGAAGTGATGATCAAATCGTCGGGATGATAGTGGAAGAACTTGGCGGCCTTGTCCCAATACGCGCTGTCGTACTCGTCCCCTTCGAGAATAAACTCTTCTCCCCCGCCGAGCCCGTAGGCTTGGCCAAAATTTTCCGCAACGCCACCCACGAGGAAATTCGGGCGTTTCTTGGCCACGTGAAACAGCCATGCTAGCAATGCCGTAGTCGTGGTCTTGCCGTGCGTCCCGCTCACGACAATCGAATGTTTCCCCGGCAGAAACTCTTCTTCGAGGATTTCCGGCAGCGAACGGTAGCGCAACTTACGGTCGAGCAGCTCTTCCAGTTCGGAGTTGCCGCGCGAAATGGCATTGCCGACGATGACGAGGTCCGGCGCGGGCGTCAAATGGGCGGGGTCAAATGAAGTGTCGTACTCGATGCCGTGCTCTTTGAGGAACGTGGAAGCAGGCGGATAAACGCCGGCATCCGAGCCGGTCACTCGGTAGCCACGTTCGCGCAGCATTCCCGCCAACGGAGACATGGCGGAGCCGCCGATGCCGATCATATGAATGTGCTTGGGTTCGGACAAGGTTTCCTTCCCTTTCTAGTTTACTCGATGACCGCAGCTTCCAGTATTTCGAGCGCGCCCTCATTCCTGGCGTGCAACTTTGCGCGAACACCTAGCGGGATCGTCAGAATCGCCCGCTTGGTATGTCCGATGGGTGCACCAAAAACGATCGGCACTTTGAGGGGGCCAAGAACAGCGGCGCAAATTTCCGCCACGCTCGGGCTCCCAGGCACGGGTGAATCGCAATCGGGAAAATCGCCCAGGACAATTCCGTTTACGTTGCCGAGGAGGCCTGCCTGATAAACATGCCGCAATGTGCGATCCACCTGATAGGGTTTCATGCCCCGATCCTCGAGCACAAGGATTGCGCCATCCGTATCGGGAGCGAAGCGAGTGCCAAGGGTGCTTTGCAGCATGGTCAGGCAGCCGCCAACCAGATGCCCTGTAGCGGCACCTGCCCTCATTGCAGATCCGTGCAGCGGAATCTCCCACTTACGCCTCGTTTCGCCAATTGCCCGAAGCAAAGAGTCCTCGTCGTAACCGCCCGGTTGCTGGGCACCGCTGTGGAATCCCGAGGCGACCATAGGCCCGTAGAAGCCGGCCCACCCCCGCTCGGCCGCGAGAAAGTATTGCAGGACGTTGACGTCGCTATACCCGACCAGGCACTTCGGCGCCGTCAGGCGTTGTGTCACCTTAAAATCGAGCAGATAATTCGCGCCGTAACCGCCCCGGGCGCCAATCACACCATCAATGTTTTTATCGAAAATCGTCTTGCAGAACTGCTCGAAGCGTTCCTTGTGGCTTCCTGCAAAATACCCTTGCGGCCTAAGTTCCGCGGGCCGTTCGACCACAAATCCGAGGCGCGTCAGTTCCTTGATCCCGGAGGAGACAGCGGCGTCATCTGCTGGCGACGAGGGGGACACAATCCCGATGCGCGATCCCTTGCGCAGGGCCTTTGGTTTTTGCAGTTTGCGGGAACTCCGCGTCATTCGTGATGGCCTTGCAGGGGAAGTACTTCGGTAACCACGCCCTCCCGGTGCAGCTGCTCCACAATTTGTTCCTGCTGGCGGTGGCTGACATCAGCCTCGAATTCCACGATCGAGTTAATCCCGGCCATCGAAACACGAAAATGCTGCGCAGGAATTTTTAGCGTGGCAAGCAGGCGCTGCACCTCGCCAGCGACGTTATCCGCGTGGCTCGCAGTGAATCGAAACAGCAATATGCGCGACCTGAGGTTGAAGCGCTCGGCACACCAGGCGATGACAAACAAGCCGAACAGCACAATCGCTGTCGCAGTGCCCGCTACGGCATAAAGCCCACCGCCGGCGGCCATCCCGATGGCAGCCTCTGCGAAAATTGTTGCGGCCGTGGTCATGCCCACAAGTCCCGTGCCGTCCTTCAGAATCGCGCCGGCACCCAGAAAGCCAATGCCCTGTACGATGTTCGAGGCAATACGCGTGCCGCTCGTATCCCCCATGCGGTGCGCGATTTCTCCAGAGAGAATCGTAAACAGCGCCGTGGCCATGCATACGAACATGCTGGTGCGAATTCCGGCAGGGCGTCGGTGAACATCGCGTTCCACGCCGATAGCCGCGCCGAGAAAAGCGGCGAACAACAGCCGGATCAGAATTTCGTGGTAAGAAAGCATCCTTGTTCGGGAAAAACCCCGCGTCAAGCAGATTCTAACGCCTACAGTTTGAATTGCGTCAATTTCAGGAAGTGACGTGCCCTGGCGTGTATCTCGTTTTTCTTCAGGCTCAGCAGGCGCCCCAGACCAAAGCGTTCTACGGTGAAGCTGCCCAGCACCGAGCCATAAACCATCGCACCGCGCAGGTGTCGGTCGCTGGCCGTGCCGACGCTGGCCAGATAGCCCATAAAACCGCCCGCGAAGCTGTCGCCCGCTCCGGTGGGGTCGTGTGGCTCTTCGAGCGGAAATGCCGGAACGCAGAACACTCCGTGCTTGTCCACGAGCAGTGCGCCGTACTCTCCGCGCTTGATCACCAGTGTGCTCGGTCCCATCTTGAAGATATGCTTCGCGGCACGCAGCAGGTTGTGTTCGTTTGAAAGCTGGCGTGTCTCTGAGTCGTTGATCATCAGGATGTCGACATGGCGCAGGGTTTCACGCAGCTCGTCGTTGGTGCGTTCGATCCAGTAGTTCATGGTGTCCATGGCTGCCAGCTTCGGTTTACCTTTCACCTGGTGCAGAACATCGCGCTGCAGATCCGGCGCAATATTGGCAAGAAAGACGAACTTCGATTTGCGGTAGCTTTCCGGCAGGCGCGGCTTGAACGCAGCAAAGACGTTTAGGTCGGTCGCCAGCGTTACCCGCTCGTTGAGATTCTCCGAATACCGTCCCGCCCAAAAAAAGCATTTGCCATCCGCGCGCTCTAGCCCTTCAATATCAATCGCGCGCTTTTTGAAAATGGCCTCATCCTGTGCGTGGAAGTCATGGCCCACCACAGCCACCAGGTTCACGTGCGTGAAAAAGCTGGCGGAGACGGAAAAATACGTCGCCGCACCACCGAGCGTGCGCTCCACCTTCCCATACGGGCTTTCCAAGGCATCGTATGCAACCGAACCAACGACTAGTAGGGACACGAGTTTCTCCTAGGAATCGTATTTGCCGATGATGGCGGCGAGGTTTTTCCTGGTCCTCGCGGGGACCAGCTTGAAAGGGGTTATCATCGCGTGCGCCAGGGCCGTGCCACATCTGCATTTGCGTTCCGCCGGCATGGTTTTGATGGCTTCGCGCAGAACGTTTTGCGCGTTGCCGGCGTTCTGATTAAGCGTGGCGATGATTTGCGCAGCGGTCACCGACTCGTGATCCGGGTGCCAACAATCGTAATCGGTGATCATTGCCACAGTGGAGTAGCAGATCTCTGCCTCGCGTGCGAGCTTTGCCTCGGTAACATTGGTCATGCCGATCACGTCGAACTTCATGCTGCGGTGGAAGTGCGCCTCGGCCAGTGTCGAGAATTGCGGACCTTCCATGTTGATGTAAGTTCCCCTGCGATGCACCGGCACGGCGAGGGAAACGCAGGCGTCCGCAAGTACCGTTGAGAGCTGCGGGCAGGTGGGCTTGTCGAAGGCCACGTGTGCGGCCAGGCCGTTCCCGAAAAACGTGGACGTGCGGCCCTTGGTGCTGTCAAAAAACTGGTCTGGCACCAGGAATTCGCCAGGGCGCAGGTTTTCCTGGAGCGAACCTACCGCACTCACAGAAATGATCCGCTCGACGCCCAGCAGTTTCATCGCGTAAATATTCGCCCGGAAATTCAGTTCACCGGGAAGGATGCGATGCCCGCGGCCGTGGCGTGCAAGGAATGCGACACGCTTCCCTTCCACGGTGCCGATGACAATTTTGTCCGAGGGATTCCCAAACGGGGTTTTGACGGCCAATTCGCGACCATTGCTGAGGCCGTTCATTGAATACAAGCCGCTGCCGCCGATGACGCCGATGGTCGCCACCGGCTCCTTCGCCCGCGCAGATTTCCCCTTGGCTTTTTTGTGGACTGCCATTTGTTTCTCCCGGGAGTTACCGGTTCAGATCCACCGGTTCGATTTCGATCTTGCCGCCGCGGTCGTGGAGTGTGGCCGCCGCGACCTCCGGATCGTGGCCGAAAACGACGATCCAGTTTCCATTCACCATTCGCGGCAACCAGGCGCGCTTGGTTTCGAGCGACTGCATCGGATACAAGTCATACGCCATGATCCAGGGCAAGGGAATATGGTGCCGCGTCGGGAGCAAATCCGCAACAAAAGCCAGTGTTTTTCCGCCGCCGGTGAGCAAGACAGTCTGAATGTCGGCGTTGTGGCCAGGAATGCGGGCAACCGAAATGCCCGGAAGGATTTCTTGGTCGCCGTCCGCGAGCTCCCATAGGCCAGCGTCTGTAACGGGTTGGAAATTCTCAGCAAAATAACTGGCGCGGTCACGTTCCGTGGGCGTCGCAGCGTGCTCGAGTTCGCCGCGCTGCACGAGGTAACGTGCCCGCGGAAAGGTTGGAACGGTGCGGCCGTCTTCGATGCGCGTGTTGCCGCCTGCGTGGTCGAAGTGGAGATGCGTGTTGATAACCAGGTCTACATCGCGCCGGTGCACGCCCAGGCGCGCGAGCGAATCCACAAGCGGGTCACCATCCTGGACAGCGTAGATACCCCGCTGCTTGGCATCCCATTTCGTCCCGTTACCAGTCTCGACGACAATCGTTTTGCCGCTGGCCCGGACGAGCAATGAATTTGCCCGCATCAAGACCCGATTTCGTTCGTCGGCCGCGGCTTTCTTTTCCCAAAACACCTTCGGTACGACGCCAAACATCGCTCCGCCGTCCAGCCGGAACGTGCCGCCATCCAAAAATCGAACTTCTATGTCGCCAATGAGCATTTGCGAGGGGTAGGCACCCTGGGAGAGTGCTAGCTAAGGTGGGCTCCTTTCAAGATCTCTGAAACCGCGGTGAACGGATCTTTTTTCCGCGCGGCCACCTCTTCTGCCAGAGCATGTAACCGCTCCTCGCCGGCCTTTCCGTCAAGCACTTTTTCAAGCAAACGCGATTCCAGCATTTCGATCAGCCGGTTTTGCCAGTGGTGAATGTGCTTCTGTCGTCGCTGGCCACTCGATTCAAAGTGCTTGCAAAACTTTTCAACCATTTCGGCGAGGTGTTCAATACCCTTGCCTTCGGTTGCCACCGTGCGTACCACCGGCGGATGCCATCCATCTCGAGGCATCACCAGTGAAAGCATGGCATTCAGCTGCTCCTCCAGCCGGTCGGAGCCTTCGCGGTCGGCTTTGTTGAGCACAAAAATGTCGGCGATCTCCATCAACCCGGCCTTCATGTTCTGGATGTCATCGCCAAGCCCGGGCACCAGCACCACCAGCACGCAATCGGCCAGCCGCACGATGTCAATCTCGTCCTGGCCGACGCCCACCGTCTCAATCAGTATCTGATGTTTCCCCGCTGCATCGAGCAACAGCGCCACTTCGGCGGTGGAACGTGCCAGCCCGCCCAGAAAGCCGCGCGTGGCCATGGAACGAATAAAAATCCCGGCGTCACTGGCGTGGCCTTGCATACGAATGCGATCGCCCAGAATCGCGCCTCCGGAGTAAGGGCTTGTCGGATCGACCGCGATCACCCCGACGCGATCTTTTTTCTTGCGGTGGTAGGTGGCCAGGCGGTCTACCAGCGTGCTCTTCCCGGTCCCGGGCGCGCCCGTGATGCCCGTAAGATACGCCTCGCCGGTATGCGGAAAAAGCTGGCGCAGCAAGTCTTCAGCTTCAGGCATACGATTCTCAATTGCTGTAATCGCCCGCGAAACCGCGCGTACGTCGCCGCTGCGGACCTTGTCGGCCCATTTGTTTGTGGCAACGGTCATTAAACGGTGGACCCTTCTTGGCTGGCCAAAATGCGGTGCGGCATGTCTCTATTATTCTTAGCCAGACACTCAGGCGCAAGCGGCCCACGCAGGGCACCCTGGGACGTTTTTCGCCAAGGACCATTCGAACAGCTAAGCCTCACAGCACACCTGTCCCTTCGGCCTATTCAGCACTCACAAAATCGAACCCACACTGGAAGACATCAGGCCCCGACCGACAGATTCGGTTGGCGAGAGGTAAAACATGACCCAGATTTCTAAGCTAGGTTCCATCACCGTCGCACTGCTGCTTTCCGCCTGCTCGGCGAATCATCCGGCGAGCGTTTCGACCAACGCCGCTCCTGCCGAGGGCACTAGGCCAGCACCGGCACCCGCCGCTGCTCTTCCCGTACCAACCGGCGGCCACCTTTCGCTGCAACCCTGGCGTCCGGAGCCCATTGACGACCACATGGGCGGCGCCATCGTGCTCAAGCGCACTTCTCTAGACGGCAAATACGATCTGGTTATCCTCGAAAAAGGGCGGGAGCCGTTTCTCGCGTTCGTGCGGCATACGCGCTGGGAAGCGGTGCACGATCTTGCGGCCAAAGCCAAAGTGATGGATCTGCGCCTGATCTTTGAAGACGGTCAAGAGAAGCCCGTGAAATGGAATGAACTGGGGTTCGGCACAGCGAACTTGTATGCGGTGCTGTGGTCGTATCCCGCCAAAAGCGATTCGGTCGGAGGCGACCAACTCCTGATGCAAGAGATGCTGCATCACCGGGCCATGGTTCTTGAAACGGAACCCGGAGTTACCACGCAGTTCGACCTCACCGGGCTGGCTGCCGAGATGAATAAAATCCGTCCGAACCAGCCAGAGCCGGTTCTGGAAGCTCGTCAAGGCGGAGAGTAGGGTAGGTTAGCCGAAGTTACCGCTTGCCGAGGAGCTGGCGGGCGATGACCAGCTTTTGAATTTCGCTGGTGCCTTCACCGATAGTGCATAGCTTCACGTCACGGTAATACTTTTCCGCTGGATAATCCTTGATGAAGCCGTAGCCGCCATGAATTTGCACGCACTCGTTGGCGACGCGCACGGCTACTTCGCTGGCGAACAACTTCGCCATGCTGGACTCGCGCGTGTAACGCACATTCTTCTGGTCCGCGAGCCATGCCGCTTGATAAACAAGCATTCGCGCCGCCTCCACCTGCGTGGCCATATCCGCCAGTTTGAACTGGATGGCCTGAAACTCGCTGATCGGCTGGCCAAATTGTTTCCGTTGCTTGGCATAACCAACCGCAGCATCCAGCGCCCCTTGGGCCATGCCAAGCCCCAGCGCGGCGATCGAAATGCGTCCGCCATCGAGAACCGCTAGGCTACCGGTAAAGCCTTCACCCTCGGGTCCGAGCAAATTCTCCTTCGGCACCTTGCAATCGCTGAATATCACCTCCGAAGTGTCGCTGGCGCGCATGCCCAGCTTATTTTCCTTTTTGCCTGGGCGAAACCCGGCCATCCCCTTTTCCAAAATGAAAGCACTGATGCCATGCGAGCCTTTGGACTTATCCGTCACCGCCATGGCCACGCAAGTGTCCGCGTAATGGCCGTTGGTACAGAAGGTTTTCGAACCGTTGAGGACCCAATGCGCGCCGCTGCGAACCGCCGTGCTGCGCGTGCCGCCGGCGTCAGAACCAGCCTCAGGTTCAGTCAGTGACCAAGCGCCGAGTTTCTTGCCCGAGGCAAGAGGCACCAGATATTTGCGTTTCTGCTCTTCGTCACCGAACTTGTAGATGTGGTTCGAGCAAAGTGAATTGTGCGCCGCGACAAACAAGCCTACAGAGCCATCCACACGCGAAAGCTCCTCGATCACGATGGCATATTCGATGTAGCCGAGGCCCGCCCCCCCGTACACCTCCGGGAAAATTACTCCGAGCAACCCCATCTCCGCGAGCTTGGGCAGCAGCTCCAATGGGAAATGGGAGGCTTCGTCCCATTCCATGACGTGC
>Ga0126371_10001365_pt1 | contig 20597 bp, 17 predicted proteins | sample PanSoiMetaPlot_4_FD_110145 | JGI IMG/M metagenome (GOLD analysis project Ga0126371, IMG submission 110145) | Tropical forest soil microbial communities from Panama - MetaG Plot_4 | ecosystem: Environmental > Terrestrial > Soil > Tropical forest > Bulk soil | place: Panama | collected 2016-02-17 | reverse complement strand
TCACAACCGATTCGGTTTCTGGGCGGTGGAAATTCCGGGCGAGGCTTCCTTTGCTGGCTTCATCGGTCTGAGGAGTCCCGGGTTTGAAGCACATTTCACGCCCTGCATAGAAATTGGGTGGCGGCTGGCGCGCCCCTTTTGGGGCCGCGGATACGCCACCGAAGGCGCCAAAGCGGCTCTTGAATTCGGGTTCACGCAATTGGCGCTGAGCGAAATCGTCGCCTTCGCTGTTCCGGCAAACGTGCGATCCCTGGCGGTCATGCGGCGGATCGGGATGCAGTTTTCCGAAGAATTCGACCATCCGGAACTCCCAGAGGGCCACCGCCTGCGCCAGCACGTGCTCTATCGGATTGCAAGAAAGGATTGGGAGCAGTTTCAATAGGTCTCTCGCAAAGGCGCAAAGCACACAAAGGTTTTTCTTTGCGTACTTTGCGCCTTTGCGAGAGATTATTTGGGAGACTGGAGCGCCGCCTCTCCCGGTGGCTTCCGCTTCAGTGGAACCCGGCACGGGCGGAAGCTCGCGAAATTACAGCGGCAGGGCACGCAGCGATACGCTTTCGCCCCGAGCCGGAGCAGCATTACCGTCCGCAGCGGCGGGCGGTAATATCGTTCATTCCAAGTCGCCAGCGCCTGCCGCCGGCATCGCGGGCAGTGCGCGTACTTCCAAGATTCTTTCGACCAGCCGCTGACTTGCCAGCGATGGCGGCAAACGCGGCAACGTATGGGATGGATGCCAATCCAGCTCTTGAGGAATTCCCGGAACGTGCGATATTGCGATGGACGGATATCCCGCCCTCCGCATTTGGGGCAAATGAACTGCATTTCACCGAAATGCCTTTAGTTATCCGCTGAAATCGGCGCCCGCAGGAATGAGGCGCTTCTCCGCCACATAGGATCGCACGCGCCCGGTGAATGCTTCGAGCAGACGATCTGCCGCGCCGTGGCCGCGGCGTATCTTCAACCCTTCAATCGACGCCACGGGAAGCAGTTCTCTGGTGGTGGACGTGATGAGAACCTCGTCCGCGGATTCCAGATCCGAAGGGACAAGAACCCTTTCCTGAAGCTGAAACTCCGGAACGCGGATTTCTTCGAGCAGCACCACGCGCGTGATTCCAGGCAAACAGCCCGAAGAGAGCGGCGGCGTGAACACCCGGTTTCCGAAAACGGCGAAAATGTTGCCGGAGCTGCACTCCGCCACTTCTCCGCGCTCATTCAGCAACACGACTTCATCGTAGCCCTGCTCATGCGCCCGCTCGTAGAGCACCAGGTTTTGAGCCCAGGAGAGAATTTTGGCGCCGGCGAATTCATTGGCGGCATGCCGCCCGTGTGGAACCAGTCCGAGTTTCACGCCATCGCCACCTAACAGATTTTCCCGCCACGGATAAACCGCCGCGGTCAGAGCGACGATATCGAAATCGCGGGAGACGGGGCCCTCCCAGATTCCGCCTCTGTTGCGCACCACCACGAGACGCATAGTCGCGTTCCAAGCCTCATTGGCTTCGATCAGCCGGTTCAGGTCCTCGGCAACCTTATCGCTGTTGTTTGGGAAGGGAACCCGCAGCCGGCGCGCGTCGGAAGCCATTCTGGCCCAATGGCGCTCCCACTCGAACAGAATGCCATCGTAGATCCGGATTGTGGAAAAAACTCCCCACCCGCTGAGCAGGCCGACCTGCCCAAAGGATGCGAGCGGTTCCGAGGATTCGCGAACCTCTCCGTTGTGCAGCAAAAACCGATGCATAAGTCTAGTTTAGCCGGAAGACTAAGTTCTCATCCGGGCCAGGAAATACAACCCGGCGAGGGAGAAAATCACGTCCGGCGACCACGCGGCCACTGCTGCCGACAATTGGCCCAAATTGCCCACCTGTTCGGAGAGTTGGTCCGCGCTCCAGTATAGAAGGAGGATGGCCAAGCTGATGCCGACGCCGGTCATAGCGCCCCGGTTCCCGGCCAGAAACGCAAACGGGATCGAGACCAGCGCCAGAATCAAGGCGAAAAGTGGCTTGGAAAATTTCTTGTGGAATTGCACTTGGAGGGCTGTGGTGTCAAACCCGCTCCGCTTCAGTTCCGCAATATACGATTGCAATTCCCGGAAATTCATCTGCGGCGATTGCTTCGCCTCTTTCAGGAAATAGTCCGGGCGTTCGCTCAATTCCGAAAATGTGCGCGTGCCACCGGGAAACGGATTGAATTTCGTCACGTGAGAGCCGTCGATGTCGCTGCTCCAGCCATTCTCGAACACCCATTTCTTCAGCGCCGGCTCCCAACGCGCGCGCTGGGCGTAGATTTGCCGTTTTAGCTGGAAACGGTCCGGGTCGATCTCATAAACGTTTACGTCGCCCATCACTCTTTCAGTCGCATCGAAATACTTGTAGTAGTAAATTCGATCCTCCTGGCCATAAATCCATTTGCGGTCGGCTTGCAGATAGGTTTGGGCGGGGCGGCCCTTGATCTCGTTGTTGTAGATCTGATCCTGCCGGCGGTCGAACTCCGGAACCCAATAATGATCGAAGGCGAACAAGCTTGCGCTCAACAGGAGGCCGGCGATGAGTACGGGCGCGGCCAGCCGGTACGCGCTGATGCCGGAGGCCTTGAAGGCAGTGATCTCATTGTTCTTGGCGAGTACTCCAAACACCACCAGCACCGCGACAAGCACCGCCACGGGAGCGAAATAGTAGACCAGGCGGGGAGTCAAAAACAAGTGATACTGAAGCACGTGTGAAATCGGTACGCTGTTCTTGATAATGTCGCTCAACAGCCGGAAAAACTCGAACATATGATAGAGAAGGACGAAGCTTAGCAGCCACAGCGTGAGATAAAACAGAAAGCTCGATAGAACGTAAGTGTCGACCACATGGACGAGCAGGAGGAATCGTACCGGCAGCGGCTTCGGCCCCAAACGCCCCAACATGCGTTGCGGGCGCTTACGAAGGGAGCGGAAAAATCCGATCAGAGCGCCGATGACGTCGCGATCGCCAGGTGATTCTAGCCGGACCAACATCACGAGCCCGAAGATCGCGAACGCCGCGTTGGGCAGCCACACCGCGACGCCGGGAGGCAGTTTAGATTGTCCCGCCAGGCTGATCAGTCCGATCAAGCCCAAGTAATAGCTGAAGGCGATCGCCACGGTCATCACCACGGCCGCGGATTTTCCGGCCCTGCGGCTGGTGATTCCCAGCGGAATTCCGGAGAGCGCCAGAAGGAGACACGCCAGAGGAAGCGCGAATCGTTGATGCAGCTCGATGCGAGCATCAAGAATCTGCCGCCGGTCGACATCTTTCGTTCGATATGCGAAGCGGTAAAGGGGCCGGGTATCCATCTCCACAGCCGGCCGGGAAACTTGCCGCTCCGCGGGCCGGCTGGCCTGCAAAGCTAGCTCAGCGCTGATGTTGGTCTTGACTACATAATCCTTGGCTTCTTTTCCCGCAACGTAATTGTTCGCATTGTGCAGCAGAAGCTGGATGCGATTGTTCGCTACGTCCGGAACGGCAAGCGCGTCAGTAGCCATCGTCACCATGGGACTGTCGCCCTGCTCGGACGGACCCTTGGGCCGGCTCTCCGGGGGCGTAACGTCGGCGAGAAAGATTCTGCGCCACCGCGTAGGCGAACCTGGGGCCATCTCTTTTACATCGTCTACATGAAGAATCTGATTCGGAAATTGTTCCGCGAAAATCCGCGGCTGGACGTCGGCGGTGAGCTCGCTGGCGATCAATTGATTCAGTACCCGATAGCGCTCGCGGATAGACCAGGGCGTTAACCAAAGCGATGCCGCCGCCGTGACGAGCATCGTCAGCAACCCGAAAACCGCGATCGGAGGAAGCACGCGCCGGCCGGGAATGCCGGCGGCGCGCATGGCAGTGATTTCGCCGTCGGCCGACATGCGGCTTAGTGCGATCAGCGTCCCTACCAGCACGCCGAGCGGAATCGCGAACGGCAGAGCCTGCGGAACGACCAGCGCAAACAGATAAGCGACCTGCTGGGGAGGCCCCGAGCTGCGCACCAGAAATTCGAACAGCGACTTCGCGAATTCCAGAAACAAAACCAGCGTGAACAGAACGCAACCGAGGAGGGAGTTAAGGAAGACTTCGCGAAAGATAGTGCGGCTGAGTAAACGCATAGTCGATAGTCGCCAGTCGTTAGTCGCTAGTAGTGTTACGACTCACGCCTAACGACTCACGACTTCTATTGTCCCCCGGAGGGCGGAGGAACTATGGGCGTCTTCGGCAACTGATCCCGCGGCAGCTCGAATTCGAGTTCGTCAAACAGGAGACCCGGCGCCACCACCGAAGCCGGAGCGAGAAAGCCTCCCGCTGTCATCATCGCCATCGGCGCGCCGTTGTTGACGAAATCGAAAAGGGCCGTCTCCTGAGAAGCCGCCAGGATGTCGCGCAAGGAGCGAGTGGAGAGGCCGCGGAAACGCAGCCCTCGAACGAGCTCCTCGCGTCCATCAGGATAGACCCGATACAGCAGAACCGGCGGACTCACGGGCCGGCTCGATCCTCCCGATTGCTGATTGGCCTGCGCCAATCCTTGCAGCTCGCCGGCTCCCGCGGAAAATGGAAAATCGAGTTTGCGGACCAGTATGCCGTAGGGTTTGCCGCGATCCTGGCACAACTGAATCAGCCTCTTTTTCAAATCCGCGAGCGGCGCGCTCTCGCTGGCCCTCACAAACAGATTTCCAATGCCCGCGCCCCGGGCGCCGTAAGAGCCGTTCAGCCGCGCGTGGCCGTTAGAGATTGGGAAACCACGAATGGGCTGGCGTGTGGTCAAGAAGGCTTTTATGCTTCCCTTCTCAATTACCGTCACGGGCTTGGGCGCAACGCCTTCCATGTCGAAAGTATAAAAGCCGATCAACGGCTTGCCGTTCCAGGTGGACTGGGTAGGATCGTCGATGACCTCCATCCAATCCGGCAAAGCACGCCCGCCCATTCGCGATTCCAGTTCGCTCGGCAAGAAATTCACGTTGCGGCCCGGATCGGTCAGCGGCCTGCGAGGAACGCGTAGATTATCTCCGAGCAACTGCGCTAGTAGTTGGGCCGCGGCCTGAGGCTCAAACAGCGTGGGACCCGATACTCCTTCCCCCAGTGGAGCCTTCACCAGGGCGCGGACGTTTTCCCCCAGCCCGGTGACAGCCTTCCGCATCTCCGCTTCCGAAGGAAGCTTGTCCGCATCGAATGCCTGCATCGAGAGGGCGTCGCGCACGTACATACCGTCCGGCGCTTGTCCTTCGGCACGCGCGGTCAGCCAGCTCACTTTGTCCGCGTAGCGCAAAGCCGTTCCTTCGGAATTGAGGAAGTAAGTGATGCCATCGATCACCTGAAGTTCGACCTGCGAGCTAATCGTGTCCGGATAGGAGTTGAAGGCCGAAGAAAGCTTCTCGACGCGCGCAGCCCAAGCCGCGTCGTCGATCTTGGCGTGCGACACTTTGGCCAGGTTCACCACTGGATCGGCCTTGGAAAAATCGGGAATCTTTTCGGTGGGTGCGGAGGCGGCGTTCAGGGAAGCGCGCTTGCGTCCCATGGACTCCACGGCGGCCTTGTAGGCTCGGTCGGTTCCCAACCAGAGCGACTCGCGGAGCGAGGCGTAGTTGTCGTCGAGTGGCCAGCTCGTGTCATACCGCGACCCGGTGTAGATGCCGCTGTAGACGTGGCCGGTGTTGTCGAAATCGTAGTCGCCCACGCGAACCTCGATGCTCGGATACCGCGCGTGAGATCGCGTAACGTTCACCGCCGATCCCATGGAAGCGGTGATCCGCAAGTTTTCCGAGTCGGTGAGGTCGTAACTGAAAAAATACGGGAGATCCTGCCCGCCGATGGCGCGCAACTGACGCGAGCGCTCCATCTCCTCGCGCATCGCTTTGAGGATCACATCGTCGTCGCCGGCGTTTTGAGCCACCCCGGCGAAGGGCAACAGAGTGAGCGCCGCGCAGGCAGCGGTAAGAGCGAGCAAGGAAGGGATACGCACAGGCGCCTTTTAGCATAACAGGAAGGGCACTACGACGGGCTACTTCGATCGCTTTCTTCGATCCAATCGCTCTTTCCATGGCAGCAGCCAGCGCAGCGTCAGCAGGTTGAGCAGCGATAGCAGGATGGCGACTTCGTACCGGTTCATAGCGACCGACGCCCCGATTACTCCGGCGTTCCAGATGCTCGCGGCCATGGCCGTGCCCCGCACCGTCACGCCTTCTTTGAGGATGGCGCCCCCTCCCACGAATCCGATTCCCGTAATCAAGCCTTGCAACACGCGCGACTGAGCCGCAACGTCGGGCTGATCCCCGAGCACCAAGAGATAACCGCAGCTCGCCATTCCGACGATGGGAAAAGTGCGGATGCCGGTGGTATGCTCCTCCTGTTCGCTTTCCCATCCGACAATCGCGGTCAGGATGTAAGCGATGCCGATATGCTGTAACGTTCTCCAAGCTTCCTGCCAGGAGACAAGCGAAACAAACACGGATTCCTCCCGGAGTCATACTAACAGCAGTCATTGAACGAGTCCTGAGAGTACAAGTAGGAGTTTTTCGGAGTCACGGGAACCGCCGCCCCACCGTCAAACAGCAAGATTGGCCGTCCGGGGGTCGCGTCCTCCCGAGATTGCTCTCAGTATAAAACTCAGAAAGGTGTGTTTTCATGGTCAGGACCTTCGTTTGTTCTCTTATCGCTGCAACGGGAATGTCAGTGACGTTCGCGGATTCAACGACTTCAAGCGCTCCAACGCCCACCATCAACCTGCCGCCCGTAGGCCTGGGCTCTACGCAAACGCTCGAAGTGAACATGGCGAATGTGGCTTCAAATTCGAGCAGCGGAACTGCCGCCTCTTGCACCGGTACGGTTACGTTCGTTGACGCGACCGGAAAGACAATCGGCTCCGCCCAGTCCTTCACGGTCACGGCAGGCCAAACCTCCCCCATCCGTCTGCCGTTCGCAAGCAGCGGCGGCACGGCCCCGCGGACCACGTTGCGCGCCGTCGTGTCCCTGACCGTTCCAACAACGACTCCCCGGCCTCCTTGCACGTTGGATGTCTCGATGTCTATTTTCGACACGAGTACGGGCGCTACCGCCGCGGTGATTAGCGGCTTCCAAGCGCTGAACGTGGCATTTTCAGGCGGATTAGCGTTTGGCCGCGACTAACGGTCTCCCAGCGGCAGCGGCCGCTGGGCCGCTGCCGCTTCCTAGAAAAACCGCTCCCTCTGCTCGCGGCTCAGCTTTAGCGGCGATATACTATTCGCCATGCCCTCAGGCGACCGCGGCGAAATCACTCGGCGCGCCGTCATCGGCGCCGCAGCGACCGCGGCGTTCGTTCCAGTTTCGGCGATCCGCTCCGCCGCGCAAACAACCGCGCCGCAGCGGAGAATCTTCACGCAAGAGCAGAGGCGGACACTCGAAGCCTTCCTTGACCGTCTCTGCCCGGCCGATGAGCTCGGCCCGGGCGCCGTGGAGATGGGCGCACAGAATTACATCGAAATCCAGCTCGGCGACTACCTGGCGCCGGAAAAGCAAACGTTCCTGGACGGCCTTGCTGCCCTCGATGCGTATGCGCGCGAGAGCCAGGACCGCGGATTCGCGGACCTTCCTGCCGAGAAGCGCGATCAGGTGCTAACGGATATCGACTCGGGCAAAGCGCCGCCGAATACGCGAGCCTTCTTCCTCCGCGCGCGGAGGCTGATGCTCGAAGGCATGTTCGGCGATCCGCATTATGGCGGCAACAAGAATTTCGCCGGATGGGACCTGATCAAATATCCCGGCCCGCGCCCGGCGACTAGCCCCGAAATGCAGAAGATGGGCGTCCCCATTGCGCCCTATCATCGCTCAGCGTGGGGATCTGAACATAACGGCCATTAGGAGGCGCGTATGCGCATCGCCGCGATTTTGGCTTTTGCGGCTCCCTGTTGGGCGCAGTGGATCCATTACCCCACGCCCGGCGTCCCGCGCCTGCCTGATGGCAGACCGAACTTGGCCGCGCCCGCCCCGCGAACCCCCGACGGCAAACCAGATCTCTCCGGCGTCTGGGCTTGGGAAGATAACCGGCCCTGCCCGCCGGAAGGCTGCCCCGATCAGAAGATCGGGCAGGAGTTCATCAACCTCGGCTGGAGCCTGAAGAACGGCTTGCCCTATCAGCCCTGGGCCGCGGAGCTGGTCCGAAGGCGCAGAGCGGACAACAGCAAAGACGATCCTCAGTCCCATTGCTTGCCGAGAGGCGGGGTCCGGATGCTCACGGACGGTCTGCTCAAGAAGTTCATTCAGCTTCCGGGATTGCTGGTGATCCTGAGCGAGCGCAATACCAGCTATCGGCAGATTTTCACGGACGGACGGCCTCTGCCGGCCGACCCGAACCCCTCCTGGAACGGATACTCTTCCGGCAAATGGGAAGGCGCTGCGCTGGTGATCCACACCAGCGGATTCCGCGAAGACTCCTGGCTCGATGCGGGAGGCAGTCCGTTGACGGAGGCAGCTAAAGTCACCGAAAACTTCTCGCGGCCGGATTTTGGGCATCTGAAAATCGAAATCACAGTCGACGATCCGAAAGCTTATACAGCTCCCTGGACCATCACGCTCAATCAGCCCATTGTCGTCGATACTGAATTGCTAGATTATATTTGTCTGGAGAACGAAAGAGACTCGGCGCATTTTGTCGGAAAGTGAGGGAAATATGCCACATTTCGGCAGTCCAGCAGCGTTTCGGATATTGGCCGTAGCAGTGTCGGGGCAGATAGTGGTGAGTTCTCACCGCACCCCTGAAGGTGGGACCGCGACTTACCGCCTGATCGGCTTGCCGCCGCCACCGGTTCTTAGAGCCCGGTTTCCTATGAGCTCCTCGAAGTCCGCGTGACGCCATCGGGCCAAACCCAGATAACCGATATCGAGAAGTTGCAAAGGTTCTGGCGGGACTCCAAAGGGCGGACCCGGCTGGAGCAGTTCCACATCGGACCGCGGTTGGAGACAAATCCTAGGTTGTTGATATGGCCGGTGGCCGAAGTCCTCGATCCGGTAGCGGGATCGTGGTGCGTACTGGAGCTGGAGAAGAAGATCGCGCACCGCAGCCCCTTGCCTCCGCCTGCCCCGACGCCGCCTTCGGTGGGCGTGATGAGCGCATTTCCCCCAGGCGCCGAAGACCTTGGCACGCAGAGGATCAATGGTGTCCCTGCTCAAGGCCAGCGAGTAACTTCCACCGTTCCGGCAGACGCGCAGGGCGACGACCGCCCGTTAGTCCATACGAGGGAAACTTGGGCTTCGCCTGAACTCCAAATCCCAATGCTCATGAAGATCCATGATTCCCGCGGCGGGGATCTTACGATGGATCTGCGTAACTTAAGCCGGGCAGAGCCGGACCCAAGGCTCTTCGCTCTACCGACGGACTTTCGTATCGTGGATGAGAACGGGGAATTCACGGTCACCTGGGGCACACCACCCCTTGCGGTACCGCCCCCGTCGCCCATGCCGCCAAGCCAGGGATCCTCTGGCGCTTACCGCATCGGCTCGGCCCCCGTGCCAATCTATCAGCCCGAACCTCAGTACACCGAGGAGGCGCGGCAGGCGGGGATTCCAGGCGCGGTCTTACTGGGTATAGTGGTCGATGAAAACGGACAGGCGCAGGCTATACGGGTTATCCGCTCGCTCGATCCAGGTCTTGAAAAAAAGGCTATCGAAGCGTCTCGGCGTGGCGCTTCCGGCCTGGTCAGAAGGACGGCAAGCCGGTCCCGGTGCAGGCGAGCGTCGAGGTGAATTTCCGGTTGCCGTGGGAGCCATAGGGGGTCACTGCCCGTGGCACTTTTTGTACTTCTTGCCGCTGCCGCAGGGGCAGGGATCGTTGCGGCCGACTTTTGAGGTTGCAGGCGGCGGCTCGGGTTCTTCTTCCGGCTCCTCTTCTGCCGATTCCGTCTCAAACACCGGTTGGAGGCCGAACATGCGAAGGCGTTCGTCGATGGCGAACATGACCAGGCGGATCTCCGAGCGCGTCAAGTTCGTAATAGAGTCGATCTTGCGCAGCATTCCGCGCGCGCGGCCGCGAGTGGTCTCGCCGGGCATCGCCATCGCGTAAGCGAAGAGCGCTTCGTCGCGCAGGTCCTCGTTATCCAGATAGGAAGCGATCTTTTCGATCTCGGGGGTCAAGCGGAAATATCCAGCGCCGCGCAAGGCCTGGCGCACAATAGCAGGATTCTCATCGCTGAGATGGGGAGCGAAGTATTTGGCGAAAGGCTTGTAAAGCGACCGCCACATCGCTTCCAGCGCCTTGGCGCGCGCTGGGCCGCCCTCCTCATACAAAGTTTCAATGTGAGGCCGGACATCCGACTCATCCGCAATACCGTAAAGGCCCACCGCAGCTCCGCCGCGCTCTTCGAGCGGCCGCGAGGAATCGCGCAGCACCGCGATCATTTGCGCCCGGATCTCAGCGTCTTCGGCCGCGTCGGCGAGCGATTCCCAGGCGCGTCCACGGACGTTCGCCTCGGGATCGGATTGAGCCAGTTTCAGCAGCGCGGACCGCGCGTCCGGTTGCAGTTCGGCGTTGAAGAAGCTGTATGCGGCGGCGGCGCGAATTTCGGGATCCACGGATGCGAGCATCTCAATGCGTTCGGAATCGGGAAGAATATCGAATTCCGGCAGCTCATGCGCTGAATATTCGGCGAGAATGTCGAAGGGGCGTGCTTCGTACGTGGGCTCAGGTTCGTCCAATTCCTCCAACGCGTACGTGAACTCGCGGCGCAATTCCTTGTCTTCTTCCGGAATCTCGGCCAGCATCTTTTCCAAAGCCGGGCGAGCCGCGGGATCGCCGTAGAGGCCAAGGCAAAACGCTCCATCGGCGGCATCGAACTCCAGCCGGTCGAGGAGCAGGCTCAACACGCGCGGATCGCGAACGCGAAGGCCGGCCAGCAGAAACGCGACATCGGCGCCGTATTCCTCCTCCAACTCGTGATAGAGGCTGAGTAGCGGCTCGACGGCTTTCTCTCCGTAGGCAAGCACTGCCTCGACGATGGAATCGTCGACTTCCTCGGGCTCGCGGCGGATGAGATCGATGAAAAACTCGAGAGCCTCGGGTGTGTGGAAATAGTGGAACAGATCTGCGAGAACCAGATCGAGACCGACGCGGTCGCGATCATGGGGCTCGCGCGAGAAGGCGAGGATTTCAGAGGGAGCGGAATCGCGGCCAAGGATCGATTTCAGCAGCCGCTGATCCACCGCGACCCAACCCCGCGCCGCCGCGCGGAGTAGCTCGATGACCGGAATGTCGTTGTACTGGCCCGTTTCGAAGCTGGCCACTGACCGCGCGCTGTTTGCGTCCGCTCCGGACCGGCCACTGGCCACTATTACTCTTCCTTCACTACATGCACCGGGATCTCGACCGAAACTTCGCGATGCAGGCGCAGGCCGACCTTGAAGTCACCCAGCGTTTTGATTGGTTCTTCAAGCTGGACTTTCTTGCGGTCGATGGTGAAGCCCTGCTTCTCGATCGCGGCAGCGATATCGGCCGCGGTGACGGAGCCGAAGAGCTGATTGTTTTCGCCCGCTTTCTGCGAGATGGTAACTTCTACGCTCGCGATCAGCTTGCCCAGATCCTGGGCGTCCGACTGGACTTTGGCTTCGCGCCGCAGATGGGCCTGGCGCTCCTGCTCCACGATTTTCTTGTTCGCCTCGCTGGCCGGCACGGCCAAGCGCCGGGGCAGGAGAAAATTGCGGGCATAACCGGGGGCTACTTTGACTATCTCCCCGCGGCTTCCGACTTTATCGATGTCTTCTCTTAGGATTACTTCCATGGTAGTTTTCAGTCTTCAGTTATCAGTTTTCAGTTCCTGGCTATCAGCTATCAGCTATCGGCCATCAGCTTTCTGTGACTGACGACTGATAACTGACGACTGACGACTACAAGGAGGTTGAAAATGGCACAAGCGCGATATTGCGCGCCTGCTTGATCGATTCCGCCAGCCGGCGCTGGTGCGGCGCGCAAACGCCCGAAATGCGCCGGGGCGTGATTTTTCCCCGCTCGCTGATGAACGCCATCAGCATGCGGACGTCCTTGTAATTGATGTCGTCGATTTTCTCGACGCAAAACCGGCACATCTTCTTGCGCCGGAAATACTGCTTCTTTCCCCCGAGCGCTTTATCGCCTCCCGTGGGCCTCTGAGAGGCCGCAATGGGGCGGCCGCCGCCCGATCTCTGTTCTGCCATGGTTCCTCTCCTCTCCTATTCGTGGGCCACCGGCTCGGGCTTCGCTTCCACCGGCTCGGCGGGCATTCCGGGAAGACCCGGCGTCGGACCGGGCTCGGAAGGAGCGGGCGCGGCTGGGGCCGCAACAGGCTGTGGTTTGCGGGCCGCGCGCTTGGCCCGCGCCTTCTTGCGCTTTTCGACCTTCTTCAATCTTTCGTCGACGCGAACGGTGATGAATTTGATCACCATATCGGCGTTGCGCAGCCGACGCTCGACTTCCTTCACCAGTTCCGCCGGCGAACTGAACTGCAGCAGTATGTAAAGGCCTTCCTGGTATTTCTGAACGCGATAGGCAAGCTTGCGGACGCCGGCGCCCCACCGCTCGGCCTTCTCCACCGTGCCTTTGCCCCCCACGATCAGATCCTTCATCTGACCGATGAAGGCGTCAACCTCTTCTTCCGGCGTGTCCGGCTTGACTATGAATAGCTCTTCGTAGACTCTCATCCTTCCTCTTGTTGTAAGCCTCGGGCGCGGCGGTTGAAAACCGCCATGGACTTTTCGACGCCCTCCGCGAGTATGGATTCCACGGCTTCCGCCCCGAGGGCCACCGCTTCCTCCACTTCCTGCTTCTGCGCCCGGCTGAAGCGGCCGAGCACGAATTCCTTTCCCTTCCCTGCCGAGCGGTCCCGGCCGGGCCGGTCAATACCCATGCGAACCCGGGCGAACTTCATGGTTCCCAGGCTTGCGATCAAACTCTTGATCCCGTTGTGCCCCGCGGCTGAACCCTCGGGCCGGATCCTCAAGGTTCCCCAAGGAAGATCCAACTCGTCGTAGACCACCAGCAGGCCGTCGGGACCGAGCTCATAGCGCTCCAGCAGCCCCTTTACGGCAGGACCGCTGCGATTCATATACGTTTGCGGCTTGGCCAACGCCACGCGCTTGCCGCCGATGGAGCCGAGCCCCACTCGCGACATATCATTTTCCTTCCGGCTCACACGAATCGCATGCGATTCGGCGAGCCGGTCGATCACCAGGAAACCCAGGTTGTGCGGAGTAAGTTCGTATTCCTCTCCAGGGTTTCCCAAACCGACAATCAGGCGCTCAACCATTCAGCCTCCAGCACGCTGATAGCTGAAAGCAGATAGCTGATAGCTGAAGGCTGACAGCTATTTCTTCTTCTTCTCCTCGGCCGCCGGGGCAGCGCCTTCTTCTTCCTTCTTACCCTTCTTAATCACTTCAGGCTCGGCAGGAGCCGCGGCAGCCGCGCCCTCGGCGCCCTCAGGCGCCGCCGGGGCCTCTTCAGCCTTCAGCGCCACCACGTGCGAGATCACGGCGTCGGGTGAGCTGACCAACTTAATGGAGGCAGGCATGGTTATGCTTCCCGCACGCACGCTCTGGCCGATCATCAACTCCGCTACGTCCACGGTGAATTCCTCCGGAATGTCGTCCGGCAGGCACTCGATTTCGACGTCGCGGGTCACCACCTCATGCAGTCCGCCTTGTATCTTGACGCCCTTCGGCTCGCCGGTTGTCGTTACCGGCACGCGCACCGTGATGGGCTTGTTCAGATCGATCCGCTTCAGATCGACATGGAGCAGATTGTCGCGGATGGGATCGCTTTGCCAATCTGCTATCATCACCGGCGTACTCTCGCCGCCTTTCACCGACACGTTGAAAATGGTGTTGTGGCCGGTGCGGCTGTGGAGAATCCGGCCGATCTCCTTTGGGTTCACGGCCACCGCCACGGCCGTATCGCTAACGCCGTAGACGACGGCGGGCGCCAGTCCCGAGGCGCGCAGCCTCCGGGCTTCGTTCTTGCCGCGCCCCTGGCGCGGCTCCGCACTCACAGTAATCTCGTTCCTCATCGCTCTTCCTTACCGGCCACTGGCCACTTATACGAACAATGTGCTCACCGAGCCGTCCTCGTGGATCGATTGAATCGCCTTAGCGAGCAACGGCGCTACCGAGAGCGGCTTGATGCGAGTGCAGTTGTCCGCCTCGGGACTTAAGGGAATTGAATTGGTGACAATCACTTCCTCGATCCGCGAATTCTCAATCCTTGCGACCGCCGGGCCGGACAAAACCGCGTGCGTAGCGCAAGCCCGGACGCTTTTCGCGCCGCGCGCCAACAGCGCTTCGCCCACCTGCACCAGCGTTCCCGCCGTGTCGATCAGATCGTCCACGATCAGGCAATGCTGGCCGGATACCTCTCCAATCACGTGCATCACCTCGGCCACATTCACTTCCGGCCGCCGCTTATCGATAATCGCCAGCGGCGACCCCAGACGCTTCGCGAAAGCCCGCGCCCGCTCCACGCCACCGGGGTCCGGCGATACCACCGTCAGATTCCCGCCCTTCAAGTCGTCGAAATAATCGACCATAACGGGGGCGGCGAACAGGTGGTCCACCGGGATATCGAAAAAACCCTGGATTTGGGCGGCGTGCAGGTCCAGCGCCAGGATACGGTCGGCCCCGGCGCGCTCGATCAAACTGGCGACCAGCCGCGCCGAAATCGGCATGCGCGGCCGATCCTTCCGGTCCTGCCTTGCATACCCATAATAGGGTAACACCGCCGTGATGCGCTCCGCCGAAGCGCGTTTCAGCGCGTCCATCATCAGCAGCAACTCCATCAGGTGGCGGTCGACAGGCGTGCAAGTCGGCTGAACCACGAAGACGTCGGCGCCCCGGACGTTCTCCAGAATCTGCAGGTGAGTTTCGCCATCGGAGAACTGCTTCACGGTGGCGGCGCCGAGCGGACAACCTAACTCGTAACAGATCTCCGCGGCCAACGCGGGATTCGCATTTCCCGTAAACACCTTGAAGTGGTTAAACCGCATTGCTTTGAGTTGCAGTTGTTCGCTAGCTGGATCTGTGCGTGCCAGTTTCGGGGCGGCCATAGATCATCGTGTAAAACCCGGCGCCCCCGACCCAGGCTCCGCTTTCCGCCCCGAGCACACCGATCCAAGTATCGCTCACCGGATTCACAATGGCTGCCGAGGTGGAGATTCCGACGGAAAACGCTCGCCTTGAAGCCTTTGGCGCCGAACGCCCTTGCCCCCTCCGGACGCCCCGTTCAGCGTCCTCGCGAAGGCCCGGAGCTATTTAATGCTACGTGACGAACTGGTGAAAGTCAAACGCGATCCGGGTGCAGGACGGAACTCCGAAGTGGTGGTGGTCAGGAGTCGTAATAAAACCTGCTCAGGTGACTGATGCCCGGCTGGTGCGGAGAAAACTTTTTTGGACGAACGAACCCAATTTCGAGACAAATTGGATCGGCCTCTTGTTGCACAGAATGTACCCGGGGGACTGTGATCCTAGGCAGCCCAAAGTGTTAAAGCTATGGATGCAAAGGCATTGTGCCTGACTCGAACGACGCGACCGCCGAATTCGCGTTAGAAATCCACCCGGGCGTTCAGCGTACGCTTCGTCTCGGCGACGGTTCGGAGATCCTCCCGGAATTCCTCCATCCCGTAGTGGACGGGAATCTGCCGGTCGGCCAGCAGAGCCTGGAACGCCAGTTGGCTTATTTCGGCGAGGCGGTTGGCTTGGGCGAGCGTCAAACGCTCTTGTTGAAATAACGTAAGAGCGAGCTCGCGCTTTATCTCCGACTCGCTCATGTGCGCTGCCGCAAGAACCTCATCCGGGATCGTGACCATCGCGTCCTTGACCATCATACCCGTCGAGGGTTGGCAAGGTGCGGGCGAGTCAACGCGATGGGGGCGAGGCTCTCTCGCAAAGTGGCCAGGACTGCCAGGAAGTCCCGGCATCCTCTCAAGTGGTAACGAAGAGGACGGGAGCTTTCCGCAGGCCCCTGAATCAGAAATCCACTCGAGCATCGACCGTCACCGTCCGGGCGCGCTAGCCATCGTAGTGCGGCCAAATGTGGCCAAGTTGATGTAAGTATTCGCTAGGCCACTGCATCTGTCGCGTTCGAGCAATAGTAGCAAAGGATGTTGACCGTGGATGGGGCCCCGAACGCGGACCCGCCCGCGACCTGCGCGAAACCGGTCCCTCCGGGCCGGACATGGAGGAAATTGCCGGATGATTGCCATGTGGGGCGGACGATGGTCCGCCCCGATATAATTAGAAAACATCCCTCCCTTCGTGGTCTGAAGCCACACAGGCGATTCGAAATGAAGCTCAACACGACATTTTCGGCTGTTTTTGTATTTGCAATCGGCGTTGCAGTTCCCGCAGTGGCGCAATACGGCCCGCCCGCAAGCGCCGGTGCGCACGTTCTTTCCGGCGGGATCCACTTTTCCGACGAAGATCAATTCCACGGAAGCATTGCCATCGGGGAGGCGTCCTCCACTCCTCTCGAACTCTCCCTTCAGGATGCGATCGATCGCGCCATCAAGAATAACCTGGGGTTGGTGGTGCGAGGCAGCCTCACGAGCGCTGCGCGGGCGGACCGCCTGCGGGCGCTCAGCGCCCTGCTGCCCAACGTGACCGGCGGAATCACGCAAACCGAAACGCAGATCGATCTCGCCGTCTACGGGCTGCATGTCGCGGGCTTTCCGCAAGTCGTGGGGCCGTTCCATTACACCGACGCTCGCGCGTACGCTTCCTCTTCCCTGTTCGATTGGACTTCGATCAAGAATCTGCGATCGTCCGCGGAAAGCGCGCGAGCGGCGGAGTTATCCGTGGAGGACGGCCGCGATCTGGTGGTGCAAGCAGTAGCTTCGGGATACTTCGCTGTGCTTGCCGATTCGGGACGCGTGGACGCCACTCGAACTCAGGCTCAAACGGCCGAGGCATTGTATAACGCCGCCCGCGACCGCCACAGGGCCGGCCTCAGCGCGGCGATTGACGAACTACGGGCGCAGGTAGAGATGAAGACGCAGCAACAGCGTCTGGCGGTCGCCGAAAACGCGTTCGCGCGGGACAAGCTTGCGCTCGGGCGAGTGATCGGATTGCCTTCGGGCCAGGCTTTTCGGCTCACGGATCAGGCGCCCTATTCGCCTTTGGAGCGTTTGGACGCCGGAGAGTTATTGCAGAAGGCGTACGAAACGCGAGCGGACTATCGCGCCGGGCAGGCGCAAGTGCACGCCGCCGAGCTTGCCCGCGAAGCCGCGGCCGCGCAGCGCTATCCCACGGCTAGTCTGGACGCCAACTACGGAGCCATCGGCCAGTCGTTGAACAACTCTCATGGCACGTTCACGGTGGGTGCAACGGTGAGCTTCAATATCTTCGATGCAGGGCGCATTCGCTCGACGCAGCAGGCCGCGAGCGCGGAGATTCAGCGCCGCCGTGGCGAATTGGCCGACCTTCGCGGCAAAATCGATTTCGAAGTGCGCACGGCTCTGCTAGACATGAGCACCGCCGCGGATCAGGTGGCTCTGGCGCGCAGCAATCTGGATCTGGCCAATCAGACGCTGGATCAGGCGCGAGACCGTTTCTCGGCCGGCGTAGCCGATAACATTGAAGTAGTGCAGGCACAAGAAGCTCTGGCGGGAGCAAACGAGGACGCGATCAACAGCTTGTACGCCCATAATCTGGCCAAGGTTGCGCTGGCTCGCGCCGTGGGAGGGGCAGAGGTTTCGCTGAAGCAATACGTGGGAGGAAAGTGAATGGCGCAGGTGTCAGAGAGGGAGACTTACCCCACCGTCCGCGAGCGGAGCCGCGCTTGGACCATGGTGAAATGGGCTCTCGCGCTGATTGTCTTGAGCGGCATTGGCGTCTCTACTTACATCGTCTGGCAACGCCTTTCCAGGGTGGAATCCACCGACGACGCGCAGATCGACGCTACTATCGTGCCCGTGAGCGCGCGCGTGGGAGGCTACGTGACTCAAGTGCTGGTGGGCGACCAGCAGTACGTCAAGGGCGGAGATTTGCTGGTTCAGCTCGATAAGAGAGATTACGACGTGGCTGTGGCGCGCGCGCAAGCCAATCTGGCGGATGCGCAAGCTTCTCTGAAAGGGGCGCTAAACAGCGTTCCTGTGGCTTCTATTTCCACCACCAGCGCGTTGAGCAGCGCGAGATCCGCGCGCGAGGATGCGGCTGTGGCGGTGAGCTGGGCTGAGCAGCAGTTAGGCGCAGCACAGGCGCGCTTACGCGTCGCCGAGGCGAATGTGCGCGTGGCGCAGGCCAATCAGAACAAGGCGGCTCAAGACGCGACCCGCTATAAGGTTCTCGTAGACAAAGACGAAGTTTCGAAGCAGAGCTACGATCAGGTTGTCGCCGTCGCGCAAGCGGCCGAAGCTACCGTGGATGCGCAGCAAGCCGGCGTGGCGGAGGCGCGGCAGAACGTGACCGCGGCCGAAAAGGCGGTGGATCAGGCCCGCGCCAAGCTGCGGCAAGCCGAAGCCGCGGTGGAAGGCGCGACGGTCGGCCCGGAACAGGTGAAGCTGGCCGAAGCAGGCGTGGCCGTGGCCGCGGCGCAGATCGCTCAAAAGAAGGCCGACCTGGATCAGACTCAATTGAACTTGAGCTACGCCACTATCGCGGCTCCCGTGGAAGGAGTGGTGGGACGAAAAGCGGTGGAGGCCGGGCAGAATATTGCGGCCGGCCAGCAATTGATGTCCATTGTCAATCTGAACGACATCTGGGTGACGGCGAATTTCAAGGAGACCCAGCTCAAAGACATGACCATCGGCCAAAAGGTGGACATTGAAGTGGACGGCAACGGCCGCGTGTACACGGGCAGGGTGGAGCGAATCTCGGGGGCAAGCGGCGCGCGGTTCAGCCTCCTGCCCCCCGAAAACGCCACCGGCAACTTCGTCAAAGTGGTGCAGCGGATTCCTGTCCGGATCTCTATCGATCCCGGGCAAAATAGCGATCACGCATTGCGGCCGGGCATGTCGGTGACCCCGAAAGTGCACATCCGGTAGCGGCGACGAATCCTTTAGCCGGTCGCGATTTCATGTCGGTCGGGAAAAACCGGAAGGGGTCCAAGGATTTCGTCGTTTTGCCATTCTCTCGTCTACTGCTAACGAAATCATCGAGACCGCTTACACTAGCTAGAACGAGAACCGTGCGATCAGCGTACCCGTGCGAGGCAGCGCGTACAACTGATTGACGACAGCATTTTGCGTATAACCCGGCGCAACTAGGGGACCGGATACCGTCAGGTTAATGACTCCGAAACCGCTTGAGTACTGCCCATAGATATTTTTGCTGGGAGCGGAGCCGGGCGCTACCGTGCTCGGATTGCCGATCTGAGTGCGGTTAAAGATGTTTACGAACTCGGCGCGGAGTTGGAGACCGTACCTACGTTCGGCTCCGAAATGGAACGTACGGCCGAAGTTGAGATTCTCTTGCGGCCGGCGGGCCGAGCGGAAGTCGCCGTAGTAGGTCCCCGTCGCCGGGCCAAACGTTCCGTTGGCGGGATTCGCCCACGCGGCGGGATTAAGCACGACATCGGTGTAGGGATTGATGCAGCCGCAGTTCAGATTTTTCAGGTAAAGAGGCTGCCCTGGGACGCGGAATTGCTCGCTGCCGCCAATGTAGTTGGTGCTGGTCGCCGCCGGCGGAGTGAGCGGCAAGCCACTGCCGTATTGTAGGAAGGCGCCGAAGTTCCAGTCCCGGATCACATTGTTGACGATCCTATTGGCGACCCAAGCTTGCGTTGTATAGACAATATTGGCGTTGAACAGGAAGGGTTGGTCCGTCGATTGAAGCGATTTGTCGGAAGGCACGAACAGAACGGGCCTTATTCGTGTCATCGCTTTTGACCAGGTAAAGGTCCCGTTCACCTGCAACCCATGGGAGAGCCGCTTGGTCCCCTTCATTTGGAGCGAGTCGTACCAAGTATTGCCGGTGGGAGAGTTAGTGACCGCGATTGTGCTGAACTGCGGGAACGGGCGCAGCGCGTTGAGCAGTGTGTTGCTTGTGGCGTAGCCGGCGTAAGGCATGATGTTTCCGAGCCGGGTAATCACCTGGCTACTCGCCAGCGTTTGGCCAAGCAAAAGATTGTCCGCGGCGTTTGTGTATGGCGATAGGCCGTAGGCGGCAAACACGCCCGGCGAAACCTGGTTCAGGTAACCCAGCGGGCCGACGGGCGCCGTGGCGGTCCCTCCGCTCCACCACACGCCGCGATTGCCCACATAAGCCGCCTCGATCACTGTATTCTGTGTAATCTCGCGCTGGAAACCAATGCTCCATTGATTCTGGCGCGGAGGGCGCGAAGCTCCGGGATCCAAATAGGAAAGAAACCCGCTGGTGATGCTGCCGGGAAGCGGCGTTTGGCTCGTGCTGTAATTGGGCCATACCGGTTGCGGAATCGTGACGGGGACGTCCAGAGGTAAATACGCACTGACTCCGGTAGCGGTATTCGTGACGTTCGCCGTGTTCTGCAGGCTGATATCAGGTGCGAACCCGTAGGCGATGCCCCAGCCGCCGCGGAAGACGGTCTTCGAATCGAGCTGGTAGGCGACGCCCAGGCGCGGCCCGATGGCATAGGGGTAATTTGAAACGAAAGTGCAATGGCAGGTCGCCTCAAAAATCGGCGCGCCTAAGCGCCCG
>Ga0126371_10001364_pt1 | contig 20602 bp, 13 predicted proteins | sample PanSoiMetaPlot_4_FD_110145 | JGI IMG/M metagenome (GOLD analysis project Ga0126371, IMG submission 110145) | Tropical forest soil microbial communities from Panama - MetaG Plot_4 | ecosystem: Environmental > Terrestrial > Soil > Tropical forest > Bulk soil | place: Panama | collected 2016-02-17 | reverse complement strand
GTAGCCCATGCGTTTCATACAATTCTCTGCAACGGTGGATTCTTTGAAGGGATCGGTGCTGCGCTGACCCTCAGATTCCTGCATGGCCACTTTCTGACAATGTGCATAATCGTCCTGGGCTTCTTGAGAGGTTCTGCCCGCCTGAGCCCAGCGACCGGACGGCCCCGTCTCGCACCCAGACAGCAGTCCCGCGAGCACGGCAATCAGCATGATGTTCATCGCATCCTCCTTCAGGTTCGGCAGCAGCCCTTCTTCTGTGGGTGAGAGTCATGGAAGGCTAGGCTGTCTGTGGGGAGGTGTCAAGGATCGGTAGAAGGTTGTCAAAGCAAAGTAGAAATGTCCGGTTCCTAGCAAAGTAGAAATGTCCGGTTTTATCTCATCGTCGTCGCCGCCGCGATTCGACGATCTGGCAACACGCGAGGCCATTGAAGCGCTGGCGGAGAAGGCCAAAGTTCCGCGCAAGAAAGTCTACGGGTATTTGAAGGCCCTCGTTGAGGAAGGAAAGGCCCAGCAGCACGGGAAAGGCGTCAAGGGTGACCCATTTATGTATAGCAAGGTTCTCCCCCATTCTCTCTCTTCCGACCGTCCTCTTATAGGTGAAGAACGCGAAAGAGAATCGGAGATCCAGAATCCGGTTACCTCTGCTGACGCGACGAAACCAGATGAGAGTGGCGAGCAATCCCACGCAGGACGGCGGCTAGAAGGTGGGCAATCGATACGGGAGCCGGAGCGCGAGCCTGCCAGGGTACTGACTCTGGCGAGCGCGGAGGCGCTTCTCTTTCTCCTCTTTTCTCTTCCCCTCCGAAATGAGCCTCTGGGCTTATGAGGAGGTGTACCCATAGGAGATGCCACGGTTCTGATGAGGATGCGAAAAACCCCCGATTCTACCGGGAGTCAAAAAATGAGAATCAATACAATCAATGGGTTATGGATAGGGCAAAACACCACTTTCAGTGGTCACGGGGAACCGCAACATGCGTTTGTGGCCGGTGGACGTTTTGGGATAACAGCTTGGAGTCAGCCAAGAGGTCCTATGCCCTTCATCGGGCCAACTTGCCAGAGACACAGCGAGCAGAGGATGGAACTGGTGAGATCGCTACAGAAGCAAAGGACACTTCGAGAGTGGATGGTTAGGTCTGGCTGGTTGGAGTGCCCGACTCAGGCGGATCATCTAGCCAAGTCTCGGGAACATGGCTTGTGGTGGGTGGAGCACTTGGTGTCTCTGAGGTCTTTGGGACCGCGGTTCGCTTCCGCGTACGCTTGGTCGCTGGCTTTTTAGCTTTGCGTGTCCTCTTGGCATGGCGAGACTTGCGGGTGACAGTGGACCGTTTTGCTGTGGCCTTCTTCGCTCGCTTGACTCTGGTCGTCTTGCGTGTAGCCATGTCGCTTATATCGCCGAGTTTGCCTACGTTGTCAACTAAGCCCGAACGCCAAGGTCAGAGTGAGTGGATTGCGCACTCTGTCATGTAGCTGATCAGACGTCCTGCCAGGGCTAAAGTCAAACATGAGGTTTATCCTTCAATACCGCAATTATCACTAATAAATACAATCCGTTCTGTGGTTTCAGGACCACGTCTAGATCTCAGCTAGAATGGGGGAAGAGAGTGCCAGCTGATAGTCGCCAGTTACACGGCAGGCTGTTGAACATCCAGGAGGTCAACCTCTATACAGGTATACCGGCCTCGCGGTCCAGAGCTTATACAACATGGTTAGTCAGCGACGAATCCCCTACGTGAAAGTAGGCCGTGCGGTACGGTTTGACCCCCGGCTGCTGGATGAGTGGCTCAAACAGCATACCCTCATGCCGATGCCGGCCAAGACCGGCATTTAAGTGAGCCGATGGGTTCGAGTGTTGGGCAATAACCCGAAGGGAACACAAGGAGAGACTAGGGGACGGGAAACGGAGGAGATGTCCTTGGCTCGATCGGATGAATCGCGTGAGTCGGGTCCTGCCTATTCAGGTAGTCACGGACGTCGTTGCTGGGCGGCTTGAATGGCTGAGGACTGAGGTCCAGGGGCGGGACAGAGTAGGAACGAGGCTTCGCCAAACCAGTGGTGGTCTCTTTCCCGATCACTGGGCCGGTAGACCTCGGAACACCTGGAATCGATTCCAGAGATGAGCCGCTACTGATTGCTGGCTTCTCACATCGTGTAGCGCCTTGCTGCTGTTGCAGATACGTACAGCGGCTAAGCTGAGCCTGAGTGACCGCCACTGGTGAGCCCAAAAACAGCAGTCCGCCTATGAGCGGTATCTGTAGCAGGGTAGGGCGACTCCGAGAGCAAGGGGGCGTCATGGTCATTTCTTTCAGGATCAAAACTCATTATACACACAACAATGTTAGGAAGGAACAGTTGACGTTTGTATAGCATATACACTAAACTCTCCACATGAGAACACGGCTACATCAGTGGCGTAAGCGGCGGGGATCGACGCTGAAAAAGCTCGGCACCTTATCGGGGGTTCATTGGGTCTCAGTGGCTAAGCTAGAGGCTGGTCGGGGCGATCCGCAGCTTTCGACTCTCTTGAAGTTGTGTCGGGCGTTACACATTACTCTCAACCAAATCGTAGGCGTGACGAAACGCCCACAAAAAGGCAGGTAGTCCGATGGGACTGACAAGACGGTGAGATAACTACTAGGTCGAGCTTCCAGTAGTGGATGATGGGAAGACCTACGCTTAGCACCCCCAGGAGTGGGGAAGTTGAAACGGTGGAAGGTGGGATCTAGAAACCAGGGAGCGCGAACGGCCAGGAGGCGGTCATTAAGACCCGTCTTCTTTCTGGCCAAATGCTAAGTCCGTCTGCCGAACGCGCACAAGCGGTGACCTTTCGTGAGTAGGCAGAGACGTACTTATCCCTAGAGGAAGTGCGAAAACTGAACACTTACGCGGATCGCAAATTGAAGGTCGGGCATTTGGTTGAGTTCTTTGGGGACCGTGCCTTGGAGTCAATCACCCCTGAAGATGTGGATGCGTATCGTGCCCAGCGTGTGCGATACAAAATGATACTCTGTGGCGGATGTAAAAAGCAGCTTGGAAAAGCCGTCTGTTCAGGTTGTGGGTGGAAGCGTCAAGATAGCCCCTTATCGGCCTCGGTGCAGACGGTGAACCATGACCATACCGCATTGACGCATATGCTCAATGTAGCGGAGAGTCCCATTTTAAGGTCATACTTGATAACGCAGCTAGTCACGTAACGCAACCGGACTCAAAGAATGAACGAGACCGGGTTACAAGTGCCGAGGAATGGGCATTGTTGAGGAAGACCGCTGCGCCTCATCAATTATATTGCGCTACCTCATAATCCCCTACACCGTAGGTCCAGGGAAGGGCGAACTGCTTAGGCTGGAATGGCCGGACGTGGATATGAGAAGGCGGGAGTTCACGTTGCGAAAGACCAAGAACGGGGAGTCAAAGGTCGTACCAATGACGCCTGATGTCTATGAAACCTTCGCAGAGTTACACAAGGAACGACGCCTAGACACCCAAAGAGTGTTCCTGTATAAGGTGAAACCGTGGAAGGATCCGCGCACTGCCTTTGCCGCAGCCTGTCGAAGGGCAGGGATCAAGTGTCTGCGCCTTCATGACCTGCTGCACACGGCAAGCACGAACTTGAGACGGGCAGGGGTCGATACGATGACGGCCATGAAGTTCGTGGGACACAAGTCTGAGCAGATGCATCGGCGATTTAATACAATCCAGCCGGAGGATCTTCACGAAGCTGCGGCAAAGCTGCAAAGGTATACGGCTAACACTCTAATAACACTTGCCCCTCGGGCTACGTCGGGGCAATGTGCACCTGATTGTAATTCCAGCGTCGGGGCGTAGCGCAGCCCGGTAGCGCGCCTGCTTTGGGAGCAGGATGTCGGAGGTTCAAATCCTCTCGCCCCGACCAGCACTTTCAAGCACTTTTGCGGTTCCCTGTGCCACCATCCCTCTCGCCGTTCCGGTTTCTGTCACGGTTCCATAGGAAATAGGTTGGCGAACTTCAGTTTGTTATGGCCCCCTAATGAGGCGAGCCGAGGACGCACATGGGAGGTGGTACAAGGGCTCCAGGCTGATCATCCGTTGTAAGTAACGCATTCGCCGTCTTCAAGAGTGGTTCAAAAGTTTTTCAGTTGGGAACGCGTCACCAACAGTAGTTGGTGTTAGGAGCACATTGTACTGCGCAACTCATTACTTGGCCCAAAAACGCGCAATCAGCGTGGCTGTAGCAGACTCACGTATGCTTTTCAGCATCACAACGAAACGGCGCAAGCGATTAAGACATCATGTTGAATCCTGTGAAGTCTGCGCCGGTACTGGAGAAACGAAAAAAGCTACAAATCAAATCCCGGCTTCGGCACTAAGCTCGAACTCATAAGGCGGAATTTGAGGCTCAAACTACATTGATTAAGGGCTCCACAGAGAGAGGACCCTCAAACCAGCCAATTTCCTCTCTGGTAGAGGAGTTTCTCAGAGTTGATGCCACCAATATCGCGGTAATCTGGCCATATTCCGTCACTCGGAGAACCGCAAAAACTCCTCCAGACTCGGTGGCGTCGGTGCCACTGATTCCGTTCTCCGCTCCCTGTGCGCCGTCGGCATGTCCAATTCTGCGACGCCTTAATCTGTCCGATTCTTTCTCCTTGCTACTGGCAGATCACGCCGCCGCACCCCATAGAATCGTGAAAGAATCTGAAATTGATTCGTTGAGCTGTCTCCACTGCGCCATCCTGCGAGAGCAGCGACCATGCAGGCGCAGGCTAACAGAACTCAGAATCTCCACGTTTTTTTTCCCGCTAGACTGGATCTGACCGCGAAATTCATCCAAAACCCTCTCATCGAATGACGGCTCCTGAACTGATAGTCCCCGGTGTTGCGGTCATCTCGGGACTGTGTGCAGCCCCACCAATGCTGGAAGTAGGCTGCTACATGACGTCCATTCTTTCCAATGTGATCTCAGCACGTCCGCTTTTCCCGCCCTCAAGCTCAGATCTATCGCCGCCCTTCACTTTCCATGACCCGCTCGCGCGATCAATGCCTTGAGTCCGATGAGATCCAGCGCCCCCGGGAAGAATTCAGTCCCGACAATAAATCCCGGCGTGCCGGTGATGCCAAGGTCTTTCGCGAGCGCACGATTGCGCTCGATGACGGTCTGCCATTCAGGGTTCGCCATATCCGACTCCAGACGCGTCGTGTCGAGGCCTACGTCGCTGGCGACAGCCAAGATCGTCTCCTTTGTCATGTCCCCCTTCGACGCCAAGAGTGCCTCATGAAAAGCTTGATGCTTCCCCTGGACTTTCGATGCGAGGGCGGCCTTTGCCGCCAACTCAGATGGTTCACCGAGAATGGGGAAGTCTTTATAGATCACGCGAACCCGCGGATCGTCTTTCTGTAATTGCGTCACGGCTCCGGCAGCACGTTTGCAATACCCGCAGCGGTAGTCGAAAAATTCGATGAGGGTGATGCTGCCGGATGGATTGCCGCTGACGGGCGACGATGGATCGTTGAGGAGGTCGTTTTGCCTGTTGGACATGGTGACCTTCTGGCGCGCTTTTTCTTCCACCTCCCGTTTGGCTTCGAGTGCTCGCAGAGATTGCTCAATGACCTCGGGATGTGACCGGATATAACCTTCGATGACCGGTTCAATCGACTGCTGCGCCGGATCGGACGGCCCTTTGCTCGCGCATCCCGCGAAGCCCAGAAGCAAAGAACCTGTGACAACCAACAACACTGATGCATGGTGTCGCATGCCGCACCTCAGGTCAGAGAGAGACGTAGGTTTCCTGTAGCTCTCACGTGTCAGAGATAGGGGTACCATCGCAGTTGGTATGTGATGTTGTACTGCCCCGAAGCCGAGCACTGCCCATGCAAATCATTCAGTGTTGACACAACCTGGCGGCTAGTGCCTGGCACAAGGCTGGGATAGGGCGGTTGATCTACTCCATGCAAGAAGCAGCCTAAGGGAAGGAAACAATTCGCCTCGAAGTACAGGCCTCCAGGCAAGCTCAGGTTCGCGGATGCGCTCACTTCGGCCCGGGCCCAGGCAAACCCACCAACCGTGACGTGTTGGCCCGCGCTTGTGTGGAAGCTGAAGTTATGGGATGCTCCGTCTGGTGATGCCCACCCGAAGCTTAGGTCATAACCGCCGCCGACAACGGAGCAGTCAGAGAAAAGCGTAAACTCCAACGGCGTGATCGTGACATCATAGAGCGGATCGAGCATGACGTTCGCCTGGATAGGAAAGTTGTAGACACCGCCCCCCGGCTTGGGTTCGCTGAGTGTGATACTCACAGCCATGTTTCGTGGTTTACCGTCCCCCGCGGGGTCGTTGTACAAGAATTGGTTACCGGTTGACGCGACGTAGGTCTGCGTGATGCGATTGCCTCCCCATGGGGAGGCGTACCCGATGCTGATCGAGACCGGTTGAGTCAGTGCTAGTCCCGGTGCGACCACAACAAGGGTGGTGAGGCTTTTGGCCTTCATCTGGATCGCACACCCTACCTTCGTCAGGTTCTGGGTCGGCCCGACGCTGCAGGGCGGCAGGGGCGCTGCACCGATCATTGGCGGAGGCGGTCGAAAAGGTACCACAGTGCGTTCTTGAACTTCCCCAGCTTGCGGCTCGCCCTGTGGCCCTTGCGCTGGCTCCCTCGCTGCGGCGGGAGGTGCGGTGCCTGACGGTGGTGGCACGGTGCCCGGTTCCTGCACCCCACCTGACAGAGGCTGCGTGGGTTCCCCCGATGTCTGGGCGATCTGCGAGGTCGGCCGTGGAGGCACAGACGATGATGGCAGGGAATCCCCGGCGCAGCCGACCACGCTCAAGAACAACGACCCTGTCACGAATACGCAGATCGATCGTGGATGTCTCATCCCGCCCCTCCTGCGAAACTATGCGGATCGCTTGTGTGGGCTCTAGCTGTCTGTCGAGGGCGAAGGCGAAAAGGTTCAGAATAGTGTGCCAGATCACGGAGGGAGCGGAGAAGCACGGAGTGTGCCATACGGCATCTCCTCGGGGGGGGTGAACTCTAGTAAATTTCCACTAAAAAGTAAAGGAACAAGGTGCAACGCTTAGTCTGCTCTCCAGATCACTCGCAACAGCGAGAACAACGTGGCACTGGTGAGGGCAGCGAGTAGGATGCATGGGACCCACATGGCGATTTCTCCTTTGTTCCTGTCTGATTCTCACGGTCTCGCCTAGTGAGTCAGAAAAGTTCAGCGAAAGGTTCAAAGGAATCACCGATTGAGAACTGACGTAAAACTACGAAAGTTCCGGATTGTCCGGACAGCGAATTGCACATTCGCCGACTCTGTAGAAATTGGTGGAACGATTCAGAGATCCTGGGCCCTGTGGCTGAAGTGAAGCCCGCCTTGCAACGGCAGACCAATCGGTGAGACCGAGAAAGTGATCGTCGAAGGCCAGGGAGTGATGAGTCGTGGAGTGTCTTGGTGATGGTGACTCGGATCGAACGGGTGCCCCCTCGGCGTTTGAGTCCACTGCTCTACCCACTGAGCGACACTGCCATGTGACGCAAATTCTCATCGTCCCAACTTGAGCGTCAAGCCCAACCTAGAGGGTGAGCAGGAGATGGAACGCGGCCCGTCCCTGCGAAGAGAGTCGAAGAGCACAGGAAGATTTTAGGATGTGGAACGGGAATGCAATCGCGCCTCTGTTACGAACTTATGCTTCGACTTGCACAGTAACTGTCGTCGCAGCCCAGTCAGGAGCCGGTCCGCTCGATGGCGCCGATGACGGCATGGTTTGGGCCGTTGGTAGAGAACTCGAACCCGCCGGCATCGTCGGGGTAGGTGATGGTCCTGCCTCCGTTTTTGTTGGTATATGGGAAGTCGGATCGTAGACTAATGTAAGGCCGCGGGTAGAGAGGCCTTCTCTCAGTGTTTTCATTGTAGACGACACAGAGCGAGTCGAAACGCCTCCGCGTGTTTGGGCCGTAGGATTCTGAAGAGCTTGAATCCGCTGTCTGATCATCTGTGCAGTCTCACGGTCCGTACTCGCGAAGACGCGAATGGTATCCGTCCCCTTTGGTGGACTGTAATCCCAATAGTACCCTGCACGATTGCCTTGTTGAAGTGAATCGGGGAGGAGAATTGATTCGTTCGCATGGAGTAAGCCGTCTCCATAGAAGCTTCGTTGTTGGTAGGCGTTGGGAAAGAGCAGATTGACCGCTCCTTCAGAATCCACATCCACGATAGTGAGGTAGGCATCAGCATTCACGCGAACCTCCAACTGCAGGCTGTTTTGCACGGTTCGGGGTTCTCCCGAGCGTCGGATGCGGTACCGGGCTGGCTGAGTATCGGCTGCGACGATGGCGATGCCGCGTGTAGTAACTGTGGTCTGTGGGACGGGGGCGGTTGAAACACGAACGTCAATTTTCAATTGAGACGAAGGATTGTCCAGGGTCAAGAGTTCCGATGCGTTCGCCGACCGTGACACGACTGTAGCCAAGCCGCTTCCCCATGACTCCCCCAGTCCGAAAGTCGCCACCACTTGAAGACCATCGGCGGCGAGAAGCCGAAGCGACTCGCCTTGGAGATCCACCAGAAAGCGAGCCGATTGCTCTGGACCGACCAAGTCAGCGTCTTTCAAATTGGTTTTGATGGTTTCTTCAATCAACTTGCGACGGTCCTGCGGGATGTCAAGGAGGCGGATGGGGATCCGGTTGCCCGTCGGCGCAGGCAGCAACAACACCGCACGGGCACCTGCAGGAATTTTTCCACTGGTCGTCTGCAGCGTGGCTTTCGCATCTTTCCCCATGATCTGAGTCACGGTTGCCACCGCCAGCGCGCGGCCTGGGGGAAATTGTATCTCATCAGCCTGGTAGAGGGACCACACGGATCCAGGGTTCGCGCCGAGCAACGGGCCATTGATCAATGTGATCTGGCCTGCATCACCTGCCTGTACTTCAACCCACGGGAGACGCGTTGCATGCGACTCGGAAGCGGATTGCCCCGTACCCAGGAGGGTTTTCTCAAGCAATTCGGGCGGCGCCTCCAATTGCGGCTCAGGCATGGAAGACCGTCCGAAATGGGTTTGGATGCGTTTGAGTTCTCGCTCTACGCCACCAAATACTTCGCGCGCCGAGGCCTGAGGACTCGATGAACTCAGGCTTCGCGCGAGCGCAAATGTGAAGAACCCATGATAACGTCCGTCAATCGGACCATCCAGAGCTTCCTGGTGTGAGGCCGCTCCAGTCATGACAACGTATCGCGAGGTCATCACCGGGACGACCGCCCTTGTCCTGGTAGTGCCGTGCTCGGCTTTTCGATACAGATCCACGCGGGAATCGCGAGGGATCGAACGCGTACGGATATCCAGTGAACGCGTGGCGGTTCCGGAATGACAGGAGTCCAGGACGATCAGTGTGTTGCGAGCGCGCAAGCGCGCGAAGATGGCATCCAACTCGTCATCCGTGATATCACGCACGTCTCCAGACCGCCCATCCTGCGGGACAAGAGTTTCATCGAGATGATCATCGGTCTCGTCACCATTGAGATCTTCCACCTGCGAGCCATGACCGGAATAATGGACATAGACCGTGTCCTGCGGGCCAGCGTCTTTCACGAGTTGCTCGAAGGCAGCTAGCATGCCGGCACGAGTCGCAGCTTCATCGGTCACCATCGTGATGTTGCGTTCCGAAAATCCCCAGCGCGTGATAAGAATCTGCCGCATGGTTTCAATATCGTTCAGAGAGCCTTGGAGTTTTGGCACCGCCTTGTATTTATTGATACCGATCAGGAGTGCGCGCTTCACGCCACCGCTGGGATTGTCGCCCGTGGGTTGGGCTGATGTCTGATCCATTCCAATGGTGCACCAGATCATCAACAGCAGAAACAGACCAACGTGAGGCCAAGCCGGCAATCTCATCAGTGTCTCTTTTCGCCTAGACGATCGTTCATGATGGTGAGGTTCATCAGCGCTTGATGATAGTAGGTCGCTCAGATCAGCGAACCGGTTCACGGTGCCACACGGCCGACTGACTGGACAATCTCGGAATGCCCCTGTAACTCCGTTAGCTTCTTTTGTAGGGTCGATTCGTTATCGGCCAGGATCTCGACGGTATACATACCATCAGCTGTTGGTCCGTCCACGATGCGGCCTCGTACCGAGTGGAGAAGAGACTCAATCGCTGTCGCAGATGCTTGACCTTGAAAGGTGACACGCAACCTGGCGGTGGGGGGGCTTATCGACCTGCTCGTCACTTGGTCGGATGAGACCGGCTGAGTCAAGGTCCACAAAAGCACGCCGAGTTGAGCGACAAGCACGATAGCGAGCAGGGTCGGAGCCCAACGCGGCATCAGGAGCGAACGGAACCAACTGTCGACCGTCTCCAGCCAATGTCGCTTGGCCGAGGGGACCTTCCCTTGAGTCAAGGTGTCTCGATCGAGGAGATCCCTGACTGCCTGCGTTGTTCGAGGAGACGGACCTGGTTGTGCATCATAAAACCTTCTGAGTTCAGTCCGCATGTAGGACAGCTCCTCGAGCTCCGCTCGACACACCGCACAGGTTTCCAGGTGGCGGGCCACCTGTTGTTGGTCCTGTTCGCGAAGCGTCCCGTTTACATACCAAGGTAGCAGAGCAGCCTCGGGATGGAGATTGGCGGGAAGGGCATTCGGATCAGTCATGGATTCGGCGCTTTCTGACCAAGCGCTTCCAGATGCTTTTTAAGCCGTTGCTTGGCGTAGTACACGCGAGTTTTCACCGTACTCGTTGGGATTGACAGAAGAGTCGCGATTTCTTCATATGGCAGTTCTTCATAAAAGACAAGTCGTAAGACCTCCTGATGTTCTCGGGACAACTTCGAGAGGGCTCGTTGCATCAACGTCGCGACTTGTTTCCGATCCACGCTGTCCTGCGGACTTTCCTGTGGGTTGGGCAGTTCCACGGCTTCCTCTAAGGTGACGTCGCGCTGGTGTCGTCCCATCCGTCTGATCGCATCGAGCGCCTTGTGTCGGGCGATTCCGAAAATCCAGGTCGACACGCGCGACGTGCTCGCGAAGCTCGCGGCTCCTCGCCACACCGCCATCATCGTCTCCACGACAATATCCTCCGCCACCGTTGGATCGTAAACGAGCGTCGACACATATTGAAATACCCGCTTCTCGTAGAGACGGTAGAGTTGTTCGAAAGCCGCCCGCTCGCCGGCCGTCACTGACGCGAGCAGGTGTGAATGTAAGGCATCGTGCTCGTCAGTCGTGGCCATGACCCTGATTTGTTCAAACCAGTCTGCGCGAAGCCTGTGAAGTGGATCTGCTGTAACACATTTGCCGGAGGCCCTCAATAGGAATGCCATTCATTGACCGTGTTTCCCAGGAAGTTTAGAATGACCGTGAACTTTTGGCCGGTTCCTCACGACGGACGCATCAGAACGGAGGATGACATGAGGACCGCTGATGGGATCGGGCACATCAGGACCCTACCGCCAGTGCCAACCACAGTCTTTCTGGCGATGCTCCTCCTGACATCCTGTGCCGCGGCTCCACTTCTCGTACCAGCGGGGGTCGAATTTGCGCGCAACCTCTTTACGACTTCCGTGCAAAATTACGGTTCGAAGTATTGTGATAGCCTGACCACCCTGGTCGGCCGCTTGGCGAGTCCATACACCCAAGGGCTGGCGCCTATGGCGATGGGAGGGCCAGGCATGGCTGGTCAACCAGGAACTCCAGGGCAACCTGGCTTTCAAGGACAACCAGGCTTTCCAGGGCAACTTGGTTTTCAAGGACAACAGGTGATCGCGCAGCAGCCATGTACGGGGCAGCAGATGCCTCCCGGACAGGTCGGGGCTTACGATCCGAATAATCCTTATGGAAGCGCCGCAACAACCTATCCGGGTGCCGCCGTATATCCCGGATCGACCACAAGCCCCTATGGAACAGCACCGGGTTACCCCAGTCAACCGGGGATGACTCCTTACGATCCCAACAACCCATATGGAGCGGCTTTGACGAATCCATACGGGCAACAGGTCAATCCCTATGGAGCAGCTGGATCGTATCCCCCCGGCCAACCGAATCCATACGGAACGCAGAATCCCTACGCATCGACACCACAATTTGGGTCTCAGACTCCGATGGGCACAAATCCGTACGGAATGCAAAATCCCTATGGGACGACGAACCCCTACGGTGGCACATCCATGTACCAGACACAGCCAGGATACAATCCGAACAATCCTTACGGAACCAGCGGTATGGTTCAGGGTTATGGGCAAGCACAGCCGGGATATGGGATATCGCCCCCCTATGGAGCGCAGCAGCAGCCGTATGGTGGCGCTGGTATGCCAAATCCAACCTATGGCGGTCAGCCGTATGGTGCCGCTGGCATCTACCCACGATCCGTAGACGCTGAACCGATAGGTGTCGACGTGGCGATGATCAGGCAGAAACAGACAGCCAAGGGGAAAGAAGTGGTTTTGATGAACGACGGCGAAATCCTCAAGGATGGCGGCGCCAACAAGGAGGCAGGGGATCGGTTTAAAATCGTCGTGCGCGCAAACTGCGACTGTCATCTTTATATCATGTCAATTGATGGATCTGGCTGGGCTGAAGCTGTCTTTCCCGGCAAAGGAACCAAGACGTCTAATCCCGTGAAGAAAGATCAGGAGTATGCGTTCCCTGAGGAGGCTTATTGGTTTACCTTGGATCAAGTGAAGGGAATCGAGACGTTCTATGTGGTCGTGTCCGCGAATCGCCGGACAGATTTAGAAGAAAGTTTTTCGCAGATCGCAACGGAGAAGCGGCCTGCCACAAGCATCGTGGCCAAAGTTGAGAAAGCTCCTGTCATTCCCCGAGGGTTTGGCTCGGTGCAACCGCGGGGAATTGTCGCGGTAAAGGACGAGACTGGTACGGCGGTGCAGGTCACCCCGTTGTCTTACACTGCCAATCGACCTGGCCAAGATGTCACGGTGACGCGCTGGTTCAAACATGAGTAGCAGAGAAGGGAGAGCAGGCGCGAGGCAAACAACTCGATCACTCGCTCTTGTAGTTTCCACCGCTGGTTACCTCTTGGTCAGCACGATCGTGCTCGCTCAAGTGTTCCCGCCGCGACAGCAGCAGCCGATTCCAGCACCGGTGCCTGCCCCTATACCAGGCCAGTCCGGGCAGATGCCGGGGCAACAGGGTATCCCTCCAGCTGGTGGTCCTCCAGGGGCTCTCATGAAGACGATTCCATTTGGGATGATTTTGGGAGATCCCACCAAGGCGTTCATTCAGGTCGGCAATATGGCAAGCCCGTTCGACACGAATTTCTCCTTGGGGCGTGGGTTGGCAGGCCGGATCGCGTTGCAAAAGTACACACTTGATGTGGGAAATGGAAGCAAAGCCTATCTTCATATGATTGGCACGTCACATCCTCCGGTCGTCACGACAGAAGGCGTCGAAATCCGATACCAATTCGTCTTTCCAGTGATTCAATTCAAGACCTATTATAAAGACTATTCAAGCGAAGGCGACAGTGCGCTGGGTGATCTCGTCGCGCAGAAAGTGCTGGTCGATGTGTTCATTACCCCCATGGTCGATCAGCGACAATTTCCGACGTATCATTCCGTTCGCCTTGCCGTGACTGGGACTGTGACGGAGGCCGATAAGTGCACCTATTTCTTCGACATCATTTTCCCCCTGAACATCTGCAAGGCGGCTGGAGCGTATTTCAAACAGCTCGAGCCGGCGCTGGAAAATGGTATTCGAGAGGTGATGCTCCAACCACAAACACGGATGCAGTTCGAACAGCAGGTCTTTCAGTTCGTCCGCGCCTATCTGCTGTCCAAGGCCGGCATCAATCCGATGAGCCCTGCCCAGATTGAGATTCTCCAAGGCCAGTTTCAGGGGACTGATTACCTCGCCAGCTATCAGCCAAGATAACAATCGACATTTTGAGGATAGAGGACGAGGGGAAGGGCATTCAAACCCGTGAGGAAGTCCTCCTCGGCCTCCCCACGTCTGGGCGATCTTTTCGGAGTGACATCAATCACCATTATAGTTCACGCCTTGTTGCCCCCCCCCTCTTTAGGGGGAATCCAACACTATACCTTTGACAAGTACTAGGGACAAAAATAGACTAGAGCCCCCGTTTACCATGAAGGAGCACAATTATTCACTCGATAGATAAAGAGGGTGCGATGGAGCTGACGTAAGGAGGCACGTCAACGGAGTTTTGGATGCTCATCCGTTCGGCCGACTCGCGATGTCTGCGCGTACCGATCCGAAACCCCATGGATTCGAGAGAGATAGAGGGAGATAGGGTCATGACCGGACCAATCATGGTCCGAGTTGTGCAGCCACCCCCTATGTTCACGATCCTCTCGGCCGGGGGGTTCTTCCTAGCAGATTCCAAGTGTTTAACGAAGACCATTCTTGTGGGTATCTTCTCGATTATGGCTGCCCTCACCGATAGCGCCTATTCACAGGTTGCTCCCCCCGACGGGCCGAATGTCGTACTCACCCAGGCCGCGTTCTTTCTTATTCCGGGAGGAGAGAAAGTCGCACTCACGCCTGGCCGGTATCGAGTCGAAGCCGCGGGAACAACAGAGCTTCGCCTCACACCGATGAGCGGCGGGAAGAGCACCGTCCTTCAAGCTGAAAGCCTTCGGCACGAACAATATGAGCTCTTTTCCGCTTTCGCCTTGACTCGCCCAGGTGCTGGAGGACGAGTTCATATTTCCTTGCTGCTCCCTGGTGGCCTGCAGCTCGAAGCTGTGGGGGAAACACGCCAGTCTCCACCGCAGCCCAAGAGTCAACAATCCCTCGCGGGGCGACCGGCCACCCACCAAGATGAGCCGGTAAAAAAGCTGGCTCCCCTGCAACTCGTGTATGCCCCTCCTCGGGAACTGTCTTCCGGGGCGCGCGTCATGAAAGGAGCGACGGGGGCTGATGAGAAGGTTCCTCGAATTGTGCCACTCGCTCCAGACCATGTTGGCCTGACGACGAAGGAGCAACCTGTGTTGTACTGGTATCTCTCACAACCTCTTAACGATCCGGTTGATATTGCATTCACCGTGACGGGGGAACCCAATCCGATCTTTGAGGCCCGTCTTGTCCCGCCTTTGGAAGCGGGAATTCAGGCTCTCAACCTCGGTGAATTTGGCGTGAGGCTTCCCTTCAAGGTGCCATACCAGTGGCGCGTGACCTGTAGATGCGCTGGAGGAACCAAAGAGCTTGTCGGCGGCGGGGGTATCCTGCGGATTCCAGTCCCTGATCAATTGTCAGCTGACTTGGTGCGGGCGAGGAGAGGTGACTTCCCTCATCTCTATGCGCAGTCCGGCATCTGGTACGACGCGTTGGCCGTTGTCTCCGACCTGATCGTGACGTCTCCGGGTGACTCCGCACTTCATCAGCAACGGGCATCGCTTCTGGAGCAAGTCGGCTTCGACGATCTTGCCAGGCTCGACCGAGAAGCCATATTGATCAGTCGTTAGCAAGCGGAACACCTGCCAGCAAACGATGATGGGAGAGCGATCACGTGACATCCAGCACGAGCCGTTTACTCAGTCTTGCTGAGATGACCATGCGGCGATCGGTGAACCTCAGCGACCGTCAAGGCGACTCATGGGTAGCAGCCATCGAGAGAGAAACATAGGTGCTCTGGGCGATCTTCTGCCTGAGCGGAAAAGGTTCAGAGAACCTAAACGCCTGGTGGGGTAGGGGCAGTGCGGCGAGAGTGCGAATTCGGATCGATTGTGTGTCTCTTCCTCGCAATCACGGTGCCGTCCGTCTTGGCGGCGTCGAAATCCGCTCAGGATGCATCACCTCGAGTCCTGTCCGGCCATACTGGAGAAATATATTCCCTGGCCTTCTCTCCCGACGGGACCCTTCTTGCGTCGGCAAGCGGTGATCGCACCATTCGCTTCTGGGATGTCCGCACGGGACGTCTCTCTCGAGTCATTGATGGGCACACCGGTGCGGTTCACGCGCTCATCTTTTCGCCAAATGGACGAGTGTTGGCTTCAGGCAGTCGTGATTCCACTGCGCGCATTTGGGATGTTGGGACTGGCAAGGAGCTGAAAGCCTTCGGCGCTCCCTTCGATACCATCCGCTCGTTGGCGTTCTCTCCAAATGGCAAGCTACTCGCTGGTGGTGGTGATGGCGGTAGCCTTCGCCTATGGGATTGGGAAGCGGGCAACCAGTTCATGACGATGAAAAGCGGATTTGGTGTTGTTAACGCGGTTGCGTTCTCGCCGAACGGAAGCATCCTCGCAACGGGGAGCGTTGACGCGCGAGTTCACCTGTGGGAACAGGCGAGCGGCCAAAAAATCCGTACGTTGTCTGGTCATGGAGGCCCCATCAACGGCATCGCCTTCTCCCCAGACGGTGCGCTACTCGCCAGTGGTTCCGCGGACAAAACCATCCGTCTATGGGACGTGGCGTCAGGGCGTGAACGGGGAGTATTGACGGGCCATACAGGTGAGGTGCACGCAGTTATCATTGCGTCGGATGGCCGAACCGTCATTTCAGCTGCCGCTGACGGCACGATCCGGGTGTGGGATAGCGCGAGTGGGAGTGAGAAGGCCGCCTTGAGTCGGCACCAGGGAGCGGTGTTGGCAATCGCCTTGTCACCCGATGGCGGTCTGCTCGCTTCCGGAGGGAGAGATCGTCATATTCATCTGCAAGCCCCACACAAGCAGGTCACGGCAACTGGAGGACCTCCTGGTCTCCGCGAGCAGGAAGATGAAGTCGGCCCGGCTCCCTTCCCGCCGCCGAACGCGGAAGCGGATGTGGCCATCCATCCCCTTGAAGTTAACGCAGGCGAGTCCTTCCGGTTGCTGCTGACCGTCAAGAACAGCGGGAAGGGGCCTCTCTACCGCTTCCAAGCCAGGACGAAAAGCCAGGATCCGGTGTTGGATGGTCATGTCATGTATCTCGGAAAAATCGGAATCGCACAGAGTGCCAAGGAAACGGTGACCGTCAGCATTCCGCGTGATCATCCGTCCGGTGAATTTCCACTTCAGATCGAATTCGAAGAATACAACGGGTTTGCCCCGACACCCTTGCAAGCGGTTATTGTGTTGAGAGGTCCTCCGCGACCACGGTTTGCTTACAACTATCAAATCATCGACGATGGCTCAGGCCAATCAGTCGGGAATGGGGACGGACTGATTCAGAAGGGAGAAGCGATAGATTTACTGATCACGCTCCGCAATGTAGGCGCCGTCCCGGCGCCGAATACGTGGGCGGAAGTGACGACAGCGCCTGGGCAGCATCTCTATTTGCTTCATAATACCATCCGATTCGGCGTCTTGAAACCTGGCGAGACAAAGCAAGCCAGAGTCAGCTTTGCCGTTCGCCCCGACCTGCCTCTTTCGCAGCTCGTCCTCAAGCTGTTTATTCATGAGAAAGAGCAGAATGTGTTCCTGAACGAGCAACTTCAGCTCGAGGTTGACACTCGCTCTCCCGTTCAGGTTACGGCGACCAACAAACTTGTCCAGGTGACATCTGATGGCGCCATCCTGCTGAGCGGGGCCAGCGCGAACAGCTCCGTGATTGCGTCAGTTAGGCGAAGTCAAGGGTTAGTGATCACCGGAGAGGTGGGCGACTGGTACCGAGTGCAAATCTCTGAGAGAGAGATCGGATGGATCGGCAAAGGTCAGGTCCAAGTGATCACTGCCAGCGAGAAAGGCCAGATGCCGATCCCGCAGATCGAGGGGCTCGAAGTGGCCAAGGCCGCGCAGTTGATTACTTTAACGGAACAGTTGCAGCGGGAAAAAAGCGAACGCGAGAATATTCAACTTGCCCTCCTTCAGCGGGAGCACGAGATGCAGGACCTTCGCACGAAGCTCGACAACCTCTCTGGCTCCCAGTCCCAGGCGTATCAGGAGTTGGAAAAAGAACGAAAGGAACGCATGCAACTCACGCAGGCCTTGCACGAGCAGGAAACGACTGCGCGGCAGCTCCGCGACCAGCTGAACCAACTTTCGACGACAAAGGAAGAGGCCTCGCGCCAGTATCAGCAAGAATTGAACAAGCTCAAATCGGAGTTGAACAAGTACACCGATTATACGGGAGGCCCTACTCTCCAGAAAGTTCCACCTGCGATCGCCTTGGCTTCTCCGTCGGACAGACAACAGATCACAGCGTCGCGTATTCAGGTCGTAGGGGCGGCGGCCTCCGGGCGAGGGATCGCCCGGATCGATGTGCGGGTCAACAACGAACTCCGCTCGAGGCGTCAAAGTCGAGGGGTCATGGTGGTCAGAGACGAGATTGAGAAACACACGACCTTGGATTTTGCCGAGTGGGTTGATCTAGCTGAGGGACCGAATGAAGTCACTGTTGTTGCGTTCGACGAAGATCAATTGTCGTCGAGCCGAACTCTCACGCTTACGCGGTTGTCGAACCGCGGCAAGATTTGGGCGGTGGTGATCGGCATTTCGCAGTATCAGTCGGTTCAGCCCTTGAAATTCGCCGACAAAGACGCGGTGGCCTTTGTGGACTATCTTCGGTCTCAGATCGGAGTCCCGAAGGAAAATATTGTGCTGCTGACCAACGGCGAAGCGACTTTAGTGAACCTGAAACGGACCTTGGGGACAGATCTCAAACGGAAGGCCAATCCCAAAGACACCGTGATCATTTATTACGCCGGACACGGTGCGCCCGAGCCCGATCCAAGCAACGTAGATGGTGATGGTGTTGAGAAGTATATGGTCCCGCATGACGCGGATCCCCATGATCTCTACACGACTGCTCTGCCCATGCGAGAAATCGAAAAAATCTTCGAGCGTCTGAGCGCAGAGCGCGTCATTTTCATCACGGATTCCTGCTATAGCGGAGCAGCAGGCGGTCGCACGTTCCTTTCCGCTTCACGTCGAGCTGGAATATCCGAGGCATTCCTGTCACGGCTTTCAAAAGGTAAGGGCCGTGTGGTGCTGACAGCAAGTCGAGCGGGGGAAGTCAGTGAGGAGCGAGATGAGTTGGGACACGGTGTCTTTACATACTATCTGTTGAAAGGCTTACAGGGCCCGGCTGATTTAGATGCAGATGGGCTCATTACCGTGGATGAAGCCTATTCGTATGTGTCCCGATATGTCCCCGAAGTCACCGGTCAGAATCAGCATCCCGTGAAGAAAGGTGAAATGGAAGGACAGCTCATCTTGGGCCAAGTTCGGTAGTCAAGTGTTGCGCCACGTCTTGTGCCTAACTGAGGAGGGGCATTATGAACAAGGCCAGAAGTCGGTGCCAGTGTTCGTTGACCGCCACTCTCATTGTGCTTGCGGTTGTAGCCGGTTGTACGGAGGGGAAGGAAGTAGTTGAACAAGCAGACAAACCGCTTGGATTGGAGCCTCCACGCGTCTATGTGGCAAACGAAAGTTCAAGCACCGTGTCAGTGGTGGATGGCGGCACATATAAGGTCGTCAAGGAAGTTGACACCCTGAATCATGGAACACATGACCTCGCATTGACGCGTGACGGCAAGCGGTTGTTTGCGACGAACCTAGCCTCCGGCCGCATTTCCGTGGTGGATACGGATTCCTTGGAGACGATTGCCTCTCTCAACACCGGGAAACTCTGCCATGTGGTGACGCTGACGAATGACAACCGTCATGCGTGGGTCGCCAATATCGAAGACAATACAGTCTCGATCTTAGACACCTCACTGTTACGCATTCTGGGCACCATCCCGGTCGGCAAGGGCCCGATGGGTATCGCCTTCTCGCGGGATGGCCATTACGCATTTGTGAGCAACCAAGACAAGACCGTTGCTGTCATCGATACTACTTCACATTCCATCATCAAGAAAATCCCTGTGGGGACCAATCCTCACTTTCTGACCCTTGGGCCCGATGGGTCCATCTGGGGGGCGAACACGGGCGAGAATAGCGTGTTCATCATCGATGCGAAATCACAAGAACTCACGTCCACGGTGGAAGTTGGTCCTGCCCCCCAGCAGCTGGCGTTCGGGTACAAAGGGACGGCAGGTCCCAATGCTTACGTGACGGTCTCAGGGTTAAACAAGGTCGTGGTGGTGCGAGCTGATCCCGCGAACCTCAAAATTCTCGAGCAGATCGATGTCGGCACGAGTCCGAACGGCATCTGGGCAAATCCGGTGGGAACACGCCTTTACGTCGGGAACAGTGGGTCGAACGATCTCCAGGTGATTGATACAGGGACCAGTAAGGTGATCCAAAAACTTGACGTCGGCAAGAAGCCGATCCGTGTCGTCGTCTCGAAATAGCAGGCATGAACGGGTCCGAGAATGCAGAAAGACAGTTCTGAAGGTGGAGCGCGGCCAATTGGGCAAAGAGACGGAGGATGTCATGAAAATGAGTGAACGTAAAAGCAACGCTTGGGCGGGAAAGTGGTTGCTTGGAATCGGCTTTGGATTGATATGGCTTGTCGGAGGAACAGCAGGCGCGCCTGCATTCGCACAGGCGATCAAAGTCGGAGCAGCCACCGCGGCAGAGGGAGACTTCACAGTGGTTCGCCAGGACGGCATCGAGGAACATCTCCCGGGGCAGGGGGCACTCCCACTGTTTGAAGGGGATGTCTTAAAAACGGGCCCGGGGAGTCAGGCGCTCATCGAATTCACCAACGGAAGCCAGGTGGCCCTCAACGAAGGTACGGAATGCATGCTGCTCTCCCGCTGGGAAAAAGGGAAAGGCATCACGCGAATCCTCAGGCT
>Ga0126371_10001362_pt1 | contig 20616 bp, 7 predicted proteins | sample PanSoiMetaPlot_4_FD_110145 | JGI IMG/M metagenome (GOLD analysis project Ga0126371, IMG submission 110145) | Tropical forest soil microbial communities from Panama - MetaG Plot_4 | ecosystem: Environmental > Terrestrial > Soil > Tropical forest > Bulk soil | place: Panama | collected 2016-02-17 | reverse complement strand
TCGCGTATACATCTCGAGCAGCGGCAGCGGGGTGCTCGAACCGAAGTAGATGGCCACGCTCGTGCAGTATCCGTAGTCTTCGGTCGAGCGGAGTACGGTGGCGAGACCTTCGGGATCCCCGGTACCGTCGACGGTGATGAGGGCCCGATCGAAGCGGCGAGGCCAAGGGCCGGCATGCTCGACGATCTCGGCCCCCAAAGCCTTGGCGGCGGCCAGGGAGACCGGGTCAGAATCAACATAGCGGACTCGGCGAGCTCCCAGGGCCACAGCTGTCGCGACGGCGTACAGGGTCACGGACTTGACCATGCCGCCCACGATGAGCACCTCGGCATCGGGCCACTCTCGAAGGAGCGGGCCAACCGCTCGATATCCGTCAGAGACGTTATCTGGCAAGGTCGCGAGGGCCGCCACGGGCACGTCAGCCGGCGCCGGGAGGAGGAGATGGTCTGCGGCGGGCACGGCGAGGAGGTCGGAAATTGCGCCCCCGAAACCGCCGCCCGACTCGCCGAATCCGAAAGCGGCTCCGACGCGTCCGCGATACGTCGTGCAGCCGCCAAATCGAGTGTCTTCGCAGGCGGGGCAGGTTCCGCACGATACCTGGAAGGGCACGAGGACTCGATCACCACGCCGCCGCTGGCGAACCTGGTCGCCGACGGCCACGACCTCGGCGACAGTTTCGTGGCCGAGAGCAAACGGTCCCGGAAAGAGTCCAGCCGTCGCCATGGGAAGATCGAGGTCGCACCGTGCCACCGCGAGCGGCCGCACGACGGCGCCAGCCGGACCGGGCACGACGGCATCCGGATGTTCTCGCCACTCCACACGCCCCGCCTCAACGAACGTCAGTTGGCGCACGAGGCCCAGTGTAGCCCGGGCTCGAACCCGGCGGGCAGACGAGTCACGTTAGGTTCGGTCAGCGCTGAACGCTCGGTGACGTAGGTGTCGAGGCACGCGTCGATGATGGTGTGGACGTCCTCAAGCAAGCCGAAGAGATACGCGTCCGGGCGTCATCCAGTAGTTCGATATCCAGCCTGTAGTGGCGCGTCTCTGCGCCAGGATCCGCGCCCCCATGGCCTCAGGTGACCTGCCCGACGAGCCACCGGTCGTTCAGAATGCGGGAGACGAGTTTTACCGGTTCAGCCATGGGGCGCCATGCGTGATCTGCGGGAAGCCGGATGCGACGACAGCGTACTTCTGGACGGGCCGCGTCGCGCACCTCTATGCGGCGTGCGACGCGCAGCAGGAGCGCCAAGCGTGATGGCTACTGCCGGTAGAAACGGAGGTCGACGGTCGAGATCCGGCTGAGCGCGATGTCGTAGATGATGTCGTTGCTCGCGGAGTCCCATGCGACCTCGGCGCCGTGCACTGTGACGCTGTCGGTCGACGGCATGTGGAGCGGATGCGGGCTGTGGCTGTGCTCCGCGTAGATCCCGCGTTGGCAGCCTGCAGCCTTGATGACATGTGCGGGGCGGAGCGGTCGAACCGGCACGTGTCCTGGATGGTGGTGGGCGGCAAGTCGAGCATCGTAAACGCTACCGCCGGTGCTGGTCCAGATCAAGCGCAACCGCCGTAGCGGCATACTAGCGCTTGCTCGTGCTCCTTGACCCTGGTTCGGGCGGCGCGGTAGCGTTCAGAGAGCATGCGAAAGAGAAAAGATGCCCCACGCGCCTACCGGACTCAGGGTCTCGTGGGTCTTCAGGCGCATTCGTAAAATGAATGGTCCCCTTCTCGTCGATGTGACGCGCGAGGCCCGCCGTGGCCGCAGACGTTGCCAAAAGGCACATCGCCAGCATCACAGCCCCCACTCCCACGCTGGCGGCAAATGGGCTGCACCGCTCACGGAGCGCTCCAGGGTGCGCGTCTTCGACTGGGCTCAGGCCCAAGACTTTCATGCGTCTGGCAGCAGAGCGAGCTCCGCTTCGACCCGGGTGGGTTGGTCCAGGGTTCCCAGCTCTCGGAAGATGGCGAGAGCTTCCTGCAGGAGCTGCCGAGCCTCGATGGTGGCGTCGGTATTGCGGGCGAGCACTGCCTGGGCCACCAAGGTCTTTGCCAACTCGTTCCGGGCGCCGACCTCATCGAGGATCTGCCGAGCCAATGCAAGATGCCCGCGCGCGAGTTCGGGCTGGAGGTGGATGAGGGATTCACCGAGGACGCGGCACGCCACACCCTCGACGTGCCGGTAACCAGCCTCTCGGCTAGTGGCGAGAACTTCGGCCATGAGTGTTCCCGCCTCGGCGATTTCCCCGTTCCTCAACAGTGCTTCGGCCAGCCACAGTGCGACCACCGACCGTGTGTAGCGGAGCCGTGATCGCCCGAAGAAGTCGACCGCCTCGCGCATATCCGCCGTACCCGTGCTCACGTCACCCGCCTTGACCAGTCCCAGCGCCCGTACCGCCTTGGTCATCGCGGTATCGAAGGGCAGAGACAGCGCAAGCGCCTCTTCGCAGCTACGTAGCCCGGCAAGGGCGTCCCCGCGAAGGATCTGGGTCGATCCGGTACGAAACAGGCCGACCACCTTGAGCCGAAGGTCGCCCAGCTTTTGGCCATAGGCGAGGCCCAGCTCACACGCCTCCAGGCTTCGCTCCCAGTGTCCGATGGCATTGAAGGCCATGCTGAGCCCCCACAACGTTCGGCATGCCCACCAAAGATTGCCATGTCGCTCGAACACCTCTAGGGCGAGGCGGCCCGCCTCGACGGCCCCCAGCAGGTCGCCAGCCACGACGCTCACGTGCGTGAGGGCGCACCGCGCGAACGCGCTGTACTCCTCCAGCCCGGCGGCTTCGGCGATCTCCAGCCCGCGCCGGCAATAGGCAATCGAGACGTCGGGCGCGCTGCCCGTGAGGCTGTGGAGAAATCCCGCCCACGAATACCAGGCCGCGCGCCGCTGGGGATCCTCGATGGCCTCAACCTGGCTGTGGATGCCCTCGAGCGCCTCGATGTGTTCCGCATGCCGGCCGAGCGCGAACTTGACCTCAGCCTGCTTGACGACGGCGTCGATCCGGCGCAGTCGATTCGACGCCGTGTCTGGCAGCGTGGCCAGCCGCGTCAGGGCCGCCTCGAAATTCGCCAACGCCTCCTCGTTCGCCCACCGGCGTTGGGCTTTCTCTCCGGCCAAGATCGCATAGTCCACTGCCTTCTCGACGTCGTCGCTGCGGCCGAAGTGATAGGCGAGCAACTCGGCCACGTCGTCGAGCCGTCCCACGAACATCTCCTCGAGGGCAGACGCGACCGCGCCGTGATACTGGCGTCGTTTTCGCAACAGCAAGCCTTCGTAGACAACATCCTGCGTCAGCGCATGGGTGAACGTATAGACTGGCTCCGGTTCTGGCACGCTCAGAAAGACGAACTCGAGTGCCGAGAGGTCGTCCAGGCGCCGCGTCACCTCGCCGTTCGTCTCGAGCACACGGGAGACCAGTGGCACGGCGAACTGACGGCCAACCACGGCCGCCGCCTGGATAGTTTGCTTCAGGGGATCAGTAAGCCGATCGACCCGCGCGGCGATGATATCGTGGATGGTGGCGGGCACGCCGACATCGACGGCGCCCAACGTGGCGTGGCCTCCCTCGACCGCATAGCCGTTGGTCTCCCGGAGCTGCCGCAGGATCTCCTCCACGTACAGCGGGTTCCCCTCAGCCCGGGACTGGATCAGCTCGAGCAGTTTTTCGGAGGCGGACTTGGCCCCGACAAATGCGAGCACCATCGTCCGCCGATGGCCCTCATCGAGGCCGCTCAGCGCGATCGTCTCCCTCACTGGCGGAAGGAGAGAGGGGTTCGTGCCTGGGCGCGTCGTGAGTACCACGAGAATCCGATACTTCTCGATCGCATCGGTGAACGATCGAAGGAACTCGGCCGAGCTTGCATCCATCCAGTGCAGATTTTCGAATACGAGGACGAGTGGATGTCGCTCGCTCTCGCGGAGGAACAGGTCTCGAAGCAATCCAAGGGTCTGGGCCTTGAGCTGTTGCGTCTGGAGCCGCGCCAGTAGTCCCGACGGGACCGTCACCCCGATGAAGTGACCGAGGAGGTCGACAGCATTCGTCTCGTTCAGGCCCAAGGTCGTCAGCCGGTCCCGCAGACGCCAGCGAATATCCTCCTCAGCCATGGACTCGCTCAGGCCGAAATACCGCCGCAGCGCTTCGAGCACAGGGTGGTACGGCATCGAGCCGCCGTATGACAGGCAGCCGGCTTCCAGCACACCTCTCGCCTCCACGCCGTGTACGAACTCGTAAAGTAGGCGCGACTTTCCGAGGCCCGGCTCGCCCGTGAGCATGACGCTCATCCCGTGGCCTTCGATGGCTCGGCGATGCGCCGCCCGCAGGCGGTCCAGCTCCGCCTCCCGTCCGACGAGCGGGGTCAGCCCTCTCGCCTTGGAGACTTCGAATCGCGTCTGCCCTCGAACTTCGCCCTTGAGGCTGTAGGCGCGGACCGGATGTGTTTTGCCCTTGACTTCGAATTCCCCAAGATCGTCGAAGACGAAGAACTCGTCCCTCAGGTGCTGGGTGTAGCGACTGACCACGATCTGACCAGGTTTGGCCACGTTGAGCAGACGTGCCGCGAGGTTGGTTGTGTCGCCGACGGCGGTGTAGTCCATCCGTAGATCGTGACCGATCGCGCCGACGACGACGGGCCCCGTGTTGATCCCGATCCGCATGAGGAAGTCCCGGCCGTGTGCCTGCTTCACCTCTTCGTGCAGTGGCTGCAAGTCTCGGGTGATGGCCAGAGCGGAGTGGAGCGCTCGCGAGGCGTGGTCCTCGTGGGAGATAGGCGCCCCGAACAGGGCCATGACGCCGTCACCAAGGAACTGATTGATCGTCCCCTCGTAGTGGTGCACGGCGTTCAGGATGACTTCGAATGCGCGGTTCATGATGGCGTGGACGTCCTCCGGGTCGAGCCGCTCCGACAGCGCCGTGAACCCGGAGACGTCCGTGAACATCACAGTGACTTGCTTGCGTTCTCCTTCGATCGCGCTCTTCGATATGAGGATCTTCTCGACGAGGTGCTTGGGCGTGTAGGCCGCGGGCGAGGCAAAGCGCTCTTGGATCGGAGGCGGCTCCAGCGCAAGACGAGTGCCGCACTCTCCGCAGAACTTCTGCCCGTCCGGATTCCCGTGGCGGCAGCTCTGGCATTGCATGCAGGGCAATCTAGGGGCGTCGGTGAACGGAGTCAAGCCACCCACTATCACCCCTATCACTGTGCGCTGCCGAAAAGCGCTGCCGAAAATTCGTCACTACGGCAGTCGGAAGAGCCCCTCGGAGCCGGGAGGGCAACTACGGCGGGCATCCCTGATCGAGGGCTGCCGTCTCAATGAGTTAGGCGGCTCCCGCAATAAGGGCTCCCCGAACGGCCCGAGCGTCGATGCCTGACTGGTCTCCGCCCGCGCCGGGTGGCAGCCAGATGACACTGCCCGGACAGCTCCTCGACTTGTCCCGAGGCCAGAGGGAAAATTCGACCCTTTTGTGCTTGACAAGTCTGATGGCGCAGCTTAGTTTCGCGGCCGTTCTTCTGCTATGACGACGCGCAGAAAAAAAGCCCGGAGCGCTTCCAGCGCGCTCGCCAGTCGCCTATGGGCGGCGCGAGGGTCTACAGCGTTGTGTGTCGTCCTCTTCGCGATCCTATTCCCCTGGGCGGCTCGCGCAGCAGCGCCCAATGAAGTGAGCATAGCGGGGAGTGTGCCGGCGCTCGATCAACCTGCACCGCGGGGTATGGTGCCGCCCGTGCCGGCCAGACCAAGAGTCCGTGAGTTCGAGGCGAGCTACGGTCAGCTGTCTCAGGCGTTCATCGAGAACGAGGGGCAGGTGGACGGGAGGGCAAGGCTCTACGTCAGATCCGGTCGCCAGACACTGTGGCTCACGAATGACGGCGTGGTCTTTGATCTCCTTCGAACGATGGAGCCTCGCCGGGGCCGCTCGCCTCCCGAGGAGCGGCATAGCGGGCAGCGAAGCGCCGCTCGGGAGCGACTGGTCTTCACGCAGAAATTTCTCGACCCGAACCGGGGCGTGACGATCGAGCCGGGGCGGCTTCTGCCCGGCGTCCACAACTATTACACGGGCAACGATCCATCCCGCTGGCGGCGTGGGGTGCGCCGCTGGGGGGAGGTCGTGTACCGGGACATCTGGACGGGGATCGATCTCCGCCTCCACGGCGACGGCCCCGATCTCGAGCAGGAGTTCGTCGTTCGACCCGGAGGCGACGCCAGCAGGATCCGGGTGGAGTACCAAGGCATCGAGGGCCTCCGCGTCGCCAAGAACGGCGCCCTTGTCGTCCGCACCGCCTTCGGTGAGCTCACGGAAAGCCCGCCGACCATCTATCAGGAAATCGACGGGAAGCGCATCGCCGTTACCGGACGGTTCAAGCTCCTTGGTTCCACCGCCTACACCTTCGAGCTGGGTCCCTACGAGCCGCGTTACGCCGTCGTGATCGATCCGACGCTCGTCTACGCAAGCTATCTCGGGGGCTCCCTCGACGACAATGCGCTGGGGATCGCCGTCGACGGAGACGGCCACGCCTACCTCGCGGGCTCGACCCAGTCCACCAACTTTCCGCTGCAGAACGGGCTCTATTCGTACAGCGGCGGGTGGGATGTGTTCGTCACCAGGCTGAATCGCGCTGGCACGGCGCTCACGTTCTCCACCTACCTGGGCGGCAGCGGCGACGACACCGGGCCGTCGATCGCGGTCGACACCGTCGGTGCCGCCTATGTCGTGGGCTCGACCACGTCCACCGATTTCCCCACGCTCAACGCGCTGCAACCGTCGTCGGGGGGGCAGTCAGACGCATTCGTGGTCCGTATCGACCCCTCTGGACTTCTCGGCTACTCGACCTACCTCGGCGGCGCCGGCAATGAGACGGGCGTAGGCATCGCGGTGGACCCCTCCTGCAACACTACCTCGCCGTGCGCCGTCTACGTGTCGGGCACCACCTCAGCCGCGTTCTTGCCCGCCGGCGGGGCGCAGCCGCTCTTCGGCGGCGTTCGTGATGCCTTTGTCGTCAGGGTCGGCCCGACGGGCTCGACGCTCCAGGCCTCGACCTACATCGGCGGTAGCGGCGCTGAGGACGCGGGAGTCCTGGCCGTCGGCGCCGACGGCAGCGTCTACATGACGGGCCAGACCAGCTCGTTGAACTTCCCGACGAGCCTCAACGCGCTCCAGTCGACCCTCAAAGGGCCGGCGGATGCCTTCGTCGTCAAGCTGAGCGCCGACCTCTCCACGCGTCTCTATGCCACGTATTTCGGGGGCACGGGGACGGATGGCGGAAATCAAATCGTCGTCGATTCGGCGGGCGCCATGTACGTGGGCGGGCATACCAACTCGCCGGATCTCGGCGTGGTGAACGCCGTCCAGGGGAGCCTCGGCGGCAGTTTCGACGGCTTCGTCCTCAAGCTCGATCCGACCGGTTCGACGGTTCTCTATCTGACCTACCTGGGCGGCAGCGGATCCGATGACGTGTTCAGTATCGCTCTCGACGACATGGGCAGCGCTTACGTCACGGGAATAACGGCTGGAGGCCTCCCGACCAACCTCGCCCTTGATACCTCGCCGCAACCGACTATCGGGAGTGGGGGCGGAACGGGGGCCTACGTGGCGAAGCTCAGCCCGGCGGGCAATCAGCTACTCTACCTCACCTATCTTGGCGGAGCCAGCAACGAGGTCCAAGGGATGGTCGCGGTCGACGCCGCGGGAAGCGCGTACGTGGCCCTTGGGACCTTCAGCAGCGGTCTCCCCTCGGGGTTCCTCGCGCCGGCCGGCGGGCAAGACGCGTACGTCGTGAAGCTCGGCACGCGGAGTGCCGACCTGTCGGTCACAAAGGTCGGGAACCCGAGCCCAGTACTCAGCGGGAACAATCTGACCTATACGATTAGCATCCACAACGCAGGCCCGGACCCGGCGATCAACGCGCGAATGTTGGACACCGTGCCCGTTGGCACGACGTTCCAGAGCGTGACGCCGAGCACCGGCTGCAGTACGCCCGCCGTGAACACCGCGGGAGCGATCGACTGCGCCCTCGGTACCCTCGCCAGTGGCGCGACCGTCACCCTCTTCCTGGTCGTCAAGGTCACGGCCGTGAGCGGGTCGGTGAGCAACACCGTAGCCGTCCGAACCATCACGCCCGACCCGAATCCTGCCAACGACGCCGCGACTGCGAACACCACGGTCACAGCGGCCGGCGCCATCTCAGGGACAGTGTGCAACGGTGCCCAGCCACCGTGCGTCGTCGGGATCAACCCCTTGATCGCCGGCGCCACCGTCGTCGTCCGGAACTCGGACAGCGGCACGGAAGTGGCGAGCGGCACCACGGACTCCGGTGGCAACTATACGATCGGCGGACTGCCGCCGAGGAACTACACGGTTTCCGCGGAGGCGAATGGCTTTGCCGTGCGATACTTCAGCAACCAGGTGAGCCTTACCGCAGCCAATGTCGTCACAGTCGGTGGCGGGGCCACCACGACGAACATCAACTTCGGGTTGCCGGGCAACGCCGGCAGCATCGCCGGAAAAGTCACTCTCATCGACGGTGTAACACCCGTGGCGAATGCGGCCATCTCCATCAGGACACCGGCGGGGGATGGCGTGCTTTCCACGGCCAGCACGAATGCGAGCGGCGACTACAGCACACTGCGACGTCTCGCCGCGGGCAACTACATCGTCAGGGTGACGGCCACGGGCTTTCCCGTCACGTACTACACCGCGGCAACAAGCGTGGCGACGGCCCGCCAGGTCGTGGTCACACCCAACGGCGACACGACGGGTATCAACGTCAGGCTGTCCTCCGCGGTGGGAGGCATCAGCGGCACCGTGACCAGTGCCGCGACGGGAGCGCCGCTCGCCGGGGTGGGCGTGAGCGTCTACGAGGGCGCCACGGGCGGCCTCGTCCAGGGCTACGTCACCGACAATGCCGGGCGCTACAACACCGGCCAGAGCCTGGCTCCCGGCCAGTATAAGGTCACCGCGAACGTCGCCGGCTCAGAGACCCTCGCCTACAACAACAAGTTCTCCGTGGCCACCGGCGATCCCGTCACCGTGTCGGCGGGCCAGACGTCCATCGGCATCGACCTCGCCCTTCCCCTGCTCGGCGCCATCATCGGACACGTCCGGAACGTCGCGGACAACAGCGCCATCCAGGGTGCCATCGTCGACGTGTACGACTACGCTGCGAACACGTTCATCACCAGCACCACGACGGCCGCCGACGGAAGCTATACGGTCAGCAACCTGAATCCGCTCCAAGCGTACCGGGCGCGGGCGCGCCTGACGAACTTCGGCCTCGTCTTCTTCAACAACCAGCCCTCCGCCGGTACCGCCGACGTGGTCACGGTTCCCGCCGGCAGCAACGCGACCGTCGATTTTGCCCTCGGAACGGGCGGCGGCATCACGGGCACCGTCACGGACGCAGTGACCGGCCAGCCCATCCAGGGCGTCCTCGTCGATGTGGTCGATGGCACCTCGACGAACTTCTCGATCAACGACTTCGTCAACTTCGCCCCGACCACCAATGCCAGTGGCGTTTTCAACACTGGCCCCGTCCTCGCTCCCGGGGTCTACAAGCTGAGGGCCCGGAAGCTCAACTCTGGGTACATCCAGACCTTTTACCCGAGCGGCTTCGATCTGAGCACGGCGGCCACGGTGACGGTGACGGCAGCCAACACGGTGAACGTCAACATTGCCATGCAGGCTGGTGGCACCATCACCGGCACCATCCGCGACCGGGTCACCAACTCGCCGATCAGCGGGGCCAGCGTGGCCATCCAGCGCGTGGCGTCGAGCACTTTCTTTGGGGACTTCACCGCCACCACGGACGCGAGCGGGAACTACACGATCACTGGGCTCCACCCCGGCGAGTGGCTGATTTCCGCACAGGCGACGGGACACATGCTGGCCTGGTACAGCGGCGACCCCAACAATCCCGCCACCGATTTCTCGAGCTCGCTCCCGACCCAGATCACGGGGACGAGCGTCGTCAACAACGTGAGCCTGAGCCTCCAGCTCGGTGGAGCAGAGATCCGCGGGCGGGTCACCCGGAGCGACACTGGCCAACCGGTAACCGTCGGTACCGGCGTGACGATTCGAGGCCCATGGCCTCGGACCACCACCATCACGCAGATCCGCTCGCTGACGAACGAGCAGGGCGACTACAGCTTTTCCGGACTCGGGCCCGGACGGTACATCATCGAGGCCGATCGCGTGCTGCAACCGAACGGCACCGCCATCGGCTTCTTCCCGTTCGGATCGATCTCGCGCAACAGCGCGGTGCCGGTGACCGTGACGGATGGCGCCGTCGTGACAGCGGACTTCCAAGTGACAGCGTTCGCGGGCAACGCCATCCCGCGGTCGATCAGGGGCACACTCAAAGATTCCAGCAACAACCCGATCCGCAATGCTTTCGTATTCGCGGCTGAGCCCACCGGCACGGGCTCCGTCCGCTTCGTGGGCGCCTTCGACGACGGGAGCTTCACCGTGGATGGGCTGGCTCCCGGGCGTTATGTGATCGGCACGCAAACGGAGAAGACCTTCGCCTGGTTGAGCTACCCCTCCGAGCTGACCCTGAACACGAGCAGCCTCGTCGACGTGACGGCCGGCGACGCGACGGGAATCAATCTCGTCCTCCCTGGCAATGCGGGCACCATCACCGGCACGATCACCCGGGGCGACACCGGCCAGCCCGTCCTGGGAGCCAGCATCGCCGTCCGCACTTTCACCGACTCCGGTGTCACGGTCGGCGCGGCAAGCCGGGTGGATGGCACTTACCTGGTGCGTGGAGTCACGCCCGGCGCCTACAAGGTGCGCGTATCAGCCCCCGGATTCGTGACGAAATTCTTCAAGGGCGGGGCGCCCGGGGGAGTACTCACGTCCGAGGACGGATCGTTCGTCGCCGTGACGAGCGGAACGGAAACCCAGAACATCAACGTCGTGCTCGATCCGACCGGGGGGGCACTAACGGGGACGGTGAGGCGCGAGGACACCCTCCAACCCGTCGTAGCCACCGTCGCGGTGATCCACGACGCGGCCACCGGGAATCGCGTGATGACGGTCTCGACCGATGCGAACGGCACATGGCTGACAGAAGGCCTCGGCCCCGGTACCTACAAGGTCGGCATCCTAGATGTGCAGGCCGCACGTCACGCTACCCGGTGGTACGGCGCCGAGACCACGCTTCTCTCTGCGGATCCCGTCACCGTCGCCTCCATCGGCACCACGGGAGGCATCGACGTGCTCGTGTCGGCGAATCGCGGTTCCATCTCGGGCCAGGTGTCCAGGAGTGATGCCACTCCGCTCGCCAATGCGGTCGTGACCTTCCTCGACTCGGCGACGGGCGGCCTCGTGCGCCGCGCGCTCGTGGGAAGCACGGGAGCGTACACGGCCGAGGGCCTCACCCCGGGCAGCGATCTCTACGTGGCCCAGGCGCGCGCCCTCGGCTTCGCCGACAAGTACTTCGCGGACGTGCCGAGCAAGGCCGCCGCGACTTCACTGACGGTGGCAAGCGGTAACGTCTCGACCGGCAGAAACTTCCTCCTCACCGCGAGTGCTGACATCACGGGTTCCGTCAGCTACTCGGGAAGCCAGACGGGTGCGCTCATCGTCCGGCTCTTCAGCGACGATGCGTACACGCAGCAGGTATACGAGACGGTGATTCCGTCGCCGAGTTTTGCCGGGCCAGGTCAGGCGTATAGCTTCGCGCTTCCGCCTCCCGATACGCGCGGGCTCGTGCCAGGCACGTACTACGTGAAGGCATTCCTCGACAGCAACGGGAACGGCTTCCCGGATGCCACGGAGGCGGTGGGCACGCTGGGAGGTCAGGTGATCCTGGTCGAGGGCCAAACCGCTAGCGGCGTGAATCTGAGCCTGTCCGATCCGGCCGCCACGACGAACACGCCGCCCACGGCGTACCCGCAAGAGGTCATCTTCGTCCAGGGTACCAGCAACAACCTCATCACCCTCCAGGGGCTCGACGCTCAGACGGCAGCGTCGAATCTGAAGTACACGGCTACGAACCCGGCGCACGGAACGCTCGCCAGCACGCCAAACGCTCCGGAGAGGCTCTACACGCCGAACCCGAGCTTCGCAGGGACCGATTCCTTCACCTTCACCGTGACGGACCGCGGCAACCCAGACAACTGCGGCGCCCCTGGCCCGACCTGCGCGGCACCGCTCACAAGTGCGCCTGCCACAGTCACCATTCAGGTCACACCGAGCGCGGGCGTCACGAGCACGGGGCCTGCTCCCGCCGCCGGCCCTGCCATCACCGCGCCGCCTGATGGTTCTACGACCGCGCAGCCGATTGGCAACGTCGAGATCAGCGAAAATGCGCCGGGAGCCCTGATCGCCGGGAGCGCGATCAAGCTCAGCCTGCCCACCGGGCTGACCTTCGCGTCGCTGCCAACGGTGTCGTTCAGGGTGGCCAATGGGGCGGTATTGAACACGCCTACCCTCGAGTCGAAGCCTGGCGATCCGCCTGGAACGCTCAACGTGGTTTCGTTCACCCTCGCGACCGCCTCGACCGGGGGCAAGGCCACCATCCTGGTGTCATCCATGGCCGTGCTTGTCGCCCCGGGCTTCTTCCAGGGTGGCGTGACCTCGGCCGACGTGCTGGTGACCATTTTCGGGCCGAACCCCGGATTGCAGGGGCAGGCGGTGTCGATCAAGAGCGCGGTAGCCGTGGCGCCAGCGGCGGGGCCTGCTCTGAGCACTGTCGCGCCAGCGCGTGGAGCGCAGGGAGCGGTGGGGCGTATCGTCACGCTCACGGGCGCCAACTTCGCCAACGACGCCACGGTCTCCTTCGGACCAGGGGTGAGCGCTGCCGTCACCATCGACAATGCGACCCAGATCACGGCGACCCTCACCATTGCCGGCAACGCTGCTCTAGGCGTACGCGATGTGATGGTGACCAATGTCGGCGCGGGGCAGAGCGTGACGAAGGTGGGCGCTTTCCAGATCACGGCGGCGCCCGCCGTCGCGTCGGCCACCGGCCCGAACACCGATGGCTCGCTCAGCGTGAATCTCCCGAACCAGCTCGTGACGATTACGGGGTCGAACTTCCAGTCGCCGACCACGACGCCGTCCGACCTCCTCGTGTCGGTCGGCGGGGCCGGGCTCACGGTGGTGGAGATCGGCTACACGAGTCAGACGACGATGACGGCGGTGGTGAGCGTGGACGCGTCGGCGGCTCTGACCGCATACAACGTGACCGTCACCAATCCGGACGGTGGCTCGGCCACGGGTGTGGGGATCATCAGCGTCGCGGCGGCCACGGGCGGGTCGGCGCCACCGGCCAAGTCCGGGGGCACGGCGCCCCCGCCCCCCCCGAGCATCACGAGCCTGACCCCGAACGCCGGAGCGCTCGGGCGCAGCGTCGGGATCACGGGCTCTGGCTTCAGCGCGACCGCCAGCAGCAACTCCGTCACGTTCGCAGGCGCGGGTGGCACGCGTGTCTCGGCGACCGTCACAGCGGCGACCACGACCCAGCTCACCGTAACCGTCCCGACGCAGGCCACGGCGGGCAACGTTACGGTCGCGGTGGGCGGCGTGCTCAGCAACGGCGTGAGCTTCAGCGTGACGAACCCGGTGCTCACGGCGGTTCTCCCCACGAGCGGCACCCAGGGGTCGCCCGCCTCCCTGACGCTGAGCGGCCTTCGATTCGCCCCCGGCGCGTCAGTGGGCTTCGGCGGTGCCCTGGGAGACATCGTCACCGTCTCGAGCCCGACTGTGGCTCCTGACGGGACGAGCCTCCAGATGAACGTGAGCGTGGCAGCGTTGGCGACGCTCGGCGCCCACGACGTGACGGTGACAAACCCGGATGGCACCTCCTCGACCCTCGCGGGGGCGTTCCAGGTCAAGGCACCGATCGTGGCGGGCTTCATCGTCACCTTGCCCGCCTACCCTGACCCCGCGACCTATCTACCGGGCGTGGGCGGCGTCTCCGTCACGCGGGATGCCACCGGGCTCTGCACCGCGAAGACGGTGACGCCGACGGCGGTGCAGGTCCAGGCGCAGTTCGCGACGACGGATCCGACCTTGACCGCACCCTCGAGCGTGACGTTCTCGATCACGTCCTCGGCCATCGCCGGCACCGCCTCGAACGAGACCTGTGAGGTGGCGCCCTACAGCGCCGCGAGCCCGTCGCCGGACTGGAGCATCGGCGCCGCAAGTCCGGGCTCGCAGTCGGTTGTGGTGCAGGGCAGCGGCGGCATCTACACCACGACACTCTACTCCTACGACTGGGGCGGCAAGGTCACCATCACCGTGACGGGAGTCACCGGAAGCGCGACGGCAACGGGGACCCTGGCGCTCCCGGTCGATGCCGACGGAGACGATCTGCCCGACACCTACGAGAAGAACACCGCTCTCAACGCCGACCAGAACGGGGTGAACGTCCTCAACTTCCAGAACCCCGACCAGAACGGCAATGGCGTCAAGGATCGCGACGATCGGTTCGCCAAGGACGGGCTCACGAACTTCGAGAAGTACCGCGGTGTCTACCTGGTGGGGCCGGCGGTGGGCCAGAGCGGCGCTATGGGCAGCTTCCAGCGGCTCGGCGCGGGGTCCCGTCATCTCTTCGTGCGCGGCCGCGGCTTCCGTGACGACCCGGCGGTGCCGGCCGGCTTCTGCGGCATCAATCCTTCCACCGGGGCACCCGTTGCAGACCCGAGCTTCTGCCCGGCCTTCCAGGTCGGCCCGGCCTTCCAGAACATCGGCGTCTCCGTCCACAACGTGAGCAGCTCCTTCACGGCCACGACCGAGCTGCCGCGGACGTCGTACGCGAGCCCCACCACGCCGACCCTCGACATGGTGACGGTGATCTATGACGGCGTCAACTGCAAGGGCACCGAGGCCTGCGACACCATCAGCAAGTTCGGCGTCCGCCAGTGGGGCTTCACCACCCTCGGCTACACCACACCCTACGGGACCGTCTCGGCATACGGCGTCACCACGCTCTATAAGCGCGCCATCAATTCATACTTCAACGCCCGTCCCTATCAGCACCGCACCAACGACCCCACGCGCGTCGTCTCGGCGCCGGACGGCACGCCGATGCTGGCGCCCATCACCTTGGTCGGAGACTCGGCGGGCACCGGCGCCGACAACGGGCTCATCGACGTGGGCGACGCCACCGTCAACGGTCAGCTTGCGGGCGACGCCTACATCTCGGGCAGCTTCACCCAGCAGCTGACCGCGATGGACGCGAACAATGACGGGTGCGTCGAGCTCCCCACGGTGGCCGATCCGACCACCATCGGGCGCTGCACGCCGACCGCCGACACGGCCGCCAGCCCTTCCGCCAGCCGGCAGCAAGTGGGGCGCTCGGTGATTACGCATGAGGTCGGCCATGCCGTGGGCATCAGCACGCACACGAGCGACTCCACCGACATCATGTACATGTCGACGATCAACTTCACCCGCGACGGTCACTTCTCGGACACGGCGGCCGCCCTGGTCCAGATCCACAACAAGGGCATCCAGTGAGGCGCCCCCGGACTGCCGGCCCCTTCGCGCTCCTCCTGAGCCTGCTGCTTTCCGTGGCGGCCTCCGCCCAACCGACGCCGCCGCTCCAGGCGACGCTCTCCTTCGACAGCCCGCCACCTGATCTTACGTTCAGCCCGACGACGCCGATCAAGATCAACCTGCGCCTCAGCAACGTGAGCGGCGCGCCGATCATCACCATCGACGGGTTCTCCTCGACGGAGTTCTGGCGTCAGCTCTACTTCCAGCTCGACGGCGTGGGAACTATCACGGATCAGTCAGCCTCCACTGTGCACTCCTTCGTGCAGTTCGGGACCTGCCACTACCGCGGCTCTGTCCTGCTGCCGGGCGCCGGCATCCAAGTAACGCCCGTCGAGGTACTTGCGCCGGACTTCGCCCAGCAGTTTTCGTTCAACGACGCCCGCGCGTATTTCGACCTCTCGCGGCCGGGGCGCTACACCCTCAACGCGCGGATCACGTTCTTCGCGTATGACCCCGGGGCCATCATCAACGATTGCAACATCGAGTTCCTCGGGAAGTCTCTCCTGAGCATCGGCGACCGGGCGTCCGCCGGCCGTCAGGAGTTCAGCATCGTCTCGAACGGTCTCGAGTTCGTGATCCCCCCGAGCGATACGACGCCGCCGACAACGACCGTGCTGCAGTCCCCAGCACCGAATGGGGCGGGGTGGAGCAGCCAGACCGCGACGCTGACCTTCACCGCTGTCGACGATCCGAACGGCTCGGGCGTGAATCGTATCCAGGTGTCACTGGGCGGCGCCCAGGCCGGAAGCCAGGCGATCCCTGGCGCCACCGGGACCGTCCAGGTCACGACCGAGGGCGTCACCACTGTCACCTACGCTGCCGTCGACAATCAGAACAATGCCGAGGCCCCGCACTCGCTGCCGGTCAGGATCGACAAGACTGCACCCCTGGTGACGCCGCCTACCAGCATCACCGTGGTCGCCACCGAGTCTGGGGGGACCCGCAGCGGCGCGTCGCCGGCGCTCGCCACCTTCCTTGGTGGCGGCTCGGCAAACGACAACCTCGATCCCGCGCCCGTGCGTCTGGCCGCCCAAGCCGGTGGCACCGACGTGAGCAGCAACACCCTCTTCCCACTCGGGATCACGACGGTGACGTTCCGGGCCCAGGATCAGGCAGGCAACATCGGGAACGCGACGGCCACGGTCACGGTGGTGGCCGCCGGGAATCCCGCGGTCTCGGCCTCCCTCGCCGGGAGTGGGGTCCGGCAGGGGCGCGTCTTCTACTACGACATCAAGTTCACCAACAGTGGGACGGGTGTCGCCACGGGCGTGACGCTCCAGCAGATGGCGCTCAAGACGCTGTCGGGATCCGGGAACGTGACGTACAACACGGAATTTTCGCCCGCACTGCCCGTCGGGATCGGCGACATCGTAGCCGGCGCCTCCACAACGCTTCGCGTGTACCTCACGATCCCACCACCGGTGAAGCGGTTCTCGGTGACGGAGGGCGGCCAGCTGAGGAATTCGGCAGGAACGACCTTCACCTTCTCCAGCACCCAGACCGTGACCCCATGAGAAGCAGGCGCCGGTCGAATCTCCACGACTCACGTTCTATGCCAGCAGAAGATCAGGAACTCACGAAAGGAGAATCGAAATGATCAGCACGAGACGACTCGGAGTGTTCTCGATCGTGGCAATCATGACGTCGCTACTGGCGGGTGGCGAGGCCACGGCGGGCGGCGGCTTCAATCCGCCTCCGCCGGGATTCAGCTACCAGCAGTCGCCCAATTTCACGGCAACCATCGTGCTGGATCCCAACGGGCCGGTGTCGAGCGGGGCCCCGGCGACGCTGACCGGGACCTTCGGCACGATCGCCGTCACGCGCGCTGGTGTCGGCACTGCCGCGGCGTCGTTTCAGGTTGAACCGGGAAGCTCCCTTGGCGAGCTGCGCTACGGCTGCAACCTGAATCTCACGCAGTCACGGTTTGTTGATTCCGGCGGAGGCAATCCCGGGTTGTTCCTGGGCGGGCCATTCACGAGCAACTGGCTGGCCTCGGGCCTCACCCAAAAGCTCTTCAGCCAGCTCGGTGTGAACCTGGGGACGGACAGCGCGCCTCTCTTGATTCCCGGAGTCACCTCCGTCCTCCTGCAGCAGTGCACGGCGTTTCCTACCGGCAATGCCATCGTGGGGAACGTGCCGTTGAGCCAGGTGGCCAATTCCCTGAAGATCAAGCCGACGGCACCCGTGTACCCGGATCTCACGATCCCCGGGAACCCGTCCCCCCAGTGGCTCCCGGGATTCCTGATTCTCCAGGTGACGATCGGCTTCTGGGCTGGCTCTGGGACACCGATCCCGTAGCCGTAGTGGGTGCCTGGCGCCGCCGCCCCGACGGCCGGCGGCGGCGCCACCTCGTGGGGTATGGTCTGGTGCATAACACGATGATGCTCGGCCTCATGCCCAGGTCCGCTCCCGTCGTGGCGCTCGGCCTGCTCGCCCTCGCGCTCACTCCGGTCCGGGGGCTCGCCACGGATGGAATCGTGGCCTCTTCGACCTATCGCCCCGAGGTTGTCGGCCGTGTCGGCGTCGTGGCCGCAGGACGCCACTTCGCCGCCGAGGCCGGCCTGCGGATGCTCATGCGCGGAGGCAACGCGATCGACGCAGGGGTGGCGGCCACCTTCGCCGCAGGCGTCAGCGAGATCTCCCACTTCGGCCTCGGGGGTGAGGTCCCGATCATCGTGTACCTTGCGGACCGCAAGGAGGCCGGCGTGATAAGCGGCCAGGGCTGGGCTCCGGCCGCGGCCTCTGCCGATGCCTTCCGCGGCCGACGTGGCGGTATCCCGTCGAACGGCCCGTCGGCCGGCACCGTGCCGGCTGTGGTCGACGCACTCTGCATCGCGCTCGCCGAGTTTGGGACGCTCACACTCGCGGACACCCTTGCCCCCGCCATCGAGCTCGCGGACGGCTTCCCCTGGTACGACTTCCTCACCCTCTACCTGCACCCAGAGGTCGAGAAGATGGCGGCCTACCCGAGCGGGGCCCGCGTCTATCTCCCTGGCGGAGCCATTCCCGCCACGGGCAGCCTCTTTCGGCAGCCCGACCTCGCGGCGACCCTGCGCGCCCTCGTGGAGGCCGAGCGGCAGAGCGCCTCGCGGGGGCGGGGCGCCGCCATCTATGCTGCCCGCGACCGCTTTTATCGTGGCGACATCGCTCGACGGATCGGCAAGGCCGTACAGGACGCGGGCGGACTCATGACCGAAGCGGATCTCGCGGGCTACAAGGGACGCGTCGAGCAGCCCACGCGCGGCATCTTCAAGACGCGCCACGGCAGTTTCGAGGTCCTGAAGACCGGCTTCTGGGGGCAGGGGCCGGTCCTCCTCCAGGCCCTCGCGATACTTCAAGGCTTCGACCTCGAACGCATGGGTCACAACTCGACCGAATACATCCACACCGTCACCGAAGCTTTGAAGCTCGCGCTGGCCGACCGAGACGAGTTCTACGGAGATCCCGACTTCGCCAAGGTTCCGACCATCGGGCTCCTCGCCGAGTCCTATGCGGCGGAGCGACGGAAGCTCATCGACCCGGGGGCGGCCAACAACCAGGCTAGACCGGGCGATCCGTGGGCGTTCCAGCCCGGCGCCCGCGCACGCCATCCGATCCTCGCCTGGAGCGGGCGCCTCGCGGCCAGCTACAGCCCGCGGCCGCGACCTCTCGATACGACCACGATCGACGTCGCGGATGCCAAGGGCAACCTGTTCTCGGCATCGCCGTCGTCCGCTTGGTTTGCCGGTGGGACGTTCATCGCGGGTGACACGGGCGTGCCGCTGGGCAACCGCATGCAGGCCTTTGTCCTCGACGAGCACCACCCGAACCGTCTCCAAGGGGGCAAGCGCCCCCGGACAACCCTAAGCCCCACGGTCATCCTCCGCGACGGCAGGCCGTTTCTCGCCCTGAGCAGCCCCGGCGGCGACAGCCAGGACCAGCAGGCACTACAGATCATCCTGAACATCGCCGTCTTCGCCATGCGTCCACAGGAGGCCGTGGAGGCACCCCGGTTCAACTCCTCGCACTACCGCGAGAGCTTCCGCAATCACCAGTTCCTCCCGGGGGGACTCCAGCTCGAGAATCGCATCCCTCCCCCCGTCGCGGAGGCGCTCGGACGCCTCGGTCACAGGGTCGGCGTCATCGGCCCCTTCATGATGGACACGGGCACGGCCTTGGCGGGCGTGGATCCGGCGCATGGGACGCTGTTCGGCGCCGCCGACGTCAGACGGCAGCGCTTCGTCGTCGGCTGGTGACGTCACCGGTCGCCGTGCATCCCCTTGGCCAAGATCGCCGGCTGGCTCAGCGCCGATCGAGCAAGAGCAGCTCATTGCCGTGGGCGTCGGGTCCTGACCCTCCCGGCCCCCCTGTCGCCCTGCGCGAGCCCTCCAGGAGCCCTGCCACAGCTTCGCCGGAGCCACAGGACTCCCTCATTCGATCGCGGAGTAGGACACCGGTGAGATCCAAGTCAGAATCAAGAATCTGAAGAAACTTAGGCGGCCGCCCCCCTGATCCCTTCAGGCCTTGCAAGCAAGTTATTACTCTGTATACATATCGATCATGGCGCGACGCCGGGCAGCGCGACCGGTCGCGAGACAACCGAGAATCATATTCTACTGGGACAATCCCCCCGGACCGCGGTCCGGGGGGACGGTCGAACGCATCTGGCGCGGACACGCCTACCCTGCGCGGTGGTTTTACCTTCCTGACTCGCCCAGACTTTCTCGTGAGCTTCGCAGCGAATCTCGGCGGAGCATGTACGGTGTCCTGCTCGCATTCTGGATTGAACGTCGGAGAAGCCGCCGTAACGCTACGAATCTCTACGGACGCATGCTGAGTGCCTCTCGTTCCGAGTTGAGAGCGCATCCTCCCGGGCGGATGAGCCGGTAACAGTCAGACAGGTACGGGGAATGTTAGTCGGCAGCTGCTGGGCGAGTCAAGAACAGGGTCGCGGGATGATCTCGTCTCTGTTGGCACGAGCGAAATCATCCGCCATCAAGGTCCAGTTGCCGTTAAGATCTCAGCGAGTTCCGCCGTGAGGCACGTCCGCCACAAGCAGGGAGGAGCCGCGCCCAGAGGAGCAGGACCCGTCCGGCGGGAGGACTCACTGATGTAGAGGCCAGTGGTCGGATCAGCCGATCCCGAG
>Ga0126371_10001358_pt1 | contig 20639 bp, 16 predicted proteins | sample PanSoiMetaPlot_4_FD_110145 | JGI IMG/M metagenome (GOLD analysis project Ga0126371, IMG submission 110145) | Tropical forest soil microbial communities from Panama - MetaG Plot_4 | ecosystem: Environmental > Terrestrial > Soil > Tropical forest > Bulk soil | place: Panama | collected 2016-02-17 | reverse complement strand
TGAAGTCGGCGCATCCCTGATTTGCGCTATTCTGCTTTCCATGGGCACACCCCTTCTGTGGGTTGGCTTCAATATATTTGTCCTTTTGGCGCTGGCCCTCGATCTGGGGGTCTTTCACCGCAGGGCGCACAAAATAAGATTCACGGAAGCAGCCGCCTGGAGCGCAGTGTGGATCGGCCTAGCCATCGCTTTTGGTTCCTTCGTGTGGCACTGGTACGGGGCGGACCGCGGCCTGGAGTACTTCACGGGCTATGTAATCGAAAAAGCCCTCAGCGTGGACAATCTCTTCGTGTTCCTGGTGATCTTCCGCGGCTTTCACGTGGCCGAGGAGGTGCAGCATCGTGTGTTGGCGTGGGGCATGCTGGGTGCACTGGTGATGCGCGGGGTGATGATCGCCGCGGGAGCGGCGTTGGTTGCGCGCTTCGACTGGATTATCCAGGTGTTTGGCGTGTTTCTGCTTTACACGGGACTGCACATGCTGTGGAAGCAGGACAAGAGCTTCCACTACGAAAAGAATCCGGTTTTTCGTTTCGCGAATTCGCACCTGCGGATGACTCCGGATTACCGCGGCGGGCGTTTTTTTGTGCGGGAGCAGGGGCTGCTCTACGCCACGCCGCTGGTGCTGGTTCTTTTGATCGTGGAAATCACTGACGTCACGTTTGCCGTGGATTCCATCCCGGCGGTCTTCGGCATTACGCACGATGCATTCATCGTTTACACGTCCAATATCTTCGCCATTCTAGGCCTGCGCGCGCTGTACTTTCTGCTGGCGGGCGTGCTGGAATATTTCCGGTACCTGAGCATCGGGCTGGCGCTGGTGCTGGTGTTTCTCGGAGCAAAGATGGTGGCGGAAGGTTGGGTGCATTTTCCGGTGGGGCAATCGCTGGGGGTAGTGGGGGGCATCTTGTTGCTGGCGGTTGTAGTTTCGCTGCTAGCCGGGCCTGGCAAGACGACCGAGCCCCCGGCCAGTTAAACTAGTGCCGCCTCCAGCTTGGGTAGATTCAGGGTGAAACAATGAACGAACTCCTACAACGCGCAATCGAGGGCATGGCTTCCGAGGATCCCGAAGTCCGCGTGGTTTCCGCGACGGAGATTTATCGCACGGGGCGGGCGCTGGCCGACCACGCCGTCTACCCCTGGTGGGCCGAGGAAAAACTGGTCAACCTGCTCGACGGGCACAGCCCCAAAGTCACAGTGGGGTTAGCGGTGACTCCGGAACGCTTTCAGAAGATCCATGAAGCCAACGGCTTGCCACACCTTTCCGAAGTGCCCCCGGATCAGGACGCCCTGGAATTTGAGCTGCACTTTCCCGGTGGGCTTTCGATGGACGTACTAACCAGCAAGGAACCTCAAGGGAGCGGCGCGATCGCCAAATACCTGCAAAAGTTCGGCGAGGGAATCCAGCAACTGGAATTTCTTTGCAAGGACGTGGATCGCGCGACGCAACTTTTGAAAGAGAGATTCGCCGTGGCGGCGATTTATCCGCAGACGCGTCCCGGAGCGGACGGCACGCGTGTGAATTTCTTCTTGATAGCCGCGCCGGATGCGGGCAAGGTTTTGATTGAGCTCTACGAACCGCCGCCGCGCCTGGATTAACACCCGGCAACTCTTCATCGGCCTGAAGCCGTGATTTCCCACGTCTTCCTTAAATCAACCGGCTGTCAGCTTTTGAGGTAAAGGAGAGCGCCGTAGAACTCGTAGCCGATGCCGGCCAGGAACATCAGCGGCGTTAGATACATCGTGACAAAAACGGGAATCGTGACGGGAAGCGTAAAGCTGCTATAGCCAGCGGCAAAGTAGTGAATGATGGCCGCCAGCAAAATGTAGAAAAGGCCGCGGCGCATCTTTTCGCGAGATTCCGCACGGTACCCTCGAGAAACAAACCGGACATCCTGAATCTCTTCCCGGCAGAAGGGGCAGCGAGAGAGACGGCTGGGCATCGGCTTGCCGCAAAAAGGGCAGAGCCGCGTCTCGACAGAAGCAGGAGCGGAAACGGCCATGAGTTTTCTTGAAGTTTCCCCTGCACTTACAGTAGGTGGCCGGGAGGAGGGGGTCAAGGATGTGCCGAAGGTCTGATGAGTGAAAGTTAATAGCGAGCGCTGCCCCTCAGCACGCCGCTGCAAGTGATTGATTTTAGTAGAGTTTTAACTCGATTTCTCGGGTTGCGCCGACAGAAACTCCCAGACACGAATGACCTCGGCGACACTCCAAGCCTGCGCAAAGCAGCCTGTAGGCATAAACGGCGCGTCTCCATCGAAGATTTCGCTGATGCTGCCAAGCCCAGCGGAGTGAACGCTGGAACCTAGAGGCTCAAGAAAGCTCTGGGCGGCAGCGCGATCGCCGTATACCTTGAAATGCGCGAGCGCAAAAGGCCCGAGCAACCAACCCCAGCCGGTGCCCTGATGATAGGCGGCATCTCGGTCACGTGGTCCGCCCCCGTAGTGCCCCTGGTAGCCGGGTTCGGCAGGCCCCAGACTGCGCAAGCCGCAAGAAGTCAGCAGCTCGCGGCCCACGGCGTCCACCACGCTCTTCTGCTGGCTGGGCGTCAGGGGGCTCACGGGCAGGGAGACGGCAAAAATCTGATTGGGGCGCAAGGCAGGATCCGGACCGCCGCCGGGGACATCGAGCACGTCGAAACAGCAATCGCGTGCGGCGTTCCAGAACTTCTGAAAGTTTTTTTGTGCCTGCTCTCTTAGTTTGCCGTAGCCGGCGGCTGGTTGCCCCAAGGTTCCCGCAAAACTCTCCATGGTTTGCAGAGCGTTGATCCACAGGGCGTTGATCTCGACGGGCTTGCCGATGCGAGGCGTGACCACCCAGTCGCCGATCTTCGCGTCCATCCAGGTCAACTGCACTTCGGGGCTGCCGCCGTAAACCAGCGCGTCGGCAGGATCGACCTTGATGTTGTAGCGGGTGCCGGCGACGTGCGCTTTCACAATACCGGCCAGCACGGGAAAAAGCTTTTTGAGCAATTCCGCATCAAGCGAAGTTTCGTAATACTGGCGCACGGCTTCGAAATACCAGAGCGCGGCGTCAATCGTGTTGTACTGCGGCGCGCCGCTGCGGTCCGGAAAATTGTTGGGGAGCATGCCGGCGTCCACGTAACGGGCAAAGGATTCCAGAATCTTGCGGGCAATCTCCGGACGCCCGAGCGGCAGGGTGAGTCCCGGCAAGGCGATCATGGTGTCACGGCCCCAATCGCAAAACCAGGGATAGCCGGCAATGACGCTCATGCCTGCGGGATCGTCAGGAAGCGGGCGCTGGACGAGGAACTGGTCGGCGGCCAGCACGAGTTGCCAGAGCCAGCCGGGTTCATCATCGGGCGCGGTGTTGGCCGTTTCGAGATGCTTTTCCTGCCAGGACTGGAACAGCTTGCAGTCATGGTTCGATTGGCGCGTGCGCGCATCTTCCGTGTCGAGCGAAGCCTGAGGGTCGGTGGAAAAAACCAGGAGCAGCCTTTCCCCGGGCTTGAGGCTGGCGCGGAAAACTCCGGCGAGCAGGCGATCTTCGTGATCGTCCAGGCCGCGCTGGCGTTCGACGGGAAGGAAAAAATCGCGATACCACTCGTGGCGCGGCTCGAAGGAGGCGGAGGGGCTCCGCAAATAAAAAGGCGTGGCACCCTCAAAGGCGAGGACAAGCAGGCCCCTTTCGACTGGGGTAATTTGCATCCGCCAGCCATTGGCATGCGTCGTGGAGTGGTAGTCCCGATAAGCCACCAGCATCTTGCCTTTAAGTTCCACAGGGCCACTCGTACGGGCCAGGGTGTATTCGACGAACGTTGTGTTTTCTCCCCGCTGCATCCACACGCGTTTTTCGAGCAAGGCATCGGCGAGGGCGTAAGTCCACACGGGCTTGGCGCCCTCAAGGTGAAAGCTTTCGAGATTCAGGTATCCCTCGGGCGCGACGCTGCCGCTGAGCCAGCGGTTCGTCGCCAGGGAGAATTCGCGGCCAGCGTAGCCCAGGGATTCATCGAGCCCGGCCACCAGCAAGGTTCTGGCCGTGGGCGGATCGAGCGAGGCCATCAGCAATCCGTGGTAACGCCGCGTGGAGGTTCCCGCGGCGGTGCCGGAAGCAAAGCCGCCGATGCCGTTGGTTACCAGCCACTCCCGGCTCTCCGCCAGTTCCAGGTTGCCGAGGATTTCCCGCCCGAATTGCACTTCGGCCAGCAGCGACACGCTTACTCTCCGCTCTGCTCCAGAAGCTTGGCCACCAGGCCGGTCCAGCCGGTCTGATGGTTTGCGCCCAGCCCGGCGCCGTTATCGCCGTGGAAATATTCGTAGAAAAGGATCAGGTCGGACCAGTAAGGATCGCTGTTGAAGAATTCCTGGCCGCCGGCAAAAGGACGCCTGCCGTCCTTACCGCGCAAGAAGATGCGCGTGAGGCGGCGGGAAATTTCCTGGGCCACCTGCCAGAGATCGCATTCCCGTTTGGAGTGCGTTGGGCATTCCACCTTGAAGTCTTCGCCGTAGTAGTGGTGATACTTCTGCAGCGATTCGATGAGCAGGAAGTTCACGGGGAACCAGATGGGTCCGCGCCAGTTGGAATTGCCGCCAAAGACGCCGGTGTTGGATTCGGCGGGCTCGTAGTCCACCTTGTTGATGTGGCCGTCGACCTGGACTTCATAGGGGTGGTCATCGTGATAGCGGGACAAGGCTCGAATCCCATAGGGCGAAAAAAATTCCGTCTCGTCGAGCATGCGGCAAAGTACGCGTTTGAGCTGCTTGCGGTTGACCAGCGACATCAGGCGTCGCACGCCGCGCGCGGAACGTTGCGTCATTTCGATGTGTTCCGGCACGTCCGGATGGTTGTCAATGAACCATTGCATGCGGCGCTTAAAGCCGGGCAAACGGTCGACGATTTCCGGCTCCAGCGTCTCCACGGCAAAAAGCGGAATCAGACCGACCATGGAGCGGATTTTCAGGAAGTGCTCGTCGCCGTTGGGAAGATGCAGCAGGTCGTAGTAGAAGCCGTCGTCGTTGTCCCATAGCGAGCGGCCGCTGGGGCCCATGTCGTTCATGGCGCGCGCGATGTACACGAAGTGTTCGAAGAACTTGCTGGCGACGTCTTCGTAGGCCTGATCGTCCTTCGCAAGCTCCAGCGCGATGGCCAGCATGTTCAGGCAGTACATGCCCATCCAACTCGTTCCGTCGGACTGCTCGAGATGGCCGCCGGTGGGCAACGGCGCGGAACGATCAAACACTCCGATGTTGTCGAGGCCGAGGAAGCCGCCCTGAAAGATGTTGTGGCCCTCGGGGTCTTTACGATTCACCCACCAGGTGAAGTTGAGCAGCAGCTTATGAAAGACCTTTTCAAGGAAGCTGCGGTCGGCTACACCGCGGATGCGGCGCTCGATTTTGTAAACGCGCCAGGCGGCCCAAGCGTGCACCGGCGGGTTGACGTCACCAAAGGCCCATTCATAGGCGGGCAGCTGCCCATTGGGATGCATGTACCATTCGCGGAGAAGAAGGATGAGCTGTTCCTTGGCGAAATCAGGGTCGACGATAGAAAGCGGAATACAGTGGAAGGCCAGATCCCAAGCCGCATACCACGGGTACTCCCATTTGTCGGGCATCGAGATGATGTCGTCGTTGTAGAGATGCGTCCACTCCTTGTTGCGGCCGTGCAGGCGTTGTTGGGGAGGTTCAGGCCCGGCGGGGTCCCCTTCCAGCCAGCTATAGACGTCGTAGTGATAAAACTGCTTGCTCCACAGCATGCCGGAATAAGCCTGGCGCATCACGTGCCGGGCATCGGCGGAAAGTCCCTTGGGAATTCTGGATTCGTAGAATTCGTCTGCTTCTTTTTTGCGGGTGAGGAATACGGCGTCAAAACCTTCGGCAAAGTCATTGGTGCCGGGGACGCCGGTGGCCCGCTCATGATGGGCGGGTGAGGTGATCGTGCCAACCATGGGGGAATCGTTGTCCATGCCGCCCAGGGGGTTGGTATCGGTGAGACGGAGCTTAAGGACGACGCTTTCCCCAGGGCCAAGTTGCACAGGGTAGTGAGCAGCCATTTTGGTGCCCGTGTGCTGTGGATTCACCGCTGCTTTGTTGGCGTGGATGAGATATTTGTGAAAAGCATCTTTTACGTAGGGAGTGCGATTGCGGAATTTGAAGGTGGTTTCGTAATTCGTTTCGTTTTCGGTAAAGAGAAGTTCGGGGCTGCCCGCGGCCAACAGCCAGCGCTTGCCGTATTGACAGTGCTCAAGCTCGGTGCAGAGGGAGCCTGGGGTGTCGGGAGCGCGGCGCGCCGCGGGCCGGCGCAGGTCCTTGCCCCATGCCCAGGTGTTGCGAAACCAGAGCGTGGGCAACAGGTGCAAGGAACAGGTTTCGGGCCCGCGATTCCAGGCGGTGATGCGGATAAGAATGTCTTCGACGTCGGCCTTGGCGTACTCGATGAACACGTCGAAATAGCGGTTTTCGTGGAAAGCACCGGTGTCCAGCAATTCGAACTCCGGCTGCGTACGGTCGCGCTTGCGGCTTTCATCCAGCAGCCAGTTATACGGAAACTCCGCCTGGGGATATTTGTAGAGCATGCGCATGTAGCTGTGCGTCGGCGTGGAGTCGAGATAAAAGTAGTATTCCTTGACGTCCTCGCCGTGATTCCCCTGGTTGCCGGTGAGGCCGAAGAGGCGCTCCTTGAGAATGGGGTCCTTGCCGTTCCACAGGGTCAGGCCGAAGCAGATCATCTGGTGTCGGTCGGAGATTCCGCCGATGCCGTCCTCGCCCCAGCGATAGGTGCGGGAATGCGCTTGTTCGAAGGGAAAGGATTCCCAAGCGGTGCCGCCGGGGCTGTAATCTTCACGCACCGTGCCCCACTGGCGATCGGACAGATAAGGTCCCCAGCGTTTCCAGTGCTTCTTGCGCTGGCGGGCCTCTTCGAGGCGGTGGTCTTCAACGGTCAAAAGTCGTGACATTTGGCAAGTCCTTAAAACCCTGCGAACATTAAGATGGCAAGAGAACCTGTTTGGTGGCAAAAATCATCGTGGCATCATTACAGAACTTGGCCGCGAGGACAATCGCAAGATTTGCGGGAAGAGGCTTGGGAACTACGGGGCTTTCGGACGAGTAAAGTTAATCGAAACGCCACCCATGCCGGGGCGGCTACTTCGCCCGGTCAATGGATTTCGAGTATCGTGCCCGCATTCGAGGCACCTTGGTGGGGTAAACAATCCACCCACCTCGACAAACGGCTCGGTCTTTGTCTACCCCGTTGGCGCGAATCGGCTTGCTCAATGCACTGGCGAATGTGTCAGCGGGTGTGGGAGCGGAGTTCGCGACGTTCTACAATACACTCGCCACACAATAATTTAAGAAAGATCACTTCCAGGAAGGGGATGGCTTCGGCCATCCCCTTCTTTTTTGGGAAGAAGGTTTAGCACAGAGGGCTCGGAGGAAGAACACAGAGAATACGGAGAAGGCGGCATGAAGCCGCGCCTACTCGCCGTAGGGGACCCAGATATTTTTCACCTGGTGGGCGTGCTCGAGGTACCAGCGACCTTCCGCTTGCGGTTGCTGGAAGAAATCGATCTGGCGGCCTTCGTTGGTCCAGACCTGTTTGAGATTGCCAATGGAAAGAGCCTTCGCGGTGGCGCAGGTTTCCGCATCCCCGTAGCACCAGATGGCGTCGAGGTCATCATGTTCGGCGAGGACCTTCAAGAGTTCCGTGGTACGTCCGGTGACGATGTTGACCACGCCGCCGGGTAGATCACTGGTTTCGAAAACCTGATAGAGGTCGCCAGCGATGAGCGGATAGGTTTCCGAAGGCACCGCCACAACACTATTGCCCGCGGCAATCAGCGGCAGCACCAGCGAGAAAAAGCCAAGCAAGGGATATTCCCCCGGGCAAATCACGCCGACCGCGCCCAGCGCTTCGTTCATGGCGATGGAAACGTTACGGAACGGCGGGTTGTGTACCGCGCCGTCAAATTTATCGGCCCAGGCAGCGTAGGAAAACAGGCGCTCGACACTGTGTTGCACTTCTTCGGCGGCCTGCTTCTTCCCTACCGCGGCCGAAAGCCGCGCGGTAATCTCCTCGCTTCGTTGCGACAGATTCTCGGCGATGTAATAGAGCACCTGCGCGCGGTTGTGCGCTGTGGTCTTGCTCCAGGATTCGGCTTTGCGTGCCGCTTCCACGGCGTTGCGGATGTCCTTCCGGTTGCCCAGCGGCGATTCGCCGAGCAGTTCGCCCTTTTTGCCACGAATTTCCATGCTGTAACCGGAATCGGGGCGAGCCTGCTTGCCGCCGATGTAGAGCTTCACGGTGCGGTCGATGCCGGGAGTGGCGACTTCGGCCTGCTCCTTGCCGCGTGCGCCTTTCTTTTTCAGCGCCGGCGCTTTGTGGAACCAAGCCGGTTCGAGGTACTCGACCAGCCCTTCGCGGCCACCTTCACGGCCGTAGCCGCTTTCGCGATAGCCGCCGAAGCCGCAAGCCGCGTCGAACATGTTTGTGCTGTTAACCCAGACCACGCCGGCCTTGAGCTGCGCGGCCACGTGCAGCGCCACGTTGATGCTCTCGCTCCAGATGCTGGCGGCGAGGCCGTAGACCGTGTTGTTGGCAAGCTCCACGGCTTCGCGGGGCGTGCGGAAGGTCATCGCGGCGAGCACGGGTCCGAAGATTTCCTGCTGCGCCACAATCGAGGTCGGATGCACATTACTCAGCAGCGTGGGCTTGTAATAGAGGCCACGCGAGGGCAAGAGCACTTCCGGCTGCCAGCAGGTGGCGCCTTCGGCAATGCCCTGCTTCACCAGGCGATCAATGCGTTCTAGCTGCACGCGGGCGACTATGGCGCCGATGTCGATGGCTTTGTCGAGCGGCGCGCCGATGCGCAGCGTGCTCATGCGCGCCTGCAGCTTGTGAATCATCTTTTCGGCGATGCTCTCCTGCACCAACAGGCGCGACCCGGCGCAGCAGACCTGGCCTTGGTTGAACCAGATGCCGTCGACCAAGCCTTCCACCGCGCCATCGAGGTCCGCATCTTCGAAAATAACGAACGGCGATTTGCCGCCGAGTTCGAGCGATAGCCGCTTGCGTGAACTGGCGGTGGCTTTGCGAATGGCGCGGCCTACTTCGGTGGAGCCGGTGAAGGCAATCTTGTTCACGTCAGGATGCTTCACGAGGGCTTCGCCGGTGCTGCCGTCACCAGTGACGATGTTGACCACACCCTTGGGCAAGCCGATTTCGTTGCAGATTTCTGCGAACGCCAGCGCGGTCAGCGGCGTGTATTCCGCGGGCTTCAATACGATGGAGTTGCCCGTGGCGAGCGCGGGCGCGATTTTCCACGCCAACATCAGTAGAGGAAAATTCCAGGGAATGATCTGGCCCACCACGCCGCAGGCGGTGTAGCCGGAAAATTCCTGCTCGAGCAACTGTGCCCAGCCGGCGTGATGATAGAAATGGCGGGCGACGAGCGGGATATCAATATCGCGGCTCTCGCGGATGGGCTTACCGTTGTCGAGCGTTTCGAGAACCGCGAGGCGCCGCGAATGCTTTTGCACCTGGCGCGCCATGGCGTAGAGAAAGCGCGCCCGCACGTGCGGCGTAAATTTCTGCCAGCCGGGCAGGGCCTTGCGCGCGGCTTTCACCGCGGCGTCCACGTCGGCGGCGCTTCCCTGCGCGATTTCGGCAAGAACTGTGCCCGCGGAGGGGTCGGTGGTTTCGAAATATTTGCCGTCGACGGGAGCGTGCCACGAGCCGCCAATGAAATGTCCGAAGCGCCGGTTGTGGCCAGCGAGCCACGCGAGCGACTCCTTGGGATCTTCCGGCGCGGGGCCGTATTCCATGGTTCTGAATTTTTCAACGACGCTGCTCATGATTCTTTCTATCCTCAGTTCCCTTCACCGGTCATCGCGAGCGAAGCGAGGAATCTACCTTTCGTAAACGCCAGGAAAAAACAGATTCCTCGGGCAAACACCGCCCTCGCAACGACCACCAGCCGCAAGAGTCAGTTCGCGGCCTTCGCTGCTTTTTCCCGCATGGCTTCGATGCGCTTCAGGATGAATTGCAGGCGCTCGCGACCCCATTTGGTTCCCGTCGCGACCTTCTCGACATCACGAAACACTTCCGGGTCACCGAGCTTTTCGCGCAATTCCGGAAGGAACGGGTGAACCTTGGCGAGCATGAAAAACATTTCGCCGCTGCACGCGGGGCGGAGGAACAAATCCTCATCGAGAACGCCCTGGAGCACAAAAGCCGCGGCCATTCCCCAGTAGCTCGCGCCCTGACGAAGCCAGTTGTTTTCCTGCGTGCCCGGGGAGTTTGCCACTTTCAGGAAATCGTCCGCGGAGCGCGGGGAAAATTCCCACAGCCACCAATTGCGCGCTTTGCGCAGTTCGGGTTCGCGCCGCAGGTCGTAAAGCTTGAGAAGGATTTCCGCGTCTTTCGCGCCGGCTTTCTTGCCCATGGTTCCTCCAGAGACGTTTAGGCGATGGGATGGCGGTAATCCGCCGAGTAGCGCCCGGTAACGTGAAATTCGATCTGGCGCTCGATGTCGCCGAGCATGCCGCTGGCGCCGAAGCGGAACAAATGCGGCTCCAGCCAACTGTTGCCCAATTCTTCCTTCATCAGCGACAGCCATTCCAGCGATTGCTTCGCCGTGCGGATGCCTCCGGCGGGCTTGAAGCCAACGGACATGCCGGTCTCCTCGGCGTATTCGCGGATTGCGCGAACCATCACCAGGCCCACGGGCAGAACCGCGTTGACGGTCTCCTTGCCGGTTGAGGTCTTGATGAAATCAGCGCCGGCCATCATGGCCACCAGGCTGGCGCGCGCCACGTTGCGCAGCGTCAGCAAATCGCCGGTGCCGAGAATCACTTTCAGGTGCGCGGGGCCGCAGGCGTCCTTGAAGGCCACGATTTCGTCGTAAAGCTTCTGCCACTGCGCGCCGAAGACGTGCGCGCGCGTGATGACCACGTCGATTTCCTGCGCGCCCGCATCCACCGAGCGGCGAATTTCGGCCGTGCGTTCTTCAAGCGGAGACAAGCCGGCGGGAAAGCCGGTCGACACCGCGGCGACGTGGATGTTGGTGCCCTCAAGCGCGCGGCGCGCGGTTTCGACAAACAAGTGATACACGCAAACGGCCCCGACGTGCAGATTGAGTTCCTGGACGTCGAGCTTCTCGACCAGTTCCTGTTGGAGGGGCTGGCGCGCTTTGGCGCAAAGGCGGCGCACGCGTTCCTCGGTATCGTCGCCGCTGAGCGTGGTCAGATCCATGCAGGTGATGGCTCGCAGCAGCCAGGCGATCTGCCAGTCTTTCTTTACGGTGCGGCGGGTGACGAGGGTCGCCGCGCGGCGCTCCACGGCGCTGGTGTTCACGCGGACATCTTCCACCCAATCGAGGTTCAACGAGGTGCCGCGGTTGGCGGTCAACTCCCGGCCTTGCAGGCGCGCGATGATGGGCTGGCCGGGCGAGGTTTCGCTGACGATGCGGTTGCCCTGGCGGTCGGTGATTTCCAGGTGAGGGCGTTTCGGTGTGTCCATGGTGTGTCTCCGCGGCCGTTAGGGGCGACCTGGCAACAATTGTTTAGGATACCACCATTGCAGTGTGATCTTTTGAATACTCGATGCCAGCAGTTAGCGGTAGGCTGATCGCATGACCGCCCGGGCCAACACGTCTTCCGGGCCTAAAGCCGACCTTGAGCCAACGGCTCACGATGGGTCCCACCCGATCGCCTATGACATTGTATGGGGCATTGCCATTGGTCTGTTACCGCTGCTAAATGGCCTCCTCTCAGACACTCACAATACATACTTCAGCGCGATTGCTCCCGCTTCGTCCCATTCAGTCCTTATGGTGCCGGCCATGGGACCGCTCACCCCATTGGGCTTTTCATCGTGATTGGCTTAGTGCTCATGGGCTTAGTTTCTCGAACCCCGGTAAGTGATCTCATGTTCCTTTCGCTTCTTGGTGGCGCCGTTGTCGGCATCTTCCTGTGGCTATATCACCGCTAGCCAAATCGGTCCGGCAACTTCCCCAATACCGCAATACGGCGCTATTTGACGGGCTTTTTTGCGTTGGGCGTGGGGCGCGAAAGCAGTTCCACGTACTCCTTATAGAATTTCTGCTTGTCGAGGTCGTCCTGCACTTCCACGAGGATTTCGCCCATGCCGGGCTGCTGGCCCGGGGTCCAGGCGAGCGTGTTCCCGTAACCGGCGCCGTGGTCCACGTCAATGTCCATGTAGAGTTTTCGCCATTTGGTGATGATCGATGGGTCGAGCCACGCAACGGCGGCCAGTTCATCCCACAAATAATTGGCTTCCGCGTATTTCGCTACATACTGCGCCGCGGGTTCCGGGCTTTTGCGGATTTCTTCGATGAGCGTTTTTTCCATGCGCGTCTTCACGGAAATATCCACGGTGGTGAGCACCATGCGCGGCCATTTGGCGTGCAGCACCGCGTGCGTGGCTTCCGGGTCCATCCAGAAATTGAACTCACGCGTTGGCGATAGTGAAAACTCCGGGTCGTCGGTTTGCGGATTGAGGCTGCCTCCCATGACGATGAGTTCCTTGACGAGCGCGGGAAACTCCGGGTCGAGCGCAAGGGCCAGCGCCAGATTGGTCATCGGCCCTGCGGCGTAAAGGGTGACTTCATGCGGATACTGCCGCACCATGTGAACGATGAAATGCGCTGCATCTTCGTTTGCGGCTTTGATCGTGGGAGCGCCCTCGGGCATGGGCGGAATTTCGTGAGCGCCGTGGGGTTTATGGTCGGGGCCCAGGCCGAAATTCCACGCGCCCTGATAGATCACCTTGCCGTGGTCCGCTTCCCATCGCGCCATGTATTCCTTGCTGTTGACCAACGGGAACTCCGCGCCGGGAACCACGGGAATGTCGGTGCGGCCGATGATTTCCATGAGGCGTAGAGTGTGCAGGACTTCTTCATCGCGCCAGGCGTCGCCGGTGAGCACGGTGATGCCGAGCACGTCGGTATCGAGCGAGTTGACAAGCGCGAGGATGGCTTGCATGTCCGTGCCGCCGGGCCCCGCGGCGTCCTGATCAATGATGACCTTGCGCCTGGATTGCGCGGACATGTCCACGGAAAAACAAAGCAGCCCCAAACAAATCGTAAAAAAGCGAGCGAGCCAGTTCATGAAGACATTCCTTTCACACAAAAAAAACGAAAACTATGTTTAGGCAAAATCGTGCCTAATACATGATCGTCTGCGTCAGATGATGCGGCCAGGTGGTGGTGTGGTAGGGCAGCCAGATACGCGCATCCACCTGCGGAATGATGATCTGCAGATTGGCAGGGCGCAGTTTGTTGATCTCGTCGGCAAGCAGCGCCGTGGCATACAGGCAATGGGCGCGGATTTCGATTTCCCATCGCGAATCGCGCGGAATCAACTGGTAGGTGTTGATGGCGTTCTCCAGCTCCTTCGAATAGCTGGTGACACCCATCAGACGCAGGCCGACGGGAACGATGTAATCGGCAAAGGCGGTCATTTTTTGCGGATCGTCGAGCCGGAACTTTCCCGCCTTGTGCAACGTGGAGTAGAGCATCCAAACGCCAAGTTGCGGCAGCTTGTAGAACTTGATTTCGTGGCCGTCGAGAACGCTGACGTCGTTGAAGCGCGGGAATTCCTTCACCAGGCGGTCGACCAGGCCGTTGCCGTTGTCATAGAGCTTCGGAGAACATGATTGGACGAATTTGTGGAATTTGCCGTCGTATTTTTCCGCCAGCACCTTGCCGGATTCGTGCAGCACGGCCAGCTTTTCGTCGAGCATGGGCATCTCGATGTTGCCGGCAAAGACCTTGTTAAGGTCGTGGCGAGTGATTTTCGCCAAGTAGTGGCCGTCGAGAAACGGTACGCCGTTGTCCATCGCGCGCTTGATGCAAGCGAATTCCGCTTCCGAGTCCGACCAGTGGCGCCCGGCATAATCCACCTGGAACTTTTCGTGGTGGGCGAAATCCGTGAACGCGGTGTCGATGAGGTCGGACACCATCACAAAATCGATAGCTGTGTCCGTGTCGCCCCCGCTAAGGCCGAATGGCAGCGCGTATTCGGGCATGGGCAGCTCTTCGTAAGCCATCCACGAGGCTACTTCGACAACTTTGTCGTAATTGGTGCGCACATCGCGGGAGGTTTCAATAGCGTAACGCAAGCTTTCCAGGACAGGACTTCCATTCGGTTTTGGCCAGTGCATAATCTCTTTCGATCCCGCACCTGCCGGATTTTCCGGTGCGCCGGCAAGCAGCATTAGAGGACTCAGCCGTGAAACAGCGGCCGTTTTTACCAATGCCTTGAGAAATCTCCTTCGTCCCATCGCCCGGTTGCCCCGCTACTTGCCCTGAATGCGGGTGACGAACGTCTGCAGGAACTTTTCCGCATCCACCTCGGTGCAGACCTTGGCGTTAGGCTCAACCTTGTCCACGGCTTCAATCACGTAGCGGTCGCCATCCGGGAAATGATGCAGGACGTTGCGTTCGACTTCGCCGCGGCGGTTGGCTACGGTTTCGCCGCGCGAGAATTCGCCGCGCGTTTCGACGTCCACGTGCATCAGCGGCGCCTTCACCAGCGTGGCATCAAGGGCCACGCCGACGGCCAACGGGTCGTACATAGGCGTGCCAGGAGAACCGAACTTTTCGCTGAGTGCAATCAGAAAGTCGGCCACCTTATAAATGAAATCGCTCACCGGGCCGGGGTTTTTCTTGAGGGCTTCGATATGTTTGCGGGTGAGCAGGGTTTTGTCGCCCACGTCCAGCCCCACCATGGTGAGCGGCCAGCCGGCCTGAAACACGATTTGCGCAGCTTCGGGATCGTTGTAAATGTTCGCTTCGGCGGCGGCGTTCACATTGCCGCCGGAAATCGAGCCGCCCATGATGACGACTTCTTTGACGAGTTTGGCAATGGAAGGATCCTTTTGCAGGGCCAGCGCGATGTTGGTAAGCGGCCCGACGGGGATCAACGTGATTTCGTACGGATTCGCATGCACCATTTCGATGATCAGGTCCGGAGCCCAGCGCGGGTCCGCCTTGCATTTGCTGGGGGGAAGTTCCACGTTGGCAAGACCGTTCTTGCCGTGCCAGAACTCCGCGGTGATCAATTTTTGAAACAAGGGATGCTGTGCGCCCGCGGCGACAGCCACGTCGCAGCGATTAGCCAGCGAAACCATGCGCAGCGCGTTGTCCAGGCCTTGCGCGGCGGTGACGTTGCCGGGAACCACGGTCAGCGCACGCACGTCGAATTCCGGCGAATGCAACGCCAGCATGATGGCCATTGCGTCGTCGGTGCCGGGGTCGGTGTCAATGACGACCTTGCGCGGCACTGCCAGCGTGAGTGACCCACAAGCTGCGAAAAACAGAACTGCCAACACTTTCCAATTCACTGGGCGCATCGTTTGCTTGCCGCCTTTTGGTTAAACTTCGTTGCTTCTTTACTTCGTTCTTCAAGTTGTCCTGGCCACAATAATCAGCGCCAGTCCGACCAAGAAGAAAGCGAACATCGCGCCAATGAGTGCGTTAGTGCCCTTGGGTGCAGCCTTGAATTCCTTCCAGATAAAGACGCCCCAGAATGCGGCGACCATCGTTGCCCCCTGTCCGAGGCCGTAGGAAATGGCAAAACCAGCGCGGCCGGCGGCGATGATGTTGAACGACATTCCCACGCCCCAGATCATTCCGCCGACAAAGCCGGCAAGGTGCGAGACCAGCGCGCCCTTGAAATAATCGGTGAAGGAGACGGGCTCACCGACAAACGGCTTTTTCATGATGATCGTGCCCAGGATGAAGTTGCTGAGGAAAACTCCCACGGCGAAAACAGAGACCGCGGCATAGGGGCCCAGCTTGCCCGGCTCCGGTGCGGCAAAATCCGGATACATGGCCGCAGCCACGAAGCGATAGAAGAATCCCATCAATGCGCCGCAGGCCAGCGAAAGCAGGAGCCCTTTAGTGCTGACGCCCGCCGCCGAACCGGGAATCTTCCGGTACGCGACGGCATCGATGACGATAGCCAGAACTACGAGAAGCACGCCGCCGAAAAGGAGTGTTGGGTTGCCAACTGGATTCGCGCGGTAATTCAGGATCACGCCCAGAACCAGCGCCAACCCGATACCTACGGGGAACGCCACTGACATGCCCGCGATGTCGATCGCCGCGACGAGCAGGATATTCGCCAGATTGAAAACCGCGCCGCCGATCAGCGCGGAATGAATGCTGGCATGCGACGCTTGCCCCAGATCCTCAAGAAACGGACGCCCCGCCATGCCGTTGCTGCCCAGCGTGAGGCCCAGAATCAAGGTCAGCGCCAGCACACCGAGGGTGTAGTCCCAATACAGCAACTCGAAGCGCCAGCCTTTTTTGGCGAGTTTCTGCATGTTGGCCCACGAACCCCAGCAGAACATGGTGATGACGCAAAAGACTACCGCCCACGCGTAACTGTGGAGAACAAACATTGAGGCTCCTTTGTGTTACTGCAGCCTTCCCCTGTTGCTCAAAACCCGTTAGGCCTTGCCGCCGCGCTTGTTCCACTCCGCGGTGAATTCCGCATGCGCGGGAAACGACTTTTGCGTGCCCACGCGCGTGGTGGAAAGCGCCGCGTACAAATTCGCACGCGTCACCGCGTCTTTTTCCGGCAGGCCCGCGGCCAGAAACACGGCGAAGCTGCCGATGAAGGCGTCGCCGGCTCCGGTCGTGTCTACTGGCGTGACGCTGAAGGGTGCAATCACCTCGCTGCCCTCCGGCGAAGCCAGCAAGGCCCCGCGGCTTCCCAGCGTGAGAATCACGTTGCGGAATCCCTGTTGCAAGAGTGCCGCTGCGCATTTCTTGGCTTCGTCGACCGAGTGCACCGGCAGGCCGGTAATCACTTCGGCTTCGGTTTCGTTGGGAATGAAATAATCCGCAGCGTTCAACTGCCTTGCGTCGATCGGCTGTGCCGGCGCGGGATTCACGATACAGCGAATGCCGTTCTTTTTGGCGAATTGCACCGTGTAGGCAATCGTCTCCAGGGGAATTTCAAATTGCAGCACAATCGTCTGCACTTTCCTCAAGGCATCGGCGGCCGCGTCCACGTCGGCGGGTTTCAATGTATCGTTCGCGCCCTTCACCACGATGATGCGGTTCTGGCCGTTGGGCTCTACGAAAATCGGCGCCACGCCGCTGGAGACGCCGTCCACGATGCGCACATGAGCGGTATCAATGCTCAGGGAAGCGAAATTCTTTACCGTAGCCTCGCCAAAGAGATCGTTCCCAACCTTGGCAACCATCACAACGTCGGCTCCGCAGAGGCGCGCTGCAACGGCTTGATTGGCGCCTTTGCCACCGAAGCCCAGGTCGAATTTCTGGCCGAAGATGGTTTCGCCGGGGCGCGGGAATTTGTCACTGAACGTCGTCAGGTCGACATTAGCGCTGCCCACTACGGCAATCCTTGGTGTGTTGCCCATCTGTTTCCTCACCTCGCAAGTAAACGCGAAACTATATCACGCCGTGCTCAGCGAGCAACCCGGATTGCGACGTTTCTGTGCGGTAGGATTCCTCCAGTTCGCTGACAATCAAGTGCCTCTCCGCAATAGCCTCGCCCGCTGGTATCGTCTGCGAAGACCGCCCATAGGAGGTTCCTCATGATTGGCGGCATGCACACGATTTTCTACAGCAAAGACGCTGACGCCCTTCGCCGGTTCTTTCGTGACGTACTGAAGTTGCGTTTGTGGATGCGGGACATGGCTGGCTTATTTTCGCGGCACCGCCCACGGTGCTTGCTGTTCATTCAGCCGAAGGCAAACGTTACGCCGATTGAAAACCTTGTGCCGGGTGAGTTCTTTCTTGTGTGCAGTCTGCAAGCAACGCCGCAGGCGCGCGGGCCGCACCGCGTTGACGCGCCTCTAGGCCAATGCTAGTCTCGCAAACGCCTTCAATCGCATGCGTGCCGTTGACCTGATCAGAAAAAAGCGGGATTCCGGGGAACACTCCCGCGAGGAAATCGACTACCTCGTCTCCGCTTACACCCACGATCAGATTCCTGATTATCAGATGGCGGCCTGGCTGATGGCCGCGTGGATTCGCGGCTTTTCGCGCGCGGAACTTGCCGCGCTCACCGAGGCCATGCTGCATTCGGGCGAGGTGATGGATCACTCGTACTTGCCGGTCAAGAAAGTGGATAAGCATTCGACGGGCGGGGTGGGCGATAAGACTTCTCTCATCCTGGCGCCGGTTGTGGCCGCCGGGGGACTCGCCGTACCGATGATCAGCGGACGAGGCCTGGGGCATACCGGCGGCACGCTTGATAAACTTGAAGCCATTCCCGGCTTCAACACCTTCCTGAGCTTGGGCGATTTCAAGCGCGTGCTGCGCGAATGCGGGATGGCGTTGATCGGGCAGACCGGGGAAATCGCTCCCGCAGACAAAAAGATTTACGCGCTGCGCGACGCCACCTCGACGGTCGAAAACATCGGCCTGATTTGCGCCTCGATCATGAGCAAGAAGCTGGCGGAGGGAATTGACGGGCTGGTGCTGGACGTAAAAACGGGTTCCGGCGCATTTATGCGCAAGGAAGAGGATTCGGTTGCGCTGGCGGAGGTGATGGCCGAAACCGCAAGACGCATGGGCAAGAAGTGCGTGGCGCTGATTACGGACATGGGACAGCCGCTGGGGCGCGCCGCCGGGCATTCGAACGAAGTGATCGAGTCCATTCATGTGCTGCAAGGACAGGGCCCCGCCGATTTGCGCGACTTGAGCCTGGAACTTTCCGCTTGGATGTTTCTTCTCGGCGAGCGTACGAAAACCGTGGAGCAGGGGCGCACGCTGGCGGTGGAAATGGTGCGCAGCGGCAAGGCGCTAGAGAAATTCCGCGAATGTATCCGCTTACAAGGCGGGAATCCGCGCGCGATTGACGACACTTCCCTGCTGCCCTCGGCGCGTGGACGGCTAGATGTGAAAAGCGGCGCGTCCGGCTTCATCGAGGACATCAACTGTCTGGACCTGGGCATTGCGCTAGCGATGATCGGCGGCGGCCGCGAGAAAAAGGAAGACAAGCTGGATTTAGGCGTCGGACTTGAATTTCACAAGCGCATCGGGGACGGCGTGCAGGCCGGCGAACCGCTGGCGACGATTTCCTACAACGCCGACGCGCAGCTCCCGGCCGCGCAAAAAATGATTGCAGCGAGCTACCAGATTGGTGATACAAAGCCGCCAGCACGTCCTTTAATCCGACGCATCATCGGCGGCTAGGTCATTTTTCTTCCGCTGGACGCGTAACGAAGGAGACGGAATGGGAAGATTTACCGGAATTCTGGGCATGCTTGCGATTGTCGGGGCGGCGTATCTCTTCTCGACCTCGCGCAAGTCCATTCAGGCCAAAACTATTTTCTGGGGCCTCGGCCTGCAGCTCACCCTCGGGTATTTCGTGTTGCGCTCGTCATTTGGAGGGAAACTTTTCAGTTTTCTGGGCGCCGGGGCCAACAAGCTGCTGAGCTTCTCCTATGCCGGATCGCAGTTTGTCTTTGGCGAGCTCGGCATGCCAAAAGAACTTTCGAGACTTGGATTCAATTTCGCGTTCCAGGTTTTGCCCACAATCATCTTCATCGCCGCGTTTTTTGCCGTGCTGTATCACCTAGGGATCATGCAGCTCATCATCCGGGCCGCCGCCTGGCTAATGACGCGCATCATGGGCGCCAGCGGCGCGGAATCGTTGAACGTCGCCGCAAGCATCTTCATGGGACAGACCGAAGCGCCGCTGACTATCCGTCCGTTTCTGCCCAAGCTGACCAAGTCCGAACTCATGTGCGTGATGACCAGCGGCATGGCGCATATCTCCGGCGGGATGATGGCTGGATACATCCAGGTGGGCGGTGCGGATCCAAAAAATCTGCTGACGGCCGTCATCATGACCGCGCCCGGCACGCTGCTGATGGCTAAAATGCTGGTTCCTGAAACCGAACAATCGCTCACCGCGGGGCGCGTGGAAATGCCGCAGATGGAAAAGGAGTCCAATATCCTCGGAGCGATTGCGCGCGGCACGGTCGATGGACTCCATCTCGCACTCAACGTCGGCGCCATGCTCATCACGTTTATTGCACTGCTGGCGCTGCTGAACGCCATGATGGGCGGCATTCACAGCTGGCCGCACATGGGCTGGTTTCCCGAAAGCCTGCAGACAGTGTTCGGGTGGATTTTCTCTCCCGTGGCGTGGCTCATCGGTATTCCTTGGCATGACGCCGCGAAAATCGGCAACCTGTTGGGGACGCGCATGGTCATCAACGAATTTGTGGCCTTCAGCCAGCTTGGTCCGATGAAGGATGCGCTCGACCCGCGCTCGTTTACGATTGCAACATTTGCGTTGTGCGGCTTTGCCAACTTCAGCTCCATCGGCATTCAGATTGGCGGCATCGGCGCGCTGGCGCCCGAACAGCGCGGACAGCTCGCGAAATTCGGCGTGCGCGCCATGCTGGCAGGAACCATGGCCAACCTGATGTCCGCGTGCATCGTGGGAATTCTTTCATGAGCGTAGCGGCGAAGCGCTCGGCGAGCAGGAAGGTCGGCGCGCAATTTGTGCTCGCGGAGGCAGCGGCGCGCTTTATTCAGAAGAAAAGCAGGTTGCGGCCGCAAATTGCGCTGGTGCTGGGTTCCGGGCTCGGCGCGTTCGCCGACGAATTCGCGGACGCCACGCGCATCCCGTATGCAAAAATCCCGCACTTTCCGCGCTCGACGGCCGTGGGTC
>Ga0126371_10001357_pt1 | contig 20643 bp, 16 predicted proteins | sample PanSoiMetaPlot_4_FD_110145 | JGI IMG/M metagenome (GOLD analysis project Ga0126371, IMG submission 110145) | Tropical forest soil microbial communities from Panama - MetaG Plot_4 | ecosystem: Environmental > Terrestrial > Soil > Tropical forest > Bulk soil | place: Panama | collected 2016-02-17 | reverse complement strand
GTTTACTGTTAATCTATAGGCGCGCTGGGCAGCTTGACTTGGTAACCACTATTAAAAATATCGCAAAACAGATTCTCCCTAATGGACTCTGCGAGTACTCCGTTCGTAGGCACGCATTCTTGCGAATGGGGCTTCCTAATCGACAAGCCTCAGCCCTAGCACTTCGCGCAAGCAACTACGCAGACATTCGCGATGCGAGGCTTGATTTGGTGCCGAAAGAAGTCACTGCTAAATTACGCACCTGTGTAGATGCTGGCGCACACGAAGGATCGTGGACGAAAGCGTTGCTGCGAATTTTTCGCCCGCAGCGCGTTTTGCTAGTCGAATGTGAACCTCGGCTTATCGGACACTTGCAGAACGTCATTGGCAAGCTTCCCGGAACCCAGGTGGTGAATGCCGCCTTGAGCGCTGAGAATGGCACAGCCGACTTCTATCAGTTGAGGCATCCCGCAGGTTCCTCACTATTAAAGCCCCGGGACGATATTAGGGAGCAGTTTGAACGAAAGTCGTGGGATGTAGTGAATCGAGTGCGAGTGGAGACAGTGAGCTATGACCGCCTCGTGGATGCTGAAGAGGAGGTTTCGATCCTTAAACTGGACATTCAGGGGGCTGAAAGGCGAGTGCTGCGAGAGTCGGTGAGGGGCCTCGGGAAGACAAAAGCTATCATCATGGAAGTTCTATTCCTCTCGCATTATGAGGACGATTTTACGTTTCCAGACCTGCACATCCTGATGAAGCAACGGCACTTTGGCCTATATCGAATGTCCGACGTCTACCACCGGGGTGGCCGTGCTCTTTTCGCGGACGCCGTCTACGTCCGTGAAGACATCCTCGAGACTCTTCCTGCACATCGATAATCTAGGAACCAGCGGAACAGCAGGTTATAGTCGAGCTGTTCCATCAACAGCCGTTCGCTGCGCACCGAGTACAGCGCTTGCAACAGGAGCGCTCGCAACAACTTCTCCGGCGCGATCGACGGTCGCCCGGTTTTTGCGTATAGCTTGTTGAACCGTGGTTGCAGTTCTCTTAATGCCTCATCGGTCATTACACGAAGCGGACGCAAGGGGGTGGTCTGGCGGCACTCGCTGCTCAGGGCTTACATAGCTGAACACGTCTAACTGCTGCTCGTCTTTTCCACGCATACTCTCTTCTTATCAGGTGCTGCTGTGGAAACAAGAGAGTTTCGTGGTACTGTGCCGCTTCGAATCGAGTTTTTCCGCATCCTGCTAGGGTGCTGCTGCCTGACTCGTAAATCCCCTGAACACCGGCTGGTCTAGCTTTTGTCGACCGCTACTTTCCACAGATAGGAGGCCCACGCATCTGCGATGACGCGCCAGTCAAACATCCTTCTGCTACGCTCGAGGGCGGCACGTCCCAATCGTACTCGCTCAGCCGAATCGGAAAGCAAACCGCTGAGTGCTTCGGCGTACTGCTTAGTGTTTTCGGGGTCAATTCGTCGACCGGTATCGCCTAGCACTTCGGGAATGCCGCCACGATCTGAGCCCACAACTGGAGTTGCGCATGCCATCGCTTCGGCGTTCACGAGCCCGAAGGGTTCCTGAAAAAGCGATGGGCTTGTGAACAGTGTCGCCCTCTGAAAAAAACCGGGCAAGTCACGGTCGTGATGGATGTAACCCGGGAAGTCGATCGAAGCGTTGTGCTGCCTCTGGAGAGCTGCGGATCTTCGGTGCACTTCGCGTACGTATTCAGTCTCTTCGTGTCTCCCGAAAGTCGTGCTGCCACCGATCACCAGCTTCGCATCGGGATGGGTTCGCAGCACCTGTGCATACGCGTCGACAAGCTGAAGTGGGCCCTTTGTAGGAATAAAACTTCCTACAAACAAAATGGTCTTCGATTCTCGTAGGTCTTCTTTCGGTACGAAGAGTTCTGTGTTCACGCCATTAAATATCAGCATGGTTTTGCGGGCTAGGACCTCAGAACTTCCGATGGATTGCTTCCGCAAATAATTGCTGCACACGGCCAGTCCGGCAATATCGGTAGCCAGAGCGTCCAGCATTGGCGTGCTCCAATGCCCAAGATGGTCATTTTGCAAGTGCACAATGATCGCCCCGGAGTAACCAAGGGATCGTAGCAGGCGAGCCCATTGAGGGCGATTCAGGATGTGTACCACCATGAGCCCGCGCAAGCGCGGCATCAAGGCTCGGAGCCAAAGTTTGTCTTCGTAACGACGCAGGAAAGGTACTCGCGACAACAGCGAACAAACACGCCACGAATTGGTGGACTCGAAATTCAGTTGGTATGCCGTTGCAGGATCAGTCGGAAAACCAAAAACACTAACCTCAAACTGGTTCCGAAGACGACTGTAGACCTCGTAGCCCCAGCGGGCTAAGGCGCCGCCATAATAGACGCTAAATTGCTCCCTGCCAGATAGCAGAAGTGCGACAGAAATCTTTTGCATTGTTTGCGTGCAGATAGTACTCGACGGTTACTGATTTCTGCAAACGCCGCACGATTCAGCGTCCCCGAAGGGAATCCCCGCAATTATGGCGCACTTGCCCTGCAATCCGACTTTACTGCTTCCTCCTACCATGTATACGTATTGGCGACTGAATCGCGCTTCAAGTGCCCACCAGAACCGGAGATGAGCGTCGCTCTATCCTCTTGGTCAGCGATTCTCGCAACCGAAGCATGGGCTCTTCGACAACGTAATACGAGAGACAAGCACAGCCAATTGCTGGCAATGCCAGAATGTACCCGTAGTGAAGGTTCGGATTTGAACAGAAAAGTTCCTGCCACAAATACAGGCTGTAACTGATTTTTCCAAGCCAAACTACAGGCCCCCAATTTAATGCGCGATAGGGAACCTGGATGACATGAAGAACGATTCCGGCAATCGAGATATGTAGCAGTGGCCGAAGCAAGAACAGCAGGAAGAGACTCCGACCGGCGCTGGTTGCCGGATACCAAGGAATAAAGATCGCGGATAGTGACATCACTACAGCTAAGTAGCCAGGAATCCGTGGCAGGCGCTTTGCAAAAAGCGCAAGCAGACACCCTATCGCCAACTGATCAGCAACAGCAGGCAGACTATTGAGCACCGCCCCATGCGCTTTCCCCGCGTATAAAACGGTCCTAAACACTGGAGTACCAAAAAACACGAATACTAAAATTGGCAGTCGAAGTCTGTACCACCTTCTTAGCGCGAAGGGCCACAATAGATAAAACTGCTCTTCAATGCTCAGCGACCAAAGATGTCCGAAAGCCCACGGTCGCGAATCATCCATATTCGCGACGTAGAAAAAGGCGGCTGCGACATGCGTCCAGCTGATTTCCCGCCAATAAAGACTAACCACGACTCCCAGAAATACGAAGGCTGCCGGCAAGATCCGGAAGGCTCTTCGTACATAAAAATTTAGCAAACTAATTGTGGAGGTTCTCTCGTGCTCTTGCAGTAGCAGACTTGTTATCAGGTATCCCGACAGCACGAAGAAAACATGAACGCCCACTGCAGCGTAGGTTGGGAGCACTGCCAAAGATACGTGCTTCCACTTCGCAAGGTGCGCGATCATGACCAGAAGGATCGATATGGCGCGCAGGCCGTCTAACGATGGTATGCGTTTCACATTGCCCCTAGTTTCGCAGTTTTGAGCTCTGGCCAAGATATTATCTGCTGCTTCTGCGGAGCTGCCAAAGTTCTTGTTGAGAACAATGCCTCGGTGGAACCCCTCCGACGTGCTGAGCAACGCACGCTAGGCAGAGAAAACAGGTGTAGATCTGTCCATTGCGTATTCACAACAGTGTGCTGCGCGACTCGAAAACGCACCCTCTCGCATCAATTCTCACTGCTGATGACCTTGTCCTTGCTATTTGAGACCACGACGAATCTCCACATCGTTCGATTCCACACGCACGAATCCTGTACCAGTTGGTCGGAGCAAAGCCGATAAACCTTACACAACACAGAATTCAATCGCGAAGACTGATGGATGATTCGCATGCGTCATGAGTAATACATTCATTGTGAAGAGCCGTTTGCAAGTCAAAACAGATTACCCATTCACACTCCAGATTGTCTTAAGAGTATCCAGAGAAAGTCAGAATGACGGTACGCATCGAAGGTGAGCACACGTTCGCTTGTGACCGCGGATCGGCACTCATATCCGCAATCGGTGAGTAAGCGCCACGTCTCCTCCCGCCCAGAATCCGAGCACTCGATAAACAGCACGGGCTTGGAACTAGCTATGGTCCGCTGCATCCCACGCACAACTAAGGCCTCAGCTCCTTCAACGTCAATTTTTACGAATGTTGGAAGTGCCAACCGGCCGGTTTGAACTAGGTCATCGATCGCAATTGTCCTCGTTGAGTGTTGGATACAAGCGCTGTTCTGAGTGTGCCAGATCAAGCTGGCCATAGCGAGGTTCTCAGTGATTCGAATTAGCGCTTCTCCCTCCGTATCGGAAACAGCAACATCGAAAACTTCAATATTCGCCAGCTGATTGCTTTCTATATTTTCCCGCAGGAATCGAAGATTCTGCGGGACGGGCTCAAACGCGGCTACCTTTCCACTCGGACCGACTTGTTTCGAAAGAGAGAGGGCCACATACCCCAAGTTTGCCCCAACGTCGTAAACGATATCTCCAGGGTGAACAAACCTCAAGATCGCTTTCTGCAAGTGAAGTTCGGCAGTCCCGAGCAAGTAGCTCAAATGTTCTGCGGGAGAGACCTTGATCCGATACCCAGACGGGAGACCTCGAAGAATACGCCTAGGTCGGCATTCTGTACCCATGACCAGCAAGCATGCTAATTTTGCAAGTTTTCGAATCTTCGACATCCGCCACTTTTAACTAGGTCTTAATGCGTCCGCGAGTCGGGGTCTGCAGGAAAAAATCTATTGTGCATTATCCCAGGTTGCGCGTGCTCGAAAAACCAAATTCGCGACATCCAGAGAGCATTCCAGATGCACGAGAAGAGCCTGGCCGTTTGTGTATTCGTCGTAAAACATTTGGTCAGCATATTGACCGACCAATCAATTTTTCTGACAATTCGAGAATCTGCTCAACATGCTTCTTCCATGAGAAGTGAGTGGCCCTCGAAAGGCCCGCTGCTACCATCGCCTTCTTCACATCTGTCATTTCTATTACAACCGCAACGCTGTCCGCCAGTGCGTCGGGAGAAAATCTGGTGAAGTACCGAGCTGCCTCACCACAGATTTCTCTGTGAACTGCGATATCAGACGCTACGATCGGAACACCGCTCGACATGGCCTCTACTAAAGGATGAGCAAAAGTCTCGGTGTACGCCGGCGTGACGCAGACATCCGCGAGCGAGTAAAGATGGTGCAGCTTCGGATAAGGAATCGCGCCCAACTCAATAACCATGTCCGATACTCCGAGATGTCCAATAAGGCGTGCGGCCGAATCCGGATGGTATGCTCCCGGATTCTTCCCCGCAGCCAGTTCACAGGTCAAAAGCAGTCGAATGGGCGTACCCGGGAAGCGAGTTCGCAGAATAGGCAAGCTTTTGATGAGAGTCTCGAAATTCCGGTAATAGTTATAGTGGCTCACAAACAGAATCTTGATGCCTCCCTCTGCGGCGTCGAGTTTCAGCCTGACATCTAACGGGAGTGGAGCCAAGTCCTGCGTGAAAGCCTCGCGATCAAATCCATGGTGAATGACATTCACGCGTCGGTCGGTCCAGCGCTCGAGCTCCCTCGCAAATGCAGTACTCGGAGCTATGGTGACGTCGGCCCAGTGGACAGATTTTCTAGCAAGAACGGCTCTAGTCCGCGTGTCGAGCCACATGCGGTATTCACCCCGCAATAGTAAATCGCGGAAAAAGTCTCGCGAAGTATAGATCGAATTGCGCGAGAGGAGGATCTGCGGAACCGGTGATCTTCGTAGTGCGAAGTTCCCTGCTGAAAGGAGAACATCCGCTCCGCTTCTTCGGATCACGTCTGGAAGCGTCTTTTGTTCGAACCAGAATCGGCGAGCCGAAGGAATTTCTAGTTCAAGGAAATCGACTTTGGTATCGTCGTGAAAATCGGATCGAACCAGCGGCGAAACAGCGACCGTTATCCGCACATCCGCGAGAGCGGCAAGATGCGGAATCACATTGCGGATATACGTAAGACCTCCGCCTGCCGACGCGGCAAGCGAGTTGATAAACAGACGCATCATGGAATAAGAACGATTCCGCCGCCGACCGCTTGCTCTGCCTGGGGACGCAACCTCCAGGGCAACCCATCACCTCCCAAAGGCAGATTGATGGCTGCAAAGAGGAAAGACACATGGACGACTGCCAACAGAAACTCAAAAAGGGTTAGGTGGCTTTGACTGGTGAAATACCACGGGCTGGTACACGTGCCAGACGCGCATGCCCAAATGAACCGCGCAGCCGCAGGAGGAATGATGCTCTCTGGAATCCCTTCAGTCATGCACGCTTGTCGCTTTCTGAATCGCAGCGGCAATCGAAGCCGACCACTGTTTCGCTGAAAAGTTCGCAATCTGGCTCGTGGCACGAACTCCCATGGTCGCGCGAAGCTCTGGTTGTACTGCGAGATCTCTGATCGCTGATGACAACGAGGCCACGTTTCCTGGGGGGACAAGCAGACCATTCCAACCTTCCCGGACTAAGTCGCGAACGCATCCCGCCACCTGGCTCACGATTACCGGCAAGCCACAGGCCATAGCTTCGTTCACAACTAACCCCCAAGGATCAGTATATGTCGGGAGTACCAACATTTCAGCCAGGGCATAGTAGCTTGGAAGTTGTTCGCGATGAGCAAAACCTGTGAACCGGATCTCGCCCATAGAGATTTCAGATGCCCGCATCTGCAACTCCGCCCGTGCAGGACCGTCCCCCACAAAAACCAAACCTAGTTCCCGACGAACGTATTCTTCCAGACCAATATATGCGCGCAAGAGGTCGAAAATCCCTTTCTCCGGCACAAGGCGGCCGACGAAAAGCACATAGCGGTCAGGTAAGCCGAGTGTCCGACGATTTGCTCTCGCCTCCGTTCGAGCCACAGCGGCTAAAGAACCAAACAGGTCGTTGTCAACAGCATTGGGCGCAACGAAGATTCGCTCTTCACGGATCTTTTTGACCAGAAGGTAGTCTCGAGCCGATTGGCCCGGAACAACAAACCCAGCGCATCGCCGAAGAAATTCGTGCTTCAGCAATTCGACAGGCGCGTGTCCCCTGCGTGCGTCCTGTGTATTGCTTTCCGACCAGAGAAGAAACGGAATGCCGCGAGACCGAGCCCACCGAAGGGCCCACCACGAAGCTAGATAACTATACCCGCCGCAAAGGATGGCGGCGGGCAGAGCTCGATTGAGTGCATCTGCGACCCTCCAGTTCAGCAGGAAATTGAATTTCCCGAAACGCCGCCGCCACGAAGGCAATACTTGGTAGGAGAAACGGACGTCCTCTGTGTAGACTCGCCATTGGCGCAGATTCGGATCGGTCTTGGATAGGAAGATGACATGCAACGACACCGCTGGATTCTGCGCTAACGCGTTAAACAGAGGGATGCGGTATGGAGAAATGATCTCCGTCAAGATCACAAGGCGGCGGGTCATCCAGCGCACTCCTGGTAAATCCTGACAAACCTCTCCGCTTGGTCAGCAAGGGTAAATCCGTCGACAATCGTCTCTCTGGCGGCGGTTCTGAGTCTTTTCTGGCTTGGTTCGTCGCGCAGCAGCATGGAAATGACAACCGCCAATTCTTTGTCGTTGCCGGGACCAACCAAGAAACCATTCGATCCATGCCGGATAATCTCCGCGATCCCCTGTCCCCGGCAGGCAATGACAGGCTTCCCCGTCGACATTGCCTCGAGGTAAACGCATCCTAACCCTTCGTAACGACTGGGCAGAGCAAAGATCGTGCACCGACGCATCGCTTTTGCAGTCTCACGACGGGAACGCCGCCCTACAAAACGAACGCAATCACCACATTCGAGCGTCCGGACGAGCTCCTCAAGTCGACGGTGTTCAGGCCCGCTGCCGACGATTTCTAGAGCAATTGATGGGAAATTTAGTTTTAGCGACGCCACTGCTCGGATGAGTAACTCGTGTCCCTTGATGGGGATCAGGTTGCCAACGCTCAAGATGACGGGAGAGTTGCTCAGCGGCTCAGTAGTTGGGGAGAACAAATCCGTATCTACCCCGTTGTACACCACCGAAGTCCGGCAACTCTTTCCAACCCCTTCCAACACTTGCTCTCGGACGTGCTCACTGATGCAGATCACGCGTCGCGAAGTAATGTAGGTGCGTTGCGATATTCGGCGGCACCACTCTCCGAAGTTGCCTTCAACTTGCACGGTGGAATAGGCATCGAGTCCATGCACAGAAACGACGAACGGAATGCCGAGTTCACTGCTCAACAGCATGGCAGCATGACCGCAGGGAAGTGCTCCGTGTGCATGAATCAGATCGATGGGGTGTTCACGCTGCATTTCTCGAAGCCGGCTCACCGTCTGGGCGAACAAGAATGCGCCGGCGCTGGGAAGGCCGAAACCGCCGGGGAAGGCGAAGTATCGAATCCACTGTGCTGGTATAGAGAGCCGGTCGCTCTCGGCCCTTCCTCCTCGATAAAAGGGCTGCGCAGCGAAGACCGTGTTACGTATCCCAAGCTTGGAGGTGGATAGCAGAGGCTCGTAAACAAAGCAACCGGCGGCATCATCCGTGTTGGTTGGGTAAAATGGGGTCAGCGTCAGAATGTGGAGCGGACGCGACGCATCGGGTCGAGAGGCCGTGGACAGAACTACCAGTTGGTTGGTCACGGCTTTCGAGTCGATGCCATTTCAAGATAAGCTTTCTGCCACTGCCGACTCACCACATCCCAACAGAAACTCTTGACATGCTTGCGTGCCGCCTGCCCCAGGCGATACCGCAGCGACGGATCGCTGATAAGCTTTTCGACAGCCCGCATCATTTCCTCGGTAGTCCCCACCTGGAAACCGGTAACTCCATCCACAACTGAAGGCGTTTTATAGTCGCGAAACACGACCGAAGGCAGCCCGGTGGCCGCGGCTTCTAGAGTCACCTTCGGTATTCCTTCCAGACGGGACGGCAAGACGAAGATGTCACTGGCGCGCATGATCTGAACCAACTCCAACTGACTCCTTGGACCCTCGAGCCTTACATTCGACAATCCTGACGCCCCAATTCTCTGTTGCAAGAACTCGCCAAATCCTTCTCGCGATGCTCCGACAAGACGAAATTCGGCGTGCGGAAAACGCTCGGCGGCGTCTAGCACTAGCTGTGGACCTTTTCGCTCAATGATCGTTCCTGCGAACAGAACTACAGGTGAGGCATTGTTTCTATTTCGCGGAGGCGTAAACAGATCAGTGTCCACGCCAACCGGAAGAAGATGACTCACCGTCTTCCCAATCCTCTTTTCGACGTCGCGTGCGACAAACTCTGTAATACCTGTGTAAACGTCGCAACGCGGAAAGATTCCATCATAGAGAAAGCGGAGAGTTCGAGACGGGTTCACCAATTGCGCGGAGGGCGCCTCAGCATGGAAAACGGATTTTGTTCTTACCCGCAGAAATCGCGGCAGGTGCAAGAAAGCGTAGCTGGCTGGGCTGTAGTCCATGTATGCAATGATGTGGTAGCCGGACATCATCTCCTTCAGAATGCGCAGGGTCCTTCCGCGTGCTGGAAGCTTTTCCAATCGAATGGCGGGCCGGTTCAACAAGCGTGGATCCGGCTGCGCTTCGTAACACAGAGTGGTCACAAATCGCTCAGGATCCAACCGAAGAGCGATCTCGCGAACGTTCAGACTCTGAGCATTTACATTCCCTGCGTCGACCACGGGCAAGAACAGCAGACGGACTTTATCCATGGCCTGCGATCTCGAGAGGATTCTGAACCTCCGTATCGCTCGTCTCGCCTGGCGCACGGTTCAACTGCTGGCGAATCTCGCGAAACCTCGCTCGCAGAGCCAGATCCGTGTCTCGACGTTGTCTTAGCTGGCGGAAGTGCACACCCGCTGCTCGCCACAATCTCTGGCACTCTTCCTTCTGCCGATCAGCAGGAATAGGAAATCGCTCCAGCGGATCGTCCTTCACACAGTAGAGATCATGACTGTGATCTCTGAACCGTATGGCAAGTTTGTAGTTTTTGCCCCGCACAGCCATGAGTCGAGGCTGAATCCTGTCTGCGACTGACCAGGGATTGTTGCACGCCACGCATTCCACAATCGCGGGCTCGTCCGGCAATTTCCCAGCAGAAATCTGACTCCACAATCCCCTGCCGTGAAACGAATCCGGTACTGCGATGGCAAGACATTCCAATAGGGTGGGCGCCAGATGAATCAAGCTGAACGGATCATCCAACTGCTTTGCGATCGAGAATTCCGGCAGGCGTATCAACAACGGAACGTGGATCAGTTGCTCTGCAAGACCCGGCGCATGATAACGAACCCCGTGCTCGAGAAACTCTTCCCCGTGATCGGATGTCATCGCAAAAACAGTGTCACCCCATCGCTGTCCTCGCTGTAGAGCATCGACGAGACGCGACAATTGCTGATCAACCCAGCGCACTCCCGCGTCATACAGAGTAACGATTTCTTCCTTGTGGCGTTCGAACCTGCGCAGACCAAGATCCCATCGGTTCCAAAACGAATTTAGAAAAAGCGCCCGCTGCGCGGAAATATGCGAAAAACCCAAAGACGAAAGCGCTTCCTCCGGCGGGTAGTAGGGATTATGCGGATCCATCACGTGGATCCAGAGGAAGAAGGGCTGATCCCTAAGAGCTTCGATCCAATTGATGGCTTGATCTACCAGAACGTCGGCGGACGGATAACGACGCAGTTGATCCATCGAAACAACTCCGCGACGCCCATGCCATTGGCAATATCGAAAATAGAGGTCGTTGTAAGCAGCCTCGGTGATCTTTGTCTTACGGGAGAACCGCTCGATCCAGCGATTCACGCGCGACCATGGCCCGAATCCGTTTGCCGGCACAGTCAGGTTCTGGCTGGACATGGTGTGCATGAAATCTCCGAACCGGGCGAAACCTTGATCGTAGCCGAAGCGCGCCGTCAGGTAGGGATTTCCTGCGATTAAGGCCGCCGTCTCGTAACCAGACTTTTGCAGAACGCTGGCGATGGTGGACTCGCCCGGGGCAATCCCTAGAACCTCTCGTCCCAAACCCAGCGGAGACCTCGACGCCATGATGGCCGGAAAGGAAAAGTAAGTAGGTGCACCCGCAACAAAAGCCTGCGAGAAGACAACGCTGGTCTTTGCCATCGAGTCCAGGAATGGAGTGACCGGACGGGAATATCCCAGAAAACCCACGTGATCAGCACGCAGGCAATCGACTGTAACCAAGACCAGAGAACGCTTCTTCATGGTATGGGATCAGGGTTCGGCGTAGGCTGAATGCCCTCAATCGGAGGTTCGGTTCATATATATCCGAGATCTCTAAGGCGTTGTTGAACCAATTCCTCTTCCTGTTGGTCGAGCTCTGCGCCTTCGTCCTTGATAGCTTCCTTAACCGCAAAAATGATCAAGGCCTCGAGGCTGTCGAATCGTCCGTTCAGCCACGTCTCTGCTTCGCTGCACAATTCCTCGGGCAGCCGAATTGTCCTGTATTGATCCGACAAGGAGTCTATCTCCGTTGCAGACTCGCTCGTATCTGGGCCCAGGCGCAGGTGGCAATCATCCGGTCATCCTCGTCAAGCGCGAACATCAGAGCAATCCCAACGAAGGCCAGGTACGCGACGGCCACAGCCGCCAGAATTCCGACCCACGGCCGGACCGTACCAGCGATCCGGAACCGAAGGAAAACGACCGACGTCACCGACACCGCCGCGGGAATCGCCGCCGCAAGGTAACTCCGATTGTAAGGGAAAACTTGGAGAGCTTTCCGGACTTCCAGCAGGTTCCAGACATTCCCCGCCACGTTCACGACAGCGGCGGCTAGCGCAGCACCGACAATACCGAGGGCTGGAATGAGCGTGACATTCATCAGTAACGAAACAGCCACCATCACAAACTGCACCCGGATCAATCGTCTCTGGTTTCCGGACATAAGCAGTAGATAGCCGACGGATCCAACGCCGCAATTGACGATCTGTCCAATCGCCGCGATCACCAGTACCGGCCAACCGGCTTCGAATGCGCTTCCAAAAATACGCATCAACGGCGAAGCGAACACTATGATTACGGAGGCCAATGGGAAACTGAGTCCGAGCACCCATTTGGTAAGGGTCTGAAATAACCTCTGAAGGACGTCTCTACGCTTGCGGGCATGCAGGTCCGCGATCACCGGGGCAAAAATCTGGTTCACAGACTGCAGGATCAAAGGGATCAGAGCCGACACAGACGTTGCCAGCACATAGATGCCGACCAGCGCCGGATTCAGATACAGCCCTAACAATATTTTGTCCGCCTGAGATACAAGAAACTCAAGAGCACCCATCCCTAATGAGGCGGCCGCGAAAGCTTTGATCTCAGGATCGAAAGACGGCACAGCAGCCCAGGAAAATCGAGCGGCCTTCGGTGTGAGCTTCCAGGCAACCGCAACGAGCAAGGCCACGACAGCGATTGAATTGATGATCTGGGCCCACAGATATCCTTTCATACCTGTTCCAAGCGCCAGCAGCACTATCGTGAGACCACTCACCAGGGACGTTCCCACGAAATTCGTGATTACGGTCCGCTTGGCAATGTCTTTGAACCCAGCGAGGACCTGGCAGTAATAGACGTTAAGAGCGCCTAAAACAGCCAGTGCGGCAAACCAGGGAATATACCGGCCAAGGACGGAAGAATGATAAAGATGACGCGCCAGCCAATCCCCGTAGAACAGCAGACCAACCGAGAAGACGCTGTTAAGAGCGAGTACGATCATAATACTTTGGGCCAGGAAGCCGCGTAAATCCTCATAACGGTCGGTCGCATTGTAGACGGCGACGTATCGGGCCGCGGCTCCATTCAGCCCTAGGCAACCGATGAGTTGTGTCAGCGAGACCAGCGTCATCCCCAATGCATAGACTCCCAGCAGTTCGGCCCCGAGCACGTGGGCAACATAGACCTTGACCAAGTAACCGACACCCATGGTGAATATCGTGCCTGCAAAGAAAGCCAGCGAATGGCGCGAGATCTTGCCCATGTTGCGTCTGAACTCGTGGCGCAAGAGTTCTGACCCCGCCTCAGCGGGCGGTATCGATTCTGTCGTCGGGAGCTTGTTGGAAACAGAAGCCATCAATAATGGGCCGAAGGAATACCTAAGAGGTTGACACCGTGCTTTCGTTGGGTACGCGATTCGGGGCTGGAACGGAATCTTCCGACCGGTTCAAGAACAGAATCCGTCTGCGTCCTAACGTGAATCTGTATTGAAACCCGGTTTTTTCGAGTCCGCTCACCGCAGCGCGATTGGTCGCCGCGCCGAAGATCCACACTGATTTGCCCCGAGAGGTCAACTCTTGCGCAAGCATGGCAATGGCCTCACGAAAAAAACCGTGGCCGCGCGCGGCGTCGGGTGTGAAACAGTCGAAAATCATCACGGCATTCTCATGTGGAGCTTTCAAAACGCGATCCAGTTCGGCCATCTGAAAACCCTCAAAGCTCCTGGCCCAACAGAAATGTACCGGCATTCCCTCTGCCGTCACCAAGGCAAACCCTTGCCCTTCCCCAGATCGGAGTCGCTGAGCCGAACGCATGAAGAAGCGCAGGCTCGCCGGATCGTTTCCGTATTGTACTGCGGCCTCTCCCAGGATCACGGAATCGAGTGGCCGGAGCCTCGTGCTCGATGACGTGGCCGCCCGATGCTCAGCGGGCCATTCAAGAAACAACGCGTGTTCTAGATGGAAGAGGGACCGCCGCGCTCGCTTGACTATGCACTTGATGAGGCTTCCATCTGCAGATCTCGCGCACTGCCATGAATTCGCGGCGACGGCCATTAATTTTCTGATCCGACCCTCAATTTTCGGCGATGCCGTTGCCAGACGCGCCGCACGGTAGCGCGCCACGGTTCGCCAATGATTCGGCCGCGACTGATTCAGTTCGCAATAGAGAGTATCGCGGTTGGCGGTGGCGAAACGCTCTTTATACCCCTCGGCCCCGAGTCCGAGGTCTACCAGATGGATAGCTGGCGAATCGCAAGCCTCTTCGATGATTTTGCACAATAGACAGTAGCCAGGGGAAAAATCACCGTAGAAATCGTTTACCGTTGGCTGATACCAAAACCAGCTTCCGGCGAAGCGAAATCCATAGTTCCATGCCGCAGTTAGGTCACCAACGAGCAGGCGGCTAAGCGCAACCCATCCAGATTGAGATAGTTCGCGTGCTAGTTCCGCGAGAAAAACGCGACGCTCTTCGCGGATCAGGCTGCTAATTTTGCCGATCTCGAGAAAACGGACGATGTGGGCACGAGCGAAAGGCTGAAGGAGAGGCTCGATCTGATGCCAACCCGTATCGTGCTGTAGGGTAACTGCCCCCCTCTTTTTGAGCTCGCGCAGGTTGCGTCGCAGTCTCTTTTTCGTCAAAACCGACTGCTTCAATAACTCACGCTCCTCGACACCTCCCATCACCACTCGCGCACAAAAGTAGGCAGGACGCGAATGCAGGTGGTATGCAACCTTCGAGGCGGCAGAGGACAGCGCACTTGCCGTGGGTGAATCCGCAGGTAGATTCGTGAGGATTACCGTACCAACTCTCAAGTCTCTCAGCCCTGACAGAACAGCGGCCACAAATTCCCCACGGACTTCTGGTCCACTAAGAATTTCGCAATAATCGGCTGTGTCTGCAGTTAGGAAAACGACCTGGCCGCTATTCTTCCTTGCCAGAGCAGCAACACCCACCAGCGACTCGCCTTCGTAGCCCAAGAAGATTAGGGGTGTGAGAGAAGTCCTGTAGGCTCGCTGCACCGCGATTCCCCACTCGTGGGTGTAGAAAACTTCTGGATGATCCATCCGCCGCGCCAGTTCGTTCCATGCCTGTCGCAGTTCTGAATCCTCGGAAATCTCCTCTCTAACGACGATACGCAAATTTCTCGGTCTCCCGAAGAGCCTTATGATCTGGAGATTACATGGTAATACCCGTCGAGAACATAGGTCTCGCTGAAGCGTTGGTCCTAGTGCCGCGAGACCAAATTGATGGATTTAGGAGGATCAGGCAGTTGAGACGGAACCGGAGATGTGGATCTCTAGCTTTGTAGTAATCCGAGAGTCATTGAAACTCTAACGCCATGTTTCCGTCAGCGCGATGGGCGTTCGTCAGTCGCCGGCCAGGTCTAAATTTGCTTCTAAGATCGTCATGAAATCCGGAAATGTACGCTTCATATACTTCAAGTGACATCTCCGCTGTAATGTGGATGCGAGAAAATGCAAATGGAGATGACCGTGACTTCAGACCGCCTCCCACATTTACGAAAGCGCATTCATAGCCCGCTTCTTCTGCCAGCCTATATTCCCGCTCGCTCACGGAGGCGGGGTCGCCAAACGGATAAGCGATGGCCCACACCGGGCATCTCAGAGCGCTGCCGAGCGCTTGCCGGCATTCCGCAATTTCGGTGCGAGCCAATTCTATGGACTGTTCCACGAGCGCGGGATGACTCAGTGTATGCGCTCCCAGAGTCATTCCGGCATCTATTAATTGTTTCAACTCCGGCAGTCGGAGCAACTGAAAGCGATCCCGCTGAGCTGGATCGTCCAAACAACGCATCTTCCAGGAGAGCGACGGGGTTAGCCTCGTGGCCGCTTCATCGATGAAACGGCGCCGGTCCTGTGCATCAATACGTGAGAGGGGCTTCAGTAACGCCAGCCATGCGGACCGCCGCCACCCGATATCCGCTGGAAGTTTGGGAATCGTGATCCCTTGCAGCGTTATCGGATCGGCTTGCGCATCGGCCGTTATCAGCATCATATAGAGTTCGGTGTACCACAGCATTGCAGGGGCGCAGCCCAAAGACGCACCGGTCACGAAAAAAATGCACTTCACTTGTTCTTCCAGCAAGATCGGAAGCATGCTTGTTGCATGATTCAGCAACCCGTCGTCACAGGTAAGCATTACGGAGCGTTCCGGCAAATTCCCTTTGCTTCGCAACCACTGGAGGAACTGATCCGGCGAGATGACGTTGTAGTACTCCTTTAGTAATCTCAATTGCGCCCGAAACGATTGAGCGCTGACCAAGGTGTTGTCTAGAAACGCATCATCGCTCTTGTAATCGCTAGGGAGGACTCCATGATATGTAATCACGCTGACGACAGAAGTGGCATGGATATGAAAATATCCGACATTCCCCAGTGTCGGATAGACCATACGATGAATAACTTGTGAGGGACTGAACCACATATCACCATTTAAGCGCCTTGAGACACTTCAAAATAGTGACCACCGTGGTGCCAACAAGCAACGCGCAATCCTGCGAGCATCTTAAAAGCCACATCGCGTACGCTAGCCGACTACCTCATCAACGGACGCGAATGTCTGGCGAGCGCTCAGCGCTAGTCCCGAAGAGTATCTGAGCGAGAGAGGCGTGGTCTGCAGCCTGCCAGAGCCGCTCCGAGGTCGCTGAGATGAAGCGATAACCAGCAACCATCACAGCTATGCGTTCGATTTCTTCCGGCGCTTGGAGAACATGGGCTACACCAAAACGCGCGAACTGTTGCTGGTATCCGACGCCAGTGAAATCGAGCCAGCCGCACAGGAAAAAGGGAATCCCCCTCAGCGCACATTCGACCGCAACACTGGAATCGACGGTAACACCACACCATGCCCGGGACATGAGAGTCTCTGCTGCGATGCCTTCGACGATTTCAACAGCTCCGTGCCGTCGCTCGGGCAAGGCGAGGTTAACGAACTTTTCGCGCATTCGCCTGCTCTCGAAAGGATGCAGCTTGACGATCAACTTGCGACCGTTAGCACATGCCACTGAGTAGAGGCGAGGGATAACTTCGCGGTAGATTGCTTCACCCCTTCCACCAATCACTTCGTATGGCTGTGAGAAAAAGATGAGGGCATCGCCAGTATTCCTCTGAGCAACAGGAGCATGGTCGCTTCCCGGGGCGCCAACGATAATTTGCTCGCCCACAACCGGAGCCGCTTTTCGCAGATAATCTTGCTCCATCGCACCCTTCACAAGAAAGAAATCCGCATAAGGGGTTTTGAAGAGGAAACCAACGTCCAGAGCACCATGACTGCAGTACACGGAATTTAGTGCTTTTTTTCGGGCAAGCATCAGCGGCAGCCGCGTGTGGTGGTTGAGATCGTCACCGCAGAGGACCCCCGTCACGGGCGCAGATTGCAGTACGCAAATCCAGGCCTCCCGCAGGTGCAATCCTTGTTCAAGATGGGCAGGGAAATAATCCCAAGCCCCCGCGTTAGCGGTGGCCCGGAATTCGACAGACTCCGTTCGCATCTTTTGGAATACGGATTTCCACTGTTCCTTAAGCTCGATCCCTTCCTGGAGGGTCACTCGTGCGGGTTGGACGTATGCGGCCAGCGACGCGAGGCTCACATTCGGAGGAACACTAGCGGGATTCGCATTCTTCCTAGTTGTGACAAGAAGAAACCTGTGGGATGGCAGTTCTCTGGCATAGGCCAGCACGGTGCGGGTTACATTCGAATACGCCGAGGGCAGGAGAACGCAGGGTTCTTCGATCCTTGCGCGACCGTTTCTCTCCCAGTAGCTTCGAAGACGGTAACCGGAGTCCCACTTATCGAGAGCGATCTCGGAGATTTGAGCCGGGCGGAGATTGCGCGCCGATCTGAATGCGCGACGTACTCTGTGCAGAGGACCTGTCTCCGCCCTTCCGAATGTCCGTAGAGAGCCACCAATTACTTGCTCCGCGATACGGGCGGAAACATGTGAACGCGTAGCCGCAAGCTCCACAGATCCCGCGTCGATTTCGCTTTTTAGTTGATGAAACAAATAGAGTGTGTGGAGATCCTGGTACTTTTCCATCGCCAGGATGTCCCACCAGTCCAGCCCCATCCGATCAACAAGGCGGCGTCTGCCCTGCTCGAAAACCCGATTCACCCATCTGAAGCCCTCAATCTCTTCAGCATACTGGTGGATGCTGACGACCCTCGTCTCTGAGAGGCGGCTCCATGCGTCGTAGGTCTCGCGGCTCGCGAAGCCGAGATCGACGATAAGGTCCCAACGCTGCTGACACCAGACGCCACCGTCAATCGAGTCTTCGGGATGCAGCAACAAAACTCTCATAAGTCCATAGTTACCGCGACTGATCTCGATTTCGTAGAGTTATTCGACTAACGCCCAGGTGACAGGCGTTCCGCGCTGGATATCCACGGCCGCACGGCGACCGATGATTTCGGGCAGGTGCCGTGGATGTAAACCATCCGCTGGCCGGATCGAGCGAACATTCTCAGGAGTGAACAAGTCGCCCTTCTTTACTTCCTGCACCACAAATAGCGAACGGCGGTAGGCGCGAGTTTTCATCTCGTGGGGCGTCGGCCCATATTGAACTGTTCCGAGAGCCTTCTCGGCCGTGCGAACGGCCTCGACAAGGCTCTTGAATTCGTGAGGCTCCAGTGAAAATGCACTGTCGGGACCGCCATCCGCGCGAGACATGGTCAGGTGCTTTTCGATCAACACTGCTCCCAATGAAACAGCAGCGATCGACACCGCGATGCCCGGCGTGTGATCGGATAAACCGACCGGCACTTCAAAACGCCGGATCATATCCGGGATTGAAGACAGGTTCATTTCCACCGGCGGCGCCGGATACGCACTCGAGCACCGCAGCAAGGCAATCTGTCTGGCTCCAGCATTCCGTGCGGCCGCAATGCCTTCCTCAATTTCTTCGAGAGTGGCCATTCCAGTGGAGATAATCAGCGGCTTGCCAGTCCGCGCCATTTTCTGAATCAGTGGCACGTCCACTAATTCCGGCGACGCGATTTTATGCGCTGGGACGCCGATACCCTCCAGAAAATCTACAGCAGATGGATCGAAAGCGCTCGAAAACAGATCCAGACCCAGTTCATCACACAAGCTCTTGATCTTCGGTTGCCATTCCCACGGAGTGAATGCTTCTTCATAGAGGTCATACAAAGTGCGCCCATCCCAAAGCGTGCCCCCCCGGATACGAAAGCACTCGCGATCCGAGCGTATCGTGATGGTATCCGCGGTGTAGGTCTGCAACTTGACGGCATCAACACCCGCCTCTTTCGCAGCGCGCACAATGCGCACGGCTTGCTCGAAATCTTGTTTATGATTCGCTGAGAGCTCAGCGATGACATACGCTGGCTGACCTACCCCAATTGGACGCTTTCCGATTTGAATGTTTCCGGACTTCACGCCTGTTTCGCCTCCGCCATATTCGCGGCCACGTGAGCTGGTGTCATGGGCGTTCGACGTCCGCTGCGAATGATCTCCATCGCCCGGTCGCCCTCATTAAACATAAGGTCGACCACTGAAGCATAGGGAACGAACGGAGGAAAGCGTTGCTCGTACTCAGGATGAACGTAATACTGGAAATGCGTGTCGATGCCTGCATCCGTCATCACTGAGATTTCGCACAGCAGATATTCCGCCGACCCAATCGGAGATAGGTATTCACTCGCACCGAGGTGGCGACAGATGTTCGCCAGGAGCTCAGTTCTCTTCGCTTCCTCGTGCAATGAAGAGGCTAGCACCACCGGAGTATGAATTCCCAGGATTGCAACGAACCACTCAAGCAGGCGCACATTCAGGTCGGAAAGTCTCCCCCCCGGCTGTGCGCTTCGCAGAATTGACGACAACTCCGGAAAAAATCTATTGAAATGCCGAGACCTTGAATAGTTGAGCTCAATGGCCCGGATATGCTTCCCCACAAAATCTGTAGTTCTGACCTCAACGTCGCAAATTCTCTGCCCGAGTTTTCCTCGAAAACGAACTGGTACCGTTAGCCACTGCAATCCCGCTGGAGTCTTGATCCGATTTCTCTGCTGCCAGGACTGTCTTTCGAACTGCACCGTGTCCAACAGAACGAAATTGTCCACTTGATCGATCAGGTCGAAATATCCAAGCCACGGCAGGTACGTTGGCTGGCAAATCGCCACTCGCATCAGTTTGGCGACTCCATCTCTAGGTTTCGGTTTAAGTCCGCAAGCATCTTCTCCACAATTCGCTCCGCGCCCTTGCCGTCAACCATTCTGCACGCCTGTTCCACCACTTGACCGCGCAAGCCTCGATTCTTGATTAAGTCCCCCAGTTTTTTGGAAAGCTGCAGCCGATCCAACGAATGAAGGGGCCCTGCAGAGACCGCCGCTTTTGCCTTGGCCAATGCCTCAGCAGTCAACGCCTGATTCTCTGCAATCGTAATCAGGAACATTGGAACCTGCATCAACGCCAATTCATAACAGGTTCCACCTCCGCCGGTGATGGCCAAATCCATTCCGGCCATAATTTCAGCCATGTTGCTGATGTTCTCCAGCAGTGTGACCTTGTGCCGGGATTCACGTGCCGCGACATCGAGGGTCGCATGATGCGGATTGCTGGGACCCACCACAACAGTCACATCAAGATCGAAATCTCCGATGTCATCCAATGCCAGTAGCACGGCAAGCCCTGCATTTCGGAAATCACCCCCTCCAAACGTTATCAGAATACGACGCGCAGTCTCGGGGACATCGCTATGCGGCTTAGCGTAATCCAGGAATTCGCTTCGAAGTAGCGCATATGCGGAACCTTGAAGCAGTTTGGTGGATTTGCCGAGCGTGGCCGGCGCTCC
>Ga0126371_10001356_pt1 | contig 20645 bp, 19 predicted proteins | sample PanSoiMetaPlot_4_FD_110145 | JGI IMG/M metagenome (GOLD analysis project Ga0126371, IMG submission 110145) | Tropical forest soil microbial communities from Panama - MetaG Plot_4 | ecosystem: Environmental > Terrestrial > Soil > Tropical forest > Bulk soil | place: Panama | collected 2016-02-17 | reverse complement strand
CCCGGGGCCGTGGACGAGGTGCCGATCGAGGGGTGGCAGGCCATCGTCGCCACCAACCTGACCGGCTCGTTCCTGTGCGCGCATCACGCGGTGCGGATGATGAAGGCCCAGGACCCGCAGGGCGGGCGGATCATCAACAACGGCTCGATCTCCGCGCACACGCCGCGGCCCGGCAGCGTCGGGTACACCGCGACCAAGCACGCGATCACCGGGCTGACCAAGTCGATCTCGCTGGACGGGCGGCCCTACAACATCGCCTGCGGGCAGATCGACATCGGCAACGCCGCCACGGAGATGACCCAGTGGATCGCGGCCGGCGCGCCGCAGGCCGACGGCAGCGTGATGGCCGAGCCGACGTTCGATCCCAGGCACGCGGCCGAGGCGGTGCTGTTCATGGCGGAACTGCCGCTGGACGCCAACGTGCAGTTCATCACGATCACCGCCACCACGATGCCGTTCATCGGTCGCGGCTGACGTGACCTGGTTTCCCGGCTCCGCCCTGGGAAAAGGGCGGAGCCCCCGGACGGGGGGGCATCCGGGGGCTCCTTGCGGGGGAAAGCCCTATTGCCGAAACGCCACCCCCTTCGCTGGCGTTACACCCCATACGAGAAATTTTTAGGTAATTTTCCTGTTACGTTCAGTGACTAGCGGGACGGGTGGTACGGGAACGCGTCCGCGACCGCCGCTCGTGGGTCTGTTGCCGCGCGGGCTATCTCGGCCGAGTCGGAAATCCGCAGCTTGCGCCGCGCCCGCTGGTAGAACGTCGTCCTGCCGAGCCTGACGACCCGCGCGGCCGCCGGCCGCGCGGTGATGTCGAGCATGTCACCTGGCAGCACGGTTCCCGTCACCTGGCCGTCCACCTCGACGGCGAGCTGCCCGCTGCCCGGCAGGACCTCGAGCGAGACGGTATCGGCGACCGAGAGCACCACGCCGCGGTTGTACGCCGAATGCGGCGCGGCGGGCGTGATCAGCAGCGCCTCAACCGCCGGGCTAACGATCGGGCCGCCGGCCGAGAAGCTGTAGGCGGTCGACCCGGTGGGCGTGGCGACGATCACGGCGTCCGCCGCGTACGAGACGAACGGCTGCCCGCCGACCCGGATGGCGATCGCCGCCAGGCCATCGCCGGGCGTCCGGACCACGGCGATGTCGTTGAACGCCGTGACCTGCTTCTCGTCGAACACGCAGTCAACGGCGAGCCTTGGCTCGATCGTGAAGTCGCGCTCGTCGATGGCGGTAAGCGCGGCGGGCAAGTCCGGCACGTCGACCTCGGCGAGAAACCCGAGCTTGCCCAGGTTGACGCCGAGCACAGGGGAGTGCTGCCCGTCCGCGAGTCGCATCGCGCGCAGCATCGTGCCGTCCCCGCCCAGGCTCACCAGCAGGTCGCTGTGCCGCGCCAGCTCCTCGGCGGACACCGGGGACGCCGCGCAGTTCAGTCTGGCGATCTCGTTCTCGATGCCGTAGACGGTGCCGCCCTTGCCTGCCGCCCAGCCGAGCACGGCGTTTACCGCTTCGGCGGAGTCCCGCTGCGGGTGCAGCACCATGCCGACCGAGTGCATCGCTCGCCCCTCTCTGTGCCGACTGTCTCCTATAGACCGTATGCCTCCAGGAGGCGCAGCCACACTTCGCTCATGGTCGGATACGACGGGACCGCGTGCCACAGCCGGTCCAGTGGCACCTCGCCAGCGATCGCGATCGTGGCGGCGTGGATCATCTCGCCCACGCCCGCGCCCGCGATGGTCATCCCCACTAGTTTCTTGCTGTTATCATCGATCACCATGTGCGCATGGCCGGTGTAGTCGTCGGCGAAGAGGGCGGCCCCGGCCACGTTGCCGAGCTCGTACTCCACGACGCGAACGGTGATCCCGCGCGCCCGCGCCTGCTCCGCGGATAGCCCTACCGCGGCGACCTCTGGGACGGTGAAGACAACCTGGGGCACGCAGGTGATGCTGGACCGGTCGGTTACCGCGGGCTCACGGCCCTGCGCCCGGGCGGCGATCGCGTCACCGCAGATCCGGCCCTGGTATTTGCCCATATGGGTGAGCAGGGCCAGGTGGTTCACGTCGCCCGCCGCGTACAGCCAGCCGCCGTCGATGCCCCGCACTCGCATCGTGTCGTCGACGTCCAGCCATGAGCCGGGGGCGATCCCGACGGCCTCAAGGCCGATGTCCTCGGTGCGCGGCGCCCGTCCTGTCGCGGCGAGCACCTCATCGGCCTCGACCGTCGTCGCGTCATCGAGCCTGAGCCAGGCCGGCCCGCGGTCGTCCTCGCGGCTCGCCGCGGTCACGCCAACGCCGAGCCGAACGTCGACCCCGGCCGCGCGCAGCCCCGCCGCGACGAGGTCGCCCGCGAACGCGGGCAGCCGGTCCAGAAGCCGGGTCCGGCCCAGCAGTGTCACCTGCGCGCCAAGCGCCTGCCACGCGGCCGCCATCTCACACCCGACAACGCCGCCGCCGACGATCGCCAGCCGCGCCGGTACCGCGTGCGCGCTCGTGGCCTCCCGGCTCGTCCACGGCCGCACGCCCGCGAGCGCCGGCGGCACGACCGCCCGGGTGCCGGTGCACACCACGACCGCGTGCCCGGCCGTCAGTTCGGCGTCGCCGACCTTGACCGTGCGTTCGCCGGTGATCCGCCCCGGCCCGCGAAACAGCGCGATCCCGGCGTTCTTCACCCACTCGACCTGCGCGTCGTCCTGCCAGTCGTGGGCGAACCAATCGCGCCGCGCGAGTACCTCCGCGGCATCGAGCCTGGCGCCGGTGACCCCGCGCAGCTGTGCCGCCTCAGCCACCGCGGCGGCCGGCCGGAGCAACGCCTTGCTGGGCATGCACGCCCAGTACGAGCATTCACCCCCGACAAGCTCCGACTCGACGATGGCGGCGCTCAGCCCGCCGCGCACCGCCCGGTCAGCGACGTTCTCGCCCGTTGGCCCCGCCCCGATCACGATCACGTCGTACGTACCGGCCATCAGGCCTCCGTCCCAAGTAGCGCCCGCACCCGGTCCTCTGTCACCGTACCGAGCCAGGGCGTTACGTGACGCCTCCCCTGAAATCGCTCATCCACTCACGAAGGGCTGATGTCGCCCACCATGGTTGAGGGGTCGGTGACCCGGTCGAAGTCCTCCGCGCTGATGTACCCGGACGCCAGCGCTGCCTCGCGCAGCGTGCTGCCCGAGGCGTCCGCCATGTGCGCGATCGCGGCCGCCCTGTCGTACCCGATAACCGGCGACAACGCCGTGACGAGCATGAGTGACCGGCTGACGTGCTCGGCGACCCGGGCCTCGTTGAGCTCGGCGCCCGCCACGCAGAAGATGCGGAACGTCCGGCATGCGCCGGCCACGATCGTCGCCGAGTGCAGGAAGTTGGCGATGATCAGCGGCCGCATTGTGTTCAGCTCCAGGTTGCCCTGCGCGGCCGCGAGGGCGATCGCCGTGTCGTGGCCGAGTACCTGGGCGCAGACCATCAGCATGGCCTCGCACTGGGTTGGGTTCACCTTGCCAGGCATGATCGAGCTGCCAGGCTCGTTGGCGGGCAGGACAAGCTCGCCGAGCCCGGCCCGCGGCCCCGAGGCCAGCCACCGGATGTCGTTGGCGATCTTCGTAAGCGGCACGGCGAGCCCGCGCAGCCCGCCGGATGCCGCGGCCACCGCGTCCGACCCGGCGAGCGCCGCGAACTTGTTCGGTGCGGTGCGGAACGGGTACCCGGTCTCCGCCGCGATCCGCTCCGCCACTTCGGCGGCAAAGCCGGGCGGAGCGTTGAGCCCGGTGCCGACCGCGGTGCCGCCAGCCGCGAGCTCGTACATCTCACCGGCCGCCTGGTCGAGCCGGTCGATCGCCTGGCCGAGCTGGGCGGCGAACCCGGACCACTCCTGGCCCACGGTGAGCGGCACCGCGTCCTGCAGATGGGTCCGGCCGATCTTGACCACGTCCCGCCACTGGACCGCCTTGCCGTCGATGGCCTCATGCAGCGCCCGCGCGCTGGGCAAAACGTCCTCATGCACCGCCCGCACGGCCGCGACGTGCATGGCGGTAGGGAACGTGTCGTTGGATGACTGCCCCATGTTCACGTGGTCATTGGGGTGCACCGGCACCTTGCTGCCGATCTCCCCGCCGGCCAGCTGGATGGCCCGGTTGCTGATCACCTCGTTGACGTTCATGTTGGACTGCGTGCCCGACCCGGTCTGCCAGACCCTAAGCGGGAAGTGATCGTCAAGCTCGCCCGCGATCACCTCGTCACTGACCCGCGCGATCAGGTCCGCCATCCAGGGCGGCAGGCGGCCCGCCTTGCCGTTGGCGAGCGCGGCCGCCTTCTTGACATACCCGAGGGCGTGATACACCTGCCCGGGCATCAGGTCCGCGCCGATGTCGCCGAAGTGCACAAGCGAGCGCTGCGTCTGCGCGCCCCAGTACCGGTCGGCGGGCACGTCGATGACGCCCATCGAGTCGCGTTCCCGCCGGTGTCCCGTCGCTCCGATGCCCACCGGCATGTCCCGTATCAGCGGCGCTTCATCCATGCGCCCAGCGTGGCACAGTGCTGGCGCGACCGCCCTATAGAGCTACTCGTCGTCATACCGGGTAGGCGGGAACGGGTCGTCGGCGGTGGGCTCGCGGAGCTCGCCCGCCGCCTCTTCGCGCCGCACCTCGGCTTGCTCCTCGCGATACTCGGTGCCCTGCCGCACGTCCGGCCGCGGCTCGGGCACGTCCTGCGGTAGCGGGTCGGTGGCCGGCGGCACCTCGTCGGGGTTGTAGTCGTCAAGCCCCGCGTCGACGCGTTCGTCCTCGGCGAGCTCGGCCAGCTGGTCGTCGTCAAGGCGCTGCGGCGCACCGCCGTGCTCGCGACGGTCGCGATGAAACTGCGGATCGCTCATACTCGCCACGCTACCCGCACCCGTCCCGGCCGCCCGTCCCGCCTCACCCTTGCTGCCCGAGCTGCCAGCGGACGATGCAGAACCCGTGGCGGAGTGCGTTGGTGAGAGCGTCCGGGTCGAGGCGGCCGTCGGCGCGGCGGGGGATCGGGATGAACCTGGCCGCCCGCGGGTTCTTCGTGGTAAGCACGCCGAGCAGCCGCTCGACCTCGGCGGGGTCGGTGACGAGCTCGGCGCGGGCGGCCGTGTCGCGGCCGCGCAGCCTGATCCGGACCGGCCGCCCGCCGCCCAGGTTGAGCGTCCAGCGCCCGCCGCCCGGGGTGAGCAGCGCCTCGCCGTCGCGCACGTAGCTGACCGGTTGCCGGTAAGCCTTGCCGGTCTTGCGGCCGGTGTAGGAGATAAGCATCAGGTTCGCGCTCAGCGGCGTCGCGAACGGCAAGCTCAGCACTGCCCGCATGGGCACGTTGACCGCGCGCATGATTCGCGCGCGGCGCCGCATCGCGGCCTGGTTCACAGCCATGTCAGTTTCCCTTCCGGGAGATAGGCGTCAGGATCTCCATGAGGTGACCGTTCGGGTCGCGGAAGTAGGTGCCCCGGCGGCCGTTCTTGCTGGCATAGACCTGCCCCGCCTGCCGGCAGCCCGGGTCGGCGTAGTAGGTGATGCCAGCCTCCTTGATGCGGCCGAAGGCGGCCTCGAACTCCTCGTCGCTGAGCTGGAACGCGTAGTGGTTCACGTGCACGTCATCGGAGTGATCGAAGTCCAGGCTCACCCCGTTGGCTAGCGTGACGGGCGTGAAGTGCGCGAGCGGAGGATCTACTGGGAGGCCGAGGATGTCGGCCAGGAACTGTGCCGACGCCCTCGGGTCGTGTGCGGGAACGATGGTGTGGTTCAGTTCGATTGCCATTGCAGGCTCCTCATGAGTGTTACCGGCCCATGCGGGCGTACGTTCGGGCGGCGAGCAGAACGAACACGAGTAGGATGCCCGCGCTCCACGCCACCGAAATGAGCACGTCGTGGGCGGCCGGGCCGCCGAGTATCAGCGAGCGTTCGGCGCTGACTAGCGCGTTGACCGGCTGATGGGTGCCGAACGCCTGCAGCCAGCCGGGCATTGCGGTGGCGGGCACGAACGCGGCGGAGGTGAAGACCAGCAGGAACACGACCGGCACCCCCGCGGCCTGCGCCGCCTCGGGATCGCTGACTCGCAGACCCAGGGCCGCGAAGCCCCAGGAGACCGCGTACCCGAACAGGACCACGAGGCCGAGCGCCGCGACCAGGCCGCCCGCGCCGTTCGGGGCGCGGAATCCGGCGGCGAAGCCGACGCCGATCATGACCGCTACGACGAGCAGGTTGCGGGCCAGGTCGGCGACGGTCCGCCCGCCGAGCACCGCGATCCGGGCCATCGGCAGGGTGCGGAACCGGACCAGGATGCCGGTGCGCAGGTCGGCGGACAGCCCGACCGCGGTGCCGATCGCGCCGAAGGCGACCGTCTGGGCGAAGATGCCTGGCATCAGGAAGTCCACGTAGTCCGTGCCCGGCACCCGGATCGCGCCGCCGAACGCGTACCTGAACAGCAGCACGAAGATCACCGGCTGGACGGTGGCGAAGACCAGCGCCTGAGGGGTGCGCAGTTGGGACCGGAGGTTGCGCCAGGCGACGTCCGCAGTGTCGGAAAGCGCCGTCGCGATGCCCGCGAACGCCGCCGTGACCCGGCTTTCTGTTTGCGGGCGCGACGCGACCGCGATGGTACTCATGCTGCCTGCCTTCCTCGTGTGAGCGAAAGAAACACGTCGTCAAGGGTCGGTTCGCGGACGGCGACCGAGACCGGGTCCGGTACGCGGCCGTCCAGGGCGCGCAGCACCGCCGGCAGCACACCGGAACCAGCCGAGGACCGGACGTTCACGCCAGCCCCGTCACGGGCCGGCTGGTACCCCGCGCGGGCAAGCGCCGCGCGGGCGTCTTCGGCGGCGTCCTGGCCGCCGAAGACCAGGTGGAAGACGACCGTGCCGAACCGTGCCTTGAGCTGTTCCGGTGTGCCGGTGTCGGCGACCCGCCCGCCGGAGATGATGACGATCTGGTCGGCGAGCGCGTCGGCTTCCTCCAGGTACTGCGTGGTCAGCAGCACGGTGGTGCCCGACCGGGACAGCCCGCGCACCGCGTCCCAGAGCGCGAAGCGGCTCTCCGGGTCAAGACCGGTGGTGGGCTCGTCGAGGAACAGCACCGGCGGCCGGTGCAGCAGCGCCGCCGCCACGTCGAGTCGCCGTCGCATCCCGCCGGAGTACGTGCGTACCAGCCGGTCGGCGGCCGCGGTCAGCCCGAACCCGTCAAGCAACTCCGCGGCCCGGACCCGGGCCTCCCGTCGGCTCACCCGGGACAGCCGCCCGATGAGCGTCAGGTTCTCCCGCCCGGTCAGGTTCGGGTCCACGGCCGCGAACTGCCCGGCGAGCCCGATCATGCGGCGCACCCGGGCCGCGTCGGTGACCACGTCGAGCCCGCCGACCGTGGCGCGCCCGCCATCGGGGCGCAGTGCGGTGGACAGGATCGATACGGTCGTGGTCTTTCCGGACCCGTTTGGCCCGAGCAGCCCGAACACGGCCCCGGCGGGCACCGCCAGGCTCAGCTCGTCCAGCGCCGTAACCTTGCCGAACGTCTTCCGCAGCCCGTCCGCCTCAATAGCGAAACCGCTCATCGCGCTCTCCTTACCGTGGTGGAGCTCTATAGCCAATAACTTAGGCATCTAAGCGTTAGATGTCAAACTCTTAGACATCGATGCGTCGTGGTACGCTGATGGACGTGCCTGAACCCTTTCCCGTCCCGATCGGACTGCGCCTGAGCCAGGCGGCCCGGACAGTCGAGCGCGCGTTTGACCAGGCCCTCGCCGAAGCGGGCGGCACCTTGCCGGTCTGGCTCATCCTGCTCAACCTCAAGATCCACAGGCCCGCCAACCAGCGCGATCTGGCCGAAGCAGTCGGGGTACGGGAGGCGACGCTGACGCATCACCTGAACACGATGGACGCCCGCGGCCTGATCACCCGCTCCAGGGACGCCGCCAACCGCCGAGTCCAGGTGGTCACCCTGACCGAGGCAGGCGAGGCCGCTTTCCTGCGCCTTCGTGAAGCCGCGACGGCCTTCGACACCAGGCTGCGCGCCGGCCTGGCCGACGCAGACGTTGCCACCCTGAGCACCCTGCTCGGCAAACTGGCCGCCAACGTCAGCCCCGCGAGCGTCAGCGGCATCCCCGCCCCGCCCTGGGCCGGCCTAGCCGAGCCCCGCCCCAGCCAGCACTGAAACCCCGGCTTTGAACAAGCGGTGGGCCGCTACCGGAACGCAGGGGCGCGGGTCGCCCTCGCGGACGGGCGGGACGTCAGCAGTGGCAGGTCGCGGCGCTTGATCACCGTGGACAGCGCGATCGCGCTTGTGGACCGGGCGACCGAGGGCGAGCTGTCGATGCGCAGCAGGGTCTGCTGCAGGTCCGCGTGCGAGGTGGCGGCCACCTGGCACAGCACGTCGCCGACCCCGGTGATCGCGTACGCCTCGAGGACGCCAGGGATGGCGGCCAGGTCGTCCTGGACCTGCGAGAGCGCGCCCTGGTGGATCTCCAGGGTGACGAACGCCAGCACCCCGAAGCCAGCCGCGGCCACGTCCACGTCGGGTCCGTACCCGGTGATCACGCCAGACGATTCCAGCCGGTCCAGCCGCGCCTGCACCGTCGCGCGTGCCACCCGGGTTAGACGGGATAGCTGCAGCACCCCGGCCCGCGGGTTGGCGCGCAGCTCGGTAAGCAGCGCCAGGTCGAGCGCGTCGAGTTCCGCCATACGCACCTCTTCGAGTTTGAAGCTAGGCAATCTGTATAGATTATTATTTCATTTCCTCCACAAGATGCCTCACATGGCCAGCAGAGAATGGCTTACTTGCACAGAGGCGCCCCGGTCCGTTCTGATGAAGACCTGATCGCACAGGAGGGCCCCATGGCAGCCAGCTCTGACCTGCTCAGCCCGGACACCCTGATCGGGCTCGTCGACCACGACACCAGTAACGACCCGTTCCCGGTAACTGGCTGGGACGCGGTGGTGTGGGTGGCGGGCAACGCCTCACAGTCCGCGCTGTACTTCCAGCACGTATTCGGGATGGAGCTCGAGGCGTACGACGGCCCGGAGACCGGGAACCGGGATCATCACGCCTACGTGCTGCGCGCCGGTGCGGTCCGGTTCGTCGTGACGGGCGCCGCGCACCCGGACAGCCCGCTCGCCGACCATCACAGAAAACACGGCGACGGCGTGGCCGACGTGGCGCTCGAAGTGCCCGACGTGGACAGGTGCGTAGCGCAGGCCCGCAGGACAGGCGCCACAGTGATCGAAGAGCCGCACGACCTGTCCGACCAGGACGGGACGGTCCGGGTAGCGAAGATCGCTACCTACGGAGACACCGTGCACTCGCTGGTGGACCGGTCCCGCTACCGCGGCGTCTACTTGCCCGGCTACGTGCGCAGGGCGGGCGCTGCGAAGCAAAACCACGGCCAGGGCGAGCCGCCGTTCGTCGCCCTCGACCACGTGGTCGGCAACGTCGAGCTCGGCCAGATGGACGAATGGGTGGACTTCTACCACCGGGTGATGGGCTTCACCAACATGGCCGAATTCATCGGCGACGACATCGCCACCGAGTATTCGGCGCTGATGAGCAAGGTGGTCGCCAACGGCAACCACCGGGTGAAGTTCCCGCTCAACGAGCCGGCCGTCGGCAAGAAGAAGTCGCAGATCGACGAGTACCTGGAGTTCTACGGCGGCCCGGGCGTGCAGCACCTGGCGCTCGCCACGCCAGACATCCTCGCCACCGTGGACGAGCTATCCGCTCGCGGCGTTCAGTTCCTGAAAACGCCCGATTCCTATTACACCGACCCCGTGCTGCGCGACCGCATCGGCCGCGTCCGGGTACAGGTGGACGAGCTGCAGAAGAGAGGCATCCTGGTAGACAGGGACGAGGACGGCTACCTGCTGCAGATCTTCACCAAGCCGATCGGCGACCGGCCCACCGTGTTCTTCGAGTTCATCGAGCGGCACGGGTCGCTCGGCTTCGGCAAGGGCAACTTCCAGGCGCTCTTCGAGGCCATCGAACGGGAGCAGGAACTCCGCGGCAACTTGTAAAGAGCCGGCCAGCCAGAACGCCCGGGCCGCCACGCACAAGCGAAGGCGACCCGGGCGCTGGTGTGTCAAAGCGTGTCAGCTCTCGCCAGCCGGCATCTCGGTCATCAGGTCATCGGCGGTCTCCATGCCCGCGCGCCACACCGACCGGGCGACGATCTTGCGCAGGTCGGCGCGGTGCCGGTACCGCGCGGCCACGTCGGTGACCTCGCCGAGCAGCCCCTCGGACAGCGTGGTTGGCTCGAGGCCAAGCGCGAGGAACTGGTCGTTGCGGACGATCAGCTCGTTCTCTTCGGCTTCGCGCCGCGGGTTCGGCAGGTAGGCGATGTCCGCGCCGGTGATGTCGGAAACCAGCTTCGCCAGGTCGAGCACGCGGTGGCACTCGGTCATCTGGTTGAGTACCAGCGGCTTGTCACCGGCGGCCGGCGGGTTAGAAAGCGCGATCTCGATGCACCGCACGGTGTCCTTGATGTGGATGAACGCGCGGGTCTGGCCGCCGGTGCCGTGCACGGTCAGCGGGTGGCCGATGGCGGCCTGCATGAGGAACCGGTTCAGCACGGTGCCGTAGTCGCCGTCGTAGTCGAACCGGTTGATCAGCCGGTCGTCCCGCACCGTCTGCGGGGTCTGGGTGCCCCAGACGATGCCCTGGTGCAGGTCGGTGACGCGCAGCCCGTCGTTCTTGGCGTAGAACGCGAACAGCAGCTGGTCCAGGGTTTTGGTCAGGTGATACACCGAGCCGGGGTTGGCCGGGTGCAGGATCTCACGCTCCAGGTCGCCGTCCGGGGTGGGCACCTTGACGGTGAGGTAGCCCTCGGGGATCGGCGCGGAACCGGACCAGCCGTACCCGTAAACGCCCATCGTGCCCAGATGCACCACAGCGGCCTGGACGCCGGTGTGTACCAGCGCAGTCAGCAGGTTGTGGGTGGCGCGGACGTTGTTGTCAACCGTGTACCGCTTGGTCTTCTCCGACCGCATCGAATACGGCGCGGCACGCTGCTCTGCGAAGTGCACGATTGCGTCAGGCCGGTGCTCAAGCAGGACCGTGGCGAGCCGGTCGTACTCGGTGGCGAGGTCGAGGTTGATGAACCCGATCTCGCGCCCGGAAACCTCCCGCCATGCCGCGATCCGGTCGCCGATCGGCACGATCGGGGTCAGCGAGTCAACCTCGAGGTCAACGTCGATCTTCCGGCGGCTGAGGTTGTCCAGGATGGTGATGTCATGACCACGGTCCGACAGATACAGCGACGTCGGCCAGCCACAGAAACCATCACCGCCGAGTACGAGGACGCGCATTACGACTCCCATCGCATTGAGCAGCGAAACCTGCGCCGTGACTTTACCTCTGGTTGAGGATCTCCGCCGTGAAACGGTTGTTGGCCCGCACGACGCTTACTACTGCCTGGGAGTTTAGCCGGACGTAGGCTGCGCGACGGGTGGTCGCTCACGCTCATCCTTTTTTCACCCCAGGCGGCTGATCATGGTACAGGTCATCGAGGCCGCTCACCGCCGCACTAGTGCGCACAGTGACAAGAATCACGACATTTCTTATTCCGAACGAACGGTCGCGGCTGCCCGCGGAACCCGTCTGCCTTACCTGGCGAGCGCCGGCCCGGGTCGAGCCCCTCGGGTGCCCTGCGTCCGCCAGGCAGCTAACCGCTCGCTGCGGACGGCCGGCGTGAGCAGCTCACCGACCGCCTCGACGAGCAGCGTCATCTCGTAGGAGATCTGGCGCGTGTCGCACTCGGGCGCCGTAAGGACGGCGAGGCTTGAGCCATCGCTCACCGCCTTGACGAACATCAGCCCGCCGTCCATCTCCACCAGCGCCTGCATGGGGGCACCGCCTTCGAAGACTCGCGCCGCGCCCTGCATCAGGCTGGTCAGCCCGGAGGTGATCGCCGCGAGCTGTTCGACGGCGTCGACCGGTATGCCGGTTGACAGCGCGAGCGGAACGCCGTCCGCGGAGACCACGATCGCGTGCGCGACGTCCGTCACCCGGGTGGTGAATTCGGTCACTAGCCAGTTCAGGTCCTGGCGGTGCGGCTTGCTACTCAACGACTAGTCCTCTCCTGCGTGCGGCGGCCGTCCCTGGGCGTCGCGGCTGCCCAGCTGGAATCCGCTGAGTCGGGTGCGCGCCATCTCCGCCGACCGCCGTGGCCCAGTCGGCTGCGGGTATGTCGGGGATTCAGTCTCGTAATTCACCGCGGGGTCGTCATAGCCGACGGGCGACTGGTAACCGCCCGACGGGTAACCGCCCGTTTGGTAACCGCCCGTCTGGTACTCGCCCGACGGCTGCCCGAAGGCCGGCATCGGGCCGGTCGACGGCCCGTTCGCCGGCCCGCCGCCCATCGAGCCGGGGAACAGGTTCGCCTTCGGGATGCGCGTCGGCAGGCCCGCCGCCGTATGGTCGCCGTACACCGGGGGGCCGGGCGGGGCCCCGGCCGTCTCGGCGTTCCGCCAGCCGCCGTTGGTCCAGGTGTCCGTGCCGTACCCGCGGCCGAGAGGCTGTTGCTGTGGAACGCCGCTGGCGGTCTCTTGCCCGGCAGCGACGGAGGGGCGCTTGGGGCGGAACCAGTTGGACACCATCGCCTGCGCCGTGGACGCGCCGGCCGGACCGAGGCTCGGGTAGCCATTCTCTTCGACCGGGCGCAGCCCGTGCCGGTGCCGCCCCGTGATCCGGCGGCCGCCCATTCGCAGCGCGCCGGAGGACTGGTCGGTCAGGTACGTCGGCTCGGTGAACCGGACGGCTTCCCGGCCGGTGAGGTTGCCGGGCAGCCAGATGAGGGCGGACAGTCCCTGCGGGGACACAGGGCGCAGCCGGACCCGCACACCGTGCCGCGCGGCCAGCCGGGAGACGGCGAACAGTCCCATGTGCCTGGACACCGACACGTCGATGAGCGGCGGATTGTCGAGCCGCCAGTTCATCTCCGCCAGCCTGGGCGGCGAGACGCCGACACCACTGTCGCGCACCTCGATCAGCACGCCGCCGCTGCTCAGTTCCTGGCCGGACACGTGCACCGGGGTGTCCCGCGGCGAGAACATGGTGGCGTTCTCGATGATCTCGGCGAGCAGGTGCACGACGTCGGCGGCGGCCTGCCCGGAGACCGCGATCCCCGGCTGGATGTTGAGTACCACCCTGGGATACTGCTCGATCTCCGACGCGGCGGCGCGTGCCACGTCGGCGAGCGGCACCGGCTCACTCCACTTGCGGACCGGCTCCTCGCCGGCGAGCACGAGCAGGTTTTCCGAGTTCCGCCGCATGCGGGTGACCAGGTGGTCCATGGAGAACAGGTTGGACAGCCGGTCCGGGTCGTCCTCGTTCTGCTCGAGCGAGTCGATCATCCGCGCGAGCCGCTCGATCAGCGGCACGCTGCGGCGGGACAGGCTGATGAACATCGTGTTGAGGTTGCCGCGCAGCAGCGCCTCGTTGCCCGCCAGCCGCACGGCCTCGCGGTGCACTTGGTCGAACGCGCGGGCGACCTTGCCTATCTCGTCGGTGGAGTTCACGCTGATCGGCTCGATGTGCAGGGCGGCCTGCGGGTCGGCGACCTCGCTGAGCTCAGCGACTCGCTGCGGCAGTCGCACGGTGGCGATCTGCAGCGCGTCGGACTGCAGCCTGCGCAGCGGCTCGACAAGGGACCGCGCCACGATGATCGTGGCGATCAGCACCAGGAGGAGGACCCCTCCGGTGACCTCGGCGGTGAACTCGGCCGACTGCCGCGCGCCCTGCTGCAGCGCCTGGCTCCGCGCGACGATCTGCCCGGCCAGATCCTGCTCGACGGACTGTATCTTGCCGATCGTGGTGGACATGTTGTCGTAGTACTGATGTGGCGCTAGGACGTTTGTCCCCTGGCCGAGCAGCGTGCACACGTCCATGTCCAGGGCGTTGGTGGCCTGATCGGCTCCTGACATCTTCGCGCCGGTACAGGGGTCGGTGCCGGTGGCGTGCCTGTTGTCCGGCGTGGCGCCGGCCACCCCGAGGTAGTTGTTCAGCAACTGCGCCGCGTTGATCGGGATCCCGGCCACGGTGTTCTGGTACGAGGTCACCTCGGCCGGCGTCGCTGAGGACACGAAGGAGAGGAGGTCGGCGCTTTCCAGTTCCTCCGAGGTGACCAGTGCTTGCTGGGCACCGCTGACGAACGAACCGTCAGTGAGCGCGGCGTACAGGATCGCGCGCTGCTGGGAGACCTGGTCCTTGGCCCTGGAGATCGCGTCGAGCGTGCGTACCTCGTCGGCGAGCACCGGGTCCCCGCTGCCGCTGGTTATCTCGTCGTTGAGGGCGAACAAGGTTGCGATGGCCTCGGAGTAAGTCTCGTTCGATATCATCGACTTCTGCGCGAGCGCCGCCGAGCGCAGACCGGCCAGGTCGTTGATAACGCCGATGACATCTTGCGCTTTGCTCTGAGTGACCGCCGGGAAAGAGCCCTTGATTTGCCCGGCCTGGGTCCGCACCTGACTAGCCAAGTTATCGGTAGCCTTTTGCGCCGCCTGCATTGCGCTGGTGTACGAAACCTGTTGCTTTTTGGTGACAATTGGGATACCGGGGGCGGGCCCGTCCTGGCCGAACGCGGCGTCGAACGCGGAAGTCAGGTCGCGCTCGTTCTCCATTGCCTGCGCCAGCGCGGTGACCTGCTGGCCAAGGACCGCGAGCTGATGTGTGCGCGCGAAGCCGGTCGCGGTGTTGGCCGCAGCGGCCACCCGCAGGCCACCGAAGACCAGCCCCATGACGACGGCCATCACGATGACCGCGAAGAGCCTGCGTGACACCGGCCAGTTGCGGAGCGACAGCATCCGGCCTCTCCGTGCGCGGGGCGACGTTCGTGGCGTAGCAGCGTGGCCGGCCGGCTTTCTGCCGGCCGGTACCTCAGGGCTTTTCATTGGCGGGGCCCTCGCCTGTCCATGTCTTTTTTCGAAATATATAAATATCGACATGAGACGGACGAAGCGCCAGGGGACCGCTTCGTCCGGCACGCGACTGTGACTGGTCAGTCTAAACCTAAGCTTTCGGGCGATGCGGCAAAATTACGATTTCTGTGTTTTTTCGCCATTGTGCCGCTTTCACAACAGTAGCAGCAGCCACTTGTTCCCTATAGCAGAACGGTGCACGGGGGGCTTCCCACTGCAGGAATGCGCATTTACGGTGATGGCTATGGTCCCGGGCGCTACCGTTTCGAATGATTTCGATTCGCTGTACAGCGATCTGCGGGCTGCACATCTGTACCCGCTGTGGCAGATCGAGCGCGATTTGCTCACCGCGCATCCCATGCCCCGTGCGATTCCCTGGGTGTGGCGGGCGGCCGAGATGTATCCGCTTGGCGAGCGCGCGATCCGGGCAGTGCCCGTTGACCGCGGCGGCGAGCGCCGGGTGCTCAGCCTCGGCAACCCCGGGCTTGACGGCGAGCCGTACGCGGTGGGGACGCTGTGGGGCGGGCTGCAGTGCCTCGGCCCTGGAGAAACCGCGCCGGCGCACCGGCACACTCCGGGCGCGATCCGGTTCGTGCTGACCGGTGTCGGCGTCTGGACGACAGTGAACGGTGAGCGATGCGACATGAGCCCCGGCGACCTTGTGCTGACGCCCTCGTGGTTCTGGCATGACCACACCAACGACGGGGACCAGAACATGTTCTGGTTCGATGGGCTTGACCTGCCCATGGTCAAGGCACTCGACGCCATCTTCTACGAGCAGTACCCGCAGTACGCTCAGCTCGCTGACGAGCGCATCAATTCGGAGCGGGCCTTCGCCGCGGACCCCGGCAGATACCGCGGTGGCACAGCCGGCGTAGCGCGCCCGGAGCCGTCGCCGCTGCTCGTATACCGCTGGCCGGACACGAGCGCCGAGCTGAGCCGGCTGGCGCGCGAGCGGCCGCAAGCCCCCATGGTCAGCGTCGAGTTCGCCAACCCGGTGACCGGCGCGACGGTGCTGCCCACGCTGTCCTGCGCTATGCACCGGCTGGCGCCGGGGCGGCGTACCGTCGGACTGCGCCGGACCGGAAACTCGATCATCGTGGTCTTCCGCGGCTCGGGCAGCAGCACTGTCGGTGGCAGCCGGCTGGACTGGGCTGAGGGCGACATGCTCGTCGTCCCGTCGTGGGCGCCCGCCGCACACTGGTCCGGCACCGGCGCGGACCTGTTCGAACTGTCCGACGCGCCGGTGCTACGCGCGCTCGGCCTGTACCGCGAAGAGCCGGTTCCGTGAGGCTCGCTATCCTCGATGGCCTGCGCCTCGGCGTGGTGCTCCGCGACGAGGTCGCCGATGTCACAGGCGCGCTGCCCTGGACGCACGATGATGACCCGCTGACCGCCGGCTGGTGGCGCGCACTCTGCCGGGACCTCGACCTGGTGCGGCCGGCGCTCGCCCAGGCTGCCGAAGACCCGTCAGTGCCGCGGATCGCGCTGGCCGACGCCAGGTTGCGTGCCCCCGCGGTCAACCCATCCAAGATCGTTGCGGCGGCGTCCAACTACGCCGGACACGTCGCGGAGATGCACCAGGTGCAGCGGCGAACGCTTGGCCGGATCGAACCGTGGATGATGGAGTTCGACGTCTTCCTCAAGGCTCCGTCGAGCATCTGCGGTCCTGAGGAGTACATCTCGCTTCCGGCGCAGCAGGCGGCCGCCGAGATCCACCACGAGGCCGAGCTTGTCGCGATCGTCGGAAAGGGCGGGCGGCGCATCCCGGCGCCACAAGCGCTGAGCAGGATCGTCGGCTACACGATCGGCCTTGACATCACCGTGCGGGGCGAGGGCGACCGGTCCCGCCGCAAGAGCTATGACACGTTCAGCCCGCTCGGTCCTTGGCTGGTGACAAGCGACGAAGCGGGCGAGCCATCGGACATGGACATCGAACTCGTGTGCAATGGCGCGCTCAGGCAGCAGGTCAGCACTCGCGACATGCTAGTTCCGGTCAGCGAGATAGTCGCCTACGCGTCCACGATCATGACGCTGCTGCCCGGCGACGTTATCTTCACCGGCGCCCCGCCGGGCGTCGGTGTCATACGCCCCGGCGACAAGCTCCGGGTGCGGATCAGCCGTCTGGGCGAGATGGAGGTAGGGGTTCGTTGATCACCGAACGCAGGTCACCGACGCCGGCCGGCCCGGCGTACCGGCTCAGCTCGGTCGACCACGCACTCGAACTGCTTCTGCTGTTCAGGTCCAAGCCGTCGCTGCGGGTCTCCGAGGTCGCGGATCAACTGGATGTGGCCAGGTCGACCGCCCACCGGTTGCTGAATATGCTCGTGCACCGGCAATTCGCCGTGCAGGACCCGGCCACGCGCGCGTACCGGCCAGGGCCGCGACTGGTTGAGATCGGCCTTGCCGCGGTCGGCGCGCTCGACGTGCGGACGCGGATGCGCCCGTACCTGACCGAGGTCGCTGCGCGCACCGGCGAGACCTGCAGCCTGCTCGTGCTCGAGGGCGACATGGTGCACTTCATCGACAGCATCGAGTCGCAGCAGACGGTCCGGGTCGGCTCGCGGTTCGATTCGCGGATGCCGGCGCACGCCACCTCGGCGGGCAAGGCGATGCTCGCCGTGCTGGCCAGCGAGGCGGTGCTCGCCTGCTACCCCAATGAAAAGCTCACCTCGGTCACCGACCGAACCATTACGACCCGCAGTCATCTGCTGGCCGAGCTTGCCCGGGTGCGCGCGGCCGGCTACGCGGTCAACTTCGAGGAGAGCGAGATCGGTCTCGGCGCCGTTGGCATGGCGGTGCTCGACATCGACGGCCGCCCGGCGGCCGGCGTCACCGTAGCCGGGCCTATGCAGCGGATGACGTCGGGGTATGTGCAGGCGATCGTCAGAGAGCTGCGCGGCACGGTGGCGGCAGCCTCCGCGGACTTGCTACAGGTCCGTCGCAGCTGAGCTTATAGAGAGTTATTTCAGAAGCTTATAAAGATCTAATTCAGATCGGCGCGCGTCGGCTGCATACCTGCGGCTGCCGATTCCGTATATCAGAATTACCCGGTCAGCTATTCCCGAAGAGGCATCACGAAGCTAGCCTACGTTCAATAACCCCTCATAAGTGAGGTTGTCGATGAAGAAATCGATTCACCTCGCGCTCACCGTGTCCGGAGTGTTGGCGCTCGCTGCCTGCGCGTCAAGCGGCAGCGGTAGTGGCAGTTCATCAGGGCCGGTAGGGCTCGTCCAGGTCGCCGCCTACACAGGGGACCAGGCATTCGAGGCGCAATTCGCGGACTCAATAGACTTTCCGGCGATCTATGCGGTGAATAAGGCGGGAGGCATTCTCGGCCGGCAGGTTTCGCTTATCCAGATGGACACCAAAAGCGATCCGGCTGACGCGCTCACCGCCATGGACAAGACCCTCGCGACTAATGGCAATGTTTCCGGAATCCTCGGGCCGGACTCGACAAGCGCGGCGACATTGGTACCGCTGCTCGATAGCAAGCATCTGCCAATGATGATCGCCGCGGGCGAGGCTGCCTACGACCGGTCGGCGTATTCGTACCTGTGGCGCGACGTGCCGCCCGACCCGGCCAACGGCGAGGCGATCGCGCTGTGGGCCAAGCGGCAGGGCTACACCCGGGTCGCCACCGTGTTCGGCACCGATGCGGGATCGCAAGGCGACCTGCCTGGCGTGGTCACCGGTGTCAAGGCCGTCAGCATCGCGCTGGTGGATCAGGAGAACCTCACCCCGGATCAGCCCTCCTACCGGTCCGCCGCGCAGCGGCTGCTCGCCGCAAAGCCGCAGGCGATCATCACCGAGTCAGACGGGCCGACCGCCGCCACGTTCTTCGGCGAGCTCACCCAGCTTGGCTCGATCGTGCCGATCATCGGGACCAGCGGCACGCCGTCAACCTCGTATTTCACCCCGCTGCGCGGCGCCATCGGTAATGCGAACTTCAGCAAGTACTTCCGTGCGGTGGTAGTGGGGAACCCGGTGGCGAACCCGGCGGTGCCGGCGTTCAACGCGGCGGTGCTCGCCGTTCAGGCCAAACTCGCCAAGCCGGTGTCGCAGTGGGAGAACAACTCGTTCTCCGAGTCCGGGTACGACGCGGTGATCGTCCTCGCGCTCGCGATGGACGCCGCCAAGTCAACCGACGGGGCGGTCTACAACAAGTTCATCATGCAGGTCACGTCCCCCGGCGCGGGCAAGCAGGTGGTGTACACCTACGCCGCGGGCATGGCAGCGCTCGCAGCCGGGCACCAGATCCAGTACATCGGCGCCTCCGGGCCGATCTTGTTCAACTCGTTCCACAATTCATTCGGCGCGCAGGCGGTCGAGGAGTTCCCCGCCAACGCGCCGGCTGTCGTGGTGGGCACGATCAGCCAAGCCGCGGTGCAGGCGCTCAATGGCTAGGCGGGCCGCCATGTCCAGGCGCGCGGTGCATGGGTGAGCTCGCCGTCCAGGCTATCGGTTTCGGCATCGTGACCGCGGCGCTGATCGCGATCGGCGCCATGGGGTTCACGCTGCAGTTCGGCCTTACCAACGTGCTCAATATCTCCTACGGCGGGGTCATGACGGCCGGCGCGTTCGCCGCCTTGCTCGCCGAGGAGGCGCACCTTCCGGTGGCGATCGCGGTGTTGTCTGCGATCGCCGCCGGGGCGCTGCTCACCTGGCTGCTCGGCAGGACGCTGTTCGCCTTCTATGCGCGACGCGGCGCGGGCCTGTTCGAGATGGTGATGGTGACCCTGGCGGTGAGCCTGATCCTGCAGTACGGCATCGACGCGGCGGCTCGGGAGCAGATCTACCGGTTCTCATTCCCGCAGGGCGCCTCGCTGCACTGGGGCTGGTTCACGGTCACGGTGACCCAGCTTGCCCTCGTCGCGGTCGCAGCCGTGGTGTTCGCGGGAATCGAAGTTCTGCTGCGCGGGACCCGGCTGGGCAAGGCTCTGCGGGCGATGGCCGATCAGCCGCGCCTCGCCAGGACGTGCGGCATACCGACTGGGAAGATCGTCAACGTGGTATGGCTGCTCAGCGGGGCGCTCGCGGGCCTCGCCGGGCTGGCCTACGTGATCAACTCATTGACGATCGACGCGTCGGTGGGCACCGAGTTCCTGCCGCTGGTGCTGGCCGCCGCGATCCTTGGCCGGGCCGGTTCCACCCGCGGCGCGCTGCTCGCTGCCTTGCTGCTCGGCCTGGTAACCGAGGAGGTGAGCGCGCTCGGCGGCGCCGCGTACGCGACAGTCGCTGGGTTCGGCATCCTCGCGATCGTGCTCGCCACCCGCCCCGCCGCCCTCGCCGGCCAGGCGGCCGCGAAGCCGGAGATCACCGTATGAGGAACGATGAGGGAAGGCGGAGCACCCTCTAATGTCCTTTTACCTGTCTACGCTCACGGTCTACTTCTTCATCGACCTGCTGCTCGCGTACGCACTGAACATGCAGTACGGCTGGGGCGGGGTGCCGAACTTCGCGCTGATCATGTTCCAGGCGGCCGGCGCCTATGCGGCCGCGGTGGTGTCGCTGGGGCCGGATACCGGAATCAACTCGTTCCAGCGCTACGTGTTCGGCGCGTCGTGGCCGTTTCCGCTGCCGCTGCTGTTGGCCGCCGCGGTCGGCGGCGCGCTCGCGGTGGTTGTCGGGTCGTTCTCGCTGCGCCGGATCCGGCGTGACTACCAAGCCGCCATCTTGCTCATCGTGTCGCTGGTCGCGACCGGCCTTGTGGTCAACGTGGTGGGGCTCGTCAATGGTTCGAACGGTCT
>Ga0126371_10001355_pt1 | contig 20649 bp, 19 predicted proteins | sample PanSoiMetaPlot_4_FD_110145 | JGI IMG/M metagenome (GOLD analysis project Ga0126371, IMG submission 110145) | Tropical forest soil microbial communities from Panama - MetaG Plot_4 | ecosystem: Environmental > Terrestrial > Soil > Tropical forest > Bulk soil | place: Panama | collected 2016-02-17 | reverse complement strand
TCGGCCTGTTCTACCGGTCGGCGAACTTCGACGAGGAAGTGTTCACCGAGCCGGAGCAATTCAACGTGCTGCGCAGCCCAAACCCGCATGTGGGATTCGGCGGCACCGGCGCGCACTACTGCCTGGGCGCCAATCTAGCCCGGCTCGAGATCGACTTGATGTTCAACGCGATCGCCGACGCGATGCCCGACATCAGCAAGAACGGGGATCCCCAGCGGCTGCGCTCGGGCTGGCTGAACGGGGTCAAGCGGCTGCCAGTCAGCTACCGCTGAGCCACTCCCGATCCTGGCCGATACCTTCCATGCGACCCGAGGCGTCTATACGGTGACGAGCCGATAGGCAGAACATGGGAGTCGGCGTGAGGGACAAGGCGGAGCACGGCCAGCCAGAGTTCCGCGACTTCGCTGCGGCCAGGACCGGCCAGCTATTCCGAATTGCGTACCTGATGTGCTGCGACTGGCACGAGGCGGAAGACCTGGTGCAGATCACGCTGGCCAAGCTCTACGTCGCGTGGCACCGGGTGGCCAGGAGCCAAAGCGCCGACGCCTATGCGCGCAAGGTGCTCGTCAACACGTACTTGTCACAGCGCAGGCTCAGGCGATCCGGCGAGATGCCGGTCGCCGACATCGCCGAGGTGTGCGGCCCGACTGCCGATCACGACCTGCGAATAGCGCTGGTGGCTGCCCTGCGCCAGCTGCCACCACGGAGCCGGGCTGTGGTCGTCCTCCGACACCTCGAGGACCACAGCATCGAGTCGGTCGCCCGACTGTTGTCCATCAGCCCGGCCGTCGTGAAGAGCCTCAACACCAGGGGCCTTGCCCGACTGCGCGAGGAACTGAGCGCCGACCAGAGCCTGTTCTTGTCCTAATCCGGAAACGCGACTGGCACATCCGACCTGTTGACCTGCACCGAGGAGCTGACAGATGGTGACCGACGAGGAGCTCGCCGAGCTGCTAAAGCGAGCCACAACTGAGCTAGAGCCACCCACCAGCAGGCTTGTCAGCCAGGCCGAGCAGCAGGGTCGCCGACTAAAGCGCAAGCGGCTGGCCTGGATAGCCGGCGGCAACGCCACTGCAGTGGTCGCGATCGCCGGACTGGCTACGTATCTTCAGTTGCCGATTTCCCCGCCTGCTCCTGCTCACTCGATCTCTGCTGGGGGCTCCCGGTCAGCATCTGACGGCGCCCCCGCCACTCCTAGCCCAAGCGTCACAACGCCGCCCGAGCGCGCCAAGCCGATGACGCGGAAGCAGATGCTGTCCGCGCTCCGCTCGCTTCTCCCGGCCGGATCGGTGTTTACCCACCTGCGCGCTCACACCAAACCGGGCAATCTCGAGGTGAATTACAACGACGGGCACGGCGAAGTCGACATCATGGTCGACATCATGCCGTTCAGCGAGGTCGTCACCCCGCAGCAGGCCAGCCCCACCACGGCGGCAGGCCGGCCACTACCCACCGTGCTGGCCCTGTCCTGCCCGACCCCGCTGTGGAAAGACGAAGGACGACGACCGGACGGCGCACTGCCGATCAGCTGCCAGGTTCGCAAGCTGCCAGACGGCAGCATCGAGCGAGACGCCGTTATGTACGCAGATGAGCTCGGCTTCTATGGCTATGGCCTCTACGATCAGCGCCCCGCTGGAATAGAGGTATTCATCCAGGTGGGCAACGGCTACTTCGACCCGTATCTGCCGCACGTCGACCGGCCGCGACCCCCCGGCTCGATGCAGCTGTGGCAGCAGGTCGTGGAGAGCCCGCGCTGGCACGGCTGAGTCGTGCTCGCCGGCCGTCGCTGCTAATCGGGCGTGTCGGCGACCACCCACATGGAGAAGTACTGCGACCCGCCGCCATATGCGTGGCCGAGCGCCGTCCGCGCTTCGGCCACCTGATGCTGGCCGGCCTTGCCCATGACCTGCATCGCAGACTCGGCGAACCGTAGCAGCCCGGACGCGCCGATGGGATTGGAGCACAGCACGCCGCCGGACGGGTTGACGGGGATAGCTCCGCCGATTTCGGTTTCGCCTGCCTGCGTGAACTGCCAGCCCTGCCCCGGCGGTGCGAAGCCAAGGTTCTCCAGCCACATTGGCTCGAACCAGGAGAACGGCACGTAGATCTCGGCCACATCGATCTGCTCGAGCGGATTGGTGATCCCAGCCTGGGCCCACAGAGCAGCTGCCGCATCAGCCCCGGCTCGCGGGTTCACGTTGTCCTTGCCGGAGAACATCGTCGGCTCGGTGCGCATCGAGGTTGCCCGGATCCAGGCGACTGGGCCAGATGATGCCTCGGCTGCCGCCTGGTCGCCGATGACCACCGCGCATGCACCATCGGAGGACGGGCACGTCTCGTCGTAGCGGACTGGGTCCCACAACATGGGAGACGCCTGTACCGACTCCAGTGTGATGTCTGGCTGCTGCAGATGTGCATACGGGTTCAGCGCCCCGTTGCGGCGGTCCTTAACGGCGACCATCGCGCCGACGTCGGTCGGCGCACCGCTGCGGCGAATGTAGGAACGTACGTGCGGCGCGAAATAGCCACCCGCACCAGCCAGCAACGGCATCGCGAACGGCGGCATGATGGATAGCGCCCACATCGCGTTGGACTCTGACTGCTTCTCGAACGCCACCGCTAGCACCCGGCGATGGCGTCCGGCCTGCACCAGGCTGGCAGCTACGTTCCCGGTCGCACCGCCGACCGAGCCAGCCGTGTGCACTCGTAGTAGCGGCTTGCCCACTGCGCCGAGCGCGTCTGCCAGGTACAGCTCGGGCATCATCACGCCCTCGAAGAGATCAGGCGCTTTGCCAACCACCACCGCATCTATGTCCGCCAGCTCGAGGCCGGCGTCCCCGAGGGCGCGGTCAACGGCCTCCCGGCACAAGCCTGCGATGGATACATCAGGGCGCTTGCTCCGATGATGAGTCTGGCCGGTGCCAAGGACGGCCGCCCGGTGCTTCATCGCGCCTCCATCACGCACACGAGGTTCTGCTGCAGGGCGGGTCCGCTGGTAGCGTGCCCGAGCGCGGTGGACGCATCTCCTGACAGGAGCTGCCGGGCAGCCCAGCCGATGCGGGCTAGTCCCGCGGCGAACATCGCGTTCCCGCTCAGCGCGCCGCCAGACGGGCTTACCCGCGTCGCATCGCCAAGGCCCAGCGCATCTCGCAGCACGATCTCCTGGTGGGTGAACGGTGCGTGCAACTCGGCCACGTGTACGGAATGCAAGCCGGCCGCCGTGGCCGCGGCGACGGTCGACGGTGATGTGAGCAAGTCGCGAGAGCCGAGCGAGCCCGAGTCGATCCGGTGCTCGAAGCCGGTAATCCAGGCAGGCCGGTCGCAGATCTCATGGGCGCGACCCTCGGCGGCAATGATGACGACTGCCGCTCCGTCGGTGATCGGCGCGCAGTCGTGCGCGCGCAGCGGATCAGCCAGGTACGGCTCCGCCAGCAACTCGTCGGCCTTGACGTGGCCAGCTAGCTGAGCCCGAGGATTGGTCCGCGCGGCGGCGCGGCTGCGCACCACAACCTCGGCCATGTCCCGCTCGGTCCACCTGCCCGCTTCGATCCCGAGCCTGGCCTGCAGCGCGGCGATGCTCACCGAATCCGGCCACAGCGGCGCCACCGTGTAGGGGTCGAGCTGCAGCGCCAGCACTCGCCGCAAGCTGCCGGCTGACGACTTGCCGAAACCGTAGGCCAGGGCAACATCAGCGTCGCCGGTGAGCACCTTGACCCACGCCTCATACAAAGCCCACGCGCCGTCCATCTCCACGTGCGACTCCATCACCGGCGGGAACGCGCCGATGGCATCGACTGCGGAAACGAACGAGAAGGCGCGGCCCGCCAGGTAATCCGACGAGCCCGAGCACCAGAAGTCGATATCGGTCCTCGACAGCCCGGTGTCGGCGAGCACCTCGTGGAAGATCGGGACAAGCATCTCCACGCCGTTGGTGGTGGCGTCGGTCCTGCGCACGCTCGGTGCCTCGGCAAAGCCGACGACGGCGACGTCCCTCATGCCACCACGCTCATAGCTTTCCGTTCCTGTCGTCCCCGGCTCTGGTCACAGGTGGTGCGCATAGGACTCATACGGGGCGTCCGGTTCCCCGGTCGGCTCGAAGTGGTCGATGTTCTCTGATGTCGTGCCCCACTGCTCGCGCGGCCTCCAGACCGCCCGTACGCGCATGCCCATCCGAACGTCGGCTGGATCACAACCCAGGATCAGGTGCTGGAACGCGATGTCCGCGCCGTCGAGTAGGACAGAGGCCGCCACGTAGGGGGAGGGCACCCGCTGGCCCTGGAACGGCACGTTGACCACGCAGAACGTCGTCACTGTGCCGTGGTCGGGCAGTTCAACATCGGTGGTGGTAGGCACACCGTCGGTCGGGCATGCGCCGCGGGGCGGGACATAGACCTTGCCGCAGGCGGGACAGCGCTGCCCGATGATCTTGCCGGCTCGCAACGCGCGCAGGTACCTGCTCTCCTCCGCTGACGCGCTGTGCTGGTAGTGCAGCTTGATCGGCGTCGTGATCATGGTGACGTCCGATGCCGTTGCGCTCTTCTCGGCCGAGCTTCGCGTATCCGCATCCTTAGCGGCCGGCTCGAAGCACTGGATGTCACGGATGTGTCCTGACCGCTCAGGCGCCCAGCGCGGTCGCACGCGCATTCCCGTTCGCATCTGGTCCGCGGAGCCGGCGTCCACAGCGTGCAGCAGTCCCGTGTCGGCACCGTCGAGGCGGATGAACGCCCAGCCGAACGGGTGGCTCAGCGGCTGGCCCTCTGCCGGCTCGGGCTGCCAGGACCAGGTCAGGACCGAGCCTTCTGGCCCGACTTCGACCAGATCTGTCGGCGCCGAGAATGTCACCGGGTCGTATTCAGCCGGTGGTACGTGAACGCGCCCGTCGGCACTGCGGGAGCCAAGGATGCGCTGCTCCGCCAGTGCGGTCATGAACTTACTGAGCACCGGGCCAAGCGACCTGGTGTAGTCGAACTGGATCTCCAGCGGTGCGCTAAGCGGGGTCGTCACGGATCAGAGTGAAACACGTTCTTGTGGCCGCAGACAACTGCCAGGGTGGCCGCAGCGGGCGATGAATGAGAACACGTTCTACCCGCTTAGCGGCCACGGAACTCGGGTTTGCGCTTCTCGGCGAACGCGCGCGGGCCCTCCCTGGCGTCCTCACTGGCGAAGACTGTCATGCCGAGCTTGGCCTCGAGGGCAAAGGCATCGTTCTCAGCCAGTCCCTCGGTCTCCCTCATCGTGCGCAGGATGGCCTGGACGGCGAGCGGGCCGTTCGCCGCGATCATGTCCGCGATCTCCAGTGCCTTCTGCAACGCCTGACCGTCATCCACGATGTGCCCGATCAAGCCGATCGTGAGAGCCTCAGCTGCGGTGATGTGCCTGCCCGTCAGGAGAATGTCGGCAGCAACCGTGTACGGGATCTGGCGGACAAGCCGAACTGCCGAGCCGCCGAGCGGGAAAAGGCCCCAGCGTGCCTCGGATACGCCGAACCTGGCGCTACGGCCAGCCACCCGGATATCTGTGGCCTGCAATATCTCGGTACCGCCGGCGATGGCCGGACCCTCGACGGCCGCGATCAGCGGCTTGGTCAGCCTGCGCCCTTTGAGCAGGGGCTCGATAACCGACGGGTCGAACACCCCGGAGCGGAAGGAATCGCCAGGGTGCGAGGCGGTCATGGCCTTAAGGTCGGCACCTGCGCAGAACGCGCCCCCCGCGCCGGTCAGGATGCACGCTCGGATCTGCGGATCGCTGTCCACCCGATCCCACGCCTCGCGCATGAGGGCCATCATCGGGCCGCTGAGCGCATTGCGCGCGTGCGGCCGGTTCATGGTCACGATGAGCACATGGCCGCGCGCCTCGACCAGGGCGTGCGGTTGATCTTCTGTGTCCGGGGTGAGTTCACCGTTACTCGAGCTCACGCACAGGCCTCCTTAGGCACAGAAGGGGTTGCCCAGAACGATAACACGTTCTAGTTTCTTACCCATGGCGCTGAACATCGCGGACCTATTCGAGCATGCAGTGGACGCGGTTCCTGATCGCCTGGCAATTGCTTGCGGAGAAAGGGAAGTCAGCTACCGCGAGCTCGAGGAGCTCAGCAACCGGATCGCGCACCATCTGGCCGATCACAGGGTTGGCCCTGGCGATCACGTCGGCATGTACGGGCGAAACTCGATCGACCTGGTCGCATCGTTTCTCGCCTGCTACAAGTTGCGCGCGATCCCAGTCAACGTCAACTACCGGTACGTCGAGGCCGAGCTGCGCTACATGTTCGCCGAGGCTGAGCTGAAGGGCCTCGTCTACGACCGCGCGTTCAGTGATCGCGTCGCCGCGATTCTGCCCGACCATCAGGACCTGAACGCCGCCTTGGCCATCGCGGACGGCAGCAGCGCCGATCTGCCAGCTCGCGTGGTCGAGTTCGCGACGGCGGTGGCGAGCTCGTCGCCTGATCGCGCGTTCGCCGAGCGCAGCCCCGATGACATCTACATGCTGTACACCGGCGGGACGACCGGCTACCCCAAGGGCGTGCTGTGGCGGCACGAGGATGTCTGGCGGACGCTGGGCGGCGGCATCGACTTCACGACGGGTGAGCGGATGCCCGACGAGTGGGCGCAAATCCGCCGCGGCACTGCCGGACCGGCGGGAATGGTCCGGCTGGCGACCGCCCCGCTCATCCACGGCAGCGCGCAGTGGGGCACCTGGCCCGCTCTGTTCTGCGGAGACGCGGTGGTCTTCGTCCCGCAGTTCGACGCCCATGAAGTCTGGCGCGCGGTACAGCGGCATCGGGTCAATGTGCTCATGATCATCGGTGACGCCATGGCCAGGCCACTCATCGAGGCGTACCAGCAGGAGGAATACGACCTGTCCTCAGTAGTCGCCATATCCAGCAACGCCGCGCTGTTCTCGCCGAGCGTCAAAGAGCAATACCTCAAGCTCCTGCCGAACGTCGTCATCACCGACGCCATTGGTGCATCCGAGACCGGCTTCACCGGACTCGGATACGTGTCCGCCGGCAATAAGAAGGCCGAAGGTCCGACAGTAACGGCTGGCCCTTCGACGATCGTGATCGACGAGAACAACCGGCCCGTCGGCCCCGGTGGTATTGGCAGGATTGCCCGTGGCGGCCACATTCCGCTTGGCTACTACAAGGACCCGGTCAAGACGGCGGCGTTGTTCGTCGAGGTCGATGGCGCGCGCTACTCCGTGCCTGGCGACTTCGCGAGGGTCGAGGAAGACGGCTCGATGACCTTGCTCGGCCGGGGCAACACGTGCGTGAACACCGGCGGCGAGAAGGTGTTTCCTGAGGAAGTCGAGGGTGCGCTGAAGTCGTTTGACGGCGTCTTTGACGCGCTCGTCATAGGCGTACCAGATGAGCGGCTCGGCCAGCGGGTCGCGGCCCTAGTACAGCTGCGCGACGGGCGCGACATTGACCTTGGCGCTCTCGATGCCCACCTTCGCGGCCAGATCGCCGGGTACAAAGTGCCGAGGTCGGTCTGGCTGGTGCAGCAGATCGGCCGGACACCGGCGGGCAAGGCCGACTACACGTGGGCGCGTCGGTACGCAGAGCAGCAAGTCGCTGCGGCCGCGGAAGAGAGCCGCGCGGCTACCACAGCCTGAGGAGACCGCCATGCGCACGGCGCTGTGTGAGCAACTCGGCATCGAGCACCCAATCTTCGGATTCACTCCGTCCGAGCACGTCGCAGCGGCGATCAGCCGGGCCGGCGGACTGGGCGTGCTCGGTTGCGTGCGTTTCAATGACGCTGCCGAGATGGACAAGGTCCTGGACTGGATGGACGACAGCACCAACGGCCGGCCTTATGGCATCGACGTCGTGATGCCGGCGAAGATCCCGGCCGAGGGTGCAGCCATCGACCTGAACAAGCTGATTCCCGCTGGCCACAAAGAGTTCGTCGAGCAGACCCTGCTAAAGCTGGGCGTCCCGCCTCTGTCATCTGAAGCGCGGGCGAGAGAAGGCGTACTTGGCTGGCTGCACTCGGTGGCTAGGGCGCAGGTGGAGGCGGCACTCGCCCACCCAGCCCGGCTTATTGCCAATGCCCTCGGCTCACCCCCTCCGGACGTTATCCAGAGCGCACACGAGCGCGGGATGCTCGTCGCCGCGCTGGCCGGCAAGGCAGCGCATGCCCGCTCGCACGTCCAGGCTGGAGTCGACATCGTGGTCGCCCAGGGATACGAGGCAGGCGGGCACACCGGCGAGATCGCCAGCATGGTGCTGGTCCCTGAGATCGTCGACGCCGTCGCTGCCGATGTACCAGTCCTGGCCGCGGGCGGCATCGGCTCAGGCCGTCAGATCGCCGCTGCACTCGCGCTCGGTGCAGCCGGCGCCTGGATGGGTTCGGCCTGGCTGATCACCGAGGAGTACGCGAACTTGTCGCCGCTACCCGGCTTGCGCGAGGCGCTGCTCGCCGCCACCTCGTCGGACACGGTCCGTTCGAGAATCTACAGCGGCAAGCCCGCGAGGCTGCTCAAGAACAGCTGGACGAAGGCCTGGGACGCGCCGGAAGCGCCAGCGGCGCTGCCGATGCCGCTACAGAATTTGCTCGTTGCTGAGGCGCACCAGCGGCTTATGCAGTCCGGGAATCCGGACGTCATCCCGATGCCGGTCGGACAGATTGTCGGCCGGATGAACGAGGTCAAGCCGGTCGCCGACGTGATGCGGGCGCTCGTCACCGAGCTGGACGAGACGGTGGCCAGGCTGGACGGCCTGCGCTAAGACTGTGTCCCCGCTAAGACCGTGCCCACGCTAAGACACTGCCGGTCGGTCCTTCTTCGGCAGCTTGCTCACCACGGTGTCATAAGACGCATCAATTGCCTCGAGCAGCTCATCAGCCGGGATCGCGCCGTCCACTTGCAGCGAGTTCCAGCCGGAGCGGCCGATGTAGGCCATCACCTTCGCATCGTCGGGGAAGCGCTTCAGCCACTCGTCGGCGACTTCCCTGGTCGCTCCGCACTTCAGGCCGATGCTCGTGCCTGGGGCAGGTCCAAGGAAGGCAAAGATCTTGCCGCCAACCTTCGCGACGACGTCGCCCTCCCATGGCTCGTCCTGCCACGCGCCCGGCTTCGCCAGGCAGTACGCGAGCAGTTCATCCCAGGTCATTAAGGCCCTCCAGGTCAAACATGGTCAGTGCGGTCGGCTCGTGCTTAGGCCGCATGGTAGTTCGGGTGCCCGCAATCGTGAGGATCGCGGTACGTTGACCGCGTGAGCCTGGCCTTCCCGCTCGGCGCCGCTCTCGTGGCGGTTGCCGGCAGCTGGCCGGCCAGTGCCGCCGTGCATCGATACAGCAAGTCGGCCGTGAGATGGCTCAACGCGATGATCGCGATGCCGATGACGGTCCTGGCAGTGCTGACGACTGTCTTCGTCCGACCCCCATTGGTTGCCTGCGCCGCATGCTGGCTCGCGATCTGCGCGGTACCGCTGGCGGTGATTGACATCAGCGTGCGCAGGCTGCCCGACGCACTGACCAGTATCGCCTTCGCTGGCGTAGCCGGCTTCCTCCTGGCCGCTGCAGCGACAGGCAACCGCTGGCCAGATCTGGCCAGGGCCGGCGGAGGCGCGATCGCGGTGGCTGGCTTGTTCCTCTTGCTAGCGGTGATCAAGCCAGGCTCCGCCGGCCTCGGGGATGCCAAGCTGGCTCTCAGCATCGGCGCGCTCGCTGGCTGGCTCGGCTGGCCAGACCTGATCGCGGCGATATTCGCAGGATTCCTACTCGCCGGATGCTACGCGGCCTGGCTGCTCGCGACCCGGCGAGCCAGCCTGCGAACCAGCCTTGCCTACGGTCCATTCTTGCTCGCAGGGTGCTTCGCGGCCGTGTTCATATCCAGGTAGCTCCTGCCTAGTAACTCGCGGACAGGGTGTACAGGCCGGGTCGGCGGGCGATTAGCCGAGTCCACGGGCCGTCTTGTCTGACGGTCGCGCCCGGCGCGCTGAGCAGAGGCGACCAGCGGACGCGCACGACACTCGAGCCTGCCCGGCTCATTCGGACGACTATCTGAGCGGGCGTAGTCCGGGCGACCGCTCCCGGCGGGCTCGCTAGGGGTGTCGCGCCGTCCACGCGGTAGAGCGTCCAGTAACCGTTGTGCCAGATCGGCGTCAACCATGGCTGACCCGCCCTAATCAGCTGGGCTTCCGCCACCGCCGCGAAATCAGGCGTAGCCCCGGAGATCGCGACGTAACGCACGGCGTTGTAGCGCAGCCATCGGTAATAGGCAGCTGGCGTCAGGACGGTGCCATAGAAGAGCGGGTTGCGCTCCACATCGAGCTGGCGTTCCCAGCCACGTGCAAGCGGCACGACGGAGGAGAGCTGCTGCGACTCCCAGTGCCCGTACTGTGGCACGGCCTCAACTCTGGCGGTATCGGCGCGTAGGATCCTCAGTTCGCGGACCAGCGCCGCCGTCTGCGGCGAGTAAGGCGGCGCGTTGCCCTGACGGAGGTCAGCGATCGGCTGAGCAACCTGCCAGACCGCCGCCGCGGCTAGGCCAAGCGCAAATAGCAAGCGAGGTCGGGTGCTGGCGACCCCGACCAGCAGCGGACCGGCTAGCAACTCGCCGAGTCGTTCGATGTTGGAGCCGATCAGCGATGGCCATTGCCAGACGATCAGAATCGCGATGCCGTACAGGGCCGTGCCTATGCGGACCAGCCGCCAGCGGCGCGGGACGAGAATCAGCGCGACGACAACTGCGACCAGCGGCGGGATCCAGTTCTGCGGTCCCACCGTCTGGGTGCCGCCATCGGAATAGAACGCCATAACGCCGAACGGCGCGGACGTGGCGATCAGAACGACGACACCCTCAAGCCAATGCCCCGAGATTATGAACACCACTGCGACCAGGCCGAGGAACAATGCGGCGACTGGGCTCAGGAGGCACGTCAGCAACGCCAGGGCGGCCGCCGAGCTCAGCCGGGCGGCGCTTCGTGGTTTGCTCACATCGACGACCGTGACGCAGCCAATAGCCGCGGTCAGCCCAAGGGCGAACGCTGCCCGGCCAGCGGACAGCTGGGTCAATAGCGCGACTGCGACCCAGAGCCCAGCCACAGTGGGCCATCGCACGGCGTGGCGGACCAGCAAGGACGTCAGCAAGATCGCCGACAGGACCACGGCCAGAAACATCGCGAGGCGGGTGCCGACGGCAGCCAGAACATACGGCGCGACAAGCGAATATCCGGCCGGATGGAATCCGCCGTACCAGGAGAACAGGTATGCGGCGCCGGGATAGGCGCGCGCCCAGCCCGCTCGGGCGACGGCGGCCGACAGGTCCGTCCCGACCTTCGGCAGGAAAGTTATCCAGATCGTCGCGCCGACCGTGGCGGCCAGCCCGCTGATGGCAGCCGGATGGCTCCAGCGCCAGCCGCGAGCGCTTGCGGCTGGCTGAATTGGCAGCGGGGCCGGTGCGGGCCTGCTGGCACCGGCTGTCTCACGGGCCGAGCCGGGCTGGCGTGGCGGAGTACCACCACTAGACATGCCCGCAGGTTACCGGCCGGGCATTCAGGCCTGGTCTCTGCGGGCCCTGGCGGCTGCTCGGTAGCCGGCCGAGCCGAGCAGCCTTGCGCTAGGCTCTGCGAGTGCCAGGCCCGTCATTTCGCTACCAGTCAGACGAAGAGGACAGCGCCCGCTGGCTCGGATTTCCGTTCCGCTCTGGCGACATCGTCATCAGCACCCGGTCGAAGACAGGCACCACATGGGTCCAGATGATCTGCGCCCTGCTGGTGTTCCAGACCCGTGAGCTGCCAGCTCCGCTCGGACGTCTTTCACCCTGGCTTGACCATCTGGTCGCACCACGCGATGACGTCGTCGCTGCACTCGAAGCCCAGCAGCATCGCCGGTTCATTAAGACGCATACTCCGCTCGACGGCGTTCCCATCGACGCGCGTGCTACCTACATCGTCACGGCCAGGCATCCGCTTGATATGGCGGTCTCCCTGTACCACCAGGGCAACAACATCGACCGCGAGCGCGTTCGGGACCTGACCGTCCAGCCGGCGCCCGCTGCGCCGCCCAAGCCGCGGCCGCCGCTGCACGACTGGCTGCTTCGGTGGGTCGACCGTGACAGCGATCCGCGGACAGACATGGACGGGTTGCCTGGTGTGATGTGGCACCTGTCGGACGCGTGGTCCCGGCGCGACCAACCGAACGTAATGCTGGTGCACTACGACGACCTGACAGCCGACCTCGAAGGCCAGATGCGCAGCATCGCCGCGCGGCTGCAGATACCGGTGCCAGAATCCTCCTGGCCTGCCCTCGCCGAGGCTGCCACTTTCGTGCAGATGCGCGCGAACGCCGATCAGCTCGTGGCAGCAGGCGGCATCCTGAAAAGCAGCGCAGCCTTCTTTCGCCGAGGCACCTCCGGTGCGGGCGCCGAGATCCTGACGACTGACGAGCTATCTCGCTACCACGATCGGGCTGACCAGCTTGCGCCGCGAGACATGCTTAGGTGGCTGCACGAGCCAAGGTCGAGGAGTTAGGACCATGACTGAGCCGACAGCTACCAGGCCATACATGCCGGGCTACGGAATCAGGCCAGCCGATGCTGGCAGCGGCCTGCTCCGCTGGTCATGGGCGGAGGACCGGCTTCGAACTTCCCACGACTACTGGTTAGCGACTGTGTCCGGCGACGGACGGCCACATCTGATGCCGGTGTGGGGTCTATGGCTGTCAGGGCAACTCTGGTTCAGTAGCTCGAACGGCTCGCGCAAGGCCCGCAACCTAGGCGCGCATTCCTGGTGCTCATTGTCGACCGACAATCCACTTGAGCCGGTCGTGATCGAGGGCCACGCACAGCGAGTGACGGCGACTGAAGCGCTTGAGGCAATGCTTGCCGCCGAGAACGAGAAATACGGAACCAGCTACGGCATGGAAATGGTGGATCCGCAGTCCAACAGCGTCTTTGCGGTGCGACCCGAGCGAGTCTTCGCGCTTGACTCCAGCGACTTCACTGGCTCTCCGACTCGCTTCGACTTTCCGACCCGGTGACTGCCGGGCTGCGCCGCGCTTCCACGTAGATGGTGCCGCCCGACTTCGCTGCCACCTCGACGGCGGATGCCACGAGAGCGAACGGCATGGCAACTATCGCCGCGGCGATTGTGAGTGCCCGGCGTACCGGACTCTGTGCGGCCATGCGAGCATCACTCCGCCGTATGGCCTCGTAGAGGTCTGGGTGACCTGGCAGCTTTCCGACTAGGCCATGAACCCAGCCGAATACGACCTGGCCGCCCCGCACGTAACTCACTCGCTCGACCTGCAGCTCGAGTTCGTTGATCTTGGACAGCAGGGCTGGCGGGGTCATGTGGGTCAAGTGGCGAGGCACGTCCAGGCCGAACCATCGCTCGCCGAAGGCACGTGCTTGAAAGCTGGTCGCATTCGGGAGCGCGATGACCAGTCGGCCGTCGGGCGCGAGCAGGGTGGTAGCGGAGCTGAGCGCCTTGCCAGGCTGGCGCAGGTGCTCGAGCGAGTGCCAGAAGATGACCGCCGACCAGGTCCCGGTCACCTCGTCCACCTCGGCGCTGCGGATGTGCGGTCCTGAGGCGTGCCGCTCCAGGCCGACGGCTTCACGGCCGTGCGCCAGGAATGCCTCTACGAGCGTCCCGTCTCCAGCTCCGACGTCCAGGACAGCGCCAGGCGGCAGCTTTCGATGCAGGCTGCGAGCCAGCGTCGAGCGTGTGCGCTTGAGCAACTTGTCGCCGATGCCGAAGAAGCGGCCGGACTTCGGGCGGTACCAGTCGCCGTACGCGTCGCTCAGCTGTTCGTCGCTCGGCCACGGCGAGGTGGTCGCGACACCGCAATTCGAGCATCGGACCAGGCCGGTGGAGTGCGTATCGGTGCTATCAAACACTCGGTCGCACCAGGCGCACTGAGTCGCTGCTGGCGCCGGAGTCAGCGAATACGCCCTGGTGTTGCTCATGTCCGGATTCCGGCCTCCCGTGGCGCGGGAGGCCGGTGACCGTGTTGCGTTCGACAACCGCCATCCTCCTAGCGATGCGCCGAGCCTTTCGTGCCTCAAGGGTCCCTGACCCAGCCGCGGGATGTAGCCATAGCGGCGGATTGCAGCGCTTCGATTGCGGTTTGCCCAGGGATCTTCCGTGTATGCAAGCCGGCGCTCCGACCGGATTCGCGGCGCTAGGTAGCACAGATACTGATGGGACTCTAGCCGGCCTTCTAGACCTGACGCTCGCCGCGCCCTCGCCAGCGTCCTTGCTGGCGAAGGCTCCGGCTGGGCCAGATCACCGGTAAGATCCCAATACTTGGCGGGAATGCCGAATACCGAGTTTGAGCGCGGCCAGGCTGGCCATGGCGTGTCACGGGGAGCCCTCGCAGTCCGGACTGGGCCACAGCGGGGTGGTTGGTCTGGGTCATCAATGCGTCAAATCTTAGTAAGGTCCGGTATGCACGCCAATGAACTGCAGTCGGGGGCTCGCGGCTTGGCGGATGCGGAGCTGCATCCGTCCGTATCACGCGAAGCAAGACAGGGCGCCGGCAAGTACTATCCAAGACTCCCCTCGACTGCGCACCAGTGGTGGAGTGCCGCGGCGTGGATTGGCGGAGTCATTGTATTTTTCGCTGTCGTCCTCCGCATTTCGCTCAGCTTTCCAGTCGACTCCGACGCAGCGAACAACGTGCTTCAGGCCTCGGACATTCTGCACGGAAATCTCTTGTTGCACGGCTGGATTGTCGGAGACGCAACGTACTACACGTTCGAGTTGCCACTCTATGTAATCATCGTCGCGCTATTCGGCGCGCATGCCATTGTTCCGCACATTGTCTCGGCCTTCGTTTACACAGTTGTGGGCGTCTGCGCGGCGGTCGTGGCCCGGACTGGTAGTCGCGGCACGTCCGCCTGGATCAGGACCGCTGTCGTCGTGGCAGTGCTCGCAGCTCCGCTCCTAACGGCAGCTGGCGTGTCACTGGCTGTGGAGAAGCCCGACCACACAGGCACCTCCGCAATCATGCTGGTCGCCTTCCTGCTGATTGACAGGCGGCCATCCTGGCGACTGACTGCCCCCTTGCTGTGCCTGCTGCTGTGCCTCGGGGAGCTCAGTGACGCCACTGTTACCTATGTCGCTGTGCCGGCCATCGTCCTTGTCTGCATCTACCGAGCCGTCACCGCGCGCCGAATCCGCGGCGCCGACACAGCGATCGCGGTGGCTGCCCTGGTCTCCGTGCCGCTCTCGATGCTGATCCAGGCCTTGCTGGCGCACCTGGGTGGCTACTGGATGATCTCACCGCAGAACAAGCTGGCCGGTTTCTCGCAGTTGCAGCACAACGCCTGGCTCAGCGTGCGGGCCATAGGCGTCCTTTTCAGCGATTTTTCCACGGCCGGCCCGGCGCCACTTGGGCCCGTGGGCTACATCTTGGGCTGGACTTTCCTGGTCGCTGCTGCAGTTGGCTTCCTCCGGGTGGTCCGGACGTGGCCGAGGGCGACCCGGGCCGAGCAGTTCATCTGCGTTGCGGTCGTAGTCAATTTCTGCGCCTACCTGTTCTCGACCATTCCGGTACCTAGCAACTCGCGTGAGCTAGTCGCGCTTGTCCCATTCGGCGCGATTCTTGCGGCCCGTTGCGTGCCGAGCCGCATTGCCGTCGGACTTCGAGCCCGGACCGCGATACTCGCTGGTGCTGTGGTGGCCGTGATTCTGCCGCTCGCCGGTGCGGCTAGCTTGCCCACGGGCACACCCAAGGACGCAGCCCTCGCTACCTGGCTTGAGGCTCACGGGCTTAAGTACGGCGTCGGCAGCTACTGGAACGCTTCCGAGATCACCCTGCTCTCCGGTGGGAAGGTGCATGTGATCGCGGAAACCCCGACGTCTGCCGGCATTAGCGCTTTCGATTGGGAGGCTAAGGCCTTCTGGTACGACCCGTCCAAGCATTACGCAACATTCGCGATCGCCAACGAGGGAACGAGAGTCAACCGCACCTCACTGCCGCTCTACATATACGAGCAGTACCTGGGAACGCCTGCCCAGATTCATAAAGTGGGCGGCAGGTTGGTGCTCGTCTACCACGAGAACTTGCTCCGTTATCTCAAGCATCCCTTCCCGATACCGCCACCGCCTGGCAGCACGCCCAAGGCCGGGCAGCACCATCGGCGATAGCACCATGGGACCAGCAAAGGCGCCGTTAGCACCCCCCGCCTTCCTGACCACGGCGCGTACACTGCGGATGCCCGCAAACCCGTCAAAGCGGCTGCTGGCTTATGCAAATACCTGGAAACTCTCCGATCTCAGCCTGACTCCCCGGTGTATAGAGGACGCGAATGTCGAAGTCGTCTGATGCTGACGCGCCACCAGCGACAACGGCAGCGCCCGAGGACCCGCCCACAGCGTGTCCGGAGTTCGAGGAAACGCCACGGAGGCATCACTTGACTATCGCAAGCGTGGCGCTCCTGCTGTTCGCTGTGATCTCGGCCGCGACCGGGCAGGTCATTCTTAAGCACGGCATGCAACTCGCAACCGCCAAGGCGACCGGTTCCGGTAGCTCGCTCATAGTCAGCGCAGCCACGTCACCATGGGTGCTCGGCGGGCTCCTGGTTTTCGCCGTCTCCGCGGTGGCGTGGCTGGCTGCCCTATCTAAGGTCCCGCTGAGCATCGCCTACCCGTTCAACGCAATTGGCTACCTGGTTATCCTGACTGCGAGCATCGTCATATTGCACGAGCGTGCCAACCTCCTGACCTGGGCAGGGTCTCTGCTGGTGGTGTCGGGCGTGATCATCGTGGTGTTGTCTGCATCCCGGTCATAGCCGGGAGGCGGGTGGAAGAGCACCGATAGGCAGATTGCAGCACGCCGCGGCCTACTACGTATGCGGCCCGCGAGCGTGCTGCCTGAGTTGCGTAGGATGTCCACATGCGCGGCATCATTCTCGCAGGTGGGACCGGCTCTCGGCTGTGGCCGATCACCAAGGCCATCTCGAAGCAGCTCATGCCGGTCTTCGACAAGCCGATGATCTACTACCCGCTGTCAACTCTCGTGATGGCCGGCATCCGGGAGATCCTGATCATCACGACACCCGAGGACCAGGGCCAGTTCCAGCGCCTACTCGGCGATGGCAGCCAGTTCGGACTACAACTCAGCTACGTGGCCCAGCCCCGACCCGAGGGCATCGCTCAGGCATTCCTGCTTGGCGCGGAGTTCATCGCTGACGATTCGGCCGCCTTGATCCTGGGTGACAACATCTTTCACGGCACAGGCCTCGGTCGCCAGCTACGCGCGAACACCAGAATCACTGGCGGCCGGATCTTCGCCTACCAGGTGGCCAACCCCGAGGCCTACGGTGTCGTGGAGTTCGGCGGCGACGGCCGGGTCATGTCGATCCAGGAAAAGCCGGCCAAGCCACGGTCGAACTATGCGGTCCCTGGGCTCTACTTCTACGACAACCGGGTCGTCGAGATCGCTCGCACCTTGCGCCCGAGTGCTCGGGGCGAACTAGAGATCACTGCGCTGAACGACGCTTACCTGCAGCGTGGCGAGCTGCTTGTGACGGTGCTCGACCGTGGTACAGCGTGGCTGGATACTGGCACCTTCACTTCCTTGGTGCAGGCCTCGGAGTTCGTCCGCGTGATCGAGGAACGCCAGGGCATGAAGATCGGCTGCGTGGAGGAGGCCGCCTGGCGGGCCGGCCTGATCGATGACGGCCAGTTGCGATCGCTAGCAGAGCCGCTTGTGGCCAGCGGCTACGGGACGTACCTGCTGCGCATGATGGAAATGGACGGCACCGGACAATCAGTCACCGGAGTGCCTGGCTTCTCGATGGCGGGTCAGTAGAAACCAGGCCGCTTGCGCTACGGCATTGTCCGCAGCCGCGAGCAGCCCAGGCTGCAGCGCGAAGTCGTGCCACATTCCTGGCCATCTTGTGTAGGTGACGTCGACCCCGGCAGCCAATGCGCTCGAAGCAAGCGATTCGGCATCGGGGGCGAGCAGCTCTTCGGTCCCAGCCTGGATCAGCAGCGGCGGCAACTTAGTGTGGTCGGCGCGCAAAGGCGATATCAGCCGGTCAGCCCAGCTCGTTGGCTCAGCGTAAGCGCGGGCACATGCGTCGAGCCACTCGGGCGTGAGCAGTACGTCCCGGCGCACTAGGTCTGGGACGGCGCCGCGATCCTGGCCGAGGTCGAGCCATGGCGACAGCAGGATGCAACCTGCAGGCAGGTCCCCGGATTCGTCCAGCGTCGACAGCACAAGCGCGAGGGCAAGTCCGCCGCCAGCCGAATCCCCGGAGACCACGAGCGGGCATGTAGCAGCGTCCCGAGACAGCACCCCGAAGACCCCGCGGGCGTCCTCGAGGGCCGCTGGGTAAGGATTCTCCGGCGCCAGCCGGTATTCAGGCAGCACGACTCTGCAATCCGCTTGTGCGCTGAGATGTGCCGCCCATGACCTGACCACGCGCGCTGAGCCGACGCAGTAGCCGCCGCCATGAAAGTGGATCACCGTACTTGGCGAGCCTGACGATCGGACCGACACAACGTCGCAAGGCACGCCGCCGATGATCTCCCGACTGATCACGGTGCCTCGCGGCAGCAGCGATGTCCGGGTTAGCTGACTCAGGCGCTTGCGCTGGATCGGCCAGGCAAGCGCCGGATCAAGGCAGCGCCTGCCAAGCTGCCGGGCGCCTACGCGCATGACCGCTGGTGGAACCCGAAGCGCGCGCGGTGCGCGGCCGGGCCTCATGCCACGCCTGGCGCAGCGTCCGCGGCTAGGACCGACCGCTTCGGGCAGACCCGGTATGAAGCCAGGTCGAAGCGCCTGACCCGGTACCGGTACATGAACGTATAGTCCGGCCAGTTGTTCGTGTTGCGTCCCTGCGCCGTGGTGTACCAGCTGTGACAGCCGCTCTCCCATACCGATGTGCGGCTCGCCGACTCCACCCAGGAGTTGAAGCTGTCTTGAACTTCTGGGCGTACGTCAAGCCAGGCGAGCTGTCCGGTCTCGAGAGCCTCAATCGCTCTGTGCGCATAGGCGATCTGGCCTTCGAGCATGTAAATGATCGAGTTGCCGCCGAGGTTTGTGTTCGGGCCGTAGAGCATGAAAAAGTTCGGGAACCCACTCACGCTGATGCCGAGGTAGGCCTGCGCACCGTCCTTCCAGGCATCCTTCAGCTTGAGGCCGCGTAGCCCGGTAATCTCCATGGGCGCGAGGAACTCCACTGCCTTGAAGCCGGTGCCGAACACGATCACGTCAGCGGTGCGTGTCCTGTCGTCGGCCGTGACTAGGCCCTCCTGGATGACTCGCTCTATCCGATCGGTGACCAGCTCGACATTCGGCCTCGTCAGAGCCGGATACCAGTCGTTGGAGAACACCACCCGCTTGCAACCCATGACGTAGTCGGGGACGCACTTGGCGCGCAGTCCCGGATCGGGAATCTGCCTGCGGAGCTGGCGCCGCCACAGCTGCATCGGCCCGGCCAGGAGCTTCGGCGACAGGACGAAGCCGCTAGTGAGCAGCTCGCCATAGAGAAAGATGCGCAGCCGGTCGGCCTTGCGGACGGCCGGCACACGGTCAAACAGGGCGTGTTCCACGTCCCGATAGGGGCGGTCAGCCTTCGGCAAGACGTAAGGCGGAGTGCGCTGATACACATCGACGTGGCTTGCGGTCTTAGCGATCTCGGGCACGAACTGAATGGCGCTGGCCCCGGTGCCGATGACCGCAACGCGCCGCCCGGCTAGGTCCACATCATGGTTCCAGTGGGCGGAGTGCCAGGACTGGCCTGCGAACTGGTCCCTGCCGGGGATCTCAGGCAGCGCAGGCCGGCCGAGCTGGCCGACCGCGCAGACCAACGCAGTCCCCTGCAGCGTACCGCCGCCTTGCAGGGTCAGATTCCAGAGCGAGTTGCTCTCGTCGAAAGTGGCCGCCGTTACTCCACTGCCGAACCGAAGATGCGAGCCGAGATCGTGCTCGGCCACCAGGGCGTGCAGGTATGCCAGGATCTCGGCCCGCGCCGGGTAGCGCCGACTCCAGCGCCAGGGGCGATAAGAGAACGAGTACAACTGCGACGGTACGTCGCACGTCAGTCCTGGATAGCTATTGTCGCGCCAGATTCCGCCGAGGTCGCTCGCGCGGTCAAGCACGATGAAGTCGTCGATGCCCGCCTGCTTGAGCGCGATCGCCATCCCGATGCCGCCGAATCCGGCTCCGATGATGACAACCCGGTAGGGCATGGGCACTCCCGCGCACTCCGCTCGGCACGCCGCAAGGTCCGGATCACCATGAACCCGGGCACGGGCAGCATAACCGAGCCACGCAGGGTCGCTCCACGGTCGCGCAGTCCGTCCTTGACTGCCTTGAGCATTTTCGTAAATGATTTTCGCGATCTCGTTGCTTTGCGGCATTAACTCACTTCGTCTGGCTCGAAGGAAGGACGCGGCACGTGATACGAAATCGACCTTTGAATCTGGCCCTACGGCAGTAGCATGCCAATGCTGTGACGAGCTACACCGCAGGGCTGTCAGCCAGGAGCCCTCCGTGGGGTGAGCCCAGGTAGCCCGAGCTGCAACCGCCTGGATCGGCTAGCCGGAAAACCTCTGGTGGGTTCGGGCGTAGCTGGCGATGCTTGCAGGCATGAGCAGTGCAAGCAGACGAGCGGACATGTTTGTTGACCTGCCCGCAGATACCCGTTCAGGTCCCCCGACTCGCAGTGACGAGCGTGCCACGCTGCTGGGGT
>Ga0126371_10001354_pt1 | contig 20653 bp, 17 predicted proteins | sample PanSoiMetaPlot_4_FD_110145 | JGI IMG/M metagenome (GOLD analysis project Ga0126371, IMG submission 110145) | Tropical forest soil microbial communities from Panama - MetaG Plot_4 | ecosystem: Environmental > Terrestrial > Soil > Tropical forest > Bulk soil | place: Panama | collected 2016-02-17 | reverse complement strand
GGCGTACGGCCTTGGTTTCTCCACTGATTTCTCAACCTCGCCGCCTTCCGCCATCGTGGATTATTGCTCGGCTCTGAAAAATTTTCATGCGGTTTCGCGGGCTATAGGCCCAAAGGGACAGGCGTGTAGGTCCTCCTCCATGATCGCCAACGCGTACAGGTGCATCATCTCAGAATTGTCCATCAGCTTGTTCCCGTAGATCGAAAGAATCCAGACCGAGAGGTCTTTTGCGAGCGGCTCAGCATCGATGCCTCCGGCCTAGTCGTGCGGAAAATAAGTCAGCAGTCGGCTGCCGTCTGGTGCCTGCCACCAGAAGAGCTTGTAGGGAAAGGTTGTGAATTCGTGCGCCCAAGTAGTTTCTGCGTTACGAAATATCCCATGCCCGATTTCGAATAGATCTGCGGCAGTTGCCAGTTATAGCCGAACGAATCCGGGTTCCATCCGATCTTTACATCACCGCCGAAATTCTTTTGTAAACTTCTCTCGCCGACCAGAATCTGCCGCACCAACGACTCCCCATCGGGCATATTCAGATCGGGTTCCACCCACATGCCCCCGATGATTTCCCAACGACCTTCCTTGACCCGTTGCTCAATCTCGCTGAACAGGTCGGGATACTTTTCCTGCATCCACTCATAGGTGCGAGCGGAAGACATCGTGAATTTGGAATCCTGATACTTACGCATCAGGTCCAAGATGCTGCGAAATGTATTGCGCACTACCTCGACCGTTTCAGTCCAGGGCACACAACTAGCTCATGTCGATATGAGAATTCTCCACCAGTCGAATCGTGAACTGCTGCATCCACGGCTTCCGAGCTTCGAACTTCTGGTGCGCGGCGCGAAGGGATGCATCGAAGCCGGCCTGATCGCCCTTTTCCAGCGGCGTGAAGTCCACAGCCCTGATTGCGGCATCCAGTTGTTGTTCGCGCTGCGCCTTTCCGTCTTCATAAGCAGCAATCATCGGATGCGCAGGCAGAAACTCCAGTCGCAGGAGTGCTGGATTCGGACGAGACGCCGGAGGCTCAATCACGATCTCTGCTCTCTCGAGGCTCGCCCGGCTCGTGTCTTTGGCCACGACGCGCGCCGCGAGCAGAAACTTCTGGCCCGGCTGCGCATTTCGGTCAGCAGCACGGGAAGAATGTTGTCATCGTCGCCCTGGTAGAGAATCCTCCATTGGAGAAAACGCTAATCATCAAAGTATCGGGGCTTGTAAATCGCAAGCTGAGTTCGACGCGCGATCCATGTGTTGCGTACCCATTGATCTTCTTCGGAACTTGAATCCAGCGGCGGAAATTCTAGTACCCATCCACTCTTCTTCGTTCGCGCCTGCTCCAGGCGCAACACTCTTTACTTCGTAAGTGCCCCAATCCGCATCGTTGACTCTGGAATCCTCCGGATGCGGGATGTCTGTATGAAAGCGCCATTCCGGTTCAAACTGCTGTGTCAGCGCTTCTAGCCGGTCTAGCGCGGGTTTATAAGGTCATTCGATTTGACTTGGCTGAATGAGGCCACAGGAACGAAGAGGACCACAAAGAGCGCAGGGGCAAAATGCTTCATGGTATAAGGGCGCACCTTTCCTGACAGGGACTCGACGGCGAAGCTGATTAGGCTAACCAAAGGACTATTGCTCAACATCGGTTGTGAGTCTAAGTCGTTGAATCTAAGGAGCTGAAGCCCGAGATCCTCTAAATGCAAAAAATCTGATTCCTTTCATTCAAACTTTGAATCGAAGGGTTACTAGAGGATGTTGACGGGCTCCGAAGAGCCGCTTAAAATCAAGGCCTCAATGTCAGATAGCCTCAATCTTCGCGCTACGTGTTGTTGCACTTGTTGTTGTTGTGCATGCGTGTGCACTGGCGCGGGGAGGCTGCTGACCTAAGAAGTTCTTCTTAATCAAGCACTCATCAACCCACCGCCAGAGCAATTTGGCGGTGGGTTTTTCTTTGCGCGAAAGAGATCATGACAGCAGCAAGTACAACAGCGAAAGAAACGAAAGCACAGCGAGCCGAGCGCCTTAAGCGCGCCAAGAACCCCTGGCAGGGATTGGAAGAGATTCGCCGGTTCGCCCGCGAAGGCTTCGACTCAATTCCCCCAGAGTGGATCGGAACTTACTTCCGCTGGTGGGGCGTATATATGCAGGGAGACGGCGCGGGCGTCACCGGTGGACAAGGCGGGGAAGGCCGAGCCATCCAGCGGTTCATGGTTCGCATACGGATTCCGAACGGAATCATGTCCTCCACTCAGTTACGCGCCATTTCAGATCTCACTCGCCGCCACGCCAACGGAATTGCCGATCTCACCGTCCGCCAGAACATTCAACTACATTGGGTCTCGATTGCGTCCCTGCCAGAGGTTCTCGATGGTCTTTGGCAAGTCGGTCTGAACACCACTGGGGCCTGCGGCGACGTTGTCCGAAACGTAACTGGATGCCCAGTAGCTGGGGTCGATGCTGACGAAGTTGTCGATGCTTCTCCGCTTGTACTGGAAGTCTCTAAGCTGCTTGCCGGAAACGCCGATTTCTACAACCTGCCGCGCAAGTTCAAGATCTCGATCGCAGGATGCCACTCGTGGTGCTCATATCCAGAGATCAATGACATCGGCCTGACGGCAATTACCCGAAAAGTGAACGGCAAATCCGAAATTGGATTCTCGCTCCGGGTGGCTGGAGGATTATCTGCCGAACCGTATCTTGGCGCACGCTTGAACGCGTTTGTTCGTTGGAATCAGGTTGTACCGGTCGTCAGGGGCATCGCCGAAATCTTCCGCGATTCTGACGTCCTGCGGGAACATCGTGAGCGCGCCCGCCTGAAGTTCCTCTTCCTCCGCCACGGCTGGACTGCTGAACGTTTTCTTGGTGAACTGCACGAGCGGATCGGATTTCAACTGGATCCAGCCGCGGAAGAGCATCGGCCGAACGACATCTATCGCGATCACGTTGGCATTCAACCGCAAAAGCAACCTGGGCTTTCTTATGTGGGAGCAGTGGTGCTTCGCGGACGCATCACGACAGACCAGATGCAGGCAGCGGCAAACCTTGCGGAGCATTACGCGGATGGCGAACTGCGCACTACGGGCATGCAGAACCTTGTCGTCGTGAACGTCCCAACCATCAATGCCGACGAACTGGCAAACGGATTGAACGCGATCGGATTTCAGGTCAATGGCTCGTCTTTTGCCCGAGGAACGGTCGCCTGCAGCGGGACGGAATTCTGCAAGCTCGCGATCACGGAAACCAAGAGCTTCTCGCGCTGGCTGGTCGAAGAACTGGAAGAGCGTCTGCCTGGTTTCGATCAGCATTTGAAGTTGCACGTGACCGGATGTCCGAACAGTTGCGGACAGCACTGGATCGCCGACGTCGGCATCGAGGGCAAGAAGATCAAAGTGAATGACCGTTTGCTCGATGCGTACTACTTCTGCGTCGGTGGTGCACTCGGGCTGCATCAGTCGACGGCACGTCCGGTTGGATTCCGTTGCTTGGCAACTGAGGTACCGGAGGCGCTCGAGCGTTTGTTTTCTCGTTATCTCTCGGATCGCGAAGTTGGTGAGAATCTGCGCAGTTTCTTTGCGCGCCACAGCAACGATCAACTGCGCGAGTTCCTCGCGGGAGAAATCGTTCCGTCCGTCGCTCGTGATCTGCCCAATTCTCAAACTCTGACCCAACTTGCAGGAGGTGTTGGTGACTAGCCTATTCCCAATGTTCATGAAGCTCGATGGTCGGCAATGCCTGGTCATCGGCGCGGGCAAGGTCGGTGAACCAAAGATCGAAGGCCTGTTCGAAACCGGCGCCCGCATTCGGGTCGTTGCGATTGAAGCTACTCCTCAGATACGCGAATGGGCCCGGCTGGGAAGGATTGAACTTATTCTGCGCCCATATGCCATCACTGATTTGGAAGGCGTGTTTCTCGCGGTGGTCGCTACTTCGTCGCGTTCACTCAATGAATGGATCTATCGCGATGCTCAGCAGCGTGGGGTACTTTGCAACGTGGTCGACGTGCCAGATCTCTGTGACTTCTTTTATCCCGCAGTCGTGCGGCGTGGTGACCTGCAGATCGCAGTTTCGACTGCCGGACAAAGTCCGTCGCTCGCACAGAAAATCCGTCAACAGCTTGAGAAGCAATTTGGTCCCGGTTACACATCCTGGATCGCAGAATTGGGAGCGACGAGAAAACTCATCCTGGCTAGCGACCTCGATCGTGAGCGCAAGTTGGATCTGCTGCACTCTCTCGCCAGCAAGGAAGCAGTCGAAGCAGCTTTGGCCGAAAGCCTCGAACTCACCGCACAAGGGGAACACGCATGAAGGGCAAGGTCTATCTGGTGGGCGCGGGGCCGGGAGATCCAGAACTTCTTACGCTCAAGGCGCTCCGCGTCCTTCGCACTGCGGACGCAGCCTTGTATGACGACCTTGTAACGCCTGAGATCTTAAGGCTGGTCCCGGCGACAGCGCAGCTTCACAGCGTCGGCAAGCGTTGCGGAACGAAGAAGATTCAGCAGGAAGAGATCAATTTCTTGATGATCGCATTAGCCGACTCCGGTTTGCAGGTCGTCCGTTTGAAGTCTGGCGATCCGATGATTTTCGGCCGTGCGGGCGAAGAGATCGAGGCTCTCCGAAAGGCCGGGGTCGATTACGAAATCGTCCCTGGCGTGACCTCGGCCTTGGCTGCAGCGGCCGCAGCAGGAATCCCCCTTACGCACCGCCGAATGTCCTCCGCAGTAGTTTTCGTCACAGCGCACCAGGCGTCGGGTAGTGAGGCCGCAGATTGGGCCAAGTTAACTGGGAGTGGCGCGACACTCGTCATCTACATGCCGGGCCACGACCATGACGGCATTGCAGCGAATCTGAAGAACGCATTGCTCGCGCCCGACACACCTTGCGCAATTATTTCGCGGGCTACGACAAAGCATCAGCAGTTCTTCCGGACGACGGTTGGCACATTAGCGCAGGCGCCGCAACTTCCCTCGCCGACTCTGCTTGTCGTAGGAGAAGTTGTCCGTAAGTCAGATGCGGCGATTTTCGAGTTGGCGTCGCCACTTCCTGACGACCTCTACCTTTCATCGTTCGTTACGGATTCGAATTCACAGGCAGTTTCAACAGGGCAGGAGCCAGTCGCGTGAAAGATCAGAAGCGCACTTCTTTTGAATATGTAAAGGGATCTCTGAGCGAAGAGTTACAGCGAGCTGCGGAGCATTGGACCCCCCAGCACACTCTAGCGTGGGCCTTCGGGACGTTCGGAAATCATGTTGCTATTTCTTCTGCATTCGGAGCCGAAGGCATGGTCATCATCGACATGGCCTCGCGCATCCGTCCTGACTTTAGACTGTTCACCGTCGACACGGAGTTTCTCTTTCCTGAGACCTACAGGTTAATGGATCGGATTGAGGAACGGTACGGTGTCACCATCGAAAGGGCATTCTCGTTACTTTCGCCAGAAGAGCAAGAACGCACTGAGGGAGCCGCACTGTGGACCCGCGACCCCGACCTTTGCTGCAGCTTGCGTAAGGTCGAGCCGCTTCGCAGGAAGCTCGGAGAATTGGACGGTTGGATCACCAGCATTCGCCGTGACCAGACATCCGCCAGATCCGGTGCCCGCAGGGTAGAGTGGGACGGGAAGTTTAATCTCGTTAAAATCAATCCAATTGTCGACTGGAGCTCAAAGCACGTCTGGCGCTACATCCACGACCACGATGTTCCGTATAACGAGTTACACAACCAGGACTATCCCAGCATCGGCTGCACGCATTGCACACGCGCCGTCCGTCCCGGGGAAGATCCTCGGGCGGGTCGTTGGCCCGGCTTCGCCAAGACCGAGTGCGGACTCCATGTGATCGAACCTGCCCCGGTGATCGCCGAAGCGGCGGTCTCCGACAGCGCAGAGTGTGGAGTCTAGCTTAGCCCGCCTGGCAGAAGGCGCTGGAGATCCCTCCCCAGTCTCGCACCGATTCTGCATTAGGAAAGAATACGCGGTGCAAGCGTTGGACCGACTCCTGCGCCTTTGATTCCTCGACCAGGAAAGAGATGGTCCGGTCGGAAGCACCCTGGCACAAAACCTTCACGTCCAGATCGGCAACAGTCGCAAAGACACGACTCGCAACCTCGGCGTCGCGGCGGATGTTTTCTCCTACCAGACACACGAGGGCGCGGTGGTTCTCCCAGTGCACGTCAGCATGATCTCTAAGCTTTGCTGCAATCTCGGGCAGGGCCTGGGTTGATCCGACCAGGAGCGATACCCGTCCAAGCGACGCGCCCATTACGTCCACATGGCAGGAATGTTCGTCGAATACCCCGAACAGCTTGCCAAGGAGGGCAGAATCGACACCCTGGGGAGCCGAGATTTCAACGGCCGCCACGTTCCGCTTCGCCGTAATCGCGCTCACGCTCTTTGATTGCCGTGGCGTACGCGCCACGATCACGGTACCTTCAGCTTCAGGGTTTCGTGAATTCAGAACGTGAACCGGGATGTTCTCGCGCATCGCCGGCGCAAGCGTCGCCGGATGCAGCACTTTGGCGCCGAAATGTGCCAGTTCGGCAGCCTCATCAAAACTCATCTTCCGAATGACGCGTGCGTCGCTGCAGAGCTTCGGATCAGTCGTCATCACGCCATCCACGTCCGTCCAAATTTCAATCCGCAATGCGCCAAGGGCTGCTCCGACGATGGAAGCGCTGAAATCCGATCCGCCCCGTCCAAGCGTGGTGGGCACGCCCTCAGCAGTCGAAGCGACGAAGCCACCCAGGACCAGCACCTTCGCGGCCTGCAACAAAGGACCAAGAACGTCCTGGACCCGTCGATTGGTGGCGTCCCAGAGCGGACTCGCCTGCCCATGTCGAGCGTCGGTAACGATGCATGACCGTGTGTCGACACAAGTGGCCTGTCGTCCGGCTTCGCAAAGCGCGGCAGCCACCAGTCTGCTTGAGAAGCATTCCCCAAAGCCGAGCAGTCGATCTTGCGTCTTAAGATCCAGATCACGCGAGCTCTCGAGTTCTTGTAGCAGCACCTCCAGCGCCTGAAACTCGCCCCGCAAGACCCGATCAAGTTCAGCATAAGCCGAACCGGTCACCAAGGAATCCGCAATCTCCTCGTGCCGGACGTAAATATTCCGGACCGTATTCAATGCCGATCCCAAATGCCCGGCTGCAGCCGTTCGTCCTGCCTCGAGCAATTGGTCGGTGATGCGAGCCAGTGCGCTGACCACGACCACGGGCTGGATGCCGTGGTGGCGATTTACAATATGGATAAGGCGTTGGATGGCTGCCGCATTCTCGACCGACGTACCGCCGAACTTCATCACAACGATCTGGTCGTCCTGCTCAAACCTGCTGGGTTGCGCTACTCCACTCATCGCTTCAGCTCCATTTCTCCAATTTCGGCCAAAAGAAAAACCCACCGCCAGATCGCTTCTGGCGGTGGGTTCGGGTGAGTTTCTTAAGAGTGCTTTACTTCATCCGTTCCCGTCCTCCAGAAGACACGTAATTCGTGTCGACATGCCCGTGCCTGTCGATGTAATTCGCTTCGCCTTCTGGATCGAGGGAATCATAAAAGAATGCAGCTACAGCATACCGGGACGCCAACGTCACTCAAAATTCAAAATAATGATGGATCGCATCAAAGTTTCAGCTTAAAGTCAGGCGTCGACCTTCTTCATTTGCGTTGCGAACTGCCGCAGAAGCCCCACAAATGCGGTCGATGCCACCGACAAGGTGCGGTCCCGTCGGTACGCCAGACCGAGCTCCCGATATAAGTTTGCGTCTTCCAGATCGATCAACTTGACTCTGCCCGCCTCCATCTCATCACGAGCAAAGGACGCGCTGATCAGCGAAACGCCCAGATCCGCCGCCACAAAGCTCTTGATCATCCCAATGCTGGGAAGTTCCATTCTGACCTGCAATTCCGCGCTGTATGGACGAAAGATCTTATCCAGAAGCCGTCGCGTATGCCCGGTCTTGGGGAATAGCAGTGGCTGCTTCGCGATCTCGCTGACCGGCACTACTTTGAACTTCGCCAGCGGATTCTTCGGGCTCACCATCAGCATCAACTTATCGCGGAAAATCGGCTGTATTTTCAGGCTGGGAGATTGGATCGGTAACGTCAGAATGCCGACTTCCACCGCGCCATTCTCCAGCTTTTCAACGATCTTGTAGCTGAAGTTTCGGTAGATGCTGATCTGTACGGGCGGATAGCGGCGGCAATACTCGGCAAAAACCTCCGGCAGAACGTACAAACACGTAGCCTCATTGGCTCCGACCCGCAGCGTTCCTCGCGGAGTCCCTTTATGGTCCGCCACCGCAGTCAGAGACTCCTCGCGAAGATTCTTCATCCGTTCGGCATACTCGTAGAAAATCTGTCCCGCCGGAGTCAGTTTTACAGTCTTACCGGACCGGTCGAGTAACCGGTCCCCGTACTCCTGCTCGAGTTGACGAATCTGCGCGCTGACCGCGGACTGCGAGCGGAAAACCTTCTCGCCAGCGCGGGAGAAACTGCCTTGACGGGCCACTTCCAAGAACGTGATGAGTTGATCGAAGTCCATGGGATGAGCGAGATTATAGCGAAATCCTTTGAAATCTCGATGAATAACCCGCATTCGCCAAGTTACCGCGCGGCGTTTGATTTTTGCATGGTATGAATCGAAATTCTGCATTGTACTTTGCACTCTGGCAGGCGGTATTAACTAAAGGTTCGCCTGTTCTGCTCGGACAGGGTTAGTGTACCGATTCCATCGCCAGCCGGGTCGGCCACTCAAAATTAACAATCTGCAAGTTTTGCGGAGTCCGCGATGACGTCTCTCAACCCGACGAATGGTCTGCCCGCTGCACAAGGACTCTACAATCCTGCGCATGAGCACGACGCCTGCGGAATCGGGTTTGTGGCCAGCATCAACGGCGAAAAAAACCACGACATCATCGCGAAGGGAATCCAGGTCCTTCTGAATCTCGCGCACCGCGGCGCGTGTGGCTGCGATCCGGAAACTGGTGACGGTGCCGGAGTCCTCATCCAGATTCCACATAAGTTCTTCGCGCGCGAGTGCGAAAAGCTCGGATTCACTCTGCCGCAGACTGGCACATACGGCGTGGGCATGACGTTCCTGCCGGTTGAAAAACACCCTCGCCTGCAATCTGAAGGTATTCTGGAACGAATCATCAAGGAAGAAGGCCTTGAGTTGCTCGGCTGGCGTGACACGCCGGTCTATGCTTCGGCCATCGGACGCGTAGCCCGCGCCTCGCAGCCCTACATTCAGCAGGTCTTCGTGCGCTGTGCGCCGGGCATGGATGAAGATACCTTCGAGCGCAAGCTCTACGTTGTGCGCAAGCGGGCGGAAAACGAGGTTCGCGAATCCGGCGTAGAAAACGCGGAGATATTTTACATCCCGTCGTTCTCGTGTCGGACGATTGTCTACAAAGGTCTGCTCCTCGCGAACCAGATTGCGAAGTTCTATCGCGAACTCGCGGATCCCGATATAGAGAGCGCAATCTGCCTGGTTCACCAGCGGTTTTCAACCAATACGTTTCCAAGTTGGGAGCGTGCGCACCCGTATCGCTACATCGCGCACAACGGAGAGATCAATACCCTCCGCGGCAACGTGAACTGGATGCACGCGCGCCAATCTCTCTTGAGTTCGCCCTTGTTCGGCGATGATCTGAAAAAGCTGTATCCGATCATTGCGCCGAACGGCAGTGATTCCGCGAATTTCGACAATGCAGTGGAGTTGCTCTATCAGGCCGGGCGCAACCTGCCGCACGTCATGGCCATGCTCATCCCGGAAGCGTGGGCGGGCAATCCGCACATGAAGCCGGAGAAGCGCGCATTCTACGAGTATCACGCCTGTGTGATGGAACCGTGGGATGGTCCCGCTGCCATTGCATTCACTGACGGACGCGTGATCGGCGCAACGCTCGATCGAAACGGCCTTCGCCCCGGGCGCTACGTCGTAACTCACGATGGCTTGGTCGTCATGGCGTCTGAGGCAGGAGTGCTCGATGTTCCCGCTGAGCAGGTGAAGAGCAAAGGACGTCTGCAGCCGGGAAAGATGTTCCTCGTCGATACGGTTGAGGGCCGCATCATCTCCGACAAGGAGATTAAGGAGAAACTGGCATCGCAGCATCCTTATGCCGACTGGGTTGCGGAAAACCAGATCACCATTGACCAACTGCCCGAACCAACTCGCATGCACCATCCTGACGCTGAGAATCTTCGGCGTCGGCAGCGCGCTTTCGGCTATAGCGATGAAGATTTGCGAATGATCCTGTCGCCCATGGCGACCAAGGGCGAGGAGCCGGTCGGATCCATGGGAACGGACACGCCGCTCGCTTGTTTGTCCGACAAGCCACAATCACTCTTCAATTATTTCAAACAGCTCTTTGCGCAAGTAACAAATCCGCCGATTGATCCCATCCGCGAAGAGATGGTGATGTCGCTGATCAGCTACATCGGCAGCGAGCGCAATATCCTCGAAGAAGCTCCGGAAAACTGCCACATGTTGAAGCTGGCGCATCCGCTGCTTACCAATCGCGATCTCGAGAAGCTGCGTCGCGTTTCCAATCGTGACTTGCTGGCAACCACGCTGCCAACACTATTTCGCGCGAGCGAAGGTGAATCGGGGCTCAAGCGCGCTCTCGATGAATTGTGCCAACGTGCCTTGCTAGCGGTGAAAGCGGGATACTCGCTCCTGATTCTCTCCGATCGCGGCGTTGATAAGGACTACGCGCCCGTCCCATGCCTTCTCGCGCTGGCCGCGGTGCACAATCTGCTCGTTCGCGAAGAGACGCGTACGCAGATCGCGCTCATCACCGAGTCTGGCGAACCGCGCGAGGTCATGCACTTCGCTTTGCTTAGCGGATACGGTGCCAGCGCCATCAATCCGTACCTCGCGCTTGAGAGTGTCGAAAATCTCGCCTGGCGTGGCGAATTAGGCGATGCCATCACGCCCGAGATCGCGGTAAAGCATTTCCTCAAAGCCATAAAGAAAGGCTTGCTCAAGACATTCTCGAAAATGGGCATTTCGACCCTGCAGAGCTATCAGGGCGCGCAAGTCTTCGAGGCGATTGGTCTCAACAAAGACCTCGTAGATTCTTATTTCTCCGGAACGACCTCGCGCCTGGAAGGCGTCGGGCTTTCCGTTCTCGCTGCCGAAGCGCAAATCAAGCATGAATATGCGTTCCGTCCGCTCAGTGATTTTGAGACCGAGCTTTCCGTCGGAGGCGCTTACCACCAGCGTGTGAACGGCGAGTATCACCTGCTGAACCCGCAGACGATCAGTAAATTGCAGCATGCTGTCCGGCAGGAGAGCTTCAAAACCTTTCAGGAATACACCGATCTGGTCGATAAGCAGACCGCGAACCTGTGCACGCTGCGCGGATTGATGAAGCTGAAGAAGAGCGACTCGCCTGTGCCGCTGGAGGAAGTTGAGCCGGCAAAGGAAATCGTCAAGCGCTTTACGACCGGGGCCATGTCGTTCGGGTCAATCAGCAAAGAGGCGCACGAGACGCTAGCCATCGCCATGAATCGTATCGGCGGAAAGTCGAATACCGGCGAGGGCGGGGAAGACGAAGGCCGCTTCAAGCCTGATCCGAATGGCGATTTGCGCCGCAGTGCGGTGAAGCAAGTGGCATCTGCACGTTTTGGAGTCACTGCGAACTATCTGGTGAATGCCGATGAACTTCAAATCAAAATGGCCCAAGGCGCGAAGCCGGGTGAGGGCGGGCAGCTTCCAGGCCACAAGGTTGACGAGGTCATCGCAAGACTACGCCACTCGATTCCGGGTGTTGGATTGATTTCTCCCCCGCCGCATCACGATATCTATTCAATTGAAGATCTGGCACAGCTCATTTACGACCTGAAGAACGTGAATCCGCAGGCGCGGATCGCTGTGAAACTGGTCGCCGAAGTTGGCGTAGGCACGGTTGCTGCAGGCGTCGCAAAAGCTCATGCGGACGTTGTGCTGATCAGCGGCGACTCTGGTGGAACGGGAGCTTCTCCGCTCAGTTCGATCAAGCATGCTGGTATCCCCTGGGAACTTGGACTTGCCGAAACACAACAGGTGCTCTTGTTGAACGACCTACGCAACCGCATACGCGTGCAGACCGATGGAAAGCTGCAAACCGGTCGTGATGTGGCGATCGCGGCTTTACTGGGTGCTGAGGAGTTCGGTTTCGCAACGACTCCGCTCATTGCGATGGGCTGCATCATGATGCGCAAGTGCCATCTAAATACGTGCTCGGTCGGCATCGCGACTCAGGATCCGGTTCTGCGCAAGCAATTCCAGGGACAACCTGAGCACGTTATCAATTTCTTCTTCTTTATCGCCGAACAAGTCCGGCAATATATGGCGCAGCTTGGTTTCCGCACGCTCGATGAGATGGTCGGTCGTGTCGACATGCTCGATGTCGAACCTGCGGTGAACCACTGGAAGGCTCAGGGGCTCGACTTCTCTGCAATCCTTTACAACCCTCCGATACCGTCGCGCGTGGCTCGCCGCTGCATTCAGTCACAAGATCATGGATTGCACCAAGCGCTTGACCATCAATTGGTCGAGCACTCGCTCGATGCGCTGCTCACGCTGAGCCCACTCGAAATCAAGCTGCCAGTGCGCAATGTGCATCGTTCGGTCGGCACTATGCTGAGCGGTGATGTGGCTCGCCGCTATGGATCAGCAGGATTGCCAGACGATACTCTTCGAATCCGGTTGACTGGTTCAGCGGGACAGAGTCTGGGAGCGTTTCTCAGCAAGGGAATCACGATCACCCTCGAGGGCGAAGCCAACGACTACGTGGGCAAGGGCCTCTCAGGCGGACGCATCATCGTGTATCCATCGCAGGGATCGACCTTCGCTCCGGAAGAAAATATCATCATCGGCAACGTTGCCCTGTATGGAGCAACGAGTGGCGAGGCATTCTTCAACGGCGTCGCAGGCGAGCGTTTCGCAGTTCGCAATTCCGGATCGACCGCCGTCGTCGAAGGTGTCGGCGATCACGGATGCGAGTACATGACCAATGGCTTGGTCCTCGTTCTTGGCTCTTGCGGCAGGAATTTCGCTGCTGGCATGAGCGGCGGAATCGCCTATGTGTTCGACGAGAGGAGAGACTTTGCCGAGAAGCGCTGCAACCTGGAGTCTGTTGATCTCGAGCCGCTGATCGAACCCGAAGACCTGCGGACGCTCCACGACCTGATCTCGCGGCACTTTTCATTGACGCAGAGTCCACGCGCCAAGTGGCTTCTCGACAACTGGCAGGAGGCGGTTTCGCATTTCATTAAGGTCTTTCCGCACGAATATAAGCGTGTACTCGGTGTTGCACGAAGCGAGCACGCGTATATCCCTGGCGAACCCATTCCGGCATTAGCGGCTGCAGAGCAGGTGCAGCATGGGTAAAACCACCGGCTTCTTGGATTACAACCGCGAACTGGCGCCGCGCAGACCGGTTCTTGAGCGCGTCAACGACTGGTTCGAGATCTACCAGGATTTCCCGGAAGAACAGCTCCGCAAACAAGGCGCGCGTTGCATGGATTGCGGTGTGCCTTTCTGTCAGACCGGTTGTCCGGTCAACAATCTGATTCCCGATTGGAATGACCACGTCTTTCGCGGCAATTGGAAAGAAGCTGTGCGTCAGTTGCACGCCACGAATAACTTCCCGGAGTTCACCGGACGCATCTGTCCAGCTCCTTGCGAAGCTTCTTGCGTTTTGGGTATCACTCAACCGCCGGTCGCGATCAAGCAGAACGAGAAGAACATCGTCGAGCGCGGTTTCCTTGAAGGCTGGATCCGTCCAGCTCCTTCGAAATATAAGAGTGGGAAATCGGTTGCGATTGTCGGCTCCGGCCCTGCGGGCTTGGCCGCAGCCCAGCAACTCTGTCGTGCCGGACACCAAGTTACGGTTTACGAAAAGGCTGATCGCATTGGCGGCCTGCTTCGCTACGGAATCCCGGAGTTCAAGCTTGAGAAGCACATTATCGACCGCCGTCTCGAGCAGATGTCTGCGGAGGGTGTGAAGTTCATTACGAACGCAGAAGTCGGAAGAAATGTTTTGGTCGAGGACTTACGCCGCGACTTCGACGCCATTGTTCTGGCGGGCGGCGCTGAGCATCCGCGGGATCTCAGGGTTCCGGGCAGGGAATTGAGGGGCATCCATTTCGCGATGGAATTCCTGCCGCAGCAAAACAAACGTTGCCACGGCGATGTCCTCGACCCTGCTCTTGACATTCTTGCAACCGGTAAGCGCGTCGTCATTATTGGTGGCGGAGACACAGGTGCTGACTGCCTCGGCACCTGCCATCGGCAGAAACCGCTTTCGGTTCATCAGTTTGAAATCATGCCGAAACCTCCCGATGAGCGCGCTCCGCAGACTCCATGGCCGTTGTGGCCGATGCAGCTTCGGACGGAGGCCGCGCACGAGGAAGGCGGCATTCGCGACTGGAGCATCGCAACCACCAGCTTCACCGGTGACGCGACCGGTAATGTGAAGCAACTGCATGCCATGAGAGTCGGCACTCCGCCAAAGTGCGAGCCAATCGCGGGATCGAAGTTCAACATTGACGCCGACCTCGTACTGATTGCGATGGGCTTCCTCGGTCCGGTGCGCAGCGGAATGGTCGAAGGGCTCGGTGTTCAGCTCGACAATCGTGGGAACGTCGCTACCGATGAAAACTACATGACGTCCATCCCTGGAGTCTTTGCGGCGGGAGACATGCGTCGCGGGCAATCGCTTGTGGTGTGGGCGATTTCTGAAGGCCGGAAGACTGCGGCCTGTGTGGATTCTTATCTGAAGCAGGTTGCCGTGCAGTCAAAGGCTGAATCAGTGCGCCTCTATCCTGGAGCTACTCGAATCTCGTAGCTAGCTCAACCTCGCCATACAGCTCAGGAAGCCGTTGGGCATCTTCCGCAGAATTGCCGAACCGGGCGGACTCGTAGACCTGCGTGAACCGCGCGACCGGCTCGCGTAAGCGATCGTCGTCAATCTTCTGCAAGAATTCCTGCGCTGTTTCAGCCTGTGGCTTGTGCATTCCGTGCTTTGCAAGTATGCGTGTCATCCGCTCGTACCACATCGACGCGGCCTGCTCTGGCGAGCGCTCGGGATGAGCCTTCAGCCACCGTTCATGCAGAACGCGAGCAATGCGGCCGAGATTCGCCAGTACGACGAGCGACAGAACTATCGCAATTCCTATGATGGTCCAGCCACGCGGTGAGTTCTCCACGCGATCCTGGCTTCGTTTTGCCCACTTGAGCATCGACGCATAATGAGTTCTCGCCCACGCGCGTGCGCCTTCCCACATATTGCGCGAGCTGCTGATCGCTGCTTTGCCCAACACGTATTGATTCGAGGTGTCGTAGCTGACGACCCAGTCGCGCCAGAACGACGCCATCGCATCAACGTAAAGGGCGAGACGGTTCCATCCTTGAGGACTGGCTCCATTTCCTCCCGGCGTCGGATCAAACGTTTGCCATCCGTAACCAGCAAAGTAAGCTTCGACCCAGGAGTGGGCATCCTTCGCGCGGATGACATAACTTCCAGTGATGTCGTTGAACTCGTCGCTGCGGAAACCGTTCACCACTCGCGACGGTATGCCTAGCGTGCGCAGCATGACCGCCATCGATGATGCGAAGTACTCGCAGTGTCCTTGCTTGCGCTCGAACAAAAAATTCGCCAGCGGATCCTTTACAGTCGTCTGCGGCAACTGCAGCGTGTAGCCGAATCTCGTTCTCAGATAATTCTCGATAGCCGCGGCTTTGTCGTAGTCGTTTTTCGCCGAGCGTGTGACGTCAGTGGCAAGCCGCGGGATTCTCGGATCGAGTTGCGGGAAATGCAGGTAAGTTCCCGAGATCTGCGGAGGGTAATTGAGACCAGCCTTACGGAGTTCGTCCGCGGAGGGCTTGGAGATGTCCGACGTTGCGTCGTAGCGGCTGATGGCGTGATCCGAATCGGAGTTATAGACCGCGCCGCCAGAGTCACCGGACAGCACGCGGTAGTTGCCGCGCAGGCTCTGCGCCCAAGGAGCGAGGAAGAACACGTTCGTGCCAATCGGTTCCATCAGGACGTGATAGCGAATGATCTTTCGACGCGCAAGGCTCGCGGCATCGTAAGGGCGTATGGGCGCGTCGTCTGAGGGGAAATCAAAGCTTCCGTCGGGAAGGCGCGAAAGAATGGATTGCCCTTTGCGGTTCGACCACGTGTGGCCATCGAAGTTCGCCAGCGAGACTCCGCGCCAGTGCAAGTCGTAGCGCCCCAAATCATCGCCTTCGATTTGCACGTGCATGACGACTGCATTCGATTGTTGAATTTGTCCGATCTGCCCTAACTGCACATGGTCACTGAAGCCAGAGGAGAGGTCGGTTCCGAAAGAATATCCACCGAGATATCCGGCGGCGGAGATGCGTGGCATCACGAAAAAGAGCGCCGATCCGCCGATCAAGATCATGATCATTAGCAGCGGCGCAGTTCGCAGCAGAGCAAACGCAAGCTGGCGATGCTGATAGGGATCAGGGGATTGGCGTGCCTGAATCGTCGCGGCTGAACCTGAACGCCGCATTTCCATCAGAATGAATGTCGCGACAGCCACGAGCATGAACGCGGCGAACGAGAACAGGAACACGCTGTCGACGGTGAGAACGGCAGACGCAAGCACCATCAAGAAGGCGAGGATCGCCAGCATGATGTGATCGCGTTCGCGGCGCAGCGAGAACATGCGCACGACCACGCCGAACAGTGAGAGATGAATGGTCGCAGGCAGAAAGCTTCGTGAGAAGGCAAGGTAGTCGATGGCGAAGAATGCGAAATAAGCAAGCGAGAGAGGAGTGGTCCAGCGCTCAGAGATGACGAAGTTGCGGCGCTTGGCGAGCAAGTAACCGCGAATCACCAGCGCGACGCTGACAAGAAGCACCGAGGGGAGATCGAGACCTCCAGTACTGGCGAGCGTCGCGAATCCGGTCAGAACGAGCAAATAGAGCGCAAACTCGAAGTAGTGATCGATGGCGTTATGCAGCCAAATTGCACCGACACTTGGGGAAGAAGAGAGCATCGAGAATGACTGCCTTTAGAGATTCTATTGTTCGACAGGTGGACCAAGAAAAGGAAGGGTTAGAGAGGGAATTCTTGCACCGAAAGTCACTTGAACCGGGACTCCTCTCTATTGTTGTTACGGTGAAGCATGAAGAGTCTTCGCGAACCTTAGATTCAATTCCAATTTGGGAATTCGCTCGATGATTGGGCCCCCGGTGATCTATTGGAATCAGCGAGTTAGCAGAAAATATCAAAGTAATCTATAAAGCTCAATGAGTTAGAGCCAAAATCTTGAGCCACAAAGACTTAGAGCATTTCTCGCCGCCACACCGTAGGAATCAGGGCTGTGGATTTCTCGTCGGTTAACGGCGAGCTGAAGTGGGTGGTGACAACCGGTGTCGTCCGGTCCGGGGCTCGGTGTTCAACATTACCTCTACCCAGGACTTCCGTTCTGGGCTAACACATTCCGCCTGCTCCGCGGCTTCGTTCTAGGGGGCTCATACTCGACCTTATTGGTAAAACTTGGTTCTCACGCACACCGCAAGTCCTAGTGGGCGCACCTTTTCAGTACACAGGGACATCCTGCAGCTTCCAGTCAGATTGCGCAAAATGCTAGGGCCATGATCAAGCTTTGGATCTTACTTCTCTTTCTCGTTTTAAGCGTGGGCACGGTGCCTGCTCAGACGCCGGTGTGGCAGCCATCGTCCGAACATACGCAGGTGTCGATATGGCCGGGTGCGGTGCCTGACGCGCAGCCCGCCCCCGGGGCGGAGTCGATGAAGACCGATTCCAATTTCCTCGTTGCGGGCAGGCACGTGATGGGGGTGGACAACGTGACGCGACCAACGATGACGGTCTATGCGCCCACCGGAACGAATACGGGCGCGGCAGTGGTGTTTCCCGGGGGCGGTTTTGCGGGATTGGCAATCGACCTGGAGGGCACGGAGGTTTGCGACTGGCTAACGTCCGGAGGGATCACCTGCGTGCTGCTGAAGTACCGCGTGCCGAGTTTGCCTTATGACTGGCACTGCGATTGCCGACCAAACGGACTTGCCACATCGACACTGGCGTTGGAGGATGCGCAGAGGACGGTTGGGTTGGTCCGTTTTCACGCCGCGGAATGGCACGTTGATCCCAGCAAGATTGGGGTGCTCGGGTTTTCGGCAGGCGGTTATCTGGTAGCGGAGATTAGCACGCATTTTGAGCATCGTTTGTACGCCTCGGTAGATGCCGCGGACGGAAAAAGCTGTCGTCCAGATTTTGCGGTTGCCATTTATCCGGGGCATCTGTGGATGGACGATGGGCTTAAGTTGAATCCGCATGTTCCTGTCACCAGCCAGACGCCACCCACGTTTTTGCTGCAGGCGAAGGATGATCCGGTCGACACGGTGACGAATTCGCTGGTCTATTACGCCGCGCTGAAGAAGGCCGGGGTTCCCTTGGAAATGCATTTGTATGCGCACGGCGGGCATGCCTTTGGTCTGCGGCGTACGAAGTTTCCAATTACAGGCTGGCCTGAGTTAGTGGAGACGTGGCTGGGGACTGTTGGATGATTGGGGAGTATAGGCGGCCTGGACGCCAAGGTTCTAGCACCAAAAACACAGTGGGTCGTGGCACGTCGGTGGGTTGTCCGACAGGGGTGCTGGCTATAGGCTGGAAGTAAAAGGTTCGATTGACCTCGACTCTTGTTAGGGGACTGCAATGGACTGCTTTGCCAAGAACGAACTTGAGCAACATCTGTCGGACATTCGGCAGCTAGCAGCACATCAGGGTCTGGCCTCGGAAGAAAGAGACGCGGTTGCGAGAGCCGAACGGTTTGCGATCGCTATGCTGAAAGAACATGATAAGTCGGGCCACGATGGTAAACGGTGTCCACTCGCCACGCAGAGCTAGCTTCAATTCGACTCCACAACGGGTGAAGGTCCCTTCGCCATCGGTGTCAAAAACGTGTAAACGCCTTTATAACAACAGTTAGCGAAAAGGGCCTAGCAGCCTACTGCAGAAGTCGTGATTGTCAGGCAACGCCGAATCCCAACCAGAATTTGCGCTCATGAACGAGGGCGGCCGAAAAACAAAACATAGCCGTTAGCGTCCTTGAGTTCGAATCCCCGCAAATCATCATCGGTATCTTTGAGTGGTTCGGAAAACTCGACATTGCGCGATGAGAACTCCGCCGCCAACGCGTCCGGATCGGAGACATTGAGGTACGCATCCCAGCGCGCCCCGGGTTCTCGTTTAGGGTTCGGAAGCGGATCGACACCAACGTCCTTGAACATGATCATTGCGGCGCCACGCTTGACAATGCCGAAGAAGATGTCGTCAGGGGGGCCTTGAAACGTGATGTCAAACCCGAGACGGTCTCGATAAAACGATAGCGCGGCGGGCACATTTTTGACGATGAAAAACGGCGCAATGCTGAAAATTTCTGGTTTAGTCACGTGAACTTCACCACCGGTTTTCCCGAGACGGCGTTGCCTTGCAGTCGAAAGTTCTCTGTTGGCGTGGCCAGTTTAACCTGAAGTCATGGTAACGGTTGTCAAAGACTTTAGCGTCACCGAAGTCAGTTACCAGTTCGGTCGGTTACTAAAAATCCGATAGGCCCGCCTCCGGGCTAACACACGGTGCAAAGCTTGCGAGCACGCCAGTTCACATCAGTCACAAAATGAAGGCATAGAATCATGCTCGACTCGACCGGTCAGGAGACCGAGGGGGACGGAGGTGGGGCAGTCGTGAAAAAGGGAAAAATCATCGTCAATATTGCGACGAGCGCGGACGGCTACGTTGCTCGAATCGATGGCAATCTCGATTGGTTGACTAGACGACCCGCTCCAAAAGGCTTCTACGGTCTACCAAAGTTTTCGCGCTCCATCGCTGCCAAGATTCTCGGTCGCAAAACCTTCGACTTGAGTGTGAAGATGGGCGCGACCTTCCGAGCAGATGATGTGCACTATGTGTTCTCTCGCAGTTCGCCCCCGGCATCCGTGCCTGCAGGCGTCCAATTCGTCACGGAGCCAATCAGCGCCTTTGCGGAACGCTTCCGTAAACAAGCTGGGAAGAACATGTGGCTGATGGGAGGAGGTGAGATCATCGGATCCTTCCTCGACGAGGGGGCGATTGACGAGTTCATCATCACCGTCGTGCCGACGTTCATCGGGGAAGGCATTGGCCTGATGTCACCCAGGCATCGTGAGGTGCCGCTCTGGCTGCGGTCTTTGCAACGATTTCCAGACGGTGTTGTTCAACTGCATTACAACGTGCAGCAACCGAGAGGTTAAAGCGAGCAAAACGCAAAGGATTTTGAGTCAAATTGATGCCATGTCAATGTCGGCTCCAAGCCCCGGGGTAAACTTTGGTGGTGCAAACCAACCAAGGCCCGGAGAGTCGGAGTAAGGATCATGATTGCTCATAACCCCCTCCACGGATCCGGACAAGCGGCTTTCCCGCATCCGGCTCTTACCTTAGGGGATAACGCCCATGCGGCGGAGAGGATAAGGATGATAGATGCGAACAGGAGGCAGCCAGCGGACGATGAGTCGATGCATCCGATCCCAAGGAATAGGACTGGTCTGGCTACGACGCAGCAGAGCGCGGTGCCAGAGCCGTCCGACTTGGATTCGAAACAGATGCAGCGCGTGGTCGTTCATGGGCACGCCGTAATAGCGATTGTGCCCAG
>Ga0126371_10001352_pt1 | contig 20668 bp, 21 predicted proteins | sample PanSoiMetaPlot_4_FD_110145 | JGI IMG/M metagenome (GOLD analysis project Ga0126371, IMG submission 110145) | Tropical forest soil microbial communities from Panama - MetaG Plot_4 | ecosystem: Environmental > Terrestrial > Soil > Tropical forest > Bulk soil | place: Panama | collected 2016-02-17 | reverse complement strand
GGCCGTCCATGCCGCTATTTGGATACACGTCTCGCGTCTGGTACGCATGGGAAAGTAAGGAACTAACTTGCGAATCCGCCGTCTATACCCTCAAGCGAATTCGTCGCGCTTAGTTTGCATGCCCAGCGTAACTGCAGACCCGGCGTCTGGTACTGACGGAAAGGTGAGTTTTTTCTACGGTTCTTAATCAATCATGACGAATCAGGATTTCACAATTTTCCGGTTCGATGATTTTTCTGTGGAAACTCGCAACTTCAAGCTTTTCAAGGCAGAAGAAGCAATCCCGTTGGAGCCGAAGACTTTTCTGCTGCTCACTTATCTTATTGAGAATCGCGATCGGCTGGTGGAAAAAAGAGAGCTTCTGGATGCTGTTTGGAAAGATGTCGCGGTTACCGAGAATGCTCTCACGCGCGAGATCGGCAAGCTAAGGCGTTCGTTAGGTGACGATCCGAAGACGCCGAAGTACATCGAGACCGTTCATACGCGCGGGTACAGGTTCATCGGGCGAATCCAGGCGGACCCGCCTGTGATCGCTGGTGCCGCGACGCCGGTTGGCGAGCCGATGGACCGAACGCCCGAGTTTGCACTCCCGGCAGTCCAGGGCCCCATAGGCGATCCGTGGGCTCCCGTTACGAGGTGGGTCCCCTACAAATTGTTTGTCGGCCTGAGTATCGCCATCATGCTAGCGGCGTCGGCATGGCTGCTTCTGCGAAAAGAGCCGGGCGCTGCGAAACCCCAGGCGCGCTCCATGGACCTGACAAAGCCGGTTTTCGCAAAGACCGCCAAGCCCAGTTCGACGACCCTGGCGGTGCTTCCCTTTCAATCGCTAGGCTCAGACGACCGCTACATAGGGCTGGCCTTCGCCGACGCTTTGATCACCAAGCTGAGCAACAGCCGGCAGCTCGCCGTCCAGCCGCTGAGCACTGTTCTGCATTATGCAGATTCAAAATCCGACTCGCTGGCGATCGGGCGCGCGATGAATGTCGACTATGTGCTAGAGGGTAAATATCAGAAAGTCGGTGAGCACACGCGCGTCACCGTGCAACTGCTCTGCATCGTTTGCAACGGCGCCTCGCGCTGGGCCGGGACCTTCGACGAAACATCGGCCGACGTCTTTCAAGTGCAGGATTCCATCTCGCAAAAAGTCACGGCCGCGCTGCCGGTCGAGCTCACCGGCGAGGAACAAATGCGCATGGCCAAGCGCGAAACCAGCAAGCCGGAGGCGCAGCTCGCGGTGTTCAAGGGTAAGTTTTTGCAGGACAAGGACACCAAAGAGGCGTTGGAAAAATCGATCGGTGAATTGCAGGCTGCCGTGCAGCGCGATGCTAAATACGCGGCTGGTTGGGCACTTCTCTCGGACAGCTATCGCCGGCGGGAATGGTACGGCGGCAATCCAGCGCAGTTTCTTCCCTTGACGCGATCGGCCGCCCTCAGGGCGAACGAACTGGACGGAAGCGTTCCATACGCGCATTCGATGTTAGGGCTGATCGCGTTCCAATACGATTGGGATTTTGCCACGGCACAGCGTGAGTATGCTCGCGCTCGAGAAATTCAGCCTTCGTGGGTGCACCAGTGGTACGCTCGAATGCTGCTCGCTACAAATCGGGCCTCCGAGGCCGAGGCCGAATACAAGAGATTCATCAAAGCAGCGCCCTTTTCGGTGAGCGGAGGTGAGCACTACGCGGAGTTCTTGTTTCTGACCGGCCAATACGACCACGCCGCCGAAGAGATTCACCGGGACTTGGTAATGGATCCCGACTTCGCGCCTGCGTTAGAGCTACTAGGCTTGGTGTACGAGCAGCAGGGATCCCTCGACAATGCGGAACAGGAGTTCAAACGAGCGTCGGAGCTTTCGAACGGTTTGTTCGGACTCCCTGCTCTGGGGCATCTCTACGCAACGAAACATTTGCTTCGGCACACTCAGCAGGTCTTCGACGAGATGCGGGCGCATCGCAAGGATTACTATGTGTCGCCGTATCAGTTCGCTGTAATCCATGCGGCGCTCGGCTACACGCAGCGCGCATTGGGGGAATTGGAACAGGCTCTCAACGAGCATTCGTTGTCGGCGCAGAATTTGAGATGTGATCCGCGGCTGAGTGAGTTGCGGCGTGAGCCGGGATACCAGAGTTTTGCGAGAAAACTCGGCATCCTCTGAAGCCCCGACCTGCTGGCGTTCACACGAGTGTGAACGCAGCACGCACGAGTGCGTGCGCCACACAAGTTCGCTGAATCTTTACTCTTGGTCAAGCGATCCAAACCAGCGTAGGAGGATCTAGTGGCTGAAATCGCAAAGGTTGTCCGGTTCGAACGGGTGGGTGGACCGGAAGTGCTGAAGTTCGGGAGGAACAAATCCTGACGCCGGGTATATCAAATCGATCGGGCTAAACCGAGCGGAGGTGTTGTTCCGCAGGGGCCAGTACCTGGAGGCGCCCCAACTGCCGGCGAAGCTCGGATATGAAGCGGCCGGAGTCGTAACGGCGGTGGGACCGGATGTAGGCAAGAACTGGATCGGGAAGAAGGCCAGCACGGTTCCGGCGTTTCTGATGACCAAGTACGGCGTGTAGGGTGAAGCAGCCATTGTTCCGGCCTATGCGCTGGCAGTCTGTCCGCAAAACCTCACGCCGGAAGAAGGCACATCGATTTGGATGCAATATATGACGGCCTATGGCGCGCTCATCATGCATGGTCAGATTTCGAAGGGCGACTTCGTAATCATCACAGCTGCGAGCAGCAGTGTCGGAATCGCCGCAATCGAAATGGTGAACGCGGAAGGCGCCGTAAGCATTGCAACCACGCGAACGTCCAAAAAGGAAGCCGCGCTGTCCAGCGCGGGCGCCGCGCACGTGATCGCGACCGAAGAACAAGACTTCCTCGCCCGCGTGAATGAAATTACGGGCGGAAGAGGCGCTCGCATCATCTTCGACCCCATCACTGGTAAAGGCCTCGAGCTAGTCGCCCAGGCCGCGGCTCCGGGCGGAACGATCTTCGAGTACGGAAGGTTGGCGCCCGAGCCAACGCCTTTCCGTTGTTCGCCAGCGCTGCAAAAAAGGTCTTGCCATTCGCGGATACACGATACGCGAAATTCTTTCTATTCCGGAATTGAAGCCGAAGGCCGAAGAGTACGTGTTCGATCGAATCGAAGCTGGCGACTTCAAGCCGCGTATCGACCGCGTGTTTCCGCTCGATCAGATCGTCGAAGCGCATAGATACATGGAGTCCAACGAGCAGATAGGCAAGATCGTCGTGACCGTGTAGCTGTGGCGTCCCCGTGAGGGGACGCGGCACGGACGAGTGCGTGCGCCACAATTGAAGGGTGCACTTTGAAATTCAGGCGGCGTGCCCGGATACGGGCGCGCGAGCGGGAGTTCTCTACACCGAGCATGGCGCCGTCGAAACTCCGGTGTTCATGCCAGTGGGAACTCAAGCCACCGTCAAGGGCGTCACGCAGCGACAGCTCGCCGAAGAGTTAGACGCGAAGATCATCCTCGCTAACACGTATCATCTTTTTCTGCGGCCCGGCCAGGAGCTGGTGCGTTCGCTAGGCGGCCTACACCGGTTCATGTCGTGGCCGCGCGCGATCTTAACGGATTCCGGCGGATTCCAAGTTTTCAGCTTGAGCGATCTGCGGAAGATCACCGACCAGGGGGTCCTGTTCCGCTCGCACCTGGACGGCGACGCGCATCTGTTCACACCGGAATCAACCGTTGACGTTCAGCTTGCCCTCGGAAGCGACATCATCATGGCGCTGGACGAATGCCTGGAATACCCGGCCAGCCATGAGGCCGCAAAAGCGGCGATGCGCCGCACGGTGGACTGGGCACGCAAAGCGCATAAGCATCATCGCTGCCGGCGCGAGGAGACGGGCACGCCCGGCGAGCTTTTCCCTATCGTGCAAGGCTCGATGTTTGCGGATCTACGCCAAGCCTGCGCGCACGAGCTGCTGGAGCTCGACTCGCCCGGCTACGCGATCGGCGGGTTGTCGGTTGGTGAACCGCGCGCGCTCAGCCTCGAAATGACCGAGATAACCACTCCCCTGCTCCCGCGCGACCGGCCGCGCTACGTCATGGGAGTCGGTATGCCGGAAGAGCTACCCGAATACGTCGCGCGCGGGGTGGACATGATGGACTGCGTGCTGCCCTCGCGCAACGCGCGGAACGGATGTCTTTTTACATCCACCGGCCGCGTCATCATCAAACAGGCACGGTATCGCGACGATCCGAATCCGCTGGACGCCGAGTGTTCGTGTTACACGTGCCGAACGTACTCCCGCGCTTATCTGCGTCACCTTTTCCAAGCGGGCGAAATCCTTTTCGCCACACTCGGAACTCTCCACAACTTAAAGTACTACCTTGACACAATGCGCCAAATCAGGCAGGCTATACTGCTTGGGAGATTTCGCACGTACCTGGACGGGGTGCGCGGCGCAGCGGCGAAACAAACAGAGGCTGCGGTAGAATAAGGTAGTTCGTCCCCCTGGTGTACTCGTAGTCCCTCGGATTCGAGCCCGTCCTGGTGGTACTCAAGAGCGCATAGCGCGGGTCGCTCCCGCTAAAACGATGGAAAACAATCGCGGACTGCTGCGTTGTGCGCGATGTTATTGTAGAGTTCGGTGAACATGGCCCCTTTTGCGGTTTTGCTGCAGCAGACTTCGTCTAATCCGATCGTAGGGTTTCTCCCGCTGCTCGTGATCGTGGGGATCTTCTATGTCTTGGTTTTCATGCCCATGCAGCGACAGAAGAAACAGCAGCAACAGATGCTGAAAGGGCTTCAAAACGGGAATGTAGTGCTAACATCCGGCGGGATCGTGGGCACCATCGTCACGATCAACAATGATGATACTCTGATACTGCGCGTGAAGCCGGATAACATCAAGATCCAAATCGCACGCAGCTCCGTAACGAACTTAGTGACTGAGGAAAAGAAGGCGTAAGGCCGGCGATCGCTCTACCCACGCCAACGAAGGTTTCAATGAATCGAAATATCAAGGTCAAAGCAGCCGTCATCGTCATCGTGATCCTGGTCTGCGTCTACGGCATCATCGGACTGCCGAAGAACAAAGCCGAGCTGATGGCCAACTGGAGGAAAAACATCCACCTCGGCCTCGACTTAAGCGGCGGCACGCAGCTCGTCATGCAGGTGCAGCTTCAAGACGCGTTCAAGGCTAATGCGGATGCGGTGATCGACCGGTTGAAGTCGGAGCTTCAGAAGGACAGCATACCGGTCACGTCGATCGAGCGTAACGATCCGAACTCGCTCGAGACGGCCGACAAGATCGAGATCGTCATCAAGGGCATTCCGCTGGCGAAGACCAGCGTTTTTCGTAGCACGGTGAGCGAACAGGATCCAGACTGGATTCTTACGCCGATCAACACAACCGACTATAAGATGACTATGAAGCCGAGTGCGGCGCTCGCACTCAAGCAGGACACGATGTCGCAAACCATGGCGACCATCGAGCGCAAGATCAACGCGCTGGGTTTGACGGAATCGTCCGTTCAGCCCACCGGTCGCAGCGATGCCGAAGCGGAACTGCTGGTCCAGTTGCCAGGCGTCGACGATTCCGCGCACATCAAACAGCTTTTGCAAACGCAGGCGGTTCTCGAGTGGGTGGAGGTCAAGGACGGCCCGTATGCGAATCGCGACGAGGCGATGGCGAAGCACGGCGGTATTCTTCCTTTAGGCACCAAGCTGGTACCAACGGTAATGCGGGGGGGCCAGCAGAGCTGGTACCTGGTATCGCGCGCCGCGGTGGTCCGTGGTACTGACATTCGAGATGCGCGTGCGTCGCAGGACCAGACCGGCCGCTGGGAAACCAACTTCGTCCTGAACCAGGACGCGGCCAAGAAGTTTGAAACCTACACCGCGAATAACGTCGGCAACAAAGCGGCGATCGTAGTGGACGGCCAGGCCATCGAAGTGGCGACGATTGAGAGCCGAATCTCTGATACCGGCCGAATCACGGGGGCTCCGGGCCAGGAGGAAGCAGCCGATTTAGCCTTGAACTTGCGCGCTGGGTCGCTACCGGCCGGCGTGGTGTATGAAGAAGAGCGCACCGTGGGTCCATCGCTCGGCGCCGACTCGATCCGCGAAGGCTTCCGCGCCGGTATCGCCGGACTGCTTGCGGTCGTGATCTTCATGCTGGTTTACTACCGCCGGTCCGGCATCAACGCGACTTTGGCTCTCGTGCTGAACGCGATCATCTTGGTTGCCGCGCTCAGCTATTTTGAAGCCGTGTTGACGCTCCCCGGCATCGCGGGAGTCATCTTGACCATCGGTATGGCAGTCGACAGTAACGTACTGATTTTTGAGCGCATTCGCGAGGAACTGCGTGCTGGAAAGGCTGTGGTCGCGGCCGTCGACGCCGGCTTCAGAAAAGCGTTTGCCACCATCGTCGACACGCACGTTACCACGGTGGTATCTTGTCTGTTTCTGTTTATTTTTGGCACCGGGCCCGTAAAGGGCTTCGCCGTCACACTGGTGATCGGCCTGATTGCCAACGTCTTTACGGCCGTCTTCGTTTCCAAAACGATCTTCGATTGGGAGCTCTCCGGCAAACGGCAGGTGACGGCTTTAAGTATCTGATCGGCGGGAACTCGTTTCCGCTTGCCGGTGTCTAAGGTTCTTAGATGCCGGCGCTACGACTGGACGCATGGAATTATTTAGGAACACCAATTACGATTTCCTGGGGAAGAAGTGGCCGTTCATCATTCTTTCCCTCATCCTTACAGCCGCCGGACTCATCAGCTTGGCGCTCAAAGGCGGTCCACGCTACGGCATCGACTTCAAAGGAGGAGCGCTGGTCACGGTAACTTTCGCCCAGCGGCCGCCTGTCGACAAAGTCCGGGCCGTGCTGGACGCAAAGGGTCTCAACGCCGACGTGCAGGAAGTGCAAGGCAAACAGGACGACATCATCGGCATTAATGTGCGCGAGGACACGGCCTTACAAGCCGCGCGCCAGACTATTGTCGATAGCCTGGACGCCGCGTTCGGCCAGCCCGCCAACGGCAAGACCAACATCAATGCTGTCGGTGCGTCTGCGCTGGCCGATGCGTTGCGCGTTCCTCTTCAAGCCGCCGGCGCGGGTCTGTCCGATCCACAGCTTAACGACCTGGCCAACAACATCATGGAGTACCGGAAGCAGCACTCCGGCCTGATCCGGAATCTCGACGATCTCCGCTCGGTGCCCGGCGTCACTCCGAAGATTCTGGATGTACTGAAGCAGGTCACCTATCCGGACCAGCTTGCGGTGGTTTCCGTGGAAGTGGTTGGCGCGAGAATCGGCGCCGAACTCCAGCGGAAGGCGATCCTAGCCGTCCTTTACGCGTTGGGCGGGATGTTGGTCTACATCGCGTTCCGGTTTGAGTGGATTTACGGAGCCGCGGCCGTCATCGCGGTCTTCCACGATACGATCATCACCATAGGTTTGTTTTCGCTCTTCAACAAGGAGATTTCGCTCACTGTGGTGGCGGCGCTGCTTACGCTCGTCGGCTACTCGATGAACGATACGATCGTAACTTTCGACCGTATTCGCGAGAACCTGAAAATCCTGCGGCGGGAAAAACTGGAGCCGCTCATTAATCTGAGCGTGAACCAGACCCTGAGTCGGACGGTGCTGACTTCTGGATTGACGCTGCTCACCGCGCTGGCGCTGTTCCTTTTTGGCGGCCAGGTTCTAAACGGCTTTTCTTTTGCGCTGGTGTGTGGCATCATCGTTGGTACTTATTCGTCGGTCTACGTAGCGGCGCCGATTCTGGTGTTCTTCAATAATTTCATGGAGAGCCGGAAGCATCCATCGGCCGGCGCGTCCGGAGGACCGAAGGTTCCCGTCGCCCCGAAGGCCCCCGTAGCCCCGAAGACCGCCCCCGTCGCGTCGTCCAAAGGTTCGAAACAAAATGTTCGTGGAGGTACGGCCAAGGTGAAATAATCTCGGGCCGCCGGAGCGGCGCCCTCAGGGCCAATTACGATTCACTCGCGGTGCTAGTAACCTTTCCATTGTGCAGCACGGAGTGAGGCGGTATGATATTTTCTGCCCTGTCGCGCAGCCCGGATTTTTTGAGGAGGGTATTCAATGCCAGAAAAGATGTTTTCGCAGACGTTCGTAGAAGCTACCGCGAAAACGCGCAAGACGTCGGCGGTGGTTTTCTCGTTCGCCGGACAGATCTTGGTCGTGATCGTACTGATCCTGATCCCGCTGATCTATACCGACACTTTGCCTCGCGCGCAGTTAACCAGTTTCCTCGTGGCGCCTCCACCTCCACCGCCTCCGCCACCACCTCCACCGCCCGCGCCGCCGAAAGTGGTTAAAGTAATCCCTCGCCAGTTCGACGCTGGAAAGCTCATGGCGCCGAAGTCGATCCCGAAAGACATCGCCAACATTAAAGAAGAAGAGTTGCCGCCGCCATCGAGCGCCGGTGTAGTTGGCGGTGTGCTTGGTGGAGTTCCGGGCGGGACGATGGGAGCGCTCGGAGGAATCATCGGCGCCGTGCCTGCCGCTGCTCCGCCTCCCCCAGCGGTGAAGGAAGCTCCCAAGGCCACGGCGCCGCAGCGCATCCGCGTTGGCGGCAACGTGCAACAGGCCAACCTCATTCGTAAAGTTCAGCCCGTGTACCCGCCGCTCGCCAAACAGGCGCGCATTCAGGGCGTGGTGCACTTTACGGCCATCATCGGAAAGGACGGCACGATTCAGAACTTGACGCTGATCAACGGCCATCCGTTGCTGGTGGAGGCAGCTCGTCAGGCAGTGTCGCAGTGGCAGTACAAACCCACGCTTCTGAACGGCGAGCCAGTGGAAGTCGTGACGCAGATCGATGTCAATTTCACTTTGAGTCAGTAGAAGTTAAAATTCAACTCGCAGGAGAACAAGGATGTTTTTACAAACGCAAGTATGGGCGATGCTCCTCTTACAAGAGGGCACCGTCAGTTTTGACCCACGCAGTATGTGGGAAGCCATGGGGTGGCCGGCCAGAATTGTGGTCATCGTGCTGTTCCTCATGTCGGCATGGTCTATCGGCGTGATGATCGATCGCCTGATCGCCTACAACGGCGCTCGGGCTCAGTCGCGCCAGTTTGCTCCGGCAGTGGCCGGCGCGCTGCGCGAAGGCAAGCTGGACGAAGCGATCAAGATTGCCGACCGTTACAACAAGAGCCATCTCGCCAAAGTCGTCGTGGCCGGATTGCAGGAATTTCGAGCCCATCAGTTAAGCTCGGAAATACCGGGTGAAGAGATCGAGGCCTCGCGCCGCGCTCTCGAACGCGCCGAAGCCATCGTGCATGCCGAATTGAAACGCGGCGTATCGAGCCTGGCGACGATCGGTTCGACCTCCCCGTTCGTGGGACTGTTCGGCACCGTCGTCGGCATCATCAACGCGTTCAAAGGGATTTCGACGCAGAAGTCCACTGGTCTCGGCGCCGTCGCGGGCGGTATTTCGGAAGCGCTGGTCACCACGGCCGTCGGCTTGTTCGTGGCCATTCCCGCCGTCTGGATGTTCAACTACTTCACCAACCGAATTGAAGCGTTCGACGTGGAGATGGGCAACTCCAGTTCGGAATTGATCGACTACTTCCTGAAGCGTACCCAGCGTGCTGGGGCGGCGAAGTAAGGAACGATTGAAGGGATAGCGAGTTGAATTTGGGCCGGGCGATGGTACGCGCTATCGCCCAGGTCCTGAAGTCAGGAGTGCAATATGGAAAAGAAAACAGCACCGCCTCCCGTAGCAGACATTAACGTCACGCCCATGGTGGACGTGATGCTAGTGCTGCTCATCATCTTCATGGTTATCACGCCGATGCTTACCAAGGGCACGACGGTGGACCTGGTGCGGACGAAACATGACATCGCCATGCAAGCAGCCGACAAGGAAGACGCCGTGCTGATTGCCGTGACACGCAACGGGTCGGTGTTTCTTAGCCCGGGAAATAACAAGATCGCGCCCGATCAGTTGTCCGAAAAAGTGCGCGACCTGCTGACCAATAAGACTGACCGCATGGTTTACATCAAGGCGGACATGCGCGCCAAATACTCGGTCGTCGAAGACGTTGTGGACAATGTGAGAGCGGCCGGCGTGGATCAAATCGGATTGATCACCGAAGCCATCCCCGACGCACACAAACAGCAGCAACCGCAGCAGAGTGGATCGTAATTAGAGTTTGGCCGCTCCGCACCCGCCCAAGAGCGGACGTGAGCGAGGCAGTTTCAAAAAAGAGCGAAAGAGGATTTTCTTATGGCAATGTCAGTTGGCGGCCCTGGTGGCGGCCCTAAAGCCGATATCAATATGACACCGCTGATCGACGTGTTGCTGGTGCTGTTGATCATCTTCATGGTGATCACGCCCCTCACGCCGCACGGCTTGGATGCGCTGGCTCCGCAACCGCCCGATAAAAATAAGCCGCAGCAGGACACCGATCAGCGAACTGTCGTGATCGTCATCGACAAAAACAAGTCGATGCATATTAATAACGAAGACACGGATATGGACAAGCTTGGTCCGCGTCTGGAAGCCATCTTCAAGACCCGCGCCGAACGAGTGGTTTTCGTCAAAGGCGATCCGGATCTCGATTACGAGACCGTAGCCAAGGCGATCGACGTCGCCAAGGGCGCGGCCATAGACAAGATCGGGTTGATGACGCCCAAGATCGAAGCTGGTAACTAGGACGGGCGCTCATGAAGACCAAACTTTTCGCAATCGGACTCGGAGCTGTACTGCTACTCGTCGCGACAGGCTGCGATAGACTGAAGTCCCGCGATCGGCTGAACCGTGGCGTGCAGGCCTATAAGAGCGCCAAGTATTCCGACGCTGTCGACTTCTTCAAGGAAGCCGTGGCGCTCGATCCCGCCAACGTGAATGGCCGGCTTTACCTCGCGACTGCCTATATGAGCCAGTACATTCCCGGCGCCACATCACCCGAGAATCTGCAGGTTGCCAGGCAGGCCAAGGACGAGTTCCTGAAGGTGCTGGAGAAGGACTCCAGCGACAAGACAGCTCTCGCCTCGCTCGCCTCGCTGAGTTATCAGCAGGCGCAGGGTGAACCGGATCTCGACACCAAGATCAAAAAGCTGGACGAATCGAAAGAGTGGTATCTGAAGTTGATCGCCGCTGATCCAACGAACAAAGAAGGCTTCTACAGCCTCGCCGTGATCGATTGGGTGAAGTGGTACGCCGCCTGGATGCGGTCGCGCGCCGATCTTGGCATGAAGCCGGAAGAGCCTGGTCCACTGAAGGACAAGAAGGTCAAAGACCAGCTCAAGGAACAGTACAGCGCGATCATCGAGGACGGCGTGAAAAATCTCCAGAAGGCGTTGGAGATCGATCCGAATTATGACGACGCGATGGCGTATATGAACCTGCTCGTCCGCGAGCGCGCCGATCTGGACGACACTCCAGATCAGTACAAGAAGGACGTCGACACCGCGGATAGCTGGGTGCAGAAAGCGCTCGACACCAAGAAAATGAAGGCCGCGAAAGAAGCTGCGAAAGGCAACACGGGTATCGTGGCCGACGGCCAGAAGTAAATTAAACCAACCGGATCGGCTTCGCTGCTCTCTCGAGCACGCGGCCGATCCGGTAAGCTCCCAAGTATTTCCTCTCCAGTTCTCGACTGTCCCTCTCCGGCAAAGCGATCAGCAATCCACCAGAAGTCTGCGGATCGTAAAGCAGATCGTCAAACTCCGAGTTTCCCTCCACGCAGTCCGACGCAAACTCCCTGTTATTCTTAAGGCCGCCTGGAATCGCCCCTGCGCGCGCGTATTCCACCGCGCCCGGCAAGAACTGGACCGCACGCGGATCGATCTCGAGCGTAACGTTGCTCGCGAGCGCCATCTCCCGCGCGTGGCCGATAAGTCCGAATCCTGTTACATCCGTGCAGCCATGCACGTCGAAGGCAAGCATCGCTTCGCAGGCGCGGCGGTTCAGCGTAAGCATCGACTCGATCGACCCTTCCACGTCGGCATCCTTGGCGATTCCCCGCTTCAGCGCCGTTGAGATCACGCCGGTTCCGATTCGCTTGGTGAAAACCAGCGCATCGCCGGCACACGCGCGCGCGTTGGTCTTGATGCGATCGGGATGAATGGTACCGGTCACCGCATACCCGAACTTTACCTCGTTGTCCTGGATGCTGTGCCCGCCGATCACTACGCAGTCTGCTTCGTGAATTTTTTCGGCTCCCCCGCGCAGGATCTCGCCGAGGTCGTCGAGATCGCCTTTAGCAGGCCACGCTAGCACCGACAACGCCGACACAGGGCGCCCGCCCATGGCGTACACATCGCTCAGCGCGTTGGCGGCCGCAATCGCGCCGAACGTGTACGGATCGTCGACAATCGGCGTGAAAAAGTCGACCGTCTGCACCAGGGCACACTCCGGCGTCAGCTTGTACACGCCCGCGTCGTCGGCCGTGTCAAACCCTACCAGCACGTTTTCGTCAGCCCACCTCGGGATGCGAGCCAACACCTGGTCCAAAACCTTTGGACTCAGCTTGGACGCTCAACCCGCGGCGGACGTCTGCGCCGTGAGCTTGGCTTTATTGGTTACGGACACGCTACCAGCATACAGGCTGGGGCTTGCTGAAGCCTAGGACAGAGTTGAGATCAGAGCGATCGCGCGATCAGTTCCTTCATGATTTCGTTCGTGCCCGCATAGATGCGCTGCACGCGGCTGTCGGCCCACATCCGCGCGATCGGGTATTCCATCATGTAGCCGTAGCCCCCGTGGATTTGAACGCATTCGTCGACTACTTGGCACTGCTGATCGGTGAGCCAGTACTTCGCCATGGCAGCGGTCGCCGTGTCGAGATCGTCAGCGATCAGCCGCTCGACGCAGTCGTCGAGAAAAACCCGCGCCACACGCGCGATGGTCTTGCATTCGGCCAATTTGAAGCGAGCGTTCTGAAACTCCATGAGCGATTTCCCGAACGCCCGCCGCTCCTTGGCGTGCTTCACCGTGATCGCCACGGCCTGCTCGGTCACGGCAACGGCGCCCACGCCCACCGTCAACCGTTCGTAGGGGAGCTGTTCCATCATCTGATAGAACCCGCGGCCCTCTTCCAATCCCAGCAGGTTGTCCGCCGGCACGCGCACATCGTCGAAAAACAGCTCGCAGGTGTCCTGCCCGTGCGTTCCGATCTTCTCGAGAATCCGCCCCACTCGATATCCAGGCAGATCCTTGGTCTCCACCATGACGAGCGAGATGCCCCTCTTCGCGTTTTCTGACGTGTCCGTTCTCACCGCCAGGCAGATCAGGCTCGCATGCCAGCCGTTGGTGATGAATGTCTTCGATCCGTTGATGACCAGCGAATCGCCCTCGCGACGCGCCGTGGTCTTGATGCCCTGCAAGTCCGATCCCGCCACCGGCTCGCTCATCGCGATGGCGCCCACCAACTCGCCCGTCGCCATGCGCGGAAGCCAGCGGTGCTTTTGTTCCTCTGTTCCGTAGGAGAGCACGTAGTGCGCGACGATGCTGTGGACGCCGGAACCGAAGTGGACACCCGCGTACGACAACTCCTCCAGCATCACCGCTTCGTGCGCGAACGTACCGCCGCCTCCGCCATACTCTTCGGGAACATCGGTGAGGAGCAAACCCGTCGCACCCGCCTTGGTCCAGGCATCGGCGTCCGGGCGATGCTGCTCTCGCCATCGCGGCTCCTGCGGCAGGAATTCCTCGCGGATGAAGCGCGCCACGGTCTTGCGGAACATCCGCAATTCCTCGTTCATCCAGGGCGATTCGTAAGGCGCTGGCGTTTTCTTCGGCTGCGCCGGCGTGGCGGCTGGAGCTTCGTTCACAGGCATCGTGTAATCCTCGAAGGTCGTTAAAACTGATACAGCATCAGGTACACTATCACGCCGGTGACGCTGACGTATAGCCAGATCGGAAATGTCCAGCGAGCGATCCTGCGGTGGCGCTGATACTCAGTCTTGAGACCGCGCCGCAGCGTGATGATCGCAAGCACCGGGACGGTGGCGGCCAGAAGCGTGTGCGTCGTCAACAGGCTGAAATATGCGATGCGTATGGGCCCCGTTTTTGCGTAATGCAGGACGCCCGTCTGTGAGTGATAGATCAAGTAGCAGATCAAAAACGCAACCGAGACGCCGAACGCCGTTAGCATCACTCGCCTGTGGGCCTGGATGCGCCCCTGCCGGATCAGTACGTAGGCGATCAGTAGCAGGATCGCGGCGATCCCATTCAATGTCGCATTCACCGCCGGCAGGCTGTGAACATCCATCAAGAACGTTCTCTTTCTAAGGTGCGAATAGCGTCGATCACTCTGGGGACTGCACCTGCTTCCGAAGTCTCGAAATATCCCCGAATCCGCGACCGGCGATCCACCACGACAAACCGAGTGGAATGCTCGAGCGATGCGTTCAGATCGCCAAGCTTGAATACGTCGCGGTCGAGTGTTTGAATCGTCTGCTGGGGCCCGGTCAAAAAGTACCATCTTCCGGCCGCAGCGCGGTGTGCGCGCGCATATCCGGCCATAACCTCGGGCGTGTCGCGGGCCGGGTCCACGGTGAACGAAACGAAATCCACGTCCGGCATTTTCTCGAACGCATCCTGGACCTCACGCATCTGCGACGTCATGCGCGGGCAAGGCCCCGGGCACGTGGTGTAAATGAAATCTGCCACCCAGATTTTTCCGTCTAGGATCTTGCTGTCGAACGGCTGTCCGTCCTGAGCGGTCAACTGAAACATGGGCACTTCAAACAGAACAGGCAGCGCGCTGGTGGGACGAGCGCAGGAATACACCAGGAAACCAAACGCGGCAACTACAGCAAACTTCATGCGGGACGATCGAGCAGCAGCAACCCGTACAACACCGGCAAGTAAACTACAGACGCTAGCAGCACGCGCCGCGCCCGCTGCCGCGTGCGATCGAAACTGACCCGAATCCCCGCATACAGAAACAGCAACCCGAGCGCGAGCGCGCCAAACAAATAGATATCGCCTGCCATTGAGAGATATTTCGGAATTAGGCTGATCGGAATCAGCACCAGAGAGAACAGAAGAATGCGGCGCGCGGTCGATTCGCCGTCCGGCTCGACTACTGGAAGCATGCGGATGCCGGCGCGCTCGTAGTCTTCGCGGTACATCCAGGCGATCGCGTAAAAATGCGGGAATTGCCACAGGAACAAAATCGCGAAGAGAATCCAGGCCTGCCAGGAAAGTGTCCCGCTTGCGGCGGCGAATCCGATGAGAGGCGGCATCGCACCCGGAATCGCGCCGATGGTGGTGGAGTGCGGCGAGCGTCGCTTTAGCGGCGTGTACAAAAACAGATAGGAGACCAGCGTGAGCGCCCCAAGCAGTGCCGCGAGCGGGTTCACCGCGAGTTGTAATTCGAAGAATCCGGCTGCTGAAATCGCGAGCCCGAACAACAGCGCTTTGTCTTCTGGAAGCCGTCCGGAGGGCAGCGGCCGAGCCTGTGTGCGCCGCATCTTCGCATCGGCCTCGCGCTCGAACCACTGGTTCAGCGCCGCGGTCCCGGAAGCCAGCAGCCCCGTCCCGATGATGGTGTGCAGCAGCGTGAGCCAGCTCCAGCCCGGTTTTGCTCCAAAAAAGAACCCGATACCTGTGCTCATCAGAATGAGCCAAGTAATGCGCGGCTTCGTAAGCGCGAGGTAGTCCTTCATTCGCTAAGAATCTAAAGTAACATAGCTGCTATTCGGCTCGCATTTCACTTGAACGGCACCCGGCCCGACGCGCTATAGTGAATACACTCCGGAGGTTGCGTGCCTGATCTCACCGTTCTGGTGGCGATCCTGATCATCGCCATCTACTTGTTCTCGTCGATAAAAATCCTGGCTGAGTACGAACGCGGTGTGATCTTTCGTCTTGGCCGCGTGTTGCCCCAGCCGAAAGGCCCTGGGGTGATCCTAGTCTTCGCGCCGATCGATCGCATGGTGCGCATTTCGCTGCGCGTCGAAACCATGGAAGTTCCTTCGCAAGACGTGGTCACGCGCGATAACGTCACCGTCAAGGTGAACGCCGTGGTCTATTTCCGCGTAGTCGAGCCGACACGCGCCGTCATCGAAGTGTCCAACTTCCTGTATGCCACCTCGCAGGTTTCCCAAACCACTCTGCGCAGCGTGCTCGGCGAAGTGGAGCTCGACGAGCTGCTGAGCGCGCGCGAAAAGCTGAATCTCCGCTTGCAAACCGTGCTGGATACACACACCGGGCCTTGGGGAATCAAGGTCACGGCGGTGGAAGTCAAGCAAGTGGACCTGCCGGAGCAAATGATCCGCGCCATCGCGAGGCAGGCCGAAGCCGAACGCGAGCGCCGCGCCAAAATTATTCACGCGGAAGGCGAATACGTCGCCGCAGAAAAACTCGCGCTCGCCGCGGAGCTGATCCAGAAGCAGCCTGCCGCGATTCAGCTCCGGTATCTCCAAACGCTAGTCGAAATCGGCTCGGAAAAAAATACGACGGTTGTGTTCCCGCTGCCCATCGATATATTCTCGTCTTTAGGGCGCGCTCTCGATAAGTTCAGCAGCAAAACACAGGAAGGCTAATTTGGCTAAGAACGAAGATGGCGAGTTTGAACTAATACTCGGCAACCGCCAACTGATCAGCGTTTTTCTGATTGTTGTTGTCTTGCTCGGCGTCTTCTTCTCGATGGGCTACATCGTTGGACGCAACTCCGGGCCGGCGGTTTCCGAAGTGGCTCACGATGCGCGGCCGGCGAAGAGCCATGCCGCGTCCGCCGAGGTTACTTCTGACGCACCAAAGCCAGCCGAGACGTCTGCAGCCGAACCGGATGCTGGCCCACGGGACCGCAACGCCACCGGCACGCATGTCGCCAAGGACGTTCCCGAAACGCCCACCGTTGCTCCCGCGCCCTCGATCCCGGAAAAGTCAAAGCCATCACCCACCCGCCAGGCAGCGCCACCGCCGGCAGCTCCTGCGTTCGTGACCGGAGACCCTTCGCCGGGCGACTATTGGCAGGTGGTGGCCACCGCTCGGCCCGACGCCGAGATCATCACCGAAGCACTGACCAAGAAAGGCTTCCATGCGTTGATGGCGCCCGCACCGAAAGAGGGCGTGTTCCGCGTGCTGGTGGGTCCGCTCAAGGATTCGGGCACGCAGGCGCAGACCCGCACTGCGCTTGAAGCGGCGGGATTCAAGAACCCCATCGTGCGAAAATACTAGTTGTCCTTGGACGCGCTCGTTCAGCTCTCGCCCACTCCTCGCCCGCGGCTGCCTGAGTGGCTCCGGAAAAACACCACGCATTTCCAGGCCGTGCACGGGCTGAAGACCGAACTGCGCCGCCTGAACCTGCACACCGTTTGCGAATCGGCGCGCTGCCCCAACATGCACGAGTGCTTCTCTCGCGGCGCGGCGACGTTCATGATTCTCGGCAATCTGTGCACGCGCGGCTGCGGATTCTGCTCCGTGCCGAAAGGTTCGCCGCAGAAACGAGAATTTTCTCTCGACTCGGACGAGCCGGCCAACGTCGCGCGCATGGCGGCCGAGATGAGGTTGCGCTACGTCGTGATCACCTCGGTGAATCGTGACGATCTCGCCGACGGCGGCTCGCATCATTTTGCGGAAACCGTGCGCGAGGTCCGGCGCGCGCTTCCGCAAGCCCGCATCGAGATCTTGACGCCGGATTTCTGCGGCGACCTGGACGCCGTGGCCCGCGTGCTGGACGCCCGCCCCGATGTCTTCAATCACAATATGGAGACCGTTGCGCGGCTCTATAAACGCGTCCGACCGCAGGCGGACTACCGGAAGTCGCTTGAAGTGCTGCGCTTCGCCAAGGGCTACCGGCCCGAAATTCTCACCAAGTCCGGCCTGATGGTTGGCCTCGGCGAAACATCGGACGAAGTGCACCGGCTTCTACGAGACCTCCACGCTGCAAACACAGACGTCGCCACCATCGGTCAGTATCTCCAACCCACGCGGCGCAATCTGCCAGTCGCACAGTACGTCACGCCGGGTCACTTCGAGGGCTATCGTGCTTACGGGATGTCCATCGGGTTCAAGATGGTGTTCAGCGGTCCGCTGGTGCGCAGCTCCTACATGGCGGATCAAGTGAATGAGGAAGCTTCCCAGGTCGCCGATTAATTTCGCGCTGGCGCTCCTTAGCGCCGTCCTGCTGATTTTCACGTTTCCGAATTGGATCGAGCCGAGCCTTGGTCTCCCCTTGCTCGCACCGGTCGCGCTCACGCCGCTGCTGGTCGCGCTCGCTCGCGAACCACGTCTGATCTTCCGGTTCGCACTCGGCCAGTTCGCCGGAATCGTCTATTGGTTCGGCATCTGCTATTGGATTCAGTTCGTCCTCGAAGTGCACGGCGGCATGGGACGCGTGGGCAGTTGGGCGACGTTTTTGCTCTTCGCAGTCGCGAAGGCAATTCATCTCGCTGTTTTCAGCCTGTTCGCCGCAGTGTTGCTCGACACTCCGTATGCCATTCCCGCCATCGCCGCGCTCTGGACGGGCATCGAACGCACACACGCCACCTTCGGCTTCGCCTGGTTGGACCTCGGCAACGCGGCCATCGACATGCCCCTGCTGTTGCGCCTCGCACCCATCACCGGCGTGTACGGCATTTCGTTCCTCTTCGCGCTGACCTCCGCGGTCGTGGCGATGATCCTGCTGCGGCGCGGGAGGCGGCCGGTCTATTGGCTCGCGGCCATTCCCGCTCTCTTGCTGTTGCCCGATCTTCCAGCACCCGAGGCTGGATCACAAACCGCGCTTATGGTGCAGCCCAACATGCTGGAAAAGGACGATTGGACCGAGCAGCAAGCCACGCACACACGAGATTCCCTGGTCACTCTCACCACGGACTCGGCCGCCAACTCCGGCGCGAAGCTCATCATTTGGCCGGAAGTCCCCGGACCGATTTATTACTACGACGATCCGCTGTTTCGCGACGAAGCCACCACTCTCGCGCGGAATACTCAAGCGTATTTCCTTTTCGGAACCGTGGGACAGACTCCGCAGCGCCGGCCGCTCAACTCAGCCGTAATGCTCGCGCCCGACGGCAACCTGATCGATCGTTACGACAAAATCCATCTCGTTCCTTTCGGTGAATTCGTGCCGCCGTTTTTTGGCTGGGTGAATCGTATCAGCGGGGAGATCAGCGATTTCGTTCCCGGCAACCGCATCGTAGTTTTCCCCGCTGCCGAGCATCGCATCGGCGCGTTCATCTGCTATGAGTCGGTGTTTCCACACCAAGTCCGCCAGTTCGTAAAGGGTGGCGCGCAGGCGCTGGTGAATATCTCTAACGACGGCTACTTCGGACATAGCTCGGCGCGCGAGCAGCATCTCGAAATTGCGCGGATGCGGGCAGTCGAGAATAGCCGCTGGCTGCTGCGCGTCACCAACGACGGGATTACTGCTGTGATCGATCCGCTCGGCCGCATCACGCTGCGCCTTCCGATGTACCAAATTAGTTCGGCGCTGGCGAAATACAACTACCGCGACGGCCTGACTTTTTACACTTCGGCCGGCGATTGGTTCGCGTGGGGCTGCCTGCTCGCGGCCATTGTCGCACTGGTCCATTCGCAACGGCCGCACTACACCAGACCCGCGCGAGCTAACCGTGCCGGATCACCAGGACGTCGCCGTCCTTGACGATGTATTCCTTGCCCTCCAGTCGCAGCAGTCCCTTTTCGCGAACGCCCGGATAACCGCCGTGATCGACCAGCGCCTGCCAGTTCACGGTTTCGGCGCGAATGAATTTCTTCTCGAAATCACTATGGATCGCGCCTGCAGCCTTTTGCGCAGTGCTCTGCATCGGAACGGTCCATGCGCGCACTTCAGTCTCGCCGGCGGTCAAGAACGACATCAGGCCCAGCAGCGCATAGGTCGCCGCTATCAATCGCTCCAGGCCTGACTCCTTCAAACCGTAGCTCGCCAAATACTCCCGCGATTCTTCCGGCGAGAGCTCCGCTAACTCGGCTTCGATCTTCCCGCAGATAGCCGACACCGCAGTGTTCGCGCGGCCGGCGAGCGGCCCCTTTCGGTATTCCTCTTCGATTTCGTGCATTCGCGACACGTCTGCCTCGCCGATGTTTAACACGTAGAGCATCGGCTTCTGCGAAAGAAACTGGAACCCCCGAATGGTCTTCTCTTCATCGGCGCTCAACTCCAGAGTCCGCAGCGCAGCATTGGCTTCGAGGGTCGACTTGCAGCGCTCGAGCAGCGCGAACTCGCGATCGAGCTCAGGGCTCTTGATTTTCTTTCGATCTTTCTCCAGCCGCTCCAGGCGCTTTTCCACTACCACGAGATCGCTCAGGATCAACTCCATCTCGACATCTTCGAGATCGCGGATCGGATCGACCGATCCTTTCTCGTGCGGCACGGTGTCACTCGGAAAGAGACGCAACACATGCGCCAGCGCGTCCGCCACACGCATGCTGGCGAGGTAACTCGGATCGCGCAGCGCTTCTTTCGAAATGGCCGGGAAATCCAGGTATTCGACGGTGGCGTGCGTGATCTTGGGTGGCTGGAAAATCCGCGCCAGCGCATCCAAGCGCGCGTCCGGTACTTTCGCGATCCCCACGCGCGCCTCCATCATGCCCACACGCGTCGCCTCATGCACGCCAGTCAGGATCGTAAACAAAGATGTCTTGCCCACCATGGGCAGTCCGATAATCGCAGTTTTCATAGGAAGAAAGCTTCGCACCGCTCGAAGCGCGCGAACTTACAACGGTACTTCAACCAGGGTCAGGATTTCCTGCAG
>Ga0126371_10001351_pt1 | contig 20677 bp, 15 predicted proteins | sample PanSoiMetaPlot_4_FD_110145 | JGI IMG/M metagenome (GOLD analysis project Ga0126371, IMG submission 110145) | Tropical forest soil microbial communities from Panama - MetaG Plot_4 | ecosystem: Environmental > Terrestrial > Soil > Tropical forest > Bulk soil | place: Panama | collected 2016-02-17 | reverse complement strand
CAACTGCGATGCTGCCGCCGCCGGTGCGGGCGACATTTACAATCTCGCAGCAAACATGGGTGGCATGGGCTTCATCGAGAATAACAAAGCCCTCTGCATGCTTTCGGTCCTCATCAATACGCACATGCTCCAAGCCGCCTTAAAGCACAAAGCCACTCGGTTCTTCTATTCGTCTTCCGCTTGCGTATACAATGCCGATAAGCAAAAGACGTTCGAAGCTCCTTCGCTGAAGGAAGAAGATGCCTATCCCGCCATGCCCGAGGACGGCTACGGTTGGGAGAAGCTATTTTCCGAACGCATGTGCCGGCATTTCCGAGAGGATTTCGGCCTCTACACTCGCGTCGCCCGCTTCCACAATGTCTATGGCCCATGGGGTACATGGTTCGGCGGCCGCGAAAAAGCCCCAGCCGCAATTTGCCGCAAGGTTGTTGAAGCCAAAGTTTCAGGACGACACGAGATCGAGATCTGGGGCAGTGGCGATCAGACCCGCAGCTTCATGTACATCGACGATTGCCTGAAGGGCGTTCGTATGATCACGGATTCGAACATCATCGAACCGATCAATCTCGGTTCGAGCGAAGCCGTCACGATTAATCAACTTGTTGACATTGTCGAGGGCATCGCCGCGATAAAACTGAAGCGCTGTTACGATCTCAGTGCTCCAAAGGGCGTCAATGGCCGCAATAGCGACAACACACTGATCCAAAAACTTCTTCACTGGCAGCCGGGCACCACGCTAAGAGCCGGTCTCGAGAAAACTTACGCCTGGATTTACGACCAGTATCAACGCCGCGAGCGCGGCGAAAAGGGCGTCGTTCGCGAGAGCAGCCTCGAACCTACCCGGCAATAATTCGGCTTGCCAGGCGCTCCTCGATTGGTCGCTTTTTAACCGCGCCCGCCCTGGGGCAAATAAGACTCCATTCGCCAAATCCTCCGCTGCGGTTTATGCTTGTCGCCCTCGGCTGCGACTTATTCCTGAGGTGTGGACGTGACAAGACGCGAGCTTATTTTGCGGATCGCGCGTGCTGGAGGCTATGGTGCCGCGTTCGCATCGATGCACGCGATGGGGCTGCTCGCGCCAATTGCCGATGCCCCTGCATTTGAACTGCCTCGCGGTATCGGCAAACGTAGGAAAATCGTCAGTCTCGGCGCCGGAATCGCAGGACTCGTCGCTGCTTACGAGATGTACAAGGCTGGCTTCGACTGCACGGTTCTCGAAGCCCGACAACGCCCCGGCGGCCGCAATTGGACAGTTCGCCGCGGCACGAAGATAGAATTTACCGACGGCACCATTCAGCATTGCAATTTCGACCACGGCCTGTATCTCAACGCTGGCCCGGCGCGCCTTCCTTCAATTCATAAAACGATGCTGGGCTACTGCAAAGAACTGGGCGTGCAGCTCGAAGTTGAGGTCAATACCTCGCGCAGCACTCTCCTGCAAAACGAGCGTGCCTTTGGCGGTAAGCCCGTCGAACTGCGCGAAGCTATAAACGACGCCCGCGGTCACGTCTCCGAGCTCCTCGCCAAAGCGATTCAAAAGGGCGCGCTAGACGATGACGTAACCGTCGACGACAAGGAACGCATGCTCGGCTTCTTGCGTCTCTACGGCGATCTCGACGGTGCGCTGAAATACCACGGCTCTTCGCGTGCAGGTGCCAGCAAACTCCCTGGCGCCGCGGACGATGCCGAAGTCGATCGCGATCCACTTCCAATGGACGCTCTGCTCGACGCATCCTTCTGGGACGGCATGCTCTTCGAAGAGCAACTCGATCAACAGGCCACCATGTTCCAGCCCGTTGGCGGCATGGACCATATTCCCTATGCATTCGCTCACAAACTAGGCAGCATCGTGAAATACAATTCGCCCATCGCCGAAATTCGTCAGACTGGGAGCGGTGTTCGAATCGTTTATACGCACGGCCCTAAAGGCACGAAACACGCGATTGAAGCCGACTATTGCATCTGTTGCCTTCCTCTCACCATTTTGCAGACCATTCCCTCCGATTTTTCTTCGCGCGTCATCGCCGCACTGAGCGACATCTACTACGACTCGGCTTATAAGATAGCCTGGGAATCACGGCGCTTCTGGGAAAAGGAAAACAATATATACGGCGGCATTTCCTGGCTGAGCGGCGGACTCATAAACACCGTTTGGTATCCCAGCGGAGGCATGTTTTCGGCGAAAGGCGCGTTGATTGGCGGTTACTCGGTCGAAGGCGGTTCGGCTTTCGGCAGCCTGCCTTCCATCGACGCAAAATTTGCTGCGTCACGCGCCGCCGTGGAAAAGCTTCATCCCGGCCGAGGCACCGAGCTCAAGAATCCGGTCTACGTTTCCTGGGGACGCATTCCATACAATTTAGGTTCGTGGCTCGGGGGCGCTTCATCTCGCCGTGGCGCCTATGGCGGCGGATACTACGCATCCGCGTACCGCGAATTTCTCATTCCTGACGGTCGCATTTACTTCGCCGGCGATCATTGCAGCCACATCATCGCGTGGCAGGAGGGCGCGGCCCTTTCGGCCCAGCACACAGTGCAAATGATTGTCGACCGCATTCGCCAAACGTAAGAACCGTCGCTACGTTCGCCGGATCCTTGCCGGTTTCATTGCCATTCGTATCCACCTATACTATGCCGTCACACAGGAGCATGCGAATGAAGCGAACTCGCGGTGCAATGGTACGGGCGACATCGGTTGCGCTAATTGGCGCACTATGGCTTTCGCAACTTGCCGCATTCGGTTGGGGCAGCACGGGCCATACGGACATTAATATGGTCGCAGCCGAAAAAATCCCTACATCGATGCCGAAGTTCCTGCGATCGAAGTCCGCCGTACAGAAGATTGCCTATCTGGGCCCCGAACCCGATCGCTGGCGCGACGGTTCACCATCCGCTCTGAACAACGCCCAAGCTCCGGATCACTTTATCGATCTCGAACGCATCGAGGGTCTGGGTCCGCTTCCGATGGGCCGTTACGATTTTTACAAGATGCTCTATGCGAAGCGTGCCGCGACTCCCGCTGCGAATCATCCTGACGATTATCTTCCCGAGCGCGTCGGACTGCAGCCCTACATCACCGTGGAGGTTTTCGACCGGCTAGAAAATGCCTTTCGAAACTATCGTGAGATGAAGGAGAAGAAACAGAAGACGGACGTTATCGAGGGCAACATCATCTTTTATATGGGATGGCTAGGACATTACGTTGCCGACGGCTCGCAGCCACTTCACACAACCGTCAACTACGATGGCTGGGTCGAAGCCAATCCCAATGGCTACACTACGCAGCATGGAATCCATTCCGAATTCGAGAGCGCTTTTGTCGATCGCACCACGAAGCCGGCCAACTTCGAGGGTTCGGTAAACGCCCCGCAACGCGTTGCGGATCCGTCCTCCGATTACTTGAAGTATCTCCAGGCGTCGCACACACTAGTTCCGCAACTCTATCAACTGGAAAAGGAAAAGGGGCTCGAAGGAACAGGTTCGTCCGCAGCCGTGCAGTTTCTTGATCAACGCCTTGCTGCCGGTTCGCAGATGCTCGTCGATCTTTGGTATACCGCCTGGCTCAAGAGCGGCGAACCCCTGCCTCAACGCACGCCTGGCTCAAACTAGTGTCATGATCAATGGAAGGATTTAGCAAAAAGAGGACGGCCTCCTCATGTGACCGTCCTCTTTTTCTTTTGCGAATTGGCTGTGTCGTCTAGAACTCAAACCGCGCGTTGAATTGCATCTGTCGCGCTCCATACAGCGAGCTGCTCGTGCTGGTTATGCTCTTAAACGGCGTGAGGGGTACCAAGCAACCGTTGGAATGTGTTGAGCACGCCCCTGTGCTGCCCGGTGCCGCATACGAGAAGGCAGATGTGTTCACGCCGCTAACGATCGTGCTATTGAACAGGTTGAACGCGTCCACAAAGAATGACAGGCGGTATTTCTCCGCAAACGTGAATTCCCGCCCTACCCGGAAATCGATAGTCTGAAAATTCGGGAGATTATAGAAGTTTCGGGGAATCCAGGAAGCCCGTCCGCCGCTGGCGCTGGCAAAGGTGCTCACCACACCGCCCGTCATGCCGCCATTAACGCTGCCCGGATACAAGAAAGTACTGCTGATCAGTGCGCTGTACGGCTGGCCGGTTGCTGCCGTCAGTGTACCAGAGGCTTGCCAGCCACTCAGCAGATTGCGAGCAAAAGCGTTCGATAGACCCTTTGCATAAGATGGTTCCCATACAGCACTGGCGACAAACCGGTGCCGCTGATCCAGATCGGAGTAGGAGTAATCTCGCTTCAAATTGTAAGGATCGAGTACACCGTCCGTGCCGAAAAACGTACCGTTCGAACCGGCCGTTTCTCCGTCATCCAGCGCTTTGCTGAACGTGTAATTCAGCAGCAACTCGACGTCGTTGCTTAACGGCTTCCGGAGGCTCAAAACCAACGCGTTGTACCATGAGTTCACGACGCTGTACTGGTTGAGAATGATCCCCGTGCCGGAATCGATGCGCGACGTATAGTAAGGGAGCGTCGTTGTCAAAGCGGTCGCCCCTGCTGACGAAAGTACGTCATAGCTCCTCGTTGTCGTTGCCGGCGCCACGTTCGCATCATAGCTCGCAGGCAAATGGAGCCCGCGAGTGATCAAATACGTGGCCGACACTGCAAGTCGACCGGCCAGTTGTCGTTCGACCGAAAGTTCGCCTTCATGGGCGGCCGGATTCACGAAGTTTGGCATCATTCCGTGGACCGCTTGAGCTTGGTTTGGAAGTCCGCTGGCTGGTATCAGTACTGACGGCGCAAGCGCTCCGGCAAAGGGGGCTGCAGGCGCCGGACCTGGCGGCGTAAAGAACACATTGGGGAATGTCGGTGCACAGGCCTTTAACGCGGGCGTCGAGCCATTTGGTCCGCATCCCGAAAAGGTCTGCTGGAAGACTCCGTTCTCTACGCGCAACGCGTAATACGTGCTGTTGGAGGTCTTTCCATAAAAAATTCCGTAACCGGCGCGAACCACCGTATTCGGATCGACTTGCCATGCAAGGCCAAGCCGCGGGGCGACGTTGTTCTTATCAATGTTGAGCGTCGAAGTGTATAGCGATAGCAGCGGGGTCAGAGTGTTGGGCCTCGGCGGCGCGGGAACGTGTTGAATGTCGTAACGCAGTCCCAGGTTGAGCGTAAGCCTCGGTTTCAGTTTCCACGTGTCCTCGGCGTATATGCCCAAATCATTATCATAGAAATCGTCTTTGCCGGTGTGGGTAATCGGGTCATTCACTTGCGTGAAACTTGCATAATGCTGTCCGGTAAATCCGTCGCCGACATTTGCCCCGACAGCGTCATCCACCCATCGACAAAACACCGCGTTCGCTCCTCCGGCGGGGCAACCATCAAATGCTGCGGTGTTGTTATAGCTGTAACTTCCGTCGCCCTGGAAGAGATTGATCAAAACCTCGTGAATTAAGTCGACGTCACCGCCGAATTTAAGAGAATGCGCACCTTTCTCGATGGAGAGGCTGTCTCCCAGCTGTATGCGATGCTCGTTGGGAAATGCAGGCCGAGGAAGGGCCGAGGTCTCGCCGTAAGACGCTATATTCAGCAGCGAAACAGCCGGGCCGCCCGAATTTGTGGTGTCAAATTCAAAGTCTTGGCCCCATTGGAACAAGAATTGATTCACTTTGTTGTTGGCAAACGTCGATGTCCAATGCCCAATCAGGAATCTCTCGTGTGTTCCGCCCGTGCCATTCTGTGTCGCGCCGCCGTTGTTGATCGTGGGTGACGTGTTATATCCGTACGGCTCCTGCCAATTTTGCCAGTTATATACGACGTCAAAATGATTTGCCTGGTTCATTTGGTAATCGGCTTTTCCGAGAAAAACATCCTGCTTAAGGTCGCGGGGAAAGGCACCCAACAGTTGAGTAGTAATGAAGCCCTTTGCAGCTGAACACGCCGCCGCAGTCGCTGTTGCTGGGCATACAAACTGGTTGATTCCCACGGTTGTCCCGGTCGTATTGAATGGAGTGGTCGACGTATACAGAATCGGATTCACCTTGCGAAATCCGTCGTACGTGCCGAAGAAAAACAGCTTGTCCTTGATGACCGGTCCGCCCGCGCTTCCGCCAAAATGGTTCTGCTGATGCACTGTTTGCGTGAGCGTTCCCCGTGATTTGGCCAGTGGATCCAAAGCATTCAGCGATGGGTATCGTAGATCGTAGAACAGATCGCCATGCAGTTGGTTAGTGCCAGATCGCGTCACAGCGTTCACCACACCGCCGGCAGCCTGTCCGTATTCCGCCGAATAGTTGCTCGTGCTGACTTGAAATTCGCGAACAGAGTCTGGACTGTAGACGTACGTCACAATGATTGAACGGCCTCGCGCTTCCGAAAAGAACGCCTGCGTGTTGTTTGCGCCATCCACGTTATTGCCGTTATACAGCGCGGAAATCCCGCGAAAACTCGTAAGACCACCCGTGCCGTCCGTCGTAACTCCAGGTGTCAGGAGCGTGAACTGCTCCCACCGCCTCGTCACCAGAGGGAGTCCGTCAACCAGGTTCTGATCAACCGCCTGCTCCGACGAGCTTTTCTGTGTCTCAATAAGGGGCGCCGACTCCGTAACGGTCACTGTGGCTTGCTGTGTCTGCAGCGGCATCTGGAGATTAATCGTAATGCGGTCGCCGACATGAAGACTGATTCCCTTGGTCACTGTGTTCTGAAAGCCGGTTTTCGAAGCCGTTACTTCATAATTTCCTGGCTGCGCGTACGGCGCGTTATAAATGCCGGCGTCATTCGTAGTCAGCGCCGTATCTACTCCAGTATCGTCATTGTGAACCGTTATCGCGACATCACCCATGGCCAAGCCATTTGGGTCCGTTACGGTTCCCGTTATCGCTCCAGTCGCTGTCTGCGCGAATGTTCTGAAGCTGCTGAACAAGATCAACGTCAGCAGGCCCAACCCGACTGCGAACACACTTGTCCGGCACCAAGATCTGTGATTCTCAAGCATTGTCGACACTCCCGTAGATCCGCAAGCGTGGCTCCTTGCGGAATTCAAAATGACTTCTCTTGTAAACCGTTCAGGCTTATTTCCAGACCCCAACCCAGTGGACCTTAATTTTAGGAGATCCACATTTCCCTCAGTTTTCGGGGATATTACATCTGTGTGAGAGTCTAGTTCAATCGGAGTTGGTGTTCCAGTCTTTAGCCCTGTGGAAAACCTTCGACGCAAATCCCGGACCGTTCGAGTTGTTTGACGGGAGCACCTGGCTCCCGCGCAACGACAAAAACCGGCGATTAAGAAGGAGTTTTAGCCTTTGAAAGCGCGTTACAAAGCCGTTTACACGAAATGCTCTCAGTGATAGCGTGAACCCGTCCGTTTTAAGTTGGCTGCCGGGAATGCCACGCGTGTAAGCTGCAGCTACGATAAGTGTTTCCGAATCAGATGTTTGGTTCGAGGGTGCAAATGACGACGAAATCCAAGCTTGGAGGCCTTTTGCTGGCCGTAATGGCGATTGCAGCAATCGCCCTCCACGCGCAGACGCAGACCTCAGCGGCAACGGCCTCTCAAGCACCGAATCCCGCGACTACTGTCGGAAACAACGCCACCATTGCTGCAACTCCTGCGGCAATACGCCAAAGCGGCGAAGATCCGGTCGCCGTGGGTCGCGGCGCCGAGTCGTATGCCTCAGCCGGTTGTGCCTCCTGTCATGGCGCGACGGCCAAGGGCACCAATGTTGGACCGGACCTCGTTCGGTCACCGCTCGTTGAAGACGACAAGAAAGGCGAGCTGATTGGCCCTGTGCTTAGCGCACCGCATCCTACTGGCGGACAGAAGATCAACCTTACGGAACAGCAGATATCAGATATTGCCGCATGGCTGCGTGTGCAGGTTTACGGCGCCGCCATGCGCGATACCTATAGCTATCTGGACATCGTCGTTGGCGACCCGCAAAAGGGCGAGGCCTTTTTTAATGGTCCCGGTAAATGCAACACTTGCCATTCCGTCACAGGCGATCTCGCCGGCGTCGGCTCGAAATATCAGCCGCCCCAGTTGCAAGGGCTTTGGATCAGCGGTGGTGCCAATGCTCGCTTTGGCCGGGGCCGCGGACGCGGTCTTCTCACTGCCAATGGCGGACTGCTCGCCGATACCACGCCCCCCGAAATTACAAATTCCACTGTCACGGTCACAGTAACTCTTGCCGACGGACAGAAATTCACGGGCATTCCTGTATCCATCGACGATTTTCATGTCGCCTTCCGCGATATGTCCGGTGCTTACCACTCTTTCGACCGCATCAATGGTTATCCCAAGGTCGAAGTCCATAATCCTTTGCAGCCGCACTGGGAACTGCTCAAGAATCTCACTGACGACGAAATGCACAACGTAACGGCCTACCTGGTGACCCTGAAATGAAGACTCGCGAACTCGCTCTTGGTCTCGTGCTTGTTTTTGCGCCCGCCGCGATCCTCGCTCAAGGCGTCACAGATTCGATGCTCCTGCATCCGCCGGCGAATTCGTGGCCCACGCATCACGGCGATTATTCCGCACGTCGTTATAGCAGTCTGAAGCTCATCAATGACACAAACGTCCAGGACCTCTCGCTCGATTGGGAATCTCGCGTTACTGGAGGTACGCCTGCGGAAGAGCCTGCAAATCCTCGCGGCAACAACGTGCGCGTTGCGGGATCGCCGCTGCTTGTCAACGGCATGCTCTATTTCACCGCCAACGACAACGCTTGGGGTATGGATGCCCGCACCGGGCGAATCATGTGGCATTGGTATCGCGAATCGACTGGTCCCGAGCCCGTCACGTCGAACAAAGGCATGGGGATGTACGGCAATTGGCTCTACTTCATCACGCGCGATAACAATCTCGTGTCAATTGACGCAACGACCGGTGCCCAGCGCTGGATCGTTCCAGTCGCCGATCCTCGCCAATATTACTTTTCGACCATGGCGCCAATCGTGATCAAAAATCACGTCATCGTCGGCACGGGAGGCGATTCGCTCGATCTCTCCGGATTTGTCCAGGCTCATGATCCGGAGACAGGCGAAATTCAGTGGACTCATTACAACACGCCCCGCGAAGGCGAACCTGGCTTCGATACTTGGCCCAACGAATATGCTGCGGCCCACGGAGGCGGTGGGGCTTGGGTTCAGGGTGCCTACGATCCAGGGCTGAATCTTTATTACTACGGTACCGCCAATCCAAATCCTGTGTACGCGCCGCAAAGCCGCAAGGGCGCTGACCTCTTTACTTCGTCGATCATTGCCATTAATCCCGACACAGGAAAAATGGCTTGGTACTATCAGGCATCGCCTCACGATACGCACGATTGGGACGCAGCTTGCGACACTGTTCTGATCGACGGCACAATCGACGGCAAGCCACGCAAGCTTCTTGCTCAGGCTAGCCGCAACGGCTATTTCTTCGTCCTCGATAGGACTAATGGGAAAAAAGTAGTCGCTGTGCCCTTCGTCGATACTCTGAATTGGTCGAAGGGTCTCGATTCACGCGGTGAGCCGATTCCAAATCCCGAAAAGGAGCCGTCCCTCGGCGGCAGTCTCGCGTGGCCGAATGCAGGCAGCGCTACGAATTGGCCTCCGCCAAGCTTCAGCCCTGAAACTGGACTTTTCTACGTCGGTACGGGCGAAGGCTACGCCGTTTTTTATCTTACTGACACAGATGAACATCCCGAAGGCTATGCCGGAATCGAATCCTCGCTCGGCGAAGGTCCCGGGTCGATCAAAGCGCTCGACTATAAAACCGGCAAGATTGTCTGGCGACACGACTGGCCCGCAGGCGGCGATGCTGTTGGTTTACTCTCCACTGCCGGCAACCTACTATTCGCCGGAAATGAGAGCGATCTCGTTGCATTCAATGCCCGCAATGGCAAAATCCTGTGGCATGCGGGTTTGCTCGCTTCTCCTAACGCGCCGATGACCTTCATGCTCGATGGCAAGCAGCACATCCTCGTTTTCGGCGGAGACACTGCCTATAATTTTGTTCTTAACGTTCCCGCGCCGAAAGCGACCGCGGTAAAGAAGTAAGCATTCACAGCCGCGAAGTGAGACGTTTCAAATCTGCTCTGGCGCTGTGATAAATTCCATCGCGTGATTCCTCGCCTTGAGAGCGGCTACGCGAGGCGAGAGTGAGCGGCCCTAGACAATTGAACAAAGTCGAGCAGCAGTCTGCCACTCAAAATAGCACTGTACCCGCGCGATTAGCGCAGAACGGCGCGGTTTTTGCTGCAGTCACAGCCTTTGTCGTTCTCTTCTGTATCGTCGGACTTGCTCTCTGGGGCTTGCCGTTCTACTACGACTTCATGGTGCAGCAGTTTGGCTGGACTCGCGCCCAGGTCACCTCCGGAAACGCGATCAGCAAGCTCGTCATCGGTCCCGCATTCGGCTTTTTCGCAGGCTGGATCATCGATCGCTTCGGCCCACGCCTGGTTATGATCGCTGGAATCCTGATGGCCGGCGCTGCGCTGGTCGGCCTTGGGTGGACATCAACTCTTGGCATGTTTTACCTGTTCTATTTTTTCAACGCTCTCGGTTATGTCTGCGGCGGCCCTTTGCCCAACCAGATCTTGCTCACGCGCTGGTTTGATAAGGCTCGTGGTAAGGCAATGGGTTTTGCATATCTCGGCATTGGTTTTGGTGGTGCGGCGGTGCCGTGGATTTCCAACGCCCTCATCACCAAGTTCGGCTGGCAAGCCTCGCTGCGCTATTTGGGCATTGGCATCGTTGTCGCGTCATTGCCCTTTGCATTTCTCGTGAAGGAAATTCCCGTTCCCGAAAAAGCCGAACCTCGCCGTGCTCCCGTCAGCCTCAAGGCCGCTTTCGGAAGCCTCTCCTTTTATCTGCTTACGCTGGGCAGCATGTGCTCCATCGCCGCCGTCAGCGGCACACAGCAAAATCTGAAACTATTCCTCAGCCTCGATCGCCACTTTTCGCAGACTGCCGCTGCTCGCGTTCTTTCGCTGATCCTCACCTTCAGCATTCTCGGCCGCTTGCTTATGGGCTGGCTCGCCGACCGCTTTTCAAAGAAACACGTCATGCTCCTGACGTATTTTCTTGTCGCCGCAGGCATTCCAATGCTCTTTGTTGGCCACAATGCTGTCGCTCTCTACGTCTCCGCTGCCGTGTTCGGCACCGGCCTTGGCGGCGATTACATGATTATCCCGTTGATCGCCGCAGAAATTTTCAGCGGACAGATGCTTGGCAGGCTGTTGGGTGTAATACTGACTGCCGGCGGAATCGCCGAAGCAGTTTCACCTTGGCTGATGGGCTATTTGCGTGACACAACTGGAAGCTACATGGCAAGTTGTGCCGCGCTCGTTGCCGTAGCGTTGCTCGGAATGTTTGCCGTGCTCGGCCTGCCCGATGAGCGAAAGGTCGTATGACTACGAAGCCGATTCTCCGCGTCGCGAGCATGAAAGACACGACGCGATTCGAAGACCATCTCGCTTCGCTGGGCGTTACGATCCCGTGCGATCGCGACCTCGCCCGCCCGGAAGATTCGCCGCTCCGCTGGCCCATCGCCAAAGGCGAAATCAAAATCGGTAATCGCATCGCCGTTCAACCCATGGAAGGTTGGGACGGCCTCCCTGATGGCAATCCCAGTCCGAACACCATCCGCCGCTGGCAGCGATTCGGTTCGAGTGGCGCAAAGCTGATATGGGGCGGGGAGGCGGTCGCCGTTTGCCATGACGGCCGTGCCAATCCGAATCAGTTAGTGGCGGCGCCGCACACCGAGGCCGGCCTCGCGCGACTTCGCGAAACGCTCATTTCGGAGCATTGTGCCCGCACCGGATCCACGGATGGCCTCATCATCGGCATGCAAGTTACGCATTCTGGCCGTTACTGCCGTCCCAACGTGCATGATCGCGCCGAACCGAAAATTCTCTACCATCACCCCTTTCTCGATCGCCGCCTGCGTCTGCCTGCCGATTATCCTTTGCTCACCGATGGCCAAATCGAAGGCATCATCGAAAATTTTCATCGCGCCGCAGTGATGGCCCGCAAACTCGGCTTTGATTTTGTCGATATCAAACATTGCCACGGCTATCTCGGCCATGAATTCCTCAGCGCGCGCTCGCGTGAAGGCCGCTACGGCGGCAGCTTCGAAAATCGCACGCGGTTTCTCCGCGAAATCGTGCGAGGCATTCGCACTCTAGCGCCCGGCCTTCAAATCGGTGTGCGCCTCTCGGCTTTCGACACGATTCCGTTCCGACCCGATCCTCAACAAAGCACCAATAGCAAGCTCGGCCCTGGTATTCCCGAAAATTGCGAGAACGGAAGCGGCTATGCGTTCGCATTTGGCGCCGACTCATCGAATCCCACTGAAATTGACCTGGAGGAGCCGGCAAAGTTCCTCTCGCTTCTCGGAGAACTCGGTATATATCTCGTGAATCTCACTGCCGGCAGTCCTTATTACAACCCGCACATTATTCGGCCCGCGCTGTTCCCGCCGTCAGATGGATATTTGCCGCCCGAAGATCCCCTCATCGGCGTCGCGCGCCAGATGGGAGTCGTCCGCGCGCTCAAGCAGCGTTTTCCCAATCTCATTTTCATGGGCTCTGCTTACACGTACTTGCAGGATTTTCTGCCAAATGTCGCGCAGGCCGCGTTGCGCGAAGGCTGGGTCGACTGCATCGGAATCGGTCGCATGATCCTCAGCTATCCTGAAATTCTTTGGGACGCGACACACGGCCGCGAAATCGCCCGCAAGCACATCTGTCGTACTTTCAGCGATTGCACCACCGCGCCCCGGAACGGTATGCCCTCGGGCTGCTATCCTCTTGACGATTACTACAAAGCTTCTGAATTCGCGCCGCGCGTCGCGGCCGCGAAGAAACACTGACGCACGCAACGCGGGCGAGAAATGGCGGATACCTTGCCGAACATTGCAACAGAAAATTCTATTGCAACCATCGAATCGCTGCTTTCGCGGCAAAAATCCCGCCGTAAGGTACAGGGCATCGCAGCCGCTCTCTTGCCGTTTGAATCTAGCGGAAGAGTCGCAGTCGATTCCTTTCAAGCGCATTTGCGTGCCACGCACAGCGAAGGCCTGATAAATGCCGTCAACATGGACACAGGCTACGTCAACTATTTAACTGACGCGGAAAAGCTGGAGGTATTGCGCTGGACCCGCGAGGCGCTCGGCGAAGGCGTCCCGTTCGTCGCCGGTGCTTATATCGAAGGCCAATCCGGTGATGTCGTCGACCTTTACCGCAAGCAGATTGAACCGATCGCGCGCGCCGGGGGCATCCCGATTCTGTTTCAAACTGCGCGCCTCCACGGAAAGTCGCCGAAAGAAAAGGCGGACGCGTATAAGACAGTCTGCGAAGGCAATCCGCACGTGCTCGCATTTGAATTGGGGAAAATGTTTGCGCCAAATGGCGAGATTTTCGACGAGGAAACCGTCCGCTGGCTTATGGATATTCCCGAAATCAAGGGAATGAAACATTCATCCCTTGACCGGCTCATTGAATTGGAGCGTTTGTCGCTACGCGACAAGCACCGGCCCGACTTCCGCATCTACACCGGCAATGATCTCGGCATCAATATGATCGAATACGGTTCGGACTATTTACTGGGTCTCGCCACTTTCGCGCCGGAAAAATTCGCTGAGCGCGACCGCCTCTGGGCTGCGGGTGACGCCCGTTACTACGAATTGTCAGACGCGTTGCAGTATCTGGGCAATGTCGCTTTTCGGGCCCCAGTGCCCGCCTACAAGCATTCCGCTGCGGTCTTCCTGCACTTAACGGGAAAGATCCCCACGGCAGCCGCGCATCCCAAAAATCCACCGCGTCCAGCCTGGGAAGCGGAAATACTCCGCGATTGCGCCTCGCGTCTCGGCTACTCCTGACACCGAACGCACCGAAAGCCGTCCGAGCCGTGCCGTCGGACGGCGCTATTTCGTAACCTTCGTCACGAAATAAGTGATCTGCTTGCCCGGTTCCAGCGTCATCAAATGCGGTGTCTTCGGCGGAATGTAAATGACGTCGCCGGGTCCCAATTTCGTCATCATTCCGCCATTAATCGAATCTCCACGCATCTCTCCCGGTGCGGTTTCCTTCCCGTTCACCATCGTACCGCCAACAGTCTCTGTAGCTTCGCCTTGCGACATTACGATCACATCCGCTTGCGTGGCGTGCCACTCCGCCTGCCCAGATCCCTCACGATGCGCGATCATGAACGTCGTGTTTCCGTCCGTTGCGATAATTTCACTCGCCACTTTGTGCGCATCGATCTTAGCCGACAACGCCTTGCCCTGCGCCTCGATCTCAGACAGCTTCCAAACGTGTACCCCAGGCGCGTCCGCACCAGGTGCAATCATCGCCGCGCCCGCCACTATGCCCGCTACGAGCAAGACCCGCGGACTCATCCTCGTTCGTCGCATCAATCTCATCCGTCACCTCGAAGTGGTTGTCCTCAATCACAGCCGCAGACGCGCGCCAGCATATGCCCCCACACCAGATTATTCAAGACGAACCACGCCCGTCGAGCCAAGACGGAACATCGAGAAGGGAACTCCGTGGCAGACGTTATCTAAGAAGTGATAGCCCCATCAGGAACAGTCGAAGGAAACCAATCGCAAAACCATTCTTCCAATTCTATGCCTTGCGCCGCGCGTTCGGCGCTCAGGGGTTGGGCAAAGCTTGCCTCGAAAATCCCTCGTGCTTCCGCGAACCATTTCAAGGCCCACGGCGTCGGCAGCGAATCCATCTTTTTGGCCACCTCTCGCAAAAGCCGCCAGCAATCATCAAACTCACCCGCTGCGGCGCGTAAACCCTCAGCGTATAGCGCGAGAATTAATTCGGGCAGGACACACGCGATTCCCGAGACGACTCCGTCGCAGACGCCTTCGCTCAGTGCAGGCCGCAGCACCGGATCGTTGCCCACCAGCCGGCACGCATCCAATCCGCTTTCAGTCAGATCGCGCAGAATCTCCAGCGAACTCCCAGAGTCCTTGATGCCGATGATATTCGGCACGTCTGCGATCAATTTGCGAACCGTTTCCTTCTCCAGCGCTGAACAGAATTGCGGCAGGTTGTACAGCAACACCGGAAGTTTCGTGCCGCTCGCGACGGCTTTGCAAAACGCTTCCAGATCCTCCTGCTCGTAACGAAAAAACCAAGGCATCGGCAGCAACAGCCCTGCCGCTCCTCCTTCTTCAGCGATGGCCGACAGCTCCCGCGCCAGCGAAACTCCCGGCGCTCCCACTCCGCAAAGAACCGTCGCCCTTCCTTCGCTCGCTACTCTCACTGTTTCCAGCGTTGTCCGCAGATGCTCGGACCGCGCAAGGCAAAGTTCACCCGTGGCACCGTTCAGCGCAAACGAGGAAACACCCTTCGACAACTGAAACTGCACTAGCCGCGATAGCGCAGCTATATCGACGCTGTCGTCCGCCTTGCGTGGGGTCAACAGTGCCGCAAACACACCCGAAAACTTCTTCGTTTGCGCCTTCATAACGCTCTACTTGGGGACATCCGCCAACGGAAAATGAACATGCCGAATCGCTTTTCGCTGCCAGGTATATGTAATTTCCAGGTCGCCACTCCGTGTCTGGATAATCGCCGGATACGAATACTCACCCGGCTGATCTTCCAATGTGTAGAACATGCGAAAGTGCTCGCCATCTGTCGAAACAGCCAGATTCAGGGGTGTCCGCCCTGTCGTCGTGTTGTTGTAGACGAGCACCACGCGCCCATCGCGAAGTACTGCCACGTCAATCCCAGAGTTCGGGTTGGGCACGTCGATCGGCCGCGGCTCCGTCCATGTGGCGCCATCGTCGTGGGAATCGGCGATTACGACGCGCCCGATATTTGTCGTCGAACGCGCATAAAATCGCAGGTGCTTCGCGCTTAGTTCCACCACGGTCGGCTGGATGATCCCGTAATTTGCATTCGGCTCCGCCGGTGCCGTGGGGCCGCTGGCTGCCTGCGAATCGGCCGCGCCCGCACCGCTCAGATTCTTCCCCGGTACAAACGGGCCGAGCTTGGCCCAAGTCTTTCCGTTGTCTGTGCTTCGTTCGATCCACGCCGCCCAAGAGCGATACGCTTCGATGGACGATCCCGCCACGATCGTTCCATTCTTCATCACTAGAGGCTTCGCTCGAATCGGTCCGAGCAATCCTGCGGGCAAATGCTCTACCTCCGACCATGTTTGCCCTTCGTCGTCGCTGAACCTCCGTCCTGCAACCCATTGCTGTGGGCTCGGACCGAATTTGTAATAGAGCCATAGCCGCCCCGCCGCATCGTGAAACAGCACGGGATTCCAGCAAGGAATGTCTGCCTCACGCGCAAGCTCCACAGGCTTGCTCCACGCGTCGCCGGTCTTACGCGCTGACCAGATCGCCACGTCGGGTTTGCCCTCGGCCGTGCCGCCAAACCACGCCGCCAGTAAATCGCCATTCTTCAACTCAACAATCGTTGATGCATGGCTCGATGGAAAGGGCACTGACCCAGGCTCAAAAATCAGCTCTCCCTTTGACTGCCCATAAGCACTGGCAGCCAAGACAACCACCATCGCCAACGTAAGCCTCTTTAGTACGCCGACTATTCTCGTTTCCATATCGCGCCAGAGTATAGCTCTCATGTCGCCATTATGTCGACATCGCGCCATACGCGTGTTATAAGACAACTCCAGCGATGCCACCTGTTCGGAAATTAAATCGGAAACCCAATCAAAGATCTACGGCGAACGCCCGTCCTCGCGGCGGTTCCATTCGTGAAAAGGCGTATCTCCACATCCAAAAACGAATTGCGAATGGTACCCTCGCCGCGGGTGGAGGAATCTCGGAGCTGTTGCTCGCCAAAGAACTCCAAAGTAGCCGCGCGCCGATCCGCGAAGCAATGCACCAACTCGCCGCCGAGGGACTTCTTGAGCAGAATCCATCGGGCGGCATGGTTGTCGCGCAGTTGACGCGCGGCGACATTGTCGAGCTTTATGAATTGCGCGAAGCGCTTGAAGTCTTCGCGGTGGGAAAGACGGCTCGCATGCCCATGGTTCAGCCAGACAAGCAGCGTCTGCAAAATCTCGTGGACGAAATCGGTGTACTGCGCCGCGAACTTGAAACGAGTGGTGGCGTGGCACTGGACACCCGCCAAATGGAACGCTTCATCGCCTGCGATCTCGGCTTTCACGCGCTCCTCATCAGCATGGCCAATAATTCGCGCCTGCACAAAATCGTCAACGAAACGAGGCTTCTTATTCGCATTTTTGCGATTTACCGCGAAGGCCATGATCGCATCGCGCTCAAGAACATTCAGCGCTACCACCAGAGAATCCTCGATTCCGTCGTGAGGCAGCAGCCTGCGGTCGCTATGGCGGCCCTGGGCGAACACATTCAGGCCAGCCAACGCGAGCGCCTCAGTGAATACGACCGCTGGAAACGCGAAAACTCGCTTCGCCGGCTTCCTGGATTTTTGGGCGCCGCCAAAACGGCATGGCGCTCATGAGCGGTGCTGCCTCTCCAGTTACGCAGCGTCACTCCAATTACAAATGGTTCATCATCGCCATGCTCTGGTTTGTCTGCTTCTTCAACTATGCAGACCGTCAGGCAATCTTTTCCGTTTTTCCGCTCTTGAAAGATCAATTGCACTTTTCCACCATCCAACTTGGGATTGTCGGCGGCGCATTTACCTGGATGTACGCTCTTTTTGGCCCATTCGCGGGGTCTCTCTGTGATCGCCTTTCCCGTAAGTGGCTCATTCTCGGTGCGCTCATTTTCTGGTCGCTCGTTACCGTGGCCACGTCGATCTGCCACAACTATTCCCAGTTAATTGTGGTACGCGCGCTCAGCGGTCTTGGCGAAGCTTTTTATTTCCCTGCTGCGATGTCTCTAATCAGCGATTATCACGGCGGAAGCACGCGTTCGCGTGCCATGTCGTGGCACCAATCGGGCGTTTATGCCGGCAGTATCGCGGGCGGCAGCCTTTCCGGATTTTTCGGACAATACTATGGTTGGCAATCAAGTTTCGTAGTGTTCGGCTCGGCGGGAATCGTGCTCGCCATTGTGCTCTGGACCCTGCTGCGAGAACCTGCCCGAGGGCTTTCCGACGTTGCCACCGAAAGAACGAGCGGCGCCCGCGACAATCTGATTGCTTCATCGCATGAGTCAGCCCCAAAAGTGAATCTGCTCCAACGAATTGCCAGGGTCCTCCAAAATCCGATGGCCCTGCTTCTCATTGCTGTATTCATCGGAGCGAACTTTGTCGCGGTGGTTTTTCTCACGTGGATGCCTACATTTCTATACGACAAATTTCACATGAGCCTTTCGATGGCAGGCCTCAATGCCACGGTCTACATCCAGCTCGCGTCTGTTCTTGGCGTTCTCTCCGGTGGCGTCCTCGCGGATCGGCTGGTGCAGAAAATGGCCGGCGGGCGCATGTTCGCGCAATCCATCGGCCTTCTTATCGGTGTCCCGTTTGTTTTTCTTACGGGCTGGACGACTTCTGTTTCGTGGCTGGTTTTTGCGATGGTCGGATTCGGCTATTTCAAGGGACTCTATGACGCGAACATCTTCGCGAGCCTTTACGATGTCGTCCCGGTCGAACGTCGCGGAGCCGCAGCCGGAACCCTCAATTCTCTCGGCTGGCTCGGCGCAGGATTCGCACCGGTGGCAATCGCATTATCTGCCGCACGTTACGGCATGGGTGCCAGTATCAGCGCAACCGCCACAATCTACGTCCTGATCGGCTCCGTGCTTCTCTTCGCAGCCACTCGACACACCCGATTTGCCCAGAAGCGGCGCGCTTAACCGGCGTCCGCAACAACCGTTTGCTTTTGCTCGCCCAGGCCTTCGACGCCCAAGCGTATCGAATTTCCCGGCCGCAAAAACACGGGTGGTTTTTTCCCCGCTCCCACACCCGGTGGCGTTCCTGTCGAAATAATGTCGCCCGGCTGCAGGCTCATGAATTTGCTCAGATAGCTCACCAGGTATGCCACGCCAAACAGCATCGTCGTCGTAGTGCCGTCCTGCTCGCGCTTGCCATTAACTTCTAGCCAAAGTTTCAGCCTCTGCGGGTCGGGCACTTCGTCTTTGGTCACCAGCCATGGCCCGATTGGTCCAAATGTATCCGCGCTCTTACCCTTTACCCACTGACCGGTGCCTTCCAGTTGAAACGCGCGTTCCGACACATCGTTGATCACGCAATATCCCGCCACATGATTCAAAGCATCTTCCCGCGTGACATATTTCGCGGGCTTGCCGATCACTACGCCCAGTTCCACTTCCCAATCGGTCTTTTCCGATCCGCGTGGAATCATCACGTTGTCGTCCGGTCCGGAGATCGCGGACGTCGCCTTCATGAAAACGATCGGTTCGGCGGGCAGGGCCATTCCCGATTCCTTGGCGTGATCTGAATAATTCAGCCCGATGCAAATGAACTTGCCTACGCGCCCCACGCACGGCCCAAGCCGCACCTGTCCGCTCACACGCGGCAATTTCGTCGCATCAATTGCCTTCAGTTTTTCAATCCCCGCGGGTAGCAACGCGTCTCCCGCGATGTCCGGTACCACGCCAGACAAATCCCGAATCGTTCCGTCTGCCGCCAGAACTCCCGGCTTTTCACGCCCCGCATCCCCAAACCGCAAAAGTTTCATTCATCCTCCGATTCGCAACTGCAAATTCACATCGTCCATCCGCCATCGATCACGTGAACCTGCCCCGTCGTGAAGCTCGATTCATCCGACGCAAGATAGATCGCCAGTGCCGCAATCTCCTCGGGCTTGCCCACGCGGCCCATTGGCTGCCGTGCGACGAAATCCGCCCGCGTCTTCTCAACGTTACCCCCAAGCGCCGCGATTCGCTCGTCCAGTGAAGGCGTCTGCACCGTTCCGGGGCAGATCGCGTTGCACCGGATCCCTTTGCTCACAAAATCTGCCGCAATCGATTTCGTCAGCCCGATGATCGCCGCCTTCGACGCCGTGTACACAAACCGGTTTGGAATCCCTTTCACACTCGATGCGATCGACGACATATTAATGATCGTTCCGCGCCCCGCCGTCAGCATCCCCGGCAAAAACGCCCGGCACATCCGGTACATCGCCTTCACGTTCAGGTCGAACGAAAAATCCCAATCCTTTTCCGCGCAATCCAAAATTGTTCCCTGATGCACGAATCCCGCGCAGTTAAACAGCACGTCGACCGCGCCTAATTCTTTCGCCGCGGATTCCACCGACTTCGAATCGCGCACGTCCAACAACCTCGTCCGCACGTTCGACCGTTCCTGCGCCAGAGTCTTCAGCGCCGCCTCATTAATATCCGTCGCCCACACCGACGCGCCCTCACCTGCAAAGGCCAGCGCCGTCGCGCGCCCAATCCCTTGTCCCGCCGCCGTAACCAACGCCGTCTTACCGGCCAATCTCGCGCCCATATCTAATGCGACTCCCGCGGCACCGCATCGCCTCTGCAGCCAATTAGAAAATCCAAATCGGCGCCGCAACTCGCCTGCTGCACATGCTCCACATACAGTTTCTGATAACCGCCATCCATCGCAGGCGTAGGCTTCGTCCACGCAGCGCGCCTCTTACTCAAAACTTCATCGCTCACATCCAAATGCAGCTTCCGTCCCGGCACATCGAGCTCGATAAAATCTCCGTCCTGCACCAGCGCCAGACTTCCGCCCACTGCCGCTTCCGGACAAACATGCAAGACGACCGTTCCATAAGCCGTGCCGCTCATCCGCGCGTCCGAAAT
>Ga0126371_10001349_pt1 | contig 20682 bp, 19 predicted proteins | sample PanSoiMetaPlot_4_FD_110145 | JGI IMG/M metagenome (GOLD analysis project Ga0126371, IMG submission 110145) | Tropical forest soil microbial communities from Panama - MetaG Plot_4 | ecosystem: Environmental > Terrestrial > Soil > Tropical forest > Bulk soil | place: Panama | collected 2016-02-17 | reverse complement strand
GCGTGAACGGCACCTACGCGTTCCCGACCACCAAGGATCCGGCCTGGGCCTATCACCAGTTCGTCGAGGTGCCGTTCCACATCATCCAGTACACGGCGACGAATCAGGCACCGACCGATGCCGCGATCGTCTTTCCGAAGAAGTGGGCGACCACGGATAAGATTTTGCCGTAACAAACACCGTCATGGCCGGGCTTGTCCCGGCCATCCACGCCTTTGTGTTTGTAAGGAAGACGTGGATGCCCGGCACAAGGCCGGGCATGACGATGAAACGGTTCAGCCGACGCGGGGCCGGCCATGACCTACTTCACGCTCCTCACCACCAACGGGCTCGTCATCGGGCTCATCTATGCGCTGATGGCGGCGGGGCTCACCCTCGTGTTCTCGGTGCTCAAGGTGGTCAACTTCGGGCACGGCTCGCTCTACATGGTGGGCGGCTACGCGTCGTATTACGCCATCACGCTGCTGGGCGTGCCGCCGATCGTGGGCGTCGTGGTCGCGATGCTGGCGCTCTTCGGGTTCGGCGTCGCGTTCGAGCGGCTCGTGCTCGCGCCGATGTACACCGACAAGGTCGAGCGCAAGGACGAGTACGCCATCATCGTCACCTTCGGCCTCACCATCCTGCTCACTAATCTCGCGCTGGTCGTGTTCGGGCCGTTCAGCAAGTCGCCGCCGAGCTTTTGGCAAGGCACGCTGATCGCCGGCCCGCTGATTCTTCCCTATGACCGGCTGATCGCCTCGATCGTCGCGATCGTGCTCCTCGTCGGGCTCGCCTGGTTCCTGGCGCGGACCTCGCTCGGCCAGGCGCTCGACGCCGTGAGCCAGAGCCGCGAGTCCGCCGCCGTCATCGGCATCAATCCCAAGCGCATGTACACGATCGCGTTCGGCCTCGGCTCGGCGCTCGCGGGCGGCGCCGGCGCGCTGATCGCACCGATCTTCGCGCTCACGCCCGACATGGGCGAGCTGCCGGGCGTGCAGGCCTTCATCATCATCGTGCTCGGCGGCATGGGCTCGGTCGGCGGCAGCATCATCGGCGGCATTCTGCTCGGTATCGTGCAGGGCCTCGGCGTCGGCTACCTGCCCGATCCCAACCGGGCGCTCGCCTATACGCAGGCGTTCGGCGCGCTGCTGCTCATCATCGTGCTGCTGGTGCGGCCGACCGGGCTGTTCGGGCGCACCCATCCGCGGCTGGACTAGTGCCATGGGCAGGCGGTTCAAGCGATCGCACGTGCTGCAGGGGCTGCTGCTCCTGCTGGCACTCGCCGTCCCCGCGGTGGCGGGGCCCTACTGGATCCACGTCGGCGCGCTCGCGTGGTACTACGCAGTGCTCGCCGCAAGCTGGGCGCTGCTCGCCGGCTATGCGGGGCAGTTCTCGTTCGCGCATGTGGCGTTCGCGGCGCTCGGCGGCTACGGCTCGGCCCTGCTCACCCTGCGGCTCGGGCTGCCGCTCGCGCTGGCGATCCCGCTCACCGTGCTGATCGCCATGGTGCTCGGCGCGCTGATGGGCGCGCTGGTGCTGCGGCTGAGCGGGCCCTATCTGGCGCTGTTCACGCTGGCGATCGCCGAGATTTTCCGTCTGATGCTGATCGCCGAGGAGGACGTCACGCGTGGCAGCCTCGGCCTGCAGGTGCCCGGCCTCTTCAGCGGCGGCGGCGACGTTCCCTACTATTATCTCGGCCTCGCGCTCGTTGTGCTTGCGCTCATGGCGATGAACGGCCTGCTCGCGACCCGCATCGGCTTCTTCCTGCGCGCGATCCGCGAGGACGAGGGCGCCGCGCAGGCGAGCGGGGTCAACACCACGCTGCACAAGATCATCGTGTTCGTGGCGACGAGCGCCATCGCGTCGATCGCCGGCATCTATTACGGCCATTTCGTCGGCATCCTGTCGCCGAACATGGTGATCATTCCGGAGATGGGCCTCGTCATCGCGATGGCGGTGATCGGCGGCATCGAGAGCCTGCCGGGCGCCGTGGTCGGCGCCGTCGTGGTCTACGCGCTCTCGGAAATCCTGCGCGACTACGGCGAATGGCGTTTCGTGCTGCTCGGCCTCGCGCTCATCCTGGTGCAGCGCTTCGCGCAAAACGGCCTCTTCCTATTCATCGAGCGCTATCTCGACCGGCGCACGGCGCCCGTGTCCGCAACGCCGATTACCGAGGAGGGCGAGTATGCCAAGCCCTCCTGAGGCGCCGTATTTCGCGGCAAGCGCGCTGAACAAGCACTTCGGCGGCATCGCGGCGGTCGCCGACTTCTCGGCCGACCTGCAGCGCGGCGAGATCGTCGGCCTGATCGGGCCGAACGGTTCAGGCAAGACCACGACCATCAACCTCGTCACCGGCGCGCTCAAGCCCGACGGCGGAGCGATCATGCTCGACGGCCGCAACATCGCAGGCCAGCCGGCCTACCGGTTCGCGCGCGCCGGCGTCGGGCGCACCTTCCAGGTGCCGCGGCTGTTTCGGCGCATGACCGTGATCGAGAACCTGATGGTGCCGGCGCTCACCGCCGCGCGCACCAGCCACCGGCAGGCGGAGGACCGCGCGCGCGAAATCCTTGCCTTCGTGCGGTTCGAGCACCTCGCGCACGCCTATGCACGCACCCTGTCGGGCGGCCAGCAAAAGCTGCTCGAGCTCGGCCGCGCCCTGATGCTGCGGCCGAGCCTGCTGCTGCTCGACGAGCCGTTCGCCGGCGTGCATCCACGCCTGCTCGAGCAGATCGTCGAGCACATCCGCACGCTCAACGCCGGGGGCTACACGATCGTGCTGGTCGACCACAATCTTGACGCGGTGCGCTCGGTGGTGCGGCGCACGCTCGTCATGGCACGCGGCCGCAAGATCGCGGACGGTCCCTCCGAAGTGGTGCTGCAGGACCCGGAAGTGATCCGCGCCTATACGGGCACGCGCAAGGCGATGGAGGGCCGGGCATGACGGCCGAGGCGGACTTCGCCGAGGTCGGCGCGGTGCTCGCGGCCGACGGGCTCGCCGCCGGCTACACGCGCGACATCGACATCCTGCGCGAGATGAGCTGCCGCGTCTGGCCGGGTCGCATCTCCTGCGTGGTCGGCCCGAACGGCACCGGCAAGTCGACGCTGCTCAAGGCGCTGTTCGGCTTCCTGCGGCCGCGCCAGGGCAGGGTGACGCTCAACGGCCGCGACGTCACCGGCACCGAGCCGTTCCGCATGCTCGGCGCCGGCGTCGCCTACCTGCCGCAGCGGCCGAGCCTGTTTCCGCATCTCACCGTCGAATCGAACCTCAAGCTCGGCGTCTGGCACGCGCGCGTCGCCAAGGCCGACCTGCGGCAGAAGCTCGAGGCGGCCTATGCGCGCTTTCCGGTGGCGCGCGAGAAGCGTCACCAGCCCGCCGGGCACCTCTCGGGCGGCCAGCAGCGGCAGGTCGAGATCGCGCGCAGCCTGATGACCGAGCCGCCCGTCTATCTCATCGACGAGCCGACCGCCGGCATCGATCCGCGCACCAGCGAGGAGATCTACGAGCTCGTCGCGTCGCTCGCGCGCGGGGCCGGCAAGGCGATCCTGCTGGTCGACCAGGACATCAAGAGTGCGCTCGCGATCGCCGACTACGTCTATGTGGTCAAGAACGGCAGCGTCGCGTCGCAGGGCTCGCGCGCGGAATTCGGCGGCGACACCGACGCGCTGGTCGCGCGCTGGCTCTACGCCAGCGGGCATTGACGCGGTGCGGACGCGATGACGCCACGCCGGAAGGAAGTGCGGATCCCGGGGCGCAGCGGAACGCCGTCCTCGATGGCGGATGCGCCGCTCCACCGCGAGCTCCTCGCGGCCTTCGACCGCATCCCGCGGCAATTGCAGGCGGCGGCGCGCTGGGCGCTCGATCATCCGCAGGACGTGGCGCTGCTCACGGTGCGCGAGCAGGCAAAGCGCGCCGGCGTCGTGCCGGCGACGATGACCCGGCTGGCGCAGCGGCTCGGCTTCGAGGGCTACGACGCGGTGCGCGATCTCTACGCCGAGAATTTGCGGCGGCGCGCCGCGTCCGTGTTCTCGCCCAAGGCCGAGGCGCTGGTCGCGCGGCGCAAGCTCACCGGCGAGGCCTCGCTCGCGCATGATCTGGTCGATACGCTGGTGCATCAGCTCGCGGGCCTCGCCGGCCCCGCGGCGCTCGGCCGGCTGACGGCCGCCGTCGAGTTGCTGGCAAAAGCGCGCCGGGTGTTCGTGCTCGGCCAGCGCTCGTGCTATCCGGTCGCGTTCCACTTCGCCTACGTATTCGGCCTAGCCGGCGGCGCGGTGCGCCTCCTCGACGGGCCGGGCGGCACCGGCAGCGATGCGCTGCGCGCCGGCCGCAAGGGCGACGCGCTCGTCGCCATCAGCGTCAAGCCGTATACGCGCACGACCGTCGAGATCACGCGCTACGCGGCGCGCCGCGGCCTCGCGGTCGTCGCCATCACGGACAGCGCGGTGTCGCCGCTCGCGCGGGCGGCGAGCGCCGCGATCGTGGTGCCGACCGAGAGCCCGTCCTTCTTCCATACGATGACGCCGGCCTTCGCGATCGTCGAGGCGCTGGCCGCATTGCTGGCCGCCGGCGGCGGGGAGGGCGCACTCGCCGCCGTGCGCGAGATCGAGGAGCAGATGCGTGCGCTGTCGACCCACGTGCTGTCGCAGCGTACCCGGAAGGTTGCCGGCTCCCGTACTTCGTAGCGATCCTTGATTGTAGATATCGAGAGGATCGCGGTAAGATGGTCTCCGCGAGCCCGGAAAGGGAGAGGAACATGGCCGATCCCGCACGACGGTCGCCGGCAAGCCTGCCGGATCAAGGCCTGGTCACAGGGACAGCGGAGCTCACCTCGCCGCGCGGGCGACACTACCGCATCATCGAGACGCGCGAGCTTGACGGCTACGAACGGCCCTTGGCGGCCGAGGAGCTTGCGACGGTCGGCGCGGCACGGTTGCGAACGGACGACAATTTCGCCGGCACGGATCGCCGGGCCGCGAAGATCTCGATCGCCGGCGGCCCGGCGCAGCAATTCAACGAGCTGCAAGGCCTGCTCGACAGCCTGACGGCCGACGACAAGATGATCAATCACAATCCGCCGATCTCGCAGGATCCCACATCGCAGCGCGTCGCCGAAGAGCAGCGGAACGTGCGCGTTCGCGCGTTTCTCTATGCGGCCAGTCGCGAGAGCGATAATGATTTTCATTTCATCGTGGGGCGCGATCCGAGCGCGTCGCCGGCGGCCTATATGAACATGGAGCTGTCCGGCCTGCCGCCGCAGACAAGCAATGCTTTCGCTCTCCTCGAGGCGGCGCGCACGGCCTACAAGACCTTCATCAAAGGCAATCTGCCCGGGGTGGGATATCACCACTACGATCCGCCGATCCCGATCGAGGTCGAGGGATCGCTGTTCTTCGACCTGAAGCATGCGCACGGAACGCATCCGGGGCCGGCCGCGTTGCGCCCGAAAACGATCTGGGAGGTTCACCCGATCTCGCACATCGTGTTCGAGCCCTAGTGAGGACCGCGAATGCCGCGTGCCAAGGAACCGCGTGACCGCGCCGCAAGGTCGGCGCGGCGCAAGCCGGGAGCAACGTCGGGGAAAGCGCGTCCCGGGCTGCCGGACCCATCCTCGATCGTCTCCGTCAAGACGTTCACCTCGCCCAAGGGAAAGCGCTACCGCATCATCGAGACCGATGAGCGGGATGGCTATGATCCTCCCGCGCCCGGGCGACGCGGGACCGACCGTTAGGTTTGCCTGATGTTGCCGGAAGACCTGAACTCCGAGCAGCGCGTCTATTCCTTCCAGAACGGCTTGTCCCGCTCGTTCAGGATCGCCGACGTGTCGAGGGGCAGGTCGGTGAGCCGGTGATCCGGCATCCGGCGGAGCTCCGCACGCGAGCGCGCGCGCTCCCGCCAGAGCGCCAGCGTCCGGCGGAGTGTCGCCCATCCCTCTCCCGACCCGCGGTCAAGATTGATCGCGCGGCGCGCCGTCGCGGACGGGAGAAGCGGCCGGGCAGGGACCATCGCGTCTTGGATCATCGAGTCTTGGGTCATCGAGTCCTCCCCATGCTCACGCCACGAGCGCCACGCCGGCGACCAGCAGGGTCACCAGCATGGCCCGGCGGAAAATGGCGCCATCGAGCCGCTTGAACAGAATGAGGCCGAGCGCGGAGCCGGCGGCGAGCGCCGGAAGGCCGATCACCAGATGCTGGAGAAAGTCGAACGAGACGTCGCGCCGCGACAGCAGCACCGCGAGCGCCACGACCTGCATCGCAGCGATGAAGGGCTGCACCAGCCCGCGCTGGCGCTCCTTGGGCAGGCCGCGCAGATCGCACCAGATGGTCGGCAGCGCGCCCGGCATCGCCGTCAATCCGCCGACGAGGCCTCCGGCAAAGCCGACGGCGGCATCGTGATAGCGGCCGCGCATCCCGGCAAACAGGCGCACGGTCGGACGCAGGAGAATGTAGCCGGCGTAGACCGCCAGAAAGACGCCGAAGCCGATGCGAAAGGCCGGGGCGTCGACGTGGAGCAGCACGTAGAGCGACGGCGGAATGCCGAGGATGCCGCCGACGATGAAAGGGGCGCTGCCGCGCCAGTCGAGCGTGCTGCGCAGGCAGATCATATTGGCGCCCTGCACCACGATGCTGCAGGCCATCATCAACGGCACCGCTTCGGTCGGCGAGAGTACGTGCAGCAGGATCGCGCCGGCGACGGCGGAGAAGGCGAACCCAGCGAAGCTGGAGACCGCTGCTCCGAAAAACACCGCAAGCCCCAGCGGAAGAAAGTACGACAACTCGGCCATGTCACCGCTCCATCCAGTTTTGCGCGCGACCTCGTAGATCGCGCACGAAGCGGACGCAGTGCGAAATCGCACTGGCGGTGACCTGGGATGAAATTCGATGAGCCGGTGAAGTGCCTGGCTACCGCATTGGTCCGAAAAGGCGGTGCGGGATTTTGCAAAAGCCCGTGTGCTACAGGTTAGAGCGTGACGACGATTCGAGGAAAAATGATCGCGCTTTGGCTCACGTCACATTGCCGGCCACACGATGGCTAGAACACCCGGCCGTGATGACCGCCAAAAAGCACGACCAGAATGAGCACGAGAACGACGAGCCAGACCAGGCCGTGACCTCCGCCGCCGTAGTAGCCGCGCCGGTAGCCGTAATAGCCGCCTCCGCCGCCGAACAGGAGGAGCAGGATGATGAGCAGAATGAGCAGACCCATGCGCACTCCCATGACCGGGCGGGCGCCGGCCCGCCGCCGGGAGAGAACGCGGTGTGACGCAACATGTTCCGAGGGCAGTTACGGCCCGGCGAGCTCGGACATCGCCACCGGCACGGCGCCTGCCCGGGCCGCCGCATAGTAGCGCCGCAGCAGCGCAAAGGCGGCGAACGCTCCGATGAGCGACAGGAGGATGCAGACGCCGAGCGGCGCGCCGGACCACAGGAGCGCCGCCGATATCAGGCTTGCGGTCGCGCCGCCGAGATCCCAGCCGCCCTCGGCCGCGATGTGGAAGCGCAGGGCGCAGGACGAGCGCTTCGCCTGGTTGTAGATCGCGGTGCCGAGCGCCGGCACGTAGAGGCAGCCGACCAGCGCGCCGCACGCGTTGGCGGCGACGGCGAGCGGCGCGTTGCCGTAGCTTGCGGCGCGCAGCGCGATGGTGAAGGTGATCGCTGCAAAGGCGATCGAGGCGGCGCGGCCGCCATGCCCGGTGTCGATCAGGCGGCCGAGCGCGAGGCCGCCGACCGCGCCGACGATGGCCGACAGGGCCATTGCGCCGCCGAAGGCGGAGAAGCTCTCGCCCAGAGCGAGAAAGAGCGCGATCGACCAGACGAGCCAATAGCCCGTGGCCAGCCATCCGTCGGCGGCGAAGAGCAGCACGCCCGGCAGCGCCGCGCGGAAGACGCCGGGTGCGTCCCAGGCGACCTTCACGTTCGGCGTCCAGACGATCGGCAGCGCCGAGAGCATCAGCGTCACGGCGTTGGCGCCGAAGGCCGCGCGCGGGCCGAGGACCGTCAACGCCCAGCCGGTCGCGAGCGGTCCGACGATTCCGGCCATGGCGGCGATCGCCTCGCGTGCGCCGACCTGGTGGCCACGGTGCTCGGTATCGCCCAGCGTGGCGAAAAAGGCGTGATAGGCAGTCCAGTAATAGGTGTCGGCCACCGACGCGACGATGCACAGGATGGCGAGGGCGAGCCCGACGTCATGCACCTCGGGGAGCAGGAGATATTGCACGCCCGACATGAGCGTGCCGGCGATGACCAGCCGCCTGAGCCCGAAGCGCCGCGCGAGCACGAGCACGCTCGGGCGGATCAGGAAGCGTCCGATCAGGATGGCCGCGAAGGAGGCGAGCACCATGGCGGCCGGAACGCCGGATTTGAGCAGGAAGATTGCAAAAAAGGCGCCGCCGCCCGTCAGCGCGAGCGAATGGATCGCGTAGTGCAGGTTCAGCAGGTTGACTGTGTTGTTGCGGAAATAGGCCATCGGACGATCCGGGATGAGGCACTTTTGCCGGCCGGAAATGGCAGGTCCGTGGTGGCCGGGCGACGAATCAGGGGCAAATAGCGCGGCTGAGACTAACAAAAAATGACTATGTCATTTGCCCGCAACGCCGAGGTTCCATAGCGGTACCAGGTGGAAATCGGCGGCGCGAACCGGCGACACAGGCCGGCGGCGTGCGCGTGGCTACGTTCCCTCGATCAATCGGCCGTCGCTTTCATCCTTGAGGCGGACCCCGGAGACCCGGCGCGCCCGGATGGCGCGCAGCAGGGCGATGAGCTTCTGCGCCGCATCCGCATAGCCGATGCCCTCGGGTCGGATGTTCGAGATGCAGTTGCGCTCCGCGTCGGTCGTCTGGGCGGCGGGCTGCCAGGTCAGATAGGCGCCCATGCTGTCGGGTGCGGTGAGGCCCGGTCGCTCGCCGATCAGGATCGCGACACATGGCGCGCCGAGCGCGGCCGCGACCGCGTCGCCGATCGCGACGCGGCCATGGCGGACGACGACCAGCGGCGCCAAGCACCAATCCGCGAGATGTGGCAGCGCTGCCGCCAGCAGCGGCGCCGCGTGCACCTGCACGGCGCGCGCCGACAGGCCGTCGGCGATCATGACGGCGAGATCGTAGGCGCCGGCATGCGGCGCCAACACGGCGGTGGCATCGGGCGCGAGCCGGCGGCCGAGGTCGGGGCGCATCAGATAGCGCGCGCGGTCTTGCGCCGCGCTCGCGACCGCCAGCATCGGCAAGCCGAGCGGCGCGAGGTCGGCCAGGAGTCGCGTCGCGTCGAGCGGCGCATGCACGGCGTCGCGTGCGCGGGCATGGGCGAGGCGGAAGTCGAGGGTCGGTCCGGTCGCCAGCGAGGCCCCGCTGCGGGCGAGCCCGATGCGTGCGGCGGTCAGCTGGCGCAGCGAGGGCCAGAGGTCGGGCGGTGGAGGGGGGGGCGGTGATGTCCCCTTCGTGGGCGCTCGTTTGCGTTTCATGGGTCGAGCTTCCAGCCACACGGACAGCGCATGCGCGCCCTCTCCCCGCCGTTGCGGGGAGAGGGCGCGCGGGCGCCGTGCCGGGTCAGGCAATAATGCTTTAAACTTGGCCGGCAGCTCGCGCGGGCGGATGCGCTTCTCCGCATCCATGAGTCCTTGCTGTGCGAGCCATGCCTCGAATTCCGGCGCCGGGCGGCGGCCGAACAGGTCGCGCATCGCGAGCGCGTCGTGGAACGAGGTGCTCTGATAGCCGAGCATGATATCGTCGGCACCGGGCACGCCCATCACGTAGCTCACGCCGGCGGCGACCAGCAGCGCCAGCAGCGCGTCCATGTCGTCCTGGTCGGCCTCGGCGTGGTTGGTGTAGCAGACGTCGACGCCCATCGGCACGCCCATGAGCTTGCCGCAGAAATGATCCTCGAGACCGGCGCGCGTGATCTGCTTGCCGTCGTAGAGATATTCCGGCCCGATGAAGCCGACGACGGTGTTGACGAGCAACGGCTTGAACGCGCGCGCGACCGCGTAGGCGCGCGCCTCGAGCGTCTGCTGGTCGACGTCATGATGCGCGTTCGCCGACAGCGCGCTGCCCTGGCCGGTCTCGAAATACATCACGTTGTCGCCGATGGTGCCGCGCCGGAGCGCGAGCGCCGCCGCGCGCGCCTCGGCGAGCAGCGCAAGGTCGATGCCGAAGCTCCTGTTCGCATCTTGGGTTCCGGCGATCGACTGGAAGACGAGGTCGACGGGCGCGCGCTTGCGCATCAGCGCGAGCGTGGTCGTGACATGGGCGAGCACGCAGCTCTGGGTCGGAATGTCGAGCCTGGCGCGGATCTCGTCGAGCATGTCGAGGAGCTGATGCGCGCGCGCCGGGCTGTCGGTCGCCGGATTGATGCCGATCACGGCATCGCCGGCGCCGAGCAGGAGGCCGTCGAGAATGCTCGCCGCGATGCCGCGCGGGTCGTCGGCCGGATGGTTGGGCTGCAGCCGCACGGCGAGGCGGCCGGGGAGGCCGATGGTCGAGCGGAAGCGGGTCACGACCGAGCATTTCGCGGCCATGACCATGAGATCCTGCAGGCCGCTGATCTTGGCGACCGCCGCGGCCATCTCAGGCATCACGCCCGGCGCGAGCGCGGCGAGCTTTTTCGGCGTCGCCGCGTCGGAGAGCAGCCAGTCGCGTAAATCCCCGACCGTGAGGTGCGCGATCGGCGCGAATGCAGCCCTGTCGTGGGTATCGACGATGAGGCGCGTCACCTCGTCGTCCTCGTAAGGGACGACCGTCTCGCTGAGGAACGTCGCGAGCGGCAGGTCGGCGATGGCATATTGGGCGGCGACGCGCTCCTCGCCGCTCTCCGCCGCGATGCCCGCGAGCTGATCGCCGCTGCGAAGCGGTGTCGCCTTGGCGAGCAGGGTCTTGAGGTCGCCGAAGGCGTAGCGGCGCGCGCCGATCGTAAAGGCGTACATGCGGACGTCCCGGGCCTCGGTCGCGGGTAATCTTGCGGTAATTATAGCGCGGAACTCTCACGCGGTGTTGAGTTGCGACTCGATCGTTTCCGTGCCATGTCATGAGTGTCCGATAAGGTCACGCGGGAGAGTTCGATCCCGGTTGGATCGACGCCGACGGAGCAACCGCCCCGGAAACTCTCAGGCACCCAGGACCGCGTGACTGGACGATCTGGAGAGAGACGCAGGGTTAGACAGCCGCTGCGTCCACCGAAGGGGACATCCGGGCCGAAAGGTTCGGGTTAAGCTCTCAGGTACCGCGACAGATGGGGACCCATAGGTCGGCTGCGGCCGGCCCGGTCCATGTCTGATTGCGGAGGCCCTTCGTGGCACACATCGCCGTCATAGGCGCCGGGATCACCGGCATTACCACCGCCTATTCGCTCCTCGACCACGGCCACACCGTCACGGTGTTCGATCGCCATCGCTACGCCGCGATGGAAACGTCGTTCGCCAATGGCGGACAGCTCTCGGTCAGCAATGCCGAGGTGTGGAATCATCCCGCGACGCTGGTCAAAGGCATCAAGTGGCTGTTTCGCCGCGACGCACCGCTGCTGCTCAATCTCAAGCCGAGCTGGCACAAGTATTCGTGGCTCGCCGAGTTCGTGGCGCAGATCCCGCGCTACCGCGACAATACGATCGCGACCGTGCGGCTCGCGCTCGCGGCGCGGCGCGCGCTGTTCGACATGGCGGAGCGGGAGGGCATCGCGTTCGATCTCGAGCGGCGCGGCATCCTGCACATCTACCGCGACCGCGCCGGCTTCGAGCATGCGCGCGACGTGAACGCGCTGCTGCAGGCGGGCGGCCTGGAGCGGCGGGCGGTCAGCGATGCCGAGATCAAGGCGCTCGAGCCGACCATCCACGGCGATTTCTACGGCGGCTTCTACACGCCGTCCGATGCGACCGGCGACATCCACCTGTTCACACGCGGCCTCGCGGCGGCGTGCGTGCGGCGCGGCGCGCGCTTCGTCCATGACGCCGCCGTCGAGCGTGTCGGCGCCAGCGATGCGGGCGTGCGGCTGCGCTGGCGCAGCGCGGAAGCGCCCGCCGACGTGCCCGAGGAGAGCGCGGCCGACGCCGTCGTCGTGTGCGCCGGCGTCGCGAGTCGCCGGTTCGCCGCCATGCTGGGCGACCGCGTCAACATCTATCCGGTGAAGGGCTATTCGATCACGGTCGGCCTCGACGACGAGGCGAGCCGCGCCGCGGCGCCGCGCGTGAGCCTGCTCGACGACGAGGCAAAGATCGTGACCAGCCGTCTCGGCGACCGGCTGCGCGTCGCCGGCACGGCCGAGATCAACGGCTTCAACTGGGACATTCGCGACGACCGCGTGCGCCCGCTGGTCGAGTGGACCCGCCGGCTCTTCCCCGACGTGGCCACCGAGCGCGTGGTGCCGTGGGCCGGCATGCGGCCGATGACGCCGAGCATGCTGCCGCGGGTCGGCGCCGGGCGCCGCCCGCGCGTGTTCTACAACACCGGGCACGGGCATCTCGGCTGGACGCTGTCGGCCGCGACCGCCGGCCTGGTGGCCGAGGCGGTGGATGCGGGCCTGCGGGCCGCAGCGCCGACGCCGACGCGCCTGCGTGCCGGAACGATGCTTGGGCACGCGCGATAGAGGAGACCTAGCAACCTTTGCAAATGTGGAGGTTGCGATCGATCTCCTGGTCGTACGGCGAGACCGGCGCCGCGTTGGGCCCACCCGGGACTGCATCGGCCCGCGGCTGGCGATGGCCGACCGGCGCCTGCGCGGCGGGCTCGCTTGGCGCGGCTCCGGTCGTGGCTGCCGGCTTGGGTGCGGGCGCGCCCTTGCGCTCCTGGGCGAGGGCGCCCGTGCACAGCATCATGGTAGCGGCAAGAAGGAATTGCGGGAAAGCGCGCATGGCTCACCTCCCGTAGGTGATCGGCCCCCTAAGGGCAACGCGGCGCGCGTCGGAAAGGTTCGGCGTCGGGCAAGGGAACTGGGCCTACGGCTTCTTCATCAGCCCGGCCGGCGTGAAGAACACCATCAGGTTCGCCATGATGATGGTCGCGGCCATGAAGTAGAATGCCGCCATCAGGCCGAAGTGGTCGGCGAAGATGCCGGCCGTGACCGGGCCCAGGGCGGCGCCCATTGCCTGGGTGCTGAACAGGGCGCCGATCGCACTGCCGCCCATGCCGTGCGGGGTGGCGTCGAGCAGCCAAGCCTGCAGTACGGCGCGCACCGCGAACAGGAAGAAGCCGAGCAGGGCGACGAGCAGCACGAACCACGGCGTGCCGCCCGCAAACGCCATGCACAGGATGATGACCGCCGTCATCGCCAGGCTCGACATGATGACCTGCCGGCGGCCGACCGAATCGGAGAGATGGCCGGCGATCGGCGCCGCCATGAAGCCCGCTGCCTGCAGCGCGAACATGCAGGCCCCGATCCAGCTGGTGGGGTAACCCATCACGCGCGCGAGATAGAGCGGCAGGAAGGTCAGGAGCGCGCTCTGCGTCATCGAGCGGAAGCAGGAGCTGATGGCGAGCGTCGCGAAGGCGCGGTCGGCGAGGAGGCCGGTGAGCGCGCGCAGCCGCTGCGCGCCGGTCATGCGGGTGGGCTTGCGCTCGCTGCCGGACTCCGCGTCGGCGCTGCTCACGCGACCCACATAGATCAGGATGAAGGCCGCCATCGCGATGCCGGGCAGCACGTTGAGCAGCACCACGTTGCGCCACGACATGATCTGCAGCAGCGTGCCGACGACGAGCGGCGCGAATGCGTCGCCGACATTGCCGCCCATGCCGTGCACCGACATGACGAGGCCCTTGCGCTCGGGAAAGCGGTTGGCGAGCCAGGGGATCGCGGTCGGGTGCCAAAGATTGTTGCCGATGCCGACCGCCATCGCGCAGCCGAGCATCATCCAATAGTGATGCGAGAAGCCCATCACGAGGTAAGGGAAGCCGATCCAGAACAGCGCGACCGCCATGAGGAGCTGCTTGCGGCCGACGGAGTCGACGAAGAGGCCGCCCGGGATGTTGGCAATGGCGCCGGCGGCGTATTGGGCGGTCAGAATCGAGCCGATCTCGCCGTAGCTCAGGCCGAGCTCTTTGCCGATCAGCGGCAGCAGCAGGTAAAACGTCGAGGGGTACCAATGGGTGAGCGCGTGCCCGAAGCTGACGACCAGGACGTCCTGGAACGATCTCTGCCGCGGGGCCGCCGCGGCCACTGTCGCTCCAGTCGCTGTCACTCCGCTCATTGCCTCGCCTGATGCGCCTTGCGGCGATCCTCCTCGCGCCCCGTGGGTTCCTGCCGAAAAACCGATATCACGGCAAGGGTTACGCCGCTCTTACGCCGGCCGCTTTGTAACCGATGGGTGGCGGCACGCAACCCCGCGGGCGCAGCCTACCCATGCTGCGGCGGCTGGGCCGCGGGCGGTCCCGGCGATCCACACTGGGGGCTATCTCACGAGCCGGGAAGCATGAAACCGTCGAAGTAGGAAACGAGCTCGCCGTATCCGTCGATCGGGAGGACCTGCGCAACGTACTGATCCGGCCGTACCACGACCACGCACCCGGCCGCCCGGTCGATGCCGCGGATGGCGAAGATATCCTGACCGCCCTTGCGGTCGGCGCAGAACATCTTCTCGTAGTCGTGCAGGCCGTAACGTCCCTTCTTGGGCAGAAGAAGCGCCGGCATCGCCTCGACGGCGAGCTCACGATGCGCTTGCTGGAATACGGCGCGGACATCGATGACCGAATCGATATCCTCGCCCCGGCGCGTATACTTCGACTGAGGAGATGTCGGATCGTTGGCGAGAAAATCGCACAGCCGGCGGATGGCGGCGCCCGGGGCCGCCGGATCGCCCGAGCCCGCAAACGCGAAAATCCGAAAGCGTCCATCCGCCTTGATGACGTGGCCGAGGTGCACCGGCTTGGCATCGGCGAGACGGATGACCGGCGCGGAGTGAAAGCGCTTGCCAACGACGAATCCCGGAGCGAGATGCTGATAGGTGTCGGTGCCGGTGAGGAGCGACGGACCGTAGTGCGTCGCGGTGCCGGCCGTGTAGCGCCCCTGCCGGACGAAATAGGTTTGCGTCTTGGCCGGATCGTGCTCGACGCCTTCGCCGTGCACGGAGGCGATCATCGCCGCGAATTCGCGGTCGAAATCGATCAGCTCCTTGGCGACAGGCCGCCGTTCCGCCGAATAAGTGTGCAGCAGGGAAGGTGCACACCGTTCGTGCAGGACCGCGACGAGCTTCCAGCCGAGATTGAACGCGTCCTGCATGGAGACGTTCATCCCCTGTCCGGCTTTCGGACTGTGGGTGTGGCACGCGTCTCCGGCGATGAACACGCTCGGCAGCCGCGTCGCGCCCGCCTGCGCCGGCACGTCGTCGAACTGGTCGGTCAGCCGCTGCCCGATCTCGTAGACCGACCACCACGGCACCTCCTTGGCGTCGAACCGATACGGTGCGAGGATCCGCTGCGCCTTGGCGACGAGCTCGTCGAGCGTGATATTGCGGCTGGCGACGCGTTCGCCGACGTCGAGCTTGGCGAGCTCGACATAGAGGCGGACGAGATATCCGCCTTCCCGCGGGATGACGAGCATGCTGCCCTCGTGCGCGGATTGGATCACGCATTTGCAGCGAATGTCCGGGAAATCGGTGACGCCCAGCACATCCATCACGCCCCAGGCGTGGTTTGCCGAATCGCCGTGCAGCTCGCGCCCGATCGAGGTGCGCACGATGCTGCGCGCGCCATCGCAGCCGACCACGTAGCGGGCTTTGACCGTCTCGGCCTGCCCCTCGTGGCCGGGATCGAGGCGTTCCAGCGTGACGGTGGCGCGCCGAGGCGCGTTGCCGCCATCGGCCGGCGCCGGCTCGACCGCAACCACGCGCCGCGCGTAGAACGGCTCCAGCTTGGCGGCGGATTTGCGCATGACGTCGAGATAGAAGTCGTGCACGCGCGCCTGGTTGAGAACGACATGCGGCATTTCCGAGAGGCCGTCCTCCACGTCCTGCACCCAGCCGCTGCGGGTGATCTTGGCCGGCTCATGGTCGTCCGGCTTCCAGAATGTCGTCTCATTGATCCAGCAGGCTTCTTTCAGCACGCGCTCGCCGAAGCCGAAAGCGTTGAACATCTCCATCGTGCGGCACGCGATGCCGTCCGCCTGTCCCCGCAGCATCCGCCCCGGTTTCTGTTCGACGATGCAGGTCTTGATGTCGGAAAACGCCGCCAGCTGCGCCGCGAGCGTCAGCCCCGCCGGCCCGCAGCCGACGATGAGGACGTCGACCTCCTGGGGGAGAGGACCTTGGGCTCCCGCGAGCGGATACCGCTCCGCCGGGTCGAAGACCTCCGGGTCGCCAGGCTCGAAGCCGTTGAGATGAAACTGCATGCCGGCCCCGCTCAGCTCCAATTGCTGCTTCGGCCCGAGTCTATAGCGGATGCCGGTCGGAACTTGGAGTGACCGATTGCGAAATCAGCGGCTCATCCTCGATCCGGCGCATTCGCCCGTCCGGTCAACATCGCGCGCACCGCCGTGACGATGCGCTCAACCGCGGGCCGCCGGTAGGCCCATTTCGCCTCGTCGGTCGGCGGGCTCACCACCATGGCGGCGTTCGCCTCGAAGAACAGGATCTCGCCCGCCGGCCCGATGCCGAAATCGATGCCGCCATAGTCGAGGCCGAGCGCGGCCGCGATGCGTTCGAGCGCTGCCATGCCGCGCGGGCCGACCACCGCCGCCATGCCGGCGAGGAAGACCTCGTCCTCGCGCCGGTGGGCGGGCGCATCGGCCATCTCGGCGGTGAAATAGTGCACCTTCCACCCGCCCGAGACGGCGAGGTGCAGCGGAAAAAGCCGGCGCTCGACGAACATGACGCGGTACTTGCGAAACTTGCCGTCGGCACCGCGCGCGTCAAGCGGCTCGATCGCCCAGAGCTCGCGGCCGGGCAGTGTGCGGGCGGCCGCCGCGAGCTCCTCGGCGCCCGCAAGGCGAACGAAGTGACGGCCGGTGTGGAAGCCGGGCGCACGCAGCAGGAGAGGAAACGGGAAGCCCGCGAGTGCCGAGGCGGCCTGCGGGCCGAGGAGCCGATCGCGCGCCACCTTCGCGATGCGCGGAACGATCACGTCGGGCACGCAGCGCAGGCGCTCGGCATTGGCGAGGCGCCCGGTCGCGCGCACCGTGACCGGATCGTTGATCACCGGCCGCACCGAGCGCGCGACGATCGCGCGCGCGGCCGCGAGGCCGGCGCCGCAGAGGTCCGCATCGCCGATGGCGTTGAAGATCACGTCGTGCGGCGGCAGGGCGGCCTGCGCATCGGCATATTCGGCGACCAGCACGTGCGTCTGAAAGGCCCGCTCGTCGAGCAGCGCGGCGGTCGGGATGTTGCCGCCGAGCGCCGAGACGAGGAGAAGCACGGACACTGGGCGATCCACGCCGTGATAGGGCAGCGTCGTGAGCGCGTGATCCTTGAAGCCTCGATCGCGGTGCGCCGACGCGCCGGCCTCGTCGCCGAGCTCGGCTAGAAGATTGCCGAGGCCGCGATGCGCATGCACGTGGTCGGGATCGATCCGCAGCGCCGCCTCGAAATGCGCGCGTGCCAGCAAAAGCTCGCCGAGCCGGAGCAGCAGATTGGCGAGATTGACGCGGCCGTCCGCCCGTTCCGGATGGTGGCGCACCGCCTGCTCGAAGACGGTGCGCGCGGCATCGCGATAGCCGGTCGCGAGCAGCATCGCGCCGAAATCGTTGAGCGCGCCGAAATGCGTCGGCGCGCGGCGCAACAGCTCGAGGTAGTCGCGCTTCGCCTCTTCGGGGCGGCCGGCCTCGCGCAGCAGGCTCGCGCGCGCGTAGCGCGGGGGGATCGCGTCGGGATCCTGGGCGAGCTGCGCGTCGAGACGCGCGAGGCGGGTCGCGCGGGGTTGTGGGTCTCGGTCGGGCATGGCGAGCGAGATTAGCGGATTCGCCGCGATATAAGCGCCACGAGTGGCTCGCGCGGTCTCCCTCCCCCGCTTGCGGGGGAGGGCGGGGAGGGGGAAGCCGCACACTCATGCGCGAGTGGCTTCCCCCTCTCCGGCTCTCCCCCGCAAGCGGGGGAGAGGGCGCATACGCAGTGCCTGCGACTGTCAGCTCACCGCGGATTCTCGCAGATCACCATCCAGTGCGTGCCGAACTTGTCGACCAGCATGCCGAATTTCTGGGCGAAGAAGGTCTTGTCCATCGCCATCTGGATGGTCGCTCCGTCGGAGAGGCCCTTGAAGGCCTTCTCGGCCTCATCGGGCGTGTCGAGCCGCAGCGTCACTGCCGTGCCTTGCGGCTTGTTGTAATGCCCGGGCGAGGCGTCGGAACCCATGATCGTGTCATCGCCGATCTCGATGCGGGCATGGAGGATCTTCTTCTGCCACTCGGCCGGCGCGTGGCCGGCGGCCGGCGAGCCCTCGTAAGGCATCATGGCGACGATCTTGCCGCCGGTGACGCGCGCGTAAAGCTTGAAGGCGGCTTCGCATTCGCCGTCGAACATCAGGTAGGGATTGAGGCGCATCTCGGGTCTCCGATGAGCTTGGCTCGCGGTCTTGGTTCGATAGAACCGCCGGTTTGAACGGTGCCTTGGCAACGTGGCCGTCTCAAGGACGCCCGCGCCGGCTCCGAACCGACAGGCCGAATGAAGAAGTTTTTCCGCGTCTACTGCGGCTGGATACCGGCAAGCTTGACGACGCGGGCCCATTTCTCGCCGTCGCGCACGATCATCGCCCGCATCTCGGACGGGGTGTAGCGCAGCGGGATGGCGCCGACCTCGGCGAAGCGCTTCTGCACGCCCGCGTCCGCGAGCCCGGCGTTGATCTCGGCGGAAAGCCGCTCGATCACGCCGTTCGGCGTGCGGGTGGGCACGCCGACGCCCGACCAGGTCGCCACCTCGAACCCCGGCAGGGTCTCGCCGATGGTCGGCAGATCCGGCAGAACCGGGCTGCGCTTGGCCGAGAGCAGCGCGAGCCCGCGCACGCCGCCGGAACGGATGTGCGCCAGCGAATTGGGCAGCGCGTCGATGCCGGCCTGCACGCGGCCGGCGAGGAGGTCGGTCACCATCGGCGCGCCGCCGAGATAGGGCACGTGCAGGACATCGATGCCGGTCTGTATCTTCAGGAGCTCGATCGCGAGATGGCTGATGGTGCGCACTCCGAATGACGCGAAACTGATCTTGCCGGGATTGGCTTTGGCATAGGCGATGAACTCGGCGACGTTCTTCGCCGGCAGCGACGGCGTCACGTCCATCACCAGCGGCAGCTCGGCGAGCCCCGCGACCGGCGCTATGTCGCGCTGGAAGTCGAACGGCAGCGATTTGTAGAGCGACGGATTGATCGTGTTGGTCACGAGGATGAACAGCAGCGTATGGCCGTCGGGCGCCGCGTTCACCACCGACTGCACCGCGATATTGGTGCCGCCGCCCGGCTTGTTCTCGACGATGATCTGCTGGCCGAGTCGGGCGGAGAGCCACTGTCCCATGATGCGCGCAATGATGTCCGTGCTGCCTCCGGCCGGGAACGGCACGATGAAGCGGATGGGGCGCGTCGGCCAGGATTGGGCGAGGGCGGGGAGGGGAAGGGTGGAGGCGGCGGAAAGGGCGGCGAGGCGGAGGAGATTGCGGCGGTTGAGGGCCATGGGCATCTACCTTCGTCATTGCGAGCGAAGCGAAGCAATCACGCTTCACTTGCTCATGTGCCTGTTGATCGAGATTGCTTCGGCGCGCTGCGCGCGCCTCGCAATGACATTCACTCGGCTGCCGCGCGCTGCGCGCCTTGCGGCACGCGCTCGCGGAAATGCGGCAGAATCTCTTCCGCGATCGCCTGCATGTTGGCGCGCGCCATGTCGTCGGGCAGCGTGCCGAATTGGGTCTTGGTCAGCGATGTGTTGAAGCCGGCGAGATCCTGGTATTCGGCGAGCTTCTCGCGCACCGTATTGGGGCTGCCGACGATGACGACGCCGTTCTTGACGAGGTCGTCGACCGAAGTCGGCTTGCCGGTGACCTTGGCGGCGCGGATGCGCTTGATCGACTCGATGTTGCTGTAGCCGGGCGGCAGCAGCATCTCGGTCGGCATCTTGAGGAAACGGTTGGCGAGCGCGTCGAGATGCGGGCGCGCCTCGCGCAGGGCCTTCTCGTCGGTCTCGGCAACGTAGATCGTGTTCGACCAGGCGAGCTGATCGGGCGAAGCCTGATAGCCCGCCTTCTCGGCCTCGTCGCGGTACATCTGGAAGAAGCGCGCCACCACGGCGATGGGCGAGAGCGTCTGCGCATAGGTGTAGCGCATCTGCGCAGCCCAGCGGATGGTGCTGCTCGAGCCCTGCGAGGGAATCCAGATCGGCGGGTGCGGCGACTGCCACGGCCGCGGCCACGGATTCACGTAGTTGAAATGGTAGTGCTTGCCGACATACTGGAACGGGCCGGGCTCGGTCCAGGCGCGGATGATGAGGTCATGCGCCTCGGCGAAGCGGTCCTGCGAATGGGCCGGGTTGATGCCCATGGCGTGGTACTCGGCGCCGATGCCGCGCACGAAGCCGGCGATGAAGCGGCCGCGCGTGAGGTTGTCGAGCATCGCGTATTCTTCCGCGACCGTGAGCGGATTGTTCAGCAGCGGCAGCGCACGGCCGAGGATCGCGAGCTTCGCCCGCTTGACGCTGCGCGCGAGCGCGCCGGCGAGCACGCCCGGGATCGGCATCATGCCGTAGGCGGTCTGGTGATGCTCGTTGAGACAGACGCCGTCGAAGCCGAGCCGGTCGGCGAGCTCCATCTGGTCGAGATATTCGTGGTAGAGG
>Ga0126371_10001348_pt1 | contig 20694 bp, 20 predicted proteins | sample PanSoiMetaPlot_4_FD_110145 | JGI IMG/M metagenome (GOLD analysis project Ga0126371, IMG submission 110145) | Tropical forest soil microbial communities from Panama - MetaG Plot_4 | ecosystem: Environmental > Terrestrial > Soil > Tropical forest > Bulk soil | place: Panama | collected 2016-02-17 | reverse complement strand
GACCAGCTGACCACGCCGCTGGGGGTTCCCGCGGCTGTGCTCAGCGCTGTTGACCGCGCGGCAGCCGATGAGGGCGCTGCGCTAGCCGGTGTACCGGCAACGAGAACCGCCGCGCCAGCCGTCGCCAGGAGAAGGAATCCGGCCACGACGCGATTACCTATGCACCGCAACCTCGCTACGAAGTCGCTGAGCAGCCTGCGGCCTGCGTGCGCGCGGTGGACGTGGGGGGAATTCATCGGCGCATACCGTCCATTCAAGCTGGGCGTGAGCCCAGGCCTTTCGGAAGAGCGGAGCGGTGCCGCCGAGTCCGCAGCACCGCACTGTCCTGTTGTGGTGACCGGGAGGGCGCAGGCAGCACACCCGCTGCCTGCGCCCCGGTCCCCGGTCTGCGCCGGGACCGGCTCAGCGAGCCCGGCCCCGGCGCAGTACCAGGCCGTGGTGGTGACTAGGCCTGGGCGGAGAGGTAGGTGATGGTGAGCGTGCCACTGTAGGTGCCGGCGGTCGCGTTGGACGGGATGTCCAGCAGCAGGCTGGCGGCCACCTGATCGTTGGTGGCGCCAGACGGGTCAGCGCCCGTACCGGCGTGAGCGAGAGCGAGCACGCCCGCGGTCGTGCCGAGCCCCGGGGTGACCGGAGCGACGGTGGGACCGAGGATCGCGCCGTTGGGGAGCGGCGCGTTCACGGCCGTCGGCGTCCACCCGAGCTGGTTGCCCGAGAAGCTGTTTGCCGGCGGTCCGGCCGTGCTGAAGGTGCCCTGCTGTCCCATGACTGACCAGCCCGGGAAGTTGTTCCGGGTGTCAGTGATGGTCACGGTCGGCAGGGTTCCGGTGGCGGTGGAGCCGCTGACAGCAAGGTTGACGCCGGTGTTAGCGGCCACCGAGACGGTGAGCGTACCGGTCGCGGCAACCGTCACGCTGATGGTGACAGCACCGTTCTGAGCAGTCAGGGTACTGCTGGTGTTCAGAACCGTCTGCCCAGACGAGCCGGTGAACGCTGCGGTGTTCGTCGGGGTGAATGTTGCCGTCAGAGTTACCGATGAGTTAAACGGTGTTGGCGTTGTGAAGGTGGTGGTAGCCACGCCGCTGCCGTTCACTGCGACCGGTGAACCGATAGGCGAGCCGCCCGCGGCGAACTGCACCGAGCCAGCCGTGGCTGGGCTCTCGGTGGCGGTCAGCGTGACAGAAGCGCCATCGCCCGCCGGGTTCGGCGACGCGGTCAGCGTGGTCGTGGTGGCCGTCGCGCCGGGCGGGGTCGCACTGGTGGTGTACGTGCCTGCAGCGGTGACCGTGATGTAGAGGTCACCCTGGTAGGAGACGGTACCGGCACCGCCGGGCAGGCTGTAGCAGCCCACTGCCCACTCAACGGTTCCCGGGTTCGTCGCAGTCGGTCCACCGGCCGTAGCGACCAGAGGGCCTACGGCGGCCAGCAGGAGCTGGCCGGACAGCGGCGAGGTCGGGGCGTTGTTGAAGCTCGAGATGCCGCTGACAAAGTTGCCCGCGAGGTCGAACTCCTCAACGTCAGCCGATCCGGTGAACCCCGTCGGGCAGGCGGTCGTGGTCCCCCACGTCGGCTGCGTCGTCAGGGGCGCCGGTCCCATGTTGCTCAGCGTCAGGCCGCCCGGGATCGTCCCAGCGGCGGCCAGCGCGGAGCCGGCTGTCGCCAGGCCAGCCCCGGCCGTGAGGCCCGCGGCTGCCAGGATGACTACGCCGCGGCGGAGTCGCCGGGCCGTCACCCATTTCCATTTCTCGTTCATAGCAGGGGTTTTCTTCCTCTCTGTCGGCGAGCACGCGGGCGCGCGCCCGCAGGTGGCTCGTCCCGGGTGTGGGACGATGACCGGGTGCCTGCCCGGACATTCCGGGTCCGGGCAGGCGCCCAGCCGGCTCTATTTCACGGCGACAGGAGCCGCTAGCCCTGCGCCGAGTTGTTGTTCATCTGGACCCGCAGGCCGTTTGTGCTCGCGCCGCACTTGTCGGGGAAGTTGGAGTTCGCCCCGATGGTGGCGAAGCCCTGCTGCGCGATCGTGAACGTCGCCCGGCACAGCCCGGAAGTCGCGCCAGCGAACAGACCGGCGAGTTGCGCGTTGAAGGCCGGGTTGCCGACGCTGCCGGACGGCGGAGTGACGTTGTTGATCTCGAAGAAATCCATCACGTTGAACAGCTCGCGCGTGATGGGGAAGCAGGTGGCCTGATTGAAGCTGGTGCCGGTCAGGCAGCCAGCGACGTTCATCGTGCCACCGCTGTTGAGAGGCTGCACCACGGTCGGGGTCGTGCCGGCCGAGGTGACCGCCTGGAGAACTGAGCCGTGGGTCAGGTCGGGGTCCGCGCCGGACTTAGCGGCGACGAACCTGGCGATCGACAACGGCGCGATGCCATTCGGGTCGCTGGCCAGGGCGCTGCCGTCATGCTCCTCGACGGGAACGCCGATGGCCGGGCCGCCCACGATGGTCTGGTGCCAGCACGCCTGCGGCGCGCTGACGCCCATGGTGTTCTGCCAGAAGGCCAGCGTGCCGGATCCGTTCTGCGGAGCGTACAGGTCGATATTGCCGATGGTCTGGACGGTGGCAGTGCCTGTCGCAGTCGCGGCAATGGCGGTGCCGCCGGAGGTGGCGGCGAGTTCGAAGGTGTTAGCGGTGGGAGCGACGACGAAGTAAGGAGTCCCGGCCGTGAAACCGGCAGGAACGCCACCCGACAGGGTCACTTCCTGATTCGCCGTGAGGTTGCTGCCCGTTGCCGTGAACACGGCCGGGTTCGCAGCGGTTGAAGTGGAGCTGAACGAGGTGCCCGGGTTGAGGGTAGTGCCGCCCACGGTCAGCGGCTGGCACGTGTTGTACAGCGTCTGCAGCTGGGCGACGGTCAGGTTCATGCCCTGCGGGATCGTGGATGGCGTGGTGGTGAAGGTGATCGAGCCGAACCCGTTGGTCACGTTGGTGCAGCCCGTGGTGGAGGCCACGCACAGCGTGGTCTCGGAGAGAGCCGTAATGGGACCGGTGGCGTAGGTGACCGCGTCAATGGCGAACGGCACGTACACGAAGTTGCCGGACGAAAGCAGCGAGCCCGGTGTGCCGGTGGCGCTGCTGACGCTGCCCGGAGCGCTCGACGAGCGGCTCATGCTGATGCAGTTCGCCTGCGGGGGGGTGCCCGACTGGCCGAGGGTGGTCGTACCGGCGCCGCTGCCTACGGTGTAGGCGTAGGCCATCGCCTTGAAGCCCCCGCCCGAGCCGTTCGGCCGGGTGAAGCTGCAGGAGGTGTACGCGCTGGCGGACGCGCCCGCGAGCTGTGGCGTGATGGTCTCGCCTGGGGTGGTCGTGAGCGGGTTCACGGCGTCGTATTCGCCGATGATGCCGCCACCGACCGTGTTGGCGAAGGCGTCCATGGTGAACTGGATCGTGTCGGACCCGACCTGGACGAACTGGAATGTCGGGTCAGCTGATGCCGGCCCCGCAGCGGCGAACGCCGCTCCGGCGAAGCCCAGCGTGACCGTTCCGACCACGGCCAGGCTCTTGAGCCTGGTGGTCCCGCGGCCGAACCACCTGGACCTGCCGGTCCCGGTGGTGGGGGGTTTAGGAGACATCTAGGTCCCTTCCTCGTATCGAGGACGTGGCCGTACAGGCACGCCCTGCTGCTGCCCGCCCCGGTGTGGGACGTTCCCCTGACCAGCACCCCTGCCGGCCAAGATCTTGGGTGGCGGTCACGTCCGCATGCTGCGCAGCCACCGCGCCACGCCGTCGGACCGCAGCACCATGCCGCTCACGGCGCATGCGGCGCCGGCGATGACCACGGCCAGCAGCAGCCAGCGAACGGCGCCGACCGGCTGCCGCTCGGTCTTCGCGGCAGCCAGCTGGGCTCGCGGCGGGGTGATGCCGGGACCTGCCGTCGGAGTAGCGCTGCTGAGTGACCCCCCGCCTGACGGCGTCAGCGAGTTCGTGCCAGTGCCGCCGCCAGGTCCGGTACCGCTCCCTGATGTGTTCGACGTGCCCGAGCCAGCCGGGGACGGCGACGATGAACCCTTGGCGTCGGCTTGCAGCTGCTTGACCACGGCCATCGCCTGTGACTTGAGGCTGGACGGCAACGGCAGGAAGCCGGGGGGCAGATTGCCGGAAGCGGCACCGGGTGCCTGCCCGGCGCCAGCTGCGTAGGCAATCAGGTTGGCGTAGTCGGTGAGGGCGGACGCGGACTGGCCGGTGGTGGGCACAGCGGCATAGACCACCTGAGTCAGCGGGTACCCGCCGACACCGGGGCTCGCGGGGTTGACCTGCAGCAAGCCGGCGCTGTCGGGCTTGGCGGAGTCGACTGCCGCCGTCAGGCTGGCGCTGCTAGGGCCGACGCAGCTGGTGCCAGGGTCGTTGCAGAGGCGCGCGTCGATCAGGCCGAAAGCGGCCAGGTCTGACGTGCCCGAGATCCCCCAGATCCACCTGGCGCCGAGCGGCTGCGGCGGGGCCACAACCCACCAGCCGGACGAGCCGTCAGGGGCTGTGGCCTGAGAGTCCCAGGTGGTAAACACCGGGTCGGTGCCATTGAGGATGTTGCCCGCTGCCTGGTCATAGTTGCTGACGTACGGGAGCAGGTCCAGGGAGCACCTGCTGACATCTTTCGTCTGAGCACCCGTAGGGGGGGTGTCGGGTCCCTCGTTCAGGCAGGCGCCGTAGGCGCGCGGGAAGGAGTCGATCGCGGGCGCCGTGCCAAGCTGCAGTGCTTCATAGTCAGGGTCCGGAGCCAGGGCATCACCGTTCGGAACATCCTTCGTGCCCTTGTTGAGCCAGTCACTGGCGCCCGGATCTCCCTGGATCCACTTCCAGATCTGCTGGTTCGCTGCTGAATGATCCTCGGTCAGCATCGGCGCGAGCGGAGCCGTCGTGGCGTTGTTCCAGATCGCGTTCTCCGAACCGCCATTGGGATCGGGATTAAGCCTCTTGAATTGCTCGTCATCGCTGATGTTGAGCAGGTTGTTTTGCTGCAACCACGCTGGCCCGAACTCGTTGACAGGGTTGGCGATGCCGACTGCGGACGTTGCATTCGGGAAGTAGTCAGGTATGTCTGACTGATAGACCTGAGTGAGGGCCTTCGCCACTAGCTCCGGCGAGAGATTGACCGGCGTGGTGTACAGGCCATTGGTGTTGTTGATGTTGAAGCCGAAACCGACGGCCGTCACCGCGACCGGGGCATACACGATCGGCGGCAGGGGATTGGGTGGAGGAGGAGTGTCGTCGCGCGCGGCCTCGCTGCCGATCGGGATCGTGGTGAACGCCAGACCGACGCCGCTGGCACTGGGGTTGTCCAGCTGCAGCGTGCTTTCCGCTTCCGTGGTAGCCGAGTAGCCGAAGATCGTGTGGCAGTTCGCGGTTTGATTGAGCGCGAGCTGCCAGGACTGCATCGCCCTGGCGACGAGCTGCGTACCGACCGTCTCGGTTTCCTTCGTTCCGATCGGGCAGGAGCCCTGGACCGCTGCGTAGCCGAGGTGAACCTGGATGCGCATCGCCCAGTTCGAGGCGCTCAGTGGCGAGGAAACGAGGAGCTGCCCGACGCCGGTATTGTTCGGGCTGATCTGGAACCCGTTGGGTTCGTACGTCCCCCGCGGCACGATGACCAGCCAGCAGTTCCGCGGCTGGCCAGTACTCGGGTCAAGCAGCCCGCAGCCGAGGCCGGGCGCCTCGATGCCTGTCAGGGTCTCGAACTGCAGCTGCCCGGTGCCACTGGAGCCGGTGATCGCCCCTTCCACCTCGTTGGTGTTGAACTGATTGAAGAACGCGTTGGTGTTGGTCACCCCGTAAGCCGGACAGCCGGCCGCTGGCGGGGTGCCGCAGCCGTCGGCCGGCACGAAGGGGATCGCGTATTCCTGCGGGAAGTCGGCATTGTCGGTGTCGGGCGCGCTGGCCCCCTGCACGGGCTCCTCCGAGTCGCAGCCCCACAGCGCAGAATCACCGCTCTGGCTGGATGGCGGGCTAGCGGTGCTGGGCAGGAACGGCTGCCCAGTGGCCGGGTCGATCTCGCAGAGGTCGCCTTGGCGGGAGTCGGTGCTCTGCGGGCCATTCTCACTTCCCAGCTGGCTCTGGGTGCCGTACTCGCAGTCCTGGGGTGATGGACCGGAACTGGAGTCGCCGTAGCACTCCATTACCTGCAGGTAGTTCCCCCCGATGGGGCCATTTGCCCCACCGGCAGCTCGCTGCGTCGGCAGGGCTCCGCTCCAGGAGATCGTGATGCCCTGGTGCGCGAGCTCCTGCGTCTGGCTGACGGTGACCTGCAGGTGCTGGAAGTCGGGGTCCTGGTACATGAATGCCAGCGGGTTGTTGCCCGGGTTCGCCCGGATGTCGTTCGCCCCGGCGATGGGCTGGTTGTCGGTGCCGAGCAGCCCTTTTTGCCAGGACACGGTGACGGTGGAGGCGGTCGCCCCGGATCCGGTGATCTGGTCGAAGCTTGTCCCGGTTGCGGCCGTGGCTCGAGTGCCTCCAGGCGGGCCGATCAGCGCCAGCGTGGCGAGGGCAGCCAGGACGGCCAGCGCGCCGAACCACCGGATCCGCGACATGACGGAGTCGCTCGTCGAATGCATCGTCACTGCAGCCCCCCGGGACCGCCGGGCAGGCCCGTGCCGCCGGACGGCCGGCGCCTCCGGCCCGCCTGAGCGATCAGCGGGGGAAGGAGTATCAGGCCGAGTAGCAGGCCGGCAGCCAGCACCATGAGGGCGACCCGTATCCCGTCACCAAGGCTGACCGGGGAAGCAACGGCGACGGGGTTGACTGTCGCAGAACCACCCTGACCGGATTGCGCAGCGGTATTGCAGTTGCCGGAGTCAGGACTGCAGCCTTGCGCCGCAGCGCTAGCCGCCGATCCCGCGCCAGAACCTGCTCCAGTGCTCGCGCTAGCGCCCGGACTGGCGTTCCCCGAGCCGCCGCTGCCGCCCGACCCGGCCGCGCCGGGCTTGACTGGTGTGGGCGTCTTCTTGGCACCGCCGGTGCCGGCGGTGCACTGCTGCCCGTTGCCCGCCTTGTCGCAGGTCGGCGGGAATGGAGCTGTCTCGGCCAGCTTGTTCCGGCCGAGCGTGTCGGTGGGGTCGAACGTCGGGTTGTTGCAGCTCTTGATCTGCGCAGTTCCCGTATTGGGCACTCGGTTGCCAGGGATCCTCTGCAACTGCTGGAAGCCGTCCAGCACCAGGTTGATGGGCACCGACGAATACCCGATGCCGTCGAGTGGCTGCTGACCCTGGCACAGCAGGTACGCGCCGAACGCGCCGAGCGTGAAGCCCTTGTTGGAGGTGAACCCGTTCGAGGTGTCGGTCGGCAGGATCATGTAGGAGTAGCTCGACAGCTCATAGGTGCGCGCGTCGGTGTCCGTGTAGACGTTCGACAGGTTCTGCGTGAGGTAGAGCGGACTGCTCTTGTCCGTGTTGATCTGAGCCTTGAGCAGCGAGACCGCGACGTTCTGTGCAGTCGGCTCGGTGTAGTAGCCGCCCGCATTGAGCACTAGCGCGACAGGGAAGCCGGTCTGCAGCGCGTAGGAGTACTCGACGTAGCCGATCGCGCCGTCGGCCTGTGCCTGAGCGACGTATCCCGACACGCCCAGATCGCCGGACTGGCCGCGCATCGCCGAGTTCGGCAGCACCGGGTAGGCAGAGGTCTGCGTGCACGGGCTTCTGCCCACCTTGGCGCAGTAAGCGTTCCAGGCCCCCGGCTGGGTTGCGAGCATCCACGTCGTGAACTCCGACGTCGCGCCAGAGCCGTCGGAACGGACGACCGGCACGATCTGCAGGTTCGGCATCGTCAGGCCAGGGTTGTCCTGCTGGATGATCGAGTTGTTCCACCGCGTGATTGTCCCGGTGAAGATCCCGGCAATGGCTTTGCCGGAGAGCCGCAGGTTAGTGACACGCCTGCTGCCGATCTTCAGGTTGTACATGAACGTCGTGCCGCCCGCGGTGTCCGGCATGTACGCGTAGCCGCGCGGCGGAGCCGGGTCGGCGATGTTGCCGTCCTTGACGCCGTAGGGGATCTCGGATGCGCCCCAGTCGATGGTGCCGTTCGCGAATTCCTGCCGGCCCGACGTGGAGCCGACGGGGTTGTAGTTGACCCGCATGCAGTACTGGGAGACGTTCCCGATCCAGTCGTTGATCGCGTTGTAGGACCAGGTGGAGCCCGCGCCGCTGATAGGCGTGTACGGGCACGCGGCCGCAGATGCCGGAATGTCCGCTGGGTAGACCGAGGTCATCACCGCAGCCGCAGCCACGACGAGACCCGCCGCCAGTCGGCGTGCCCGGATCCTGCTCGCCCACCTCATGCGCTCACTCCGTGCTTCTCGTGTTTGATGGCGCGACCATGTGACCCGCCACTGTCCGCTCCGCGTATCGGGTCAGGTCGCGACGGGACGTGGCCATCAGGCGACGCAGCTGCCGGCTCGTCAGCTGGCCTGGACCCCGGCCGCCGACGGCACGCGCGCTAATGAACAGCACCAGAACGAGGGCAAGCAGCACGGCGGCGGCGCCGAAACCGCGGTACACGAACTGCTGCAGCCCGCTCGACACGAGAATGTATGCCTCGAGAGGCAGCGAATTCATCGGCCCGCTGAGCGGGTTGAAGTTGGTGTATTGGGTGACCCCGGCGACCAGCAGCACCGGGGCGGTCTCGCCGATCGCCCGCGCGGCGCCCAGGATGACTGCGGTCGTGAGCCCGGATCGTGCGGTCGGCAGCGTGACATGCCACACCGTGCGCCAGTGCCCAGAGCCGAGAGCGTAGGAGGCCTCGGTCAGGCCGCCGGGCACCAGCCGGAGGACGACGTAGGCCGCCCGGCAGATGATGGAAACCGCCGTGAGCCCGAGCGCGCAACCGGCGGCCAGCCCGGACAGCGGAAGATGGAAGATGAGAATCAGGGTGGCGTAGATGAACAAGCCCGCGAGGACGTCAGGCAGCGCTGTCATCGCGTCGATGAAGGTGCGCACCAGCCGATTCAGCTGCCCTGGCACCTCGTTCAGGAACACCGCCACGAGCAGGCCAAGCGGTGCCGCGATGGCCATCGCGATGCCGAGTTCAATGAGCGTGCCGATCATCGCGTGCAGCACGCCGCCCTTGGTCAGCGGATCGAACGGCTTCTCACTGTGCAGGTCGTGCGTGTAGAAGTTGAGGTGCTTCAGGGCGTTCCAGCCCTTCAAGCCCGTGTAGATGACGATAAAAACCAAGGCCCCGCCCACGACAAACGCGAGGGACCATACGATGGCGGCGGCGATCCGGTCACGCACCGTGGGCCTGTTGTTGTCGAAGGCTACGAGCAGGGCGTAGATCAGCACGAACAGGACCCAGCTGACCACGATGTAGCCGACGATCCCGGTGAAGGGCGCCAGCTGCGTCCACAGCAGAGCTGTAGTCGCTAGCGCCGCCGCCACCGCTCCGGCGAATGCCAGCACGTCCTCGCGGCGAATCCCGGTGATCTGCCGGCGCGTCCGCGGCGGTCGCGGTTTCGAGCGGGACGGTACCGTCGTGCGGTGCGCCTGCTGGTCCGATGGCACGCCGGGCTCGGCGTCGGCCGACGGCGACGCCGAGGGAAAGGGCTGGTCCACGACGGACATCGGGTCAGGCCTCGCTCACCGCGCCGGACCGGGACCGCGACACGATGACCGCGGCGATGAAGTTGACCAGCAGAGTCAGCGCGAACAGCGCGAGTCCGGCGGCCATGAGGGCGCTGACTTCGAATGGTGTCGCCTCGGCGTAGTGTCCCGCGATCAGGGCTGAGATCGAGCTTGTCCCCTGCTGCAGGATGTGCAGTTGGATCTTGAACACGGGCGCGATGATCAGGAGCACCGCGATGGTCTCGCCCAGCGCCCGGCCGAGCCCAAGCATGATGCCGCCAATCATCGCCCCCGCTCCGAATGGCAGCACGACCGCGCGAATCATCCCCCAGCGCGTCGCCCCGAGCGCGTATGCGCCTTCGCGCTCGCCGGCCGGAGCCTGGCTGAATGCCTCGCGCATGATCGAGCAGGCGATCGGCGTGATCATCAGAGCGACCACGAGGCCTGCAGCGAACGTAGAGGACGTATAGGCCGTCGCGGTCGGCTGGGTGTCGTGCGGTGTGATACCGGTGACCTTGAACAGTGGGATCCAGCCAAACCAGTCGTTAATCCAGCGCGCCACCGAGTTGATGCGCCACTGCAGGAGCTCGAATCCCCACAGACCAAACACCACGCTAGGCACGGCGGCCATGAGGTCGATCACGCTCACCAGGAAGCGCTGGACGCTTCGCGGCGAGTACTCAGAAATGAACAGGGCAGTGCCGATAGCGAGCGGTGCCGCTACCACGACCGCAACGAGGGCAATAAGGACCGTCCCGACCACCACCGCAGCGATGCCGAAGCCACCGCCGTTCGGGTTCCACGTCTGAGTCGTCAGGAACGACCAGCCAGCCTTATGCAGCGCCTGCGAGGCGCGGTAGAAGAGAAACGCGCCGACCAGGCCCAGCAGCACCAGCACGACAACGCCCCCGGCCCTCGCGATAGCGCGGAATGCGCGGTCGGACGCGCTGAGCCGGTAGGTGAGCTTGCGCGGGACCGCGCCTTTGCGGCCCTGAGCTACGGACGGCACACCACTTCGCACGAAACAGTCGCCCTCTTTGTCGGCGGCCTCTCGGACCGCTCGCCCACCCCGGTTACTAGGTACCTGACCACCCGACTATTGGAGCACTGAATCACGTGCGACACGGTCTTGGATGACTCGTCAGGAAAGCGTGGGTGAACACTGGACTGCGCCGCTACAGGCGCCGCGCCCGCTCCGGCCCGTTCGCCTACTTCTCACTGCAAGTATGTTCAGGATTTAGGTCCGCGCAGTATGGTCCCTAGGCATGCCAGCAACTCAGACGATCTCGGGCGCTCTGCACGACGCGGCTGCCAGATGGCGGACTGCCAGCACCATCCGACGCGCGACCCTGCTGCTAGCGACGATCGGCATGATCGCCGGCGCGGGCCTGGTGACTGCCGGGTTCGCGCTGGCTACCCAGGGCACGATCCCGGGCGGCCTGACGCTGAGCAACATGGGACCGGCGCCCCTGACGACGCAGCCGAAATGGGGGACCACGACGGCCTGCCCCTCCGGGTTCACAGCATCGGCTGACGTCGAGGAGTTTCTGACCGACGGCACTTTTGTCAGCGGTATCTCGAGCGTCAACAACGCCCCGACGACGCCGCTCTCCGGCCAGCTACTGCTCAGCAACGTCGGCGCCCTGCTCGCCACGCAAGGCAGCGGAATAACCGCCTCGAACCCCGGCACCGTTGAGTGGGCAGTGGGCTGCTGGAGCCTGCCCGGCGCCGTCGGTACCGTCTCGTATCAAGGATTCCTCTTCGTCACGGCGAACGCTGACGGCACGTACAGCACCGGTACCACCCCGCCTTCGGGTTCTTCGTCGAGCGCGTCGACGTCGGCCAGCGCATCGGCTTCCGCAAGCGCATCGGCGTCCGCAAGCGCGTCTGCGTCCGCAAGCGCGTCTGCGTCCGCAAGCCCGTCCGAATCCGCGTCCGCTAGCCCGTCAGCCTCCGCGAGCCCGTCGTCACTGACTCCGCCGCCCACCAGCACCGTTCTTCCTTCCGGCGCGCCAGGAACTGGTGCGGGCGGAGCGTCCCTCCCCGGTAACCGCAATGACCTGCTGATTGCCCTCGGGGTTGCTGCCCTCGTCGGGTCGGCGGCGGCGATGGGCCTGGCTCTCCGGCGCCGGCCGGAACTACCCGAGCAGGGTGACGTCGAGCCGGGTTCGACCTGGTGAGCTGGCCAGCTCCGGGTGGCGGAACCGGGTGGGCGGCTTCGCCGCCGCCCGGGGACGCTCCGCCGGGCTGGTCGTCCGCTCCGGGGGCTCAGCGAGTGCGACACCACTGGTGGCTGGTGGCGATCGGCTTGATCCTCGCCGCGGCGGTGGCCTTCACTTTCGGCCTCAGCGGCCAGCTGCGCTCGCTGAGTGGTCCCCTCTTTACGGGCGGCGGGACGTCCGGTACGCCAGCGGTCAGGCCGGCGGCCCGGTCGGTACCAGTCGCCATCAGCATTCCGGCCATCCACCTGAGCGTGCGGCTTAGCGAGCTGGGACTCAACCCGAACCACACCGTCCAGGTCCCCACGAACTTTCTGGAGCCCGGATGGTATGAGTACGGTCCGTCACCCGGCCAGCTAGGGTCATCCGTCATCCTTGGCCACGTCGACTCGTACCTGGGTCCGGCGGTCTTCTTCAGGCTTCGCGCCCTCCGGCCAGGTGACCACGTCGATGTGTGGCTGGCCGACGGCGTCGTCAGCCACTTCCTGGTGCGCCAGGTGGCGATGTATCCGAAGACGAACTTCCCGACGCGCCAGGTCTACGGTTCCCATGGTTACAGCGCCCTGCAGCTCGTCACCTGCGGTGGAGTGTTCGACACCCAGACCCGCAGCTATCTGTCCAACGTCGTCGTTTACACCAGCCTCGTCTCGACCAGCTGAAGCTCGATTCGTTCGCCTACTGCTCACCGCCAGTACGTCCGATAGTTACGGACTGGGCAGTACGTTTTCGGCCATGGCTGTAACTGAGATCAGTACCGGCGGCTCGCGCGATGCGATTACCAGACGCCGATTCGCCAGGACGATCCGGCGTGCGGCCTTCGCCCTCGGCGCGCTGGGCATGGTGGCCGGGGCGGCAGTAATCAGCGCGGGGCCTGCGATGGCAGGCGTCGGATCTGAGCCGGGCCACCTGAAGTTCAATCCCGCGAGCGGGGCTACCACTCTGATGCCCACCTGGTCCACGAGTGACGGCTGCCCGTCGGGTTATCAGGGATCTGCTCAGATGGCCATCTTCGACGTGAACAGCACGCTCCTGAGCAGCATCTCGAACGTCGCTTACAACGTCCAGGGACCGTTCAGCGGAGAGCTCGACGGCAATATCCGCGCGATCCTCAGATTCGCCCACGTCCCCAACGGGGGGTCGCTCGAGTTCACCGTTGGGTGCTACAGCAATGCCGGCGGCGTGGGTAGCTTCACGTGGCTCCAGTCAACCCTGGTCACCCTCTCGGCAGACGGCAAGACGTACTCGACCAGTACCCCCAGCGGCCAGTGGGCGACGTCAGCATCCAACAAGGCACAAGGCCCGCTCGCCGGCGCTAATGCGGCAGCGGGGACTACTCCAGGGACCGGGGCAGCCGACATTCCGAGATCTTCCAGGTCTCAGGCAGGCGGCGGCCTACCCACGGCAGCTATCGCGGGATTGATCGCAGGCGCCTGCGCTCTCGCGGCTGGGAGCGGTGGGTATGTCTGGTACCGCCGTCGTGACCGCAGCCGACTCATGTAATAGGTCGGATCTGTCAGATCGCCGCTGACGCAGCGACAATGCCCGCCACGTCGACGGCGCTCCCCACAACACTGCCGGCCAGGCTGTCAGCCGATTCTGTCGATACGGCCGCGGGTCCAGGCGTCGTCGCTCGTCAGCTCGTCTGCTATGAGTCCGCCATCCGACAGGCTCAGCACTCGGTCACACCGCGCCGTTGTCGCGAGGCGGCTGGTGGCCAGCAGCAGCGTGAAGCCGAGCTGTGCCTGTGCGTCCATGAGCAGGTCCAGTACTCGCCGGGCAGCACGCGAGTCGAGGCCGGGCGCGGGATCCTCGGCGAGCATGAGCCGCGGCGCGGCTAGCAGTGCACGAGTGACGAGGACTCGCCATTGCTGCTCGGCCGACAGCGTGTCAACCCGTCGCGCGGCCAGATGCGCCACGCCTACCATCATCAGCAGTTCCGCCGCCCGGTTCTTCGCCGCGGTGGTGGGCCGCCGCATTCGCAGGGCAGCCTGCACGTTGTCGATGACCGAAGGCGACGACAGCAACGGAAAGCGGCCGGACAGCAGTCCGCGCTGTGCGCGGTAGCGCTCGAGGGATGCGCCGCGGAGCAGGTGCACGGCGACGCCGTCCACGCTGACCTGGCCCGACCGAGGCCGGCGCAGGCCCCCGATGACGTCGAGCAACTCGACTGCGGAGCTGTCGGCATGGTCGTACAGCGCGACGCTCTGCCCAGCCGGGATGCGCACACTGATGCCATCCGCTGCTGGGCGACGGTCCCGCCCCCCGGACCGGACACCAGTCAGTGTCACCGCTGCGCCTCGTGCCCCCGCCTCGCTGCGCTGGAGCGGCCGGCCATCGGTCAGCCGACCCGTTACCACAGCTACAAATTGCGGCGTAACCGGACTACCTAGGTAGTGGACTGTGGAGCCCCCCCGCTCCTCGTCGCTAACCGCCATCCCGGTTCGTGTTAGTGCGCTTGTGCATCCACCACCGGTCCAGCAGCGTCCGGTATCGTCTGCGGGTGGCCTTTCAGCATGTCATCCTCGCGCTCCTCGAGGACGGGCCCAGCCATGGCTGGGAGATGAAGTCCCGGATAGAGGCTGCCTTGGGCCCGGAGTACGGCGGGCTAAATAAGGGTTACATCTACGAGGTCATTCATCGAATGGAACGTGACGGGACCATCGTTTCGCACGTCGAGCCGCAGGAAGGCCCGCGCCCCGACCGCAGCGTCCATGAGATCACCGAATACGGGCGGGAACAGCTCACCGAGTGGCTGGGTGAGCCGGTCATGCGGACCGCTGGGTTCCGCGACGAGTTCGTCCAGAAGGTGCTCGCTGCCAGCCTGCGCGGCGCTGACGAGCTCAGGGGCTTCTGCCGCGCGCAGCGCCGGGCGCTGCTCGCCGAGGCCCGGACGCTGCAGACGCTGCGACGCGAGCGGGCCGATGATCCCGGTGCCGCCTTTACGATCGAGGTGGCGATCCTGCGGACCAACGCTGAGCTGGAATGTGTGGAGGCAGCCGAGGAGCGCGCCGGCCAGCGGCTCGTTGAACTGACCGCCGGCTCTGCGGAGGTCGGCGTGGCCGAGCCGGCCGAGGCCCAGGCGCGGCGGCGCCGTCGGCGCGCGGGCTGACCGGTCCGGCGGCCAGCCCGCGCGACCTAAGCACTACAAGTTGAACGCCGACGTCATCGTCGGAGCGGATGCTGCTGCCCCCAGCGCGGGCAGGCCGAGGAGCTGCTCAGTGGTGCCGAGCAGCGAGTAGTGATTAAAGAGCGTCGCCGAGGTGCTGCCGACGGGCGTGCTCGGGCTGATGGCAATGGTCGCGACCAGGCAGCTGGGGTCGGTCATGTTGGTCGCGCAGGCCTCGCCGTTCTTGCCGCCGGTGCCTTCGTCCCAGGTGACGAACACGGCTGTGCTGCCGCTGGTGTACTCGGGGCTGCTGAGAATCGTCGGCAGGTTATCTGCCAGCCACGTATCCCCGTCGGGGATCGTGCCGTCGTGCATGTCGTCGATCAGGTTCGGAGTGACGAACGAGAACGCCGGCAGCGCGTTGCTAGCCAGGTCTGTTGCCAGCTGGGTGTACGGCACGTCCAAGGTGGAGCACCCGGTCAGTGTCGTGTAGTAGGGCGGCGGGTCGTGGCGCACCGCGTATTCACCGGAGTTCGCCGCGGCGCAGTTACTCGGCATCGACTCCTGGTATGCCTTCCACGTCTCGCCCTGGCCGAAGATGCTCGGCGCAGCCGTGCTGCACTTCTTCGATGGACTGCAATCGGGGTCGAACGGCTTCAGCTGCCTGCCGCTGAGCCCTGACGTGAGGGCAATGTAGTTCGGCAGACTGGGATGCGACACGTTGTGGTAGTTGGTCGCCAGACCGCACTCGTCAGCCACCGCGTTGATATACGGCGCCTGGGCGGTGTTGCCGATGATGTCACCGAAGCTGTGGTTCTCCATCAGGATCCAGATGACATGCGTGTAGGCCGGCGCCGTGGCAACCGTGCCGCATGGTCCCGGGTCGGTGGTCGACGCAGCGGTGGCCGCGGTCGCCGCTGGTGCCGCCGACACCGCTAGCGCGGTTGCAGCGGAGAGAGCTAGGAATAAGGTCCTGCGCATCAGTCCTCCTCGTGCGCGGGTGGGGTCGCTGGCCAGCATGACCGGTCGCCTGAGCACCGCCGACAAACTGAGGGCGAACATCGACAGAACACGGCGCAGGCAACGCGGCTACGGCGGAAGACCCGGCGGCGCGTCAAGATCGGCCGAATTAGGTGTCACCCATCAGCCGAAGCCGGTGTCACCCATCAACCGAGACACTGTCACCCATCAACCGGAACCCGTCGCACAGCAGCGGGCAGCCGGAATGCCGCACGTCAGCCGCAAGATCACAAGACAGGAGTGGGGCGCCAGGGGCTCGAACCCTGAACCCACGGATTAAAAGTCCGCTGCTCTACCGTTGAGCTAGCACCCCGCCGCGAGGCTGCATACCTCGACGCACGAAGCGTACCGACTCCCGCGTGTCACGCAGTCGACCTGCACCTTACCTTCCGGTGCCAGGCTGACCCGCGGTTCCCGACCGGCAGGGAACCAGCCGGTAACATCCGGTTTCGTGCGCGCATCCTTCTTCGAGCCGCTCGGCCAGGGTAACTACCGCGCAACTGAGGCGACGGCCGGGCCGTGGAGTCCCGACGCCGAGCATGGCGGGCCGCCGTCAGCGCTGGCCGCCAGGGAGCTGGAGCGGCATGAGCCCGCCGAGGACACGCGGCTGGCCCGGGTGGCCGTCGATATCCTCCGGCCCGTCCCGGTCGGCGTGCTGTCGACCCGGACCCGGCTGCTCCGTCCGGGGAAGCGGGTGGTGCTGCTCGAGACGGTCCTCGCGGCTGATGGCCAGGACGTACTGGTGGCCAGGGGCTGGCGCATCGCTACCTCGGATTCCGCTCCGGTCGTCGGTACGGGTGGCCCGGTACCCGAGATTCCGGCGGAGGGCCGCGCACCGCGGTTCCCCGGCGGGCACCAGGACGGCTACCTCTCGGAGATCGACTGGCGGTTCGTGTCGGGCAATTTCGACCAGCCTGGTCCCTGCCAGGTGTGGGCCCGGCCGCGAATCCCGCTGTTGCCCGGCGAGGAGCTGTCGCCCATGTGCCGGACGCTGCTGGTGGCCGACTCCGGCAGCGGCGTCAGCATGGCGGTCGACCCCACGAAGTACACCTTTCTTAATGTCGATCTGATGGTGATCCTGCACCGCGACCCGGTCGGCGACTTCGTGCTGCTGGACGCGGAGACCACGATGGGCGGCACCGGAACCGGCCTGGCGCGGACGCAGCTCTCGGACTCCGATGGCATCGTCGGCAGCGGCCTGCAGACACTGCTGGTCGCGCCACGCTAGCCGGGGAGGCGCAGCTTCGCCAGCTGGTGCGCGCCGGGCCGGGGCTCACGGTGCTGACGGGCGGCCAGACCGGCGTCGACACCGCCGCCGCCGTGGCGGCGTTGCGGGCCGGGCTCCCTGTGCAGCTGGTTTTTCCCCGCGGCCTGCGGCAGGAGGACGGCAGCCTGACCACCGCCCGGAGGCGGAAGCTCGCCGGGGCGGCCATCCACGAGCTCGGCTCGGCCAGCTTCCGGTACCGGACCTGGACCTGCGCTTATCTGGCCGACGTAGTGCTCCTCCTCGATCCGGCTGGCGGCTCCGGCTGCCGTGAGACGGCCAGGGCCGCGCGCAAGCTCGGACGGCCGTTGCTCCGCCCAGGCGGGTTGGACCGGCCCATCGCAGCAGCCATCGAGAGCTTGCTGGAGGGGGCCGATGCTCACGTGCTCATGGTGGCGGGCTGCCGCGGCAGCGTACTGGCGCGCCAGCCCGGTGCTGACCGCGGGGTCCGGGCCACACTGGCCGAGGTCATGACCGGCGCCAGGACCTGGCATGACCGGCGCCAGATTTAGCCCCAGTCGATGGGCACCTTGGCGGCGTCGTCCGGGTGCCTTTCCAGCCAGCCGCGCGCGAATGGGCACAGCGGCACGATGGTCAGTTCCTCGTGCTCGGCCTTGCCGATCGCGCTGAGCACGAGCTGACCGCCAAGCCCACGGCCGCCGAGCGCGTCCGGCACACCGGTATGGATGAGCACCAGCCGACCCGGCCGCGTTCGGTAGATGAGCTCGGCTACCTCACCGTCGGCGTGAATCTCCAGCCGGGACGCCTCAGCGTTGTCGGTCACGATCACGGGATCGCTCATCGTCGCCTCATTTCCTGTGGAGGTAACCGTGAACCGCCGTGCTGGCTTGAGAACCGATAAAGGACGGAACGGGCTGCGTTCCGCTCAGCCACGCCCGCTGGTGCGTGGCCTGCGTGGCCTTCGCCCCTGCGGCCGCGGCCGTAGCCTGGGCCGCGACCGGCGCGACCACGTTCCCCTCCTGGTTGTTGTGTGTCCTGCCGTGCCCGGATCAGGCGCGCGTGAGCCGCTAATCGCCACTCAGGAGCGCCTCCGCGCCAACAGGCTGGAACCCGGCCATGAGGAACGCGCGGACGCTCGCCGCGTTCGCCGGGGCGATCTGGGCCCAGAGCGTCGTATCGCCTGGCACCAGATGCCGCGCGGCTTCGGCGAGTCGGGTACCGAGGCCACGGTCACGACGATCCGGGTCGACCTCGATGGCCGTCTCCCACCGGCCAGCGATGCCGCGTCCGATCAGCACGACGCCGCCGGGGGTCTGCCAGGCCCGGACGTCGTCGCGGTAGTGCAGTGCCCGCGTCACCCGGGGATGAGGAGTGTTGCCGCCGACCGCCAGCTCGCTGAGCTCGAGGTGTGGTGGACCAGTCGCGGCAGGCGCGCAGGTGAGCATGTCCACGCTGTGCGACCGGCGGCCCAGGCGCTCGCCGAGGCCGGCAAGGAAGCCCGCGGACAACGGCGCGGACAAGTCGTCGGGCGGCAGCTGCGCGGCAACCCAGGCCGGGTCGGTGTCGGCGAACACCACCGCGGACCCCGTGAAGGAGATCACGCCGGCATCGCGGTCGGACGGCTGGTGCAGGACGGTAACCGTGCCGTCGGCTGGCGGGAAGCACCCGGAGGCAACGGCCTGCAGGATCGTCGCCAACTCGCGCCGAGCCTGATGTCTGAAGCCGCCCTTCCATGGGAGCGGGTCCACTGTTGCCATAGCGACAGCTAACCCGCAACCACGCTGGGAGCGGTGCCCTTTAGCGGTAGGCGGACAGGCCGGTAATCGCCTGCCCGAGCGCGAGGGTGTGAATCTCCTCGGTGCCCTCGTACGTCAGCACAGACTCGAGGTTGTTGGCATGCCGGATGACCGGATACTCCAGCGTCACCCCGTTCGCGCCGAGGATTGTCCTAGCCTCGCGGGCGATGTCGATCGCGGTCCTGACGTTGCTCATCTTGCCGAGGCTGACCTGCTCGGGCGTGATCTTCCCCGCCTCCTTGAGCTTGCCGAGGTGGAGCGCGAGCAGCTGGGCCCGCTGCAGGTCAGCCAGCATCCAGGCCAGCTTGCGCTGGGTGAGCTGGAAGGCGCCGATCTTCTGGCCGAACTGCTCTCGCGTCCGGGCGTAGTCGGCGGCCGTCTCGAAGCACGTCCTGGCTGCGCCGGTCACGCCCCACAAGATCCCGTACCGGGCCTCGGAAAGGCAGGACAGGGGACCGCGCAGGCCGCGCACTCCGGGCAGCACCGCGCTGGCAGGCAGCCTGACGTCGTCGAAGTGCAGCTCGGAAGTGATGGAGGCCCGTAGCGAGAGCTTCTTGTGGATGTTGCGAGTGGTAAAGCCGCGGGCACCCCGCGGCACCAGAAAGCCGCGGATCCCGTCGTCGGTGCTAGCCCAGACCACCGCGATGTCGGCGATCCCGCCGTTGGTGATCCACATCTTGGCGCCGGACAGGACCCAGTCGGGGCCATCCCGGCGTGCGCGGGTCGCCATGCTCGAGGGGTCGGATCCGTGGTCGGGCTCGGTGAGACCGAAGCAGCCCGCTGCCTCGCCGGCCGCCATCCGGGGCAGCCACTCGTCCTTCTGCTCGTCCGAGCCGTACTTCCAGATCGGGAACATGGCCAGCGACCCCTGCACGGAGACCAGGCTGCGCAGCCCCGAGTCGGCCGCCTCGAGCTCCCGGCAGGCAACGCCGTAGGCGATCGCGCCCACACCCGCGCAGCCATAGCCGGTCAGGTGCATGCCGAGCAGGCCAAGCTTGCCGACCTCGGGGAGGAGGTCCCGCGGCAGCGTTCCGGCCTCGAACCAGTCAGCGATATCGGGCAGGATGCGGTGTCCGGCGAACTTCCGGACCGTGTCCCTGACCAGCCGCTCCTCGTCGCTCAGCTCGTCGTCGATACGGAGCAGGTCGGTCGGCGCGGGATCGGTGCTGCGGGGCATTTCTGCTCCTCTCTGCTGCTTTGACTCAGCGTATTCGGGCCGGACGCAGCCGTCCCTGCAGCCCGTCCCAGGATTGAGGGGCATCATGGTGTTTATGAGCGACGTGAATGGCAGGACGGGCGTCTCCGGGCCCGCCTCTGCGGAGCAGGGCTCGTCTGCGCCGTCATCCTGGGCTGGGCAGGGCGGGCCGCCGGCGAGCAGGCGGCTGGAGCGCAAGTTGGCGGGCCGGTGGGTGGCCGGCGTGTGCGCGGGGCTGGCTGCTTATACAGGCGTGGATCCCACGGTGATGAGGCTGATCTTCGCCGTGCTCACATTTTTCGGCGGGGTCGGCGCGATCGCCTACGTGGTCGGCTGGGCGCTGATCCCGGAGGAAGGCGACACGGCCTCGATCGCAGAGCGGTTCATCAGCAAGACCGGCTCTTGAGGCGCGGCCGCCTGCCGGGTCCCGGGTCCCGTTGCGACTCAGGCCGCTTTGCCGGCACTGAGGTTCGTCCCCTATGCTGGGGCGGTCCCCGACGGCGGGCGCCACGGGCAAGGCGGCGATGTCCGTCGAGCCCCCATCGTCTAGCGGCCTAGGACACCGCCCTTTCAAGGCGGCGGCACGGGTT
>Ga0126371_10001346_pt1 | contig 20701 bp, 16 predicted proteins | sample PanSoiMetaPlot_4_FD_110145 | JGI IMG/M metagenome (GOLD analysis project Ga0126371, IMG submission 110145) | Tropical forest soil microbial communities from Panama - MetaG Plot_4 | ecosystem: Environmental > Terrestrial > Soil > Tropical forest > Bulk soil | place: Panama | collected 2016-02-17 | reverse complement strand
GCGCCGGCGCTGTTCCGGGAGGAGTTTCCCAGAATGTGAAATTCGACTTGCCGGTCGGCTGGAGCCGGTAGTTCGGAATGGCCGCGCGGAGTGCAAGGCGGGCGCTCTCCAAGTGGTAACGCAGCTTGCGTGCCAAGACCGCCGAATCTTCAGCAGTTCAATCACTTGTCGAAGACTGCCCGCCGGAAGGGGGAACTTTTTACCGTGCGATTACGGACCACGGTCCGAACAGGATGGAAGAGAAGAACACCGTGAGATTCCGAACGAACGGCGGCATGCGCGAGCCGGAGGCCTCTGTTACAGGCCAGGCGCGGAACTCCTGTGCCGCGGCGGCGACTTGGTCTCGGGTTACTGCGCCTTTACTTCCTGGAAAAACACATCCTCTTCGGAATGGGTCACTCCGGAGATCGGATCAAGCGCGTTGACCGGTTCGGTGATCTGATTGCGCGTATCACCCCAGGCGGCGTAAACCGAGCCATTTGCGGTAGTCACGCTCTGGTATTCGCCCAGCGCATAGCAGACGGCGATCTGACGATCGTAGTTCGTGGCCGCAAACCGATTGGACGCGGTTGGAATCGGAATGTTCGTGGGAGGCAAATGGAAAGACTCGCTGCTCACACGAAGCGTCCGGTCCAGCGGGAACGTGTTGCCGCCATCGTGCGAATTGGCCATGTCGAGGTCCACCGAATCGTCGCTGTGCTGCGTGTAGTAGGTAATGTGGACGCTGTTTGGATTTTCGTCGATGGCGATCGCCGGCAGCACATGATGCTTGTCGGACGAAATGGGGTTAACAATGATTGGAGCGGACCAGGACTTGCCGGCATCACTGGATTGCATGAACAGGATATTCGAGCCCCCGCTGGGATCCCCGAAGAACCGGCTGGTGGAGTTCGACCAAGCCAGATAAAGTGTTCCGTTGCGCGCGGCAAGGGCCGGCTGCAGGGTCATCCGGGAGGCCTCCACGTAGCGCGGAAGGCCAGTGATTCCCCTTCCGGCGTTCAAGGCCGTATGGATCGTCAGCCGAAGGTTCACAGAAAACGTGTTCCCGACGCGCGTAGCGCCGCATTCCGTGAGTTCGCCCGGCTGCGTAACTGGCATCACAGTCGGATCGGGAGCGCCGGGGACGTTGAAGGTCGCGAAATGAAATGTCTCGCCGGCATCATCGGAGATCAGCATTTGGATGAAATCTTGATCGGCGTTGCTGAAGTGCAGGAAGGGGATGTAAAGGCTCCCAGTGAACCGGTCCACGACGGGATTCGAGAAAGTAAGGCAATTCTGAGGATGGGTCGGATTGGGATCGGCGGTTGGCACATAAATCGTCTTGGCCGTAAACGTCGCGCCGCCGTCAATAGAACGGCCGAACCGCAGTTCGCACGCAGCCGGTTGGAAGCTGGTCCAAGTCACATAGACATTGTCGCGCTGCTTGACAACGGGGTCGGGACCGACGGCTAGCCATTCCTTGTCGCTGGCGTCGTCCTCTTGAACGATCACTCCTGGGCCAAAGGTTCTCCCGCCGTCAGTGGACGTGTTCACCTGGATCGTACCGTGGGATGCATCCGCGGCGAGGTTGGCAAAATAGAAGTTCCCGTGCCGGTCGACCCCGATTGACGGGTCTCCGGCCGTCACGCCGCCCGGGACCGAGAGCGGCATGAAGGCGCTCGTAAATGTCTTTCCCCCGTCATTTGAGGTCGAGTAACCGGAGATCATCACGCGATCGGTGATCAGCCCTGGTCCACTGGGATTGGGGATGACGTGAATGCCGGTGGAGTTGTTATAGGTAACCACTATGTTCCGGCCGAAAGCAGCCGTGGATACCTCGCTACGCGTGGCCCGCACGAACGGACGGAAACCGGGGAAGATCTGAATCAGCGTCTGGGCCGGGTCATTGACCTGCACGTTTCCGCCGCGCAGTTGGATTTGCGGAACCACTGGACTACCGCCTACACCGCCGGCAGATTCCGGCAGAATGAAATTCCCAATAACGTTGTCATCGGCAACGATGCGGGTGCCCGAGCGCACATCCATGTCTTGCCCGAGCTTTGTGATAAAGCCGAGCGGTGGTGCACTCTGGGCCAACGCCGGGAATGCACTGAACACTGCTGCGAGAATGGTGCTGCTGAGGAGCCGTAGACGTTTCATGTGTCGACCTCCCTCTGAATTTCGGACAGGCGCTTATTTTAGTCCAGGTGTTGTCCAAAGTAAAACGAGTTTTGTTCTCTTTCCAGATACAGACAATCGCGAGGCCTCCGTTCCACGCGCGGCGGGAGAGGACACTGCACTGTGTCACACGAACGACATAATGCCCGCAGCCGCAGCGGCCCCACGGAGGGGAAGGCTTGCGCTACTGGCGCCTTTTGTTGGGCGCCGCGGAGTATTGAAAGCGCGCGCCGACATCCTGATAGGCCGCACCCCATGCGGTGAGCCGCCGGACCACCGCGGGGCTGACGCCGGCAGCCTGGAATTGCGGCGCGGCTTCCCACACGCGGCCCCCAGCGATGCCGCCGAAACTCGCAGGCGGCGCGTAGCTCCGCTCCGATAGGCCGGGTGTGAAATAGCGGCCAATGTCATATTGCTGGTTCTTGTCGAGCCACGCCGCGAGCATTCCTTCCGTGATCGCCGTCCTCACGGCCGCGTCCAAGGGTTGAAACTGCGGTTTCCAGGCATCGCTGATGAGAATGGTGGGATCAATGCCTTGCGTGGGGCGCCAACCTTGCGCGCGGTCTTCGGGACCAATCCGAGGGTCGGTCGATTGCAGCGATTTGATCACCGCCACCAACAAACGGGCAGGCTCGGCCAGGTGGCTCTCGCGCTGCGAATCGAGAAATCTTCCGATGAGGTAAATCCAGTCCGGCGTCCGGTCACGATGCCGATGATTGCTGCTGTTCAGCAGGATCTGCAGTTCATACCAGGAGGCATCGAAATACTCGTTCGTGAGCGCGCTGCCTCCCATGCCGGAGGGACCGTCGGGTATGTTGACGGCCGCCGGCGCGGTCGCGGCGGGAATTGTGTTGGCCCACGTGCGGGCACCCTCCAGCTGGTACGTCTGCGTCAGTTCCCAGGTCTTGACCAATTGCCAGAGCTCGGTTGAATACGCTTTAGTACCGAGTTCAGGAGACCAATTTACAGCTCCGCCCTCCACATAAGACTTCAGGAAGGCGCGGCGGGCTTCTTGCCATTTTTCGAAATACACCGCCGGTTTCGCGGCCGCGCTGCTCAGGGACGCGCGCGAATCGGGGCGGCCGTACAACTGGTAGTACTCGCCGGCGGAAAATGAATCGCCCCACGCGTCGAGCGGATGCACCTGTGGCAGCCAGTGGTTCCAATCGGGAAGCTGGAAGGCGATGGGGATTTCGCGGGCGTTCAAATCGCCGTCCGGCTGGAACACTTTGCGCGCCGCGGACGCGGAGATGTCTTTCCCGAATAGGTATGGCAGCGTGGCGGTGTCGTCGTCCAATACCCAGGTGAGGCCCGCGCCAGCCGCCCAGTTGGCGACTGGTTGTGCGTCGAGGCCCGGCCCTGGCTGGTAGGGCGGGTTCCACGGCCGCCCCGGGTTGGGAACACGCAGATTACGAATATAGCTGGCAACCTGACGGCCTTGCAGCTCCGAAAGGCCGTGGAAGCGGCAGCGCGCTACGATCGATGCGTTGGAGAAGTTGAAGTACTTGAGGTCGCGCCCGTCACGCGCGTGACAGTCGGCGCAGCGCGCACGGATCTTCGGCGCCCCGGGAAGGCTGCTGGCGATCAAGGGCGCGCTCAGCCAGAGCGCGGCGCCGTTGGAGATCGAATTCACATCACTCAGCGGCGGCGTCCACGCGGCCGGGTCCTCCTGGGTGAATGCGTCAGACGGCAGCAGCGTTCTTCCGCCGGCGTCTTCCAGATTGAACGCCAGCACGCGAAATCCGCTGGCGACGCCATCGCTGCGGTTGAAGCGAAACTGTATAGTGTTGGCACCCTCCGTCACGGTCTCCGGAGCCAGAGGCAGGGTCAGTTTCAGAGTGGAAAAACCGCCGCCAATGCCGCCGTAGCTCCGGCCCGGCTCGGCAACCGCGGCGGTTCGGTTATTCAGGGTTATCCAGTCACTGGCGTTGACCTGCACACTGGCCATGTCCGCGTACGCCAGGTTGTGAATCTGCATCCATAAGGAGCGAACCGCTCGCGCGCTTCCCACGGGAACATCGATGGTGACGCTGGCCGTGGCTCCGGCATCGCCCACCACCTCGACCGGCAGGATCACGCGGGCGCGCGCGGAATTCGCTAGGAGCAGCGCCGGCACAACGGCGGCGCTGCTCCAGAGATTTCGAGTTCTCACCCAGAAATCAGCATACACCCTGGGTCAGGAATTCCAGGATCTTCGCGGTCTGGCGGGGAATGAAGTGGCCTGCATCCGGGAGATACACTACCTCGGCTTTGGGGACCAGTTGTTCGAGGCGCCGTTTGGTTCCGGCGGAATCGAGAAGCACATCGCGCGCCCCAACAATTGCCAGCACCGGCATGGTCAAGCGGCGCAGGGCGGCATCGGAGAAGATAGTTAGCTTCACCATGCGGGGGCGGAAGTGGCGGTGGATGAGGGCCACGAAATCCATGAAGGCCTTCACCGCGGGCGGCGGATCGGCGGGCGGGCGTCCGAGGATGTGCGCCATCAACTTCCGCTTGCCCCACCCGCTGCAGAGCCGCAGCACAATCGTCAGGAACACAATCGCCAATTTCTGCCGGCCGACTCCGCCGGGGCAAAGTACCGCGACTCTCTCGACGCGATCGGGGCGGCGCGTGGCGTAGTCGAGTGCCAGCCAACCGCCGAGCGACACACCCACAAAGGCCGCTCGCTCGATCGAGAGGGTGTGCAGGATTTCGTCGAGCCACAGGGCGTGCGCGTCGGAACCGAGCGGCGGCCGCGACGGCGCGCTGAGGCCAGGCTCGCCGATCATATCGATGGTGTAGACGCGGAAGCGGGCGGCGAAGGCGCGGACGTCACCCATCCACATCGCGGAATTGGCGGCGCCGCCGTGGAGCAGAAGGAGCGGCGGCGCGTCTTCGGCCCCGGAGGCGACGACGAACGTTTCTCCCTGGCTGGTCGGAATGCGAAGCTGTTGGTGGGCGACGGGCCAGCGTTCGAGAAACGCGAGATAGCGCTCCCGCACGAGGCGTTCTCCTTCGGGCGATTTGTAGATGCTGTGCATAGACACTTCTCCTGTTCGTTGTAGTTGCGTTAAGTTGTTCGAGAACCCTGGTTAGTCGCGGTCAGCGAACGCCAGACGGATCGCGTAGTCGCGAAGGTCTTCGGGCCAGCCGGCGATGAGCTCGGCGAAGCGCCGCCGGTCGTAGGCGAACAGCGCGCGCGCGGCTTCCTCAAAACCGGGGAGGTTGCCGGCGATGGCGGACATGAAGCGATAGGCGGCTTCTTGCGCGGCGCGGACGCGATCGCTGTCGCCACTGGTCTTGCGTGCCTGGTCGACCAGCTTTCTCAAGGCCACCGAGGCGCCGCCCGGCTGGACGCTCAGCCAGTCCCAATGCCGGGGGAGCAGCGTGACCTCTTTGGCGATGACGCCTAGACGGGGGCGGCCGGGCCCCCGCGCCTCGGGGGTGGGTTCGCCGGTATAGCGGACGGAAATCTCCTCCGGGGTGCCTCGGCTGTTCAAATCCAGTTGGCTGCCGGTCGCGTCGTCGAAAACGAAGAAGTCGCCCTGCGGTTTATCTTTTAGAAAAACAGCCACTTCTGCAAGACTTCCCGCGGCAACCCGGTTCGCTCCATGAAAGGCGGTACAGCTCATGGACTGATATTACCCGGATAAAAACACGTTTGTCAATATTACCCGGATAAAATTTATGGGCGAGGTAACTCAGTTGGTCGGGTTCGCCGAGTCCCGCTTTACCGGTTTGCCGTAGACCTCGATCCACGCGATGTCGGAGTATCCGCCGGTGCCGTGGCCGCTGCCGGGAGTCAGATCGGCAAAACCGACGGCATCGACTTTGCTGAGATCCACTTTATCGAGCAAGTTTCCTTTGGTCTGCACTTTGGGCATGTCGAGCCGCAGCCAGCGCAATTCGGACAAATAGAATTCGTTTTCGTGATAGTCGAAGGTGTTGGCGTCGAAGTGATCGCCGATGAGCCAGGTGCCGTCGGCGAGTTTTAAGACAGGCCGGACCTCGTGAAATCCAGAGGTCTTGGTGTACCAACGGATTCTGGCTTTCCCAGTGAGGTCGACGAAGCTGTCCTTGTGACTGAGCGCCAGCGCGCAAGACGAGGCACACAGCCCGGTCCAGATGTGCGGCACGTTGCCTTCATTGGTGACATGAAAATCTTCCGTGCCGGAGCCGTACAACTTCACTCGGAGGTCCGGATTCACGACGAACTCCTGCGTGAGCGGCACGTTGCCCGAGAAATCTTTCCAGGTTTCCTTGAAGAAGAGCGGGGGCGGAGGCGCAGGCCCTCGGCCGCCGCGCGGGCCCGAGGGTTGCGCCATGGCACTCAGGGCGGCGCAGAAGAAAATCAAAGGAAGGGCATACCGATTCATAAAGCCTCCACGTTGATGAAATATGATAGCGCGGTCGATCCTGGCCGAACCGGGGAGTCCGGCGCAGAGGGGTGCCGCGTTACTGGAGCTGCACCAAGCCTTGCGGGTCTTCAGTGGCGGGGATGGGGGTCAGGTCTTGCGTGCCGCGCCAGAAATCGAGGTAGGCCACCTGGTGCACACAAGCAACCGTGCAGCGCGGGGCGCATTCCTTGACTGTGCGGTATTCGCGGCGGATGTCGGCCAGCGTGTAGTGCATGAGCGGCTTGGCAGGATAGCCGCGCTGCTGCGAACAGTAGTGGACTAAACCATCTTCGCAGATGTATAAGTAGCGGGCGCCGGAACGGCACTTCCACTTGTTTTCGAGGCCGTGCGCGATGTTGTCCTGGAAATAGTTGACCTGCGCGTAGCTGCGCTTTTCCATGGAGCGCATGGCCATGTAGACTTCGCGTTCGGCATCGCCGAGCGGCTGCAGCTGGCCGTCGCCATCGTGGATGATGCCGACGGTGGAAGTGAAGCCAAGCTCGACGGCGCGTTGGCCGACTGCCAGGGCGTCGTGCGGATTGTGAATGCCGCCTCCGACAACGGAATTGATGTTCACGTGAAAGTCGGCATGCTCGGCGAGAAGCTGCAGCTTCTTGTCGAGGGTCTTCAGACTCTTCTTCGAGACCTCGTCGGGCATGACGTTGTCGATGCTGATCTGCAGGTGCTCCAGGCCGGCGCGATTCAAGCGGCGGATCCGATCGACGGTGAGCAGATAGCCGTTGGTGATCATGCCGGCGATCATGCCACGGCGGCGGACGTGGGCGATGATTCGGTCCAGTTCGGGATGCAGCAGGGGCTCGCCGCCGCTGATGGTGATGATGGTGGTGCCGAGATCGGCAAGGCGATCGAGCCGCTCATACATGGTCTCGACCGGCACGGGCTTGGACACGTCGTCGTACTCGTTGCAGTACGCGCAGGAGAGATTGCAGCGCCGCATGGGAATGACGTGGGCGAGAATCGGGTGGTCCGTGGACAGCAGCGCCTTACCAATCATGCGCAGTTCACGGACGCGGCGGTGCACGGCGATGGCGGTCCTGCGAAGGCGTCGGGCCCAATGCGGCATACGAATTTTTTATTAAACCACAAGTCTTCTGGTTTGTTGAGCTTCCAAAGGTAAGTGGCGCGGATCGGGGGTTAAACGGCGTCTCCGGAAGGCTCAGAGGAGGCGGCTCCTACCAGACCAGCTTGAGCCCGAATTGAATTTGCCGGGAAGCCGTCGAGGTGCTGGTGATCACACCGGCGGTCGGCGACGCGCCAGACGGAGTGAACGCGACGGCGTTCGGCGTGTTGAAATTGGCGCGGGTCAGGATGTTGAACAGCTCGGCGCGGAACTGCAGGTTGAGTTTTTCGCGGAGGCGCGTGTCCTTGAGGAAGGACAGGTCCCAGGTGCCAAGGCCGGGGCCGGCGAGCGTGTCGCGGCCGAGGTTTCCATAAAAGCCGCTGTTGTTGGGAGGCGCGAGAAACGCGGCGGGATCGAACCACTGGTCCGGCGTGCCGAGAATGACGGGGCCGTGAAAGGCCGGGTTGACGAAGGGGCGGACGGGGTTGCGGGTATCGCCGTTGTTGGAGGGGTTGTAACTCAGCTGGGGGGTGAAAGGGAAGCCGCTTTGAATCGCGACGATGGAATCGACGGTCCAGCCGCCGTAGCGCTTGCCCCGTCCAAAGGGAAGGGCGTAGACGCCGTTGATGGAGGCGATGTGCCGGACATCGAAATTGGCGAGGCCGCGGTCGGCGCGAAGATTGAACGGATTGGAGGCAAGTGCCGGTTCGCCACCGGAAGTCGTGGCGTTGACGGAAGAGCCATCATCGATGGTCTTGGACCAAGTGTATGTGCCGCGCAAAGCGAGACCCTTACTGAAGCGGTGGTTCCAATCCACCTGGAGTGCGTTATACGAACTGTCCCCTTCAGAGAAATAGGTCCAGGTGTTGGCGAGTGTGGGGTTGGCTCGAGTGGTAGTGGGCACGTAGTACGTGCCGGCGGGAACCGGTGTGGCGGCCAAGCTGCCGGGGAAACCGGAGGGATACGTGGCGGGGCAGGGGGCGGCTGGGCACACGACGGGGAACGGTTCATTGGCGTCGATGCCGATGATTTCGTGATAGCCGTGGGAACCGATGTAGCCGACGGTGAGAGAAGTGTTGGCATTCAACTGCTGTTCCAGGCGGAGCGACCAGCTGACGAGTGTGGGCGTTTGTAAGTCGGTCTGCGTGCCGCCGGGGACGAGCTTCGCGGCGGCGGGAACAGGCGCGGACCGCAGAATGGGTAATTGAGAGATCGAGGCGCTGGGCAGGCTGTAGGTGGGATTGGACGGAGCGTTCTGATCGGTGCGATAGCCGAGCGCATCCTGCAGGTCGTTATAAAGGCCGAAACCGGCGCGGAGGACATTGCGGTTGTTGGCGCCGAAGGGGCTCCAGGCGACGCCGAGGCGCGGTTGCGGCAGGAATTTCCCGCGATTAACGGTGAAGGCGGATGAGCCGACGGTGGGCTGCGAAGCAATGACGCCGCCGGGATAGGTGTAGGTGGTGGCGCGGCCGTGGGCTTCATTCCATCCCGTGGTGAACTCATCGCGAAAGCCGAGCGTGACGTTGAGGCGCGAGCCCAGCCGGATCGAGTCTTGCACGTACCAGGCGCCGTACCAGGAACGCCAACCGAGCGGCGTTGGTGCAGGATCGTAGAGCAGGCTTCCTGCGATGCCCTGGAGCAGGGTCTGCAGGCTCGTGAAAGTCGCCTGGCCATACTGGCTGAGGGCGAGCATCTCGTTGGAGCGAAGACGTTGGAGCCAGACGCCGGCATTGAGGAGATGCCGGCCTTTGGTGATGGACACGCGGTCTTCGTAAGTGAACAGGTTGCGCGTAAGAGGCAGGTTACTTCCGTTGTTGCTACCGGCGAGGCTCAACTGCGCAGTCGGATTAGAGGCGGCGCTGCCGCCGACCACGATGGCGCCGATTGGAGCGCCGGCCACAAAGCCCGGCAATGCGGCCGCGGGAGTGCCCGGTGTGGGCTCGCCGGTAAAGAAGTACGCGGCGCGGGAGAAGCCGAAGCGGAGCTTGTTGAGAAGGGCCGGCGGGAAAACGTGGGTTTCTTCGAGGCTGAGCACCTGCTCGCGGAGGCTGTCGACGTCAGTGCTATAGAGATTGGTGCTTGTGGGAGTGAAATCGGCGCTGTCGTCGATGGTGTAGATGGCGTTGAGCGTGTCTTTCGTGGAGAGAATGCGATCCAGGCGCGCCGTGGCGAAATCGTCGCGGATAGTCTGTAACGGATTGTTGAAGGCTTCGGAGATGCCGCCGAAATCGGGCGCGCCGGGAGTGGGCGCGGGCCAGGCGGCCATTAGAGGTGACACGCCGACGAAAGTGAGGCCGGAAGAAAGGCAGGGCGTGGCGAGCGTAACCAGCTTGCAGGGAAGATAGCCGTTGCGGGCGTTGGTGTCGGGGACTAGGTCGACGCCGGTCTGGCGCAGGTGCTGGCGGAAGCCTTCATAATTGCCGAACAGGAAAGTCTTGTCGTTTTGAAGCGGGCCGCCCAGGGATGCGCCGAACTGGTTGCGCTGGAAGCCCGGTGCGGAGCCGGGGTCGAAGAAGTTGCGGGCGTCGAAGGCGTTATTGCGGAGGAACTCGTAGAGCGAGCCGTGCAGTTCGTTGGTGCCGGACTGAGTGACGATGAGGACCTGGGCGCCGGGATGCTTGCCATACTCGGCGCCGTAAGAATCGCGGAGAAGGTTGAACTCGCGCACGGCGTCGGCGCCGAGCAACTGTTGGCTGACGCCGCCTGGCTGCATGTTGTTCTCGGCCGCGCCGGTGAATTCGACGCCGTTCAGCAGGAACAGATTCTGCTGCGGCCGGTTTCCGGAGACGACGAAGTTGTTGCCGGAGGTGGAATTGGACACGCCAACGCCGCCGGTCTTTTCCCAGGTGAAGTTGACGACGCCGGGGTTGAGGGTGAGCAACTCATCGTAGCTGCGGCCGTTAAGCGGGAGATCTTTAATCTGTTGCTGAGCAATGAGGCCGGAAATGTCGGCGGTGGTCACGCTGACGGGGGCGCTGTCGGCGTTGACGGTGACCGCCTGGCTGGCATCCCCGATCCGCATGGTTAAGTCGACTGTTGCCTGTTGGGCGACGATGAGGCGGATGCCGGTGCGGACGGTGGGCGCAAAGCCAGGCTTTTCGACGCGCAGCTCATACTGGCCGGCGGCGAGCGCGTAAGTCTGATAACGCCCGGCGGCGTCGGTGACAACCGCGCGCGTGGAGCCGGTGTCGATGTTCTTCACTGTAATCGTGGCAGCAGGGATGACCGCGCCAGTCGGGTCTGTGACCGCGCCGGAGAGCCCGGCGGAGACCTGGGCCGGCAAGGGGAGTCCGATGAGAAGAGAGTAGCAGACAAGAATTCTCATGTCTTGTAAGAATGACAGTATATCTCAAAAGAGACAAAGGCCGGGGCAAGAGCAAGCGGCCGCGGTCCTACGGGCTATCCGGATGGGCCGAGGCTTGGTGCGATGATGGGAAAGTAGAAAGAAAACAATCGTGTTGGCCATACACGACGTTGTCCTGTGTGACTGACACGGCCGTCCAATGAGCGTCCGAATGAAAACGAAGATCACCGGGATCGACAACCATCTCGGGCGATTGCGCCAAAGCCGGGGGTACTCCGCCGCACAGCTGGCACGGCTGACGGGTGTCAGCCGGCAAACGATATACGCCATGGAAGGGGGCGGGTACGTACCGAACACGGCGGTGGCGCTCCGTCTAGCGCGGGTCTTGGGCGTGTCGGTGGAGGAACTGTTCCGTCTGCAGGAGGAGGTAGCGCCGCCGCCGCTGCGGGAGGAGCGAGTTTCGTTGCTGCCGGGGTCGGCAATTCCCCTGCCCGGCCAAGCAGTCCAGTTGTGCCGGGTCGACCGGCATCTCATGGCGTCCGTGCCCTCGCCGGTGCCGTGGTTCTTTCCGGCGAGCGATGCGGTGGTGGCGCACCGTCCGGCGAGCCGCCAGCGGGCGCAAGTCCAGGTGTTTCACGCGGAGGAGGATTTTCGCAACCGAATTCTGGTGGCGGGCTGCGATCCCGCGATTTCAGTGCTCGCGCGGTACTTGCAGCCGGCCGGGATTGAGCTGATTCTGGCACACCGGAACAGTTCGCAATCCCTCAAGCTGCTGAAGGAAGGCTCGGTGCATGTGGCCGGCACGCACCTGCGTGACGAAGCCAGCGGAGAATCGAACCTGCCTGAGATTAGCCGCATGTTCTCGAAGAATGCGGTGGCGGTAGTCTCGTTCGCGGTCTGGGAGGAGGGCATTCTCACAGCGCGCGGCAATCCTAAGGGGATCCGTGGCATTGAGGATTTCGGGCGCGGCGACATCTCGATTGTGAACCGCGAAGCGGGAGCCGGCAGCCGGCTCCTCCTGGATACCCGATTGAAACGCGCCAGGATTGACCCGGGCAGCGTGCCGGGGTATGACCGCATCGCGCCAGGGCACTTGCCAGCGGCCTGGCAGATTTATTCCGGCGGCGCCGATAGCGGGATCGCGACGCGGGCGGCGGCCCGGATGTTCGGGCTGGGATTCGTCCCGTTGGTGAGCGAACGGTACGACCTGGTGATCCGACGGCAACACCTCGATCTGCCGGGGATTCAAGCTCTGCTGGATACCCTGAACCGGTCCAGCTTCCGGCGGGAACTGGAAAGCCTGGGCGGGTATGATACCAAGCCGGCGGGGCAGCGAATCCTTTAATTCAGATATTCATACCTCAATTTGACTAATTTGGAGCCCGGTGGTACACGTAGGGCTTAAGGGGGCTACGCCATGCCCGACGAGCCGAAGCCGACCACCCCCGCGGCACCACCCGCCGCACCGGCGCCGCCTAAAGCGGCCCCGCCGAAGCCGCCGGCAGTGATGGCGTGGACTCCCTTGGAAAGCGAACTAGCCACGGAATTGAAGCGGCAGTTCGGCGATCGGGTTGTCGAAGCTTCGAGTTACGTGGGACAGAGCTTCTTCGTGGTGAAGCGCGACGAGGTGATTTCCATCATCGAGTATTTGAAGGTTGAAGCAAATTTCGACTACCTGGTGGATATTACCGCGGTGGATTGGCCGAAACGCGTTGAGCGGTTCGACCTGATTTACATCGTCTACAGCTTCGCGCTGAACGAGCGGATCCGGATCAAGACTACGATTCCCGACGGGTTTCGGCCAGAGAGCGCGGTGCGGGTGCACCGGACGGCCAACTGGCTGGAGCGCGAGGTATTCGACATGTTCGGGATCGAATTCGCAGGGCATCCCGACCTGCGGCGGATCCTGCTGCCGGAGGAGTGGCAGGGGCATCCCCTGCGGAAAGAGTATCCGCTGCTGCAGCAGGACCAGGACTGGGTTCAAACAAATCTAGATATCGAGAGGGGGCAGTGAGGATGCCGGAAACGACTTTTCTCGATGCCACTGAACTGGTTTTGAATATGGGACCGCAGCACCCGTCGACCCACGGAGTGCTGAGGGTAGTTTTGAAGCTGGACGGCGAAAAAGTCCTGGGCACCGACTGCGTGATCGGTTATCTGCACCGCGGTTTGGAGAAAGTGGCGGAAAACCGGACGTGGGTGCAGTTCAACCCGTATGTCGACCGGCTAGACTACGTGGCGGCCGTGTCAAACAGCCTCGCCTACTGCCTGGCGGTGGAGAAGTTGCTGAACGTGGAAGCGCCGCCGCGGGCGCAAGCAGTGCGGGTGATCCTGACGGAGCTGAACCGGATCGGCAGCCATTTGCTCTGGCTGGGTACTCATGCGCTGGATATCGGGGCGATCACCCCGGTGTTCTACTGCTTTCGCGAGCGAGAAGAGAGCATCAAGATTCTTGAAAAGTATTGCGGGGCACGGCTGACCACGCACGCATTCCGGATTGGCGGGCTACCGGCAGAGCCGTATGACGGATTTCAAAAGGACGTCCTGGCCTTTTGCGAGATGTTTCTGCCGAAGGTGGACGAATATGAGGAGCTGCTCACCAATAACCGGATCTGGATCGGGCGGTTGCAGAACGTGGGAGTGCTGACGGCGGGAGAGTGCAAGGAATACGGAGTAACGGGGCCAATGCTGCGGGCGGCGGGGGTCAAGTGGGATATCCGCAAAGCGCTACCGTACTCGGGGTACGACAAATACGACTTCGAAATCCCGACGCGAACGAATGGGGACACATACGACCGGTACTTGGTGCGCATCCAGGAGATGCGCCAATCGGCGCGGATCGCGCGGCAGGCAGCGGAGAGCCTGCCGGACGGACCGATTATGGCGAAGGTTTCCAAGGTGGTAAAGCCTCCGGTCGGGGAGGCGTACGTTTCGATTGAAGCGCCCAAGGGCGAGCTGGGGTTTTATGTGGTGAGCGACGGATCGGCGCAGCCATATCGAGTGCGGGTCAGGCCGCCCTCATTTGTGAATCTGCAGGCGCTCGACCGGATGGTGCGTGGGGCGCTGATCGCGGACGTAGTGGCGGTGATCGGAACGTTGGACATTGTGCTCGGGGAGGTAGACCGATGATGCCGGCGCTGCTAAAGAAGATTCTGCTCGGCGACTTGTGGGAAGGGCTGCGGGTGACGTTTCGCAACCAGAATCCGAAGTACATTTACACAGAACAGTACCCGTCGCAGCGCCCGGTGGTGCCGGAGCGCTATCGCGGCGCGCCGCGGCTCCGGACCGACCCGGCGACCGGCAAGACGCTGTGCAACGGATGCGGCGCGTGCGCGCTGGCTTGTCCGGAGGACCTGATCGTAGTAGGCAGCGAGCGCAATCCGGAAACTAAGAAGAAAGAGCTGGTGACGTACACGTTCGATCTATCGCGCTGTATGTTTTGCGGGCTATGCCAGGAGGCGTGCCCGACGGACGCGATCGTGCTGACGCAGGGGTTTGAGCTGGCGATGTATTCCCGGGAAGGACAGATCTGGGACCGGCAGAGGCTGGAGGAAGGGCTGAAGCCCACGGTGTACAAATGCTAGCCGACACCGTTTTGTTCTACATTTTCGCGCTGATGGTGCTGGGCGGCGGTGTGCTGACGATCACGCGGCGGAGCGCGGTGCACGGCGCTGTGGCATTGATTGTTTCGCTGCTCGGAGTAGCGGGGTTGTACGTGCTGCAGCAGGCCGAGTTTCTTTTCGTCGTGCAGATCGTGCTGTACGTGGGCGGGATCATGGTGCTGTTTCTGTTCGTGATTATGCTGGTGAACCTCGATCTGGCGGCGCATCAGCGGCAGTTCAACCGGCAATGGATGGTGGCTCTGGCCGCGGTGGCAGCGGCCGCAGTTGAGATCGGGTATTTCATTTGGCGCGGCAAATCGGGGTTCCAGATCGCGCAGCTGGGCGGGCCAGCCGCGCCGGCGTCTTCAATGGGAAACACCGAGGTGTTGGCCGATGCTTTGTTTTCCGAGTATTTACTGCCGTTCGAACTGGTGTCAGTGCTGCTGCTGGTGGCTGTGGTTGGGTCGGTGATTATGGCGAAGAAGAGGATCTGACGATGTATCCGGTCACGACGATTCATTACCTGGCGTTGAGCGCGGCGCTGCTGCTGATCGGGACGGTGGGCGTGCTAACGCGTCGCAACATCGTCGTCATCCTGATGTCCATTGAGCTGATTCTGAACGCGGTGAATATCAACCTGGTCGCGTTCTCGCATGCATTTCGCGCGGTCAACGGGCAGATTTTCGCAATCTTCGTGATTACCGACGCGGTGGCGGAGGCGGCGGTGGGGCTGGGCATTCTTATTGCGCTCTTTCGGAACAAGGAGACGGTGCTGGCCGACGAGGTGGACTTGCTGAAGTGGTGACCATGAATTTTCTTGACCAGATCGGATGGATTCCGCTGTTTCCGCTGCTGGGTGCGGTGCTGATGCTGGCGTTCGGGAAGCTGCTGGACCCGCAGCGGGAGGAACAGGGGCCAGGGGCCGCCGGCCAAGGGCCAGCCCTGCGAGGTCTCATCGGCCTCATCTGTCCTGGCATGGTGCTGATTTCGTTTCTGTTGTCGTGCGGGGCAGTGTGGCAAGTGGCTCGGACGCCGGGCCGCATTCATCAGGTGATTCAGTTCACTTGGGTGGCGGGGCTGCCGTTCCAGATGGCGAACGGGCACTCGGCGCTCTTTCAGGCAGACTGGGGATTTTTGCTGGATCCGTTGAGTGCGGTGATGATCCTGATAGTGACGGGGATTGGGTTCCTGATTCACGTGTACTCGGTCGGGTATATGGCGCACGACGGAGGATATTACCGGTTCTTCGGGTACCTCAACTTGTTCGTGTTCTTCATGCTCATGCTGGTGCTGGCGAACAACTACGCGCTGCTGTTCGTCGGATGGGAAGGCGTCGGGCTGTGCAGTTATCTGCTGATCGGGTTTTACTTCCACAAGAAGTCGGCGGCAGACGCCGGAAAGAAGGCATTCGTCATGAACCGCGTCGGTGATGCGGGGTTCATTCTCGGCATGCTGCTGATGTTGTGGGTGCTCGGTACAGTTCGGTTCACCGACGTCAACGCGCTGCTCCGGGGCGGTGGATTCCAGCCGGAAGTCGCTGGGTTCGGCGTGCTCAGCGCGATGTCGCTGCTGATGTTTGTCGGGGCGACCGGAAAATCGGCGCAGGTGCCGCTGTACACGTGGCTACCGGACGCGATGGAAGGTCCGACGCCGGTGTCGGCATTGATCCATGCGGCGACCATGGTGACGGCGGGCGTGTACATGGTGGCGCGCTCGGCGGCGCTGTTCCAGTTAACCCCCGGCACGTCCATGATCGTGGCGACGATCGGCGCGTTTACCGCGATTCTGGCGGCGAGCATCGCGCTGGTGCAGAACGATATCAAGCGAGTGCTGGCTTACTCGACCGTGAGCCAGCTGGGATACATGTTCGTGGCGCTGGGAGTTGGCGCGTATTGGGTGGCGGTTTTTCACTTGTTCACTCATGCCTTTTTCAAAGCCCTCCTCTTCCTTGGCTCGGGGTCGGTGATTCATGCGCTGGGCGGCGAGCAGGATATGCGCCGGATGGGCGCGCTGTGGAAGCGAATTCCGGTAACGCATGGGACTATGCTCGCCGGGTCGGTGGCCATCGCCGGGATTCCCGGCTTTGCGGGCTTTTTTTCCAAAGACGAGATCCTCTGGCAGGCCTATAGCGCGCCCAACGGCGGCACAATTCTGTGGATGGTGGGCTTGGCGACCGCGGGGCTCACCGCGTTCTACATGTTCCGGCTGATGTACATGACCTTCTATGGCGCTTCGCGCGTGACGGCAGAGAAGGAAAAGCACATCCACGAGTCGCCGCGTGTAATGACGGTGCCGCTGACAGTGCTGGCGCTGGGCAGCGCATTCGCAGGCTGGCTGGGCACGCCAAAGCTGTGGCATTTGAGTGCGAGCTTCCGCGCGTTCGAGAACTGGCTGGCGCCGGCGTTCGCGACGGCGGAAGGCGTGGAGCACCTGGCATCGGCCGAATGGATTCTGATGGGGCTCTCGGTGGCAGTGGCGCTGGCCGGGATTGGAGTGGCGCGGTACTTCTACAGCATTCGGACGGACATTCCGGAGCGCCTCGCGCAGACGTGGCGGCCGGTATATACGGTTCTCTACAACAAGTGGTACGTGGATGAGCTATACGATTTTCTGTTCGTGAACGGCTTGGGCAAGGGCTTGGGACGGAGTTGCAGCGCGTTCGACCGGGACGTGGTGGATGGCGGCGTCAACGGCGCCGGCTGGCTGACACGCTTCATCAGCTGGCTTTCGATCTGGTGGGACACATGGATCGTGGATGGAGCGGTGCGGCTCACTTCGTTCCTGGTGAAGGCGCTTTCTTATCCCGTTTGCGTTTTGCAGACGGGGCGCGTGCAGGCGTACGCCTTCTACGTGGTGATCGGGTTTCTGGCGTTTTTCGGCTATTACGTGACGCGGTGACATTATGGAGCACCATCTGCTAAGCATTGTCTTGTGGACGCCCCTGGCGGGGATGCTGATTCTGTTCTTCATACCCGAAGCGAACAAGAAACTGATTCGCCTGTGGGCCAACGTGGTCGCGCTTACGGGCTTCGCGGTCTCGGTGCCGCTAGTCTTCCGGTTCGAGAGCGGCGCGACGGGCTTTCAATTCGTGGAACGCGCCGACTGGATTCCGTCGCTCGGGGCACGATATCTGATCGGCATCGACGGCATCAGCCTCCTTTTGCTGATGCTCACAACGGTGATCGGCTTTCTGGCGATTCTTTCTTCGTGGAACGCGATTCAGGACCGGGTGAAGGAATACTACGCTATGTTCCTGCTGTTGCAGACGGGCATGATCGGCGTCTTCACCGCGCTCGATTTCTTCTTGTTCTTCGTGTTCTGGGAAGTGGTCCTGGTGCCGATGTATTTCATCATCGGGATTTGGGGCGGGCCGCGAAAGCTGTATGCCGCGATTAAATTCTTCCTGTATACGCTGGCAGGGTCCGTGCTGCTGCTGCTCGGCATTTTGACGCTGTACTTCCAGTACTACAAACAGTTCGGCGTATATACTTTCGAGATTCAGGAACTCATGAAATTGCAGCTGCCCCTGGGGCTGGAACAGGTGGTGTTCTGGGCGTTCTTCCTTGGGTTTGCGGTGAAGGTGCCGATGTTCCCGTTCCACACGTGGCTGCCGGATGCCCACGTGGAGGCGCCGACGGCGGGGTCGGTGATCCTGGCCAGCGTTCTGCTGAAGATGGGGACTTACGGGTTCCTGCGATTTTCGCTGCCGCTGCTGCCGCAGGCGTCGGCGGACCGTACGATCGTGCAGATCCTGGTGGTGCTCTCGCTCATCGCCATCATTTACGGTGCTCTGGTGAGCCTGATGCAGCAGGATTGGAAGAAGCTGGTAGCGTATTCGTCGGTGAGCCACCTTGGGTTCTGCACGCTGGGGATCTTCGCCTTGACGCCGAACGGGCTGGCGGGAAGCGTGATCCAGCAGATCAATCACGGGATTTCGACAGGCATGCTCTTCCTGATCATCGGCGTGGTGTACGAACGGCGGCACACGCGCGAGATCGCCGAATATGGCGGCTTGGCCCACGTGATGCCGCGGTTTGCGACGGTGTTTGCAATCGCGATGTTCAGCTCGGCGGGATTGCCGCTGCTGAACGGGTTCATCGGAGAGTTCACGATTTTGCAGGGTACGTTCGAGGCCAGCCGGGTATGGGCGGCGTTCGCGGTGAGCGGAGTGATCCTGGGCGCGGCGTACCTGCTGTGGCTGTATCAGCGAACGATGTTGGGGCAGGTGACGAACGAGAAAAACCGCGGGCTGCCGGACCTGAGCTTTCGCGAACTGGCCGTTTTTCTGCCGCTGATTCTGTGGGCGTTCTGGATCGGGCTGTATCCGAAGCCGTACTTTGACGTCCTGCAGAAGCCGGTGGCGGAAATTGTCGAGCGCGTGCGGCCCAATCGGGGCCAGGGCCTAGAGGCCAGGGGCCAGTTGGCTGTTTCCCGGCCCCAAGCCCCTGACCTCCGGCCCCGGCCGGGAGGCTCGCAATGAGCCAGTTTTATACGGCGACCGACCATTTCACGATCGTGCCGGCGCTGATGCTGGCGCTGTTCGGGAGCGCCATCCTGATGTTCGATTTCCTCCTCTTCACGGACCTGAGGCAGCGCAAATGGCTGCTGCTGTTTGTGCTGCTGGCGGAAGGTTTCACAGGGTACGGGCTGTGGCGGCAGCAGGCGTATTTGACCGCGACAGGAGTGGCCGAGATTACGGGATTTCACGGGTCGGTGACGATTGATGGATTCGGCATTTATTACAACTGGATCTTTGTGGCGGCGGCCGTCATTGTGGCCATCGTCTCGTATAAGTACCTCGAAATTTCGGGCGAGCATCACGGGGAATATTACGCGCTGATCCTGTTCGCGCAGTCGGGAATGTATTTTCTGGCGATGGGGACGGACCTGATTACGCTGTTCATCGGGCTGGAGCTGATGGCTCTGTGCTTCTACGTGATGGTGGGTTTTCTACGGTCGGACAAACGGTCGAACGAGGCGGCGATCAAGTACCTTTTGCTGGGCGCTTTTTCGAGCGGATTCCTGGTTTACGGATTTTCGGTGATGTACGGACTGGCCGGATCGACCAAGCTGACGGCGGTGACGGCGGCGATTGCGATGCGGCCCGCCTGGGATCCGGTGGTCTTCCTGGCGCTGGCGACGACCTCGGTGGGACTGCTATTCAAGATCTCCGCCGTGCCGTTTCACATGTGGGCGCCGGATGCATACGAAGGAGCGCCCACAACGGTGACGGCGTACCTGGCGGTGGGCTCGAAGGCAGCGTCAATCGCCTTTCTGCTGCGCATGTTTCTGGGGCCGCTGGCCACGGCGCGCAATGTGTGGGAACCGTTGCTTTCGGTAGTGGCGGTGGCCACGCTCACGATCGGCAACCTAGCCGCGATCAATCAGACGAACATCAAGCGGCTGCTGGCGTACAGCTCGATTTCGCACGCGGGATACATGCTGCTCGGCTTGATCGCCGGTAACGAGACCGGCATCAACGGCATTGCGGTGTACGTGCTCGTCTACACCTTCATGAACCTGGGGGCATTTCTGGTGGTGGTGGCGCTGCGGCGGGCCAACATCATCGGCGAAGGACTGGAAGATATCGCGGGGCTGATGCAGAAGAGTCCTGGGTACGCGGTGCTGATGCTGATATTCCTGCTGTCGCTATCGGGGATTCCACCGACGGCGGGCTTCCTGGGCAAGTATTACATCTTTCTTTCGCTGATCCAGACTGGCCACTACACGCTGGCGGTGATCGCGGTGTTGTATGTCGCAGTTGCGGTGTACTACTACTTCCGAATCGTGCGTAGCATGTTCGCGCGGGAGACGGAGGAGAAAGCGCCGCTGGCCACCAGTTTCGGATTGCGCGTGGCGCTGGCAGTGAGCGGCGCCTTGACGCTGGTGATCGGCATTTATCCGGAGCCGTTCTTGCGGCTGGCACAGAATTCGCTGTTGCGGTGAGCGGGGAGATATGGAGACGATTCTCAATCATTGGCTGTTCACGCCGCTCGTGGTGACCCTGGTGGTGATCGCGCTGTTCCCGCTGGTGGCGGGCTACATCGTGCTGATCGAGCGCAAGATCCTGGCCGACTTTCAGGTCCGTCTGGGCCCCATGCGGGTGGGACCACACGGCCTGCTCCAGCCGCTGGCCGACGCGCTCAAGCTTATGTTTTTTAATGATATGGCCCCCACCGAG
>Ga0126371_10001345_pt1 | contig 20708 bp, 17 predicted proteins | sample PanSoiMetaPlot_4_FD_110145 | JGI IMG/M metagenome (GOLD analysis project Ga0126371, IMG submission 110145) | Tropical forest soil microbial communities from Panama - MetaG Plot_4 | ecosystem: Environmental > Terrestrial > Soil > Tropical forest > Bulk soil | place: Panama | collected 2016-02-17 | reverse complement strand
GTCATCGGCTATGCGGGTCGCATCGCGGGCGGCGGTCTCGTGCGCGCGCTTGCCGGGCCGGCGCAGTCCGCGCCCGCGCGGCCGCAAAGCGGCGAAGCGCTGACGCAGCGCGCAGCCGAGCTCACGGCCGCCTTCGGCGGCCTCGCGCCGGCCGAGCGGCTGGCGAAATTCCGCGCCGCGATCGACGGGCGCATCGTCTTCACCACCAGCTTCGGCCTCGAGGACCAGGTCGTGCTGCATCACCTGTGCGCCGCCGGCGTCGACATCGACATCGTAACCCTCGATACCGGGCGCCTGTTTCCCGAGACCTATGCGACCTGGGAGGAGACCGAGCGCCGCTACGGCCGCCGCATCCGCGCGATCTACCCGCGCCACGACGCGCTTGAGGCCCTGGTCGCGGCGCAGGGCATCAACGGCTTCTACCATGCGCGCGAGGCACGGCTTGCCTGCTGCGAGGTGCGCAAGGTCGAGCCGCTCGCCCGCGCGCTCGCGGGCGCGAGCGGCTGGGTCACGGGGCTGCGGGCCGACCAGTCCGCCCACCGCCGCGGCGGTGCGCTGGTGGAGGCGGACGGTGAGCGCGGCCTGCTCAAGCTCAGCCCGCTGTTCGACCATACGCGCGACGCGGTGAACGACTTCGCGCGCGACCATGGCGTGCCGGTCAATCCGCTGCACGCGCGCGGCTTCCTCTCGATCGGCTGCGCGCCGTGCACCCGCGCGATCCGTCCGGGCGAGCCCGAGCGGGCAGGGCGCTGGTGGTGGGAGGACGACGGCAAGAAGGAATGCGGCCTGCACGCGCGGCCGAGGCCCGCGTGACCGCGCCGCCCTACGCCTGCGGCCGGCCCGCGGCGGCGACCCGGTAGTCCTCGAATCTCAACGTGCCATCGAGCACGGCGTGCATGCGCTTGACGTCGAGCTCGCCTTCGAGCCGCGCCAGCACCACGGCCGCGAGCCCGCTGCCGATCATGTTCATGAGTGCGCGCACCTCGCTCATGATGCGGTCGATGCCGAGGATCAGCGCCATGCCGGCGACCGGAATGGTCGGCACGATCGCCAGCGTGGCGACCAGCGCGATGAAGGCCGCGCCGGTGACGCCGCTCGCGCCCTTCGAGGTGAGGATCGCCACCAAGAAGATCGCGACCTGCTGCGTGAAGCTGAGCTCGATGTTGGTCGCCTGTGCGACGAACAGCGCCGCCATGGTCATGTAGATGCAGGAGCCGACCGTATTGAAGATGTAGCTGGTCGGGACGACGAAGCCGACCACCGATTTCGAGCAGCCGAGATGCTCCATCTTGGCCATGAGGCCCGGCAACCCCGGGTCCGACGAGCTCGTGCCGAACACGATCAGGATCTCTTCCCGGATGTAGAGCAGAAACTTGACCAGGCTGAACCCTGCCGCCGCCGCGATGCCGCCGAACACCACGACGAGAAACAGGAAGCTGGTGAGATAGAAGGTGACGACCAGTCTGACCAGCGGGCCGAGCGAGCCGAGGCCGTAGCGGCCGACCGTGAACGCCATCGCGCCGAACACGCCGACCGGGGCCGCCCACATCAGCACATTGATGACGCCGAAGACCCATTTCGCGCCCGCGTCAACCATCTCGCGCATCAGCTTGCCGGCGTCGCCCATGCGCGCCAGCACGCAGCCGAACAGCACCGACACGAAGACGACCGCGAGGATGTCGCCCTTGGCGAAGGCGTCGATCACCGTGTTGGGCACGATGTTCACGAGGAAGTCGACGACGCTCATCTTCTTGGCTTCGCCCGCGTAGCCGGCGACCGCCTTGGCGTCGAGCGTCGCGGGGTCGATGTTGAAGCCCGCCCCGGGCTGCGTCAGGTTGGCGACCACGAGGCCGACCAGCAGCGCGAAGGTCGACAGAACGAGGAAATAGACGAGCGCCGCGCTGCCGAGCCGGCCGACCTTGCCCATGCTCTGCATGCTGCCGATGCCGGCGACGACGGTGAAGAAGATGACGAGGCCGATCACGGCGCGGATCATCCTGATGAACACGTTGCCGAGCGGCGCCATCGCGATCCCGAGCGCGGGGTCGGCGGCGCCGAGGGCGGTGCCGATCACGATCGCGATCAGCACCAGGATCGACAGGTCCTTGTAGAACGGCTTGGATTTGCGGCTCGCACCGGCGGCTTCGGCGGTTGTCACGGCCATGGCTTGCTCCCCCAGGACGGCGGTGCGCCCCCGGCGCGATCCCAGGGTGTGCGCCACCCGCCCGATCATCATGGCCGCCGCGCCCACGGCCGCATTGACATGAGTCAAAGCACGTCACCGCCAGGCGGCGGCCGGTTCCATCGGCCCTCGCGCCGGCAGGCCCGCGGCAGCTGGTTCTTTTTCGCGCCGACTCGTCGCGATACACTCGGCGACTGACCACCGCCGAGCCGGCGCCGGATCCTGTCGCCCATGCCTGAAGCTGCGACGTCGCAAGACGCCTCCGCGAGCCATCCGAAGGCGGACCCGTCGCGACTCGCGACCGTTCGCCTCCTGCAGGGGCTTGCCGCCGCCGCCCTGCTGCTGCCGCTGCTGGTCTTTCTGGTCGCGAGCTGGCTCAGCTATCGCGCCAACCAGGATCTGGCGCGCGAGCGAATCGAGCGCTCGCTCGACGTGATGCAGGAGCAGGTGCTCAAGGTCTTTCAGTCGCTGCATCTCGCGCTCGACACGATCGACCACCGGCTGGGCGATCGTTCGGCGGCGGAGCTCGGGGCTGACGAGCAGCGTCTGCATCGCGAGCTGCGGCAGATTCAGGCCGGGCTGCCGGAGGTTCAGTCCATCTGGGTCTTCGGCCCGGCCGGCGAGCCGCAAGTCATCAGCCGCGAGGTGCCGGCGCCCAGCCGCCAGAGCTATGCGGACCGGGACTACTTCAGCGTTCCGCGCGACGGGCCGCCCGGCGTCTACATCGGCGGGATCCACCAATCGGTGTCGGGCGGGCGGCCTTACTTCACCTTCAGCCGCGCGCGGCGCGATGGCGACGGCCGTTTCCTCGGCGTCATCGAGATGTCCCTGCTGCCGAGCAATTTCAGCACCTTCTATTCCCATCTGGCGAGCGGCCCCGGCGTCGTTTTCGAGCTGGTGCGCCAGGACGGCGTCGAGCTGGCGCGCTTTCCGTCCTATCCGGAGGCGCCGCGCCTCGACGAACGAAGCGGATTTCGCCAGAGCGTCGCGGCGCATGCGAACTTCTACACCGCGACGTCGCAGCTCGACGGCGTCGAGCGGCGTGTCGGCCTGCGGCGTGTCCCGGGCTACCCGGTGTACGTGACCGCCGGCATCGCAACCGCCGAGACCAGGAACGAGTGGCTCGGCGGGATGGCGACGCATCTGATCTTCGGCATCCCGGCGACGGCGCTCCTGTTCAGCGCCGTCCTGGTCGTGCTGCAGCGAACCAGGCGCCTCCATGCCGAGCAGGATCGGCGCGAGCAGACCGAAGCGATCATGCGCCAGACGCAGCGGCTCGATGCGGTCGGGCGGCTGACGGGCGGCGTGGCGCACGACTTCAACAATCTTCTGATGATCATCATCGGCAATCTCGAAACCATCCAGCGCCAGATCGAGAGCGGACGCGAGGGCGCGCAGCTCAGAATCGAGCGCGCGGCCGCGAGCGCCATGCAGGGCGCCAAACGCGCCGCGACGCTGACCCAGCGGCTGCTGGCGTTCGCGCGCCTGCACCCGCTCGATCCGCATCCGCTCGATCTCAACAAGCTGCTCAACGACCTGTCGGATTTTCTCACCCGCACGCTCGGCGAGAACGTCGCATTGGAGGTGATCGGGGCGGCCGGCCTGTGGACCGTCGCGGCCGACCAGACGCAACTCGAAACCGCGCTCCTCAATCTGGCATCGAACGCGCGCGATGCGATGCCGGGCGGCGGCAAGCTGACGATCGAGACCGGCAACACCTATGTCGACGAAGCCTATGCGGGCGCGAACGCCGATGTCCGGCCGGGTCAATACGTGATGATCGCGGTCAGCGATTCAGGCAGCGGCATGTCGCGCGAGACCGTGGAGCAGGCATTCGAGCCGTTCTTCACGACCAAGCCGGCCGGGGAGGGGACCGGCCTCGGATTGAGCCAGGTCTACGGCTTCGCCAAGCAGTCGGGCGGCCACGTGAAGATCTACAGCGAGGTCGGCGAGGGGACGACCGTCAAGTTGTATCTGCCGCGGCTCATTGGCGAGGCGGAGGCCCGGAACAGGGTCGACAGCGCGGAGCCCGTGGCCGGTGCCGCGGGCCTCGGCGAGCGGATCCTGGTCGTCGAGGACGACGGCGACGTCCGCGAATACATCGTCGACACGTTGCGGGGGCTGAATTTCCAGGTCAGCGAAGCGCCCGACGGCAAGCACGCGCTGTCGTTGCTCGACGAGCACGGTTTCGACCTGCTGTTGACCGACGTGATCCTGCCCGGAATGAACGGGCGTCAGCTCGCCGACACTATGACGGCGGCCCACCCGGGGATGAAGGTCCTGTTCATGACCGGGTACTCGCGCAATGCCATCGTGCACCACGGCCGCCTCGATCCGGGCGTGCACATGCTGCAGAAGCCGGTCACCGGCGCCGAGCTGACCCGGAAGATCCGCGAGGTGCTGGGCTCGCCCGCCGCCGGGGAAGCCGGGGAATGATCGCCCAAGCCGGCGCAGCGGTAACCGGTGGGATCGAGCCCCATTCGCCTGCCTGCTCCTTCCTGCTTACGCCCGAGCCGCGCCAAGCGTCGCACCGTTCAAAAAGTTGGAGTCCCAACGGAACTTTCCGGCCCCGATGCGCATTGGGCGTTCGTCCGTTAAATGGCCGTTGGGGGCCCGTCCGTGTATCAGTCCGCTGTTCCATCCGTTCAAGCGCTCGCCAACCGCCGCATCCTGATCGCCGAGGACGAAGGCCTCATTGCCCTCGACCTCGAATCGATGCTGCAGGGGTTCGGCTGCGAGGTGGTCGGGCCGCTGTCCGACATCCGCGACATCCTGTCCACCATCCGGAGCCAGCCGGTCGACGGGGCACTGCTCGACGTCAATCTGCGCGGCCGGCAGGTGTTCGAGATCCTGCCCGAGTTCCTCAGCCGCGGGATCCCCGTGGTGCTCACCTCGGGCTACGACGATGCCACCCTGTTTCCGCGGGTGTTTCGCGAGCTACCGCGGCTCTCCAAGCCATTCGACCTCGACACGCTGCGACAGATCTGCGCCGTGACCATGGGCGTGGGCGCGGCGGCCTAGCCCAAAGCTTCCCTCAAGACATCATGCCGTGAGCGGCGCGGCGCTCGCCGCCTCGAACTCGGCCGCTTTGGCGATGCGGAAGGTCAGCCGGCAGCGCAGCCCGTCCGGCTCGAACCGCATCGCGGCGCTGCCCTGCAGGTCGTAGCCGATCACGCGGGAGATCAGCTTGTTGCCGAATCCCGGGATCGGCTCCCGGGTCACGGGCGGCCCATCGCGCTCGGTCCAGCGCAGCTCCGCCAGCCCGCCGCCGACTTGCTGCCAGGCGACCTCGACCCGCCCGTGCTCGTTGGAGAAGGCGCCGTATTTGGCGGCATTGGTCGACAGCTCGTGCAGCACCAGCGCGAGCGAGACCACGCTTTGCGCCTCGATCAGCAGGGGCGGCCCGGACCACGTGACGCGCCGCTCGCCGCGATAGGGCGCGAGACTCTGCGCCACGAGATGCTCGAGGTCGACCTCGCCCCAGCGCAGGCGGGTGAGGATATCGTGCGCGAGCGAGATGGCGCGCAGGCGCCCTTCGAACGCGCTGCGGAACTGGCCAAGCGATCCGCTCGCCGTGACGGTCTGCGAGGCGACCGACTGGACCACCGCCAGGATGTTCTTCACCCGGTGATTGAGCTCGGCCACCAGCATGGTCTGGCGTTCCTCGGCACGCTTGCGCTCGGTGATCTCGGTGAGGGTGAGGATGCAGCCGATGAGCGCGCCGCCACGATCATGCAGCGGTCCAGCGCTCAGCAGGAAGTCCTGGCGCGGCCGGCCGACCCCGCCGATCCAGGCTTCCAGCCCGCGGGTGCGCTTGCCGGCGAGGATGTCGGGCCACGGCGCCTCGACCGACGCGGCCTGGCCGCCGGCGGCATCGGGCGCGTCGACATGCAGCCGCAGCGCATGGGAGGCGAGCTGGCCGATGACAGGCTGGCCGAGCAGCCGCTCGGCCGCCCAGCTCGCATGGGTGATGCGCCCCGACCGATTGCAGACCAGGACCGCGTCGGTCGCCTGCTCGAGAATGGAGCGGGCGAACTGCTCGGCCGCGGCGATCTCCTCGGAATGCTTCTGCGCCGTGAGATCGGTGACGATCATCAGCACGGCGGAGGCGTCGTCGTCGACGAGCGGGCTCGCGGCCACGAGCGTCGGAATGACGCCGTTGCGACCCTGCACCGTCAGTTCGCGGCGCACCGACCAGCGCGCACCGTCGTCGAGCAGGCCTTGCAGCGCCTCGGCGTCGCGCGGCGCGATGAACTCCGACAGCGGGCGGCCGACGATCTGCTCCAGCGGCCGCTCGATCAGGCTGGCGAAATGGCGGTTGCTGTAGAGGATGAGGCCCGCCGCGGAGATCGTCAGCGCGCCCTCGTGCATGCGCTCGACCAGGATCCGGTAGGGCTCCTGCGCGCCGCGCAGCGTGAAGATCTGCGGGCCGCCCGGCCCCCGCACCACCAGGGCGTCCACCTCGCCCTGATAGATGGCGCGGAGCGTGTCCTCCGCCTCGGCGAGCCGTTGTCTCAGATCGGTGATTTCGGCGTCCAGTCCTTCGCTCGGCACGCGACCCCTCACGCTGGAATTCCGAGACCGGCGAGCACACGGCCGGTATCGGACATATCCCCGATCATCTTGCGCGACGGCAGCGGCAGCACCTTGAACAAGGTCGGCGCGGCGACGAGCTGATGCTCGACCGCGAGCTCCGGCTGCTGATGGACGTCGATGACCTCCAGCGCGTACGAGCCGTGGAGGTGCTGCTCGCACAAATGCGTGATGTTGCGGATGGCGCGCATCGAGCGCTCGGTGTGCCCGGTGACGAACAGGCGCAGGACGTAGTCCTGCTTGCCGGTCCCTCCGGGGGTCTTGGTGGGCGCCGCGGCCATCAGACGAACCGCCCGGGTTCGTCGAGATCGAGGCCCATCAAGACCCGTTGCGTGTTCGACAGGTCGCCGATGATGCGGCGGATCGGCTCCGGCAGCTCGCGAATGAGTGTCGGAATCGCCACGATCTGATGGCGCTGCGCCAGCGCCGGGTCCTTCATGAGGTCGATGATGTCGATGGTGTAGCGGCCGGGCAGGTATTGCTCGCACAAAGTCTGGATGTTGGCGATCGCCGCCATCGACTTCGGCGTCTGCCCGGCGACGTAGAGGCGCAGATTATAGCCTTTTTCTTGAGCCTGTGCTGCGATCATCGTTGCGTCTCGACCCGTTGACTTGCGCAAGTTTCCACAGCCGATGTCAGCCTACTTCTTCGCTGCCGGCGCCGCAACCCTGCGGCTTTCGCCCATGCGTGCACGCTCGTCCGCAGCCTGCGTATCGCGCGCGCCCGCCTCGGAGGTCAGCGCCGAAAGTTCCCGCTCGTCGTCGGCAAGCTGCGCCTGCAGCTCCTCGATCTGTGCCGCGATCTTGCGGCGCCGGCGGGCAAAGTCGAGATTGCGACGTTCGTTCTCGTGCTTCTCCTGCATCGCGCGCCCGCGCTCGCGCGCCTCCTGGGCAACACGCGCCGAGCCGGTCAGCACGCCCTCGGGACCGACATAGACGTCCTGCAGGAACATTCCCTCGCGCCTCATGACGAACTCGCGCACCTGGTTCGAATGGGCCATGCCGCGCGACTTGATCAGGTAGAGCTGGCGATTGTGCTCGCCGTTGCTTTCGCGGTTGTAGAGCAGCAGCCAGGCATCCATCAGCGAGGAGACCTGCATGTCGGTTATGGCGGTCTCGATGTTGCCGTGCGTGAGGCTGGTGAAGACGGTCGTGATCTCCATCGACTTGAGGAAATCGACCAGCCGCAGGATCATCGCCTGGGCGTCGTGCCGGTCGCCGGCGTGCAGCAGGCTCGACAGCGGATCGATCACGACGGCGGCCGGCTTGAACTGGGCGACGTCGCGGTGCATGGTCGCGAGGTGCGTTTCCAGGCCGAACAAAGACGGCCGATGCGCCGCGAAGCGCAGCGCGCCCTTGTCCACCCACTGCTGCAGGTCGAGGCCGATCGAGCGCATGTTGCGGATGATCTGCGCCGGCGACTCCTCGAGCGCGAAGTAGATGCAGCGCTCGCCGTTACGGCACGCCGCATCGGCGAACTGCGCCGCGATGCTCGATTTGCCGCTGCCGGCCATGCCCGAGACGAGCACGCTGCTGCCGCGGAAGTAGCCGCGGCCCTCCAGCATTGCGTCGAGATCGGCGATGCCCGACGAGATGCGCTCGTCCGACGCTACATGGTCGAGGCCCGCCGAGGTGACCGGCATCACGCTGAGGCCGGTCTCGTCGATGAGAAACGGATATTCGTTGGTGCCGTGCGCGGTGCCGCGATACTTGACCACGCGCAGCCGCCGCGTCGTGATGTGGTCGTGCACCCGGTGGTCGAGCAGGATCACGCAGTCCGAGACGTATTCCTCGAGCCCGTGCCGGGTGAGCTGGCCCTCGCCGCGCTCGCCGGTGATGATGGCGGTGACGCCCTTGTCCTTGAGCCATTCGAACAGGCGGCGCAGCTCGGCGCGCAGGATCGCCTGGTTGCTCAGTCCGCTGAACAGCGCCTCGATGGTGTCGAGCACGACCCGCTTGGCGCCGATCCGGTCGATCGCATAGCCGAGCCGGATGAACAGGGCCTCGAGGTCGTACTCGCCGGTTTCCTCGATCTCGGAGCGTTCCACCCGCACGTGGTCGATGGCGAGCTTGTCCTCCTTGATCAGGCGGTCGAGATCGTAGTTGAGCGAGGCGACGTTCTTGACCAGATCGTCGGGCCGTTCCTCGAACGTCATGAACACGCCCGGCTCGCCGAACTTGGCGGCGCCATTGTAGAGGAACGTCACCGCCAGCAGCGTTTTACCGCACCCGGCGGCACCGCAGACGAGGGTCGGCCGGCCGCCCGGCAGGCCGCCCCCGGTCAGGTCGTCGAGCCCGACGATGCCGGTTCGTGCCTTGAAAATTCCGGTCGCGACCTTCGCCAAGGGAATATTGGGCGTATGCACGGGTGAAAGCTCCCCTCTCGCTCGCTCAGCGTGCTTCGAGGCAGGCCAACCTAAACGGCTCCTGCCGAAACGTCTGTCGGAAGTTGAACCATGTACGCGCCCGCCGGCGCGGGGCACGCGTGGTCCTCCCAAGTCGGGTTCCCCCGCGGGTTTCTGAGGGGAAGTAACGCGCCTCGCCGTCCCTGGTTCCACGATGGTAGGATAAAAGAGCATATCGTTTTCGGGCGCGCGGGAAAAAGCGTCCGTCGATGCTGGACCACCGGGAGGGTCACATTGACCACGCGCAGGGAATTCCTCGGCGGCGCCATGGCGGGCGCCGTCTTCGTCGGCTGCGATCTCATGCCGGCGCATGTCCACGCCCAGGGAAACGGCGCCGCCGACGCGCCGCGCCGCCGCGAGGTGGTGGTCAATGGCCGCCGTGTCAGGACGGTGGACATTCACGCCCATTGCGCCTTTCCCGAAGCCATGGCGCTGCTCGGGCTGACCGTGCGGCCCGACAAGCTGATCATGGCGCCGGAGCGCCTCGCCGCCATGGACGCGCAGGGCATCGACATCGAGGCGCTCAGCATCAATCCGTACTGGTACAAGGCCGACCGCGACGTCGCGGCGGCGCTGATCAAGCTGCAGAACGAGAAGCTCGCCGCGCTTGTCGCCGCGCAGCCCGACCGCTTCGTCGCCTTCGCCACCATGGCGCTGCAGCACCCCGATCTCGCCGTCGAGCAGCTGGAATACGGCATCAAGACCCTCGGCCTGCGCAGCGTCTCGGTCGGCGGCAGCGTCGAGGGGCTCGAGCTCGCCAACCCGAAATTCCACCCCGTCTGGGCCAAGGCCGAGGAGCTCGGCTGCCTGATCTTCATCCATCCGGTCGGCACCAAGGAGCTCGCGCCGCGGCTGCACGGCAATGGCGGGCTGGAAAATACCATCGGCAACCCGCTCGAGACCACGCTCGCGCTCTCGCACCTCATCTATGAGGGCACGCTCGACCGCTATCCGGGCCTGAAGATTTGCGCCGCCCATGGCGGCGGCTATCTGCCGTCCTATGCAGACCGCTCCGATGCGGTGTGCGTCACGTTCCCGGACCGCTGCGCCGCCGTGCCGCTGAAGAAGAAGCCGACCGAGTATCTGCGCGAGCTCTACTACGACTCGATCGTGTTCACGCCGCACGCGCTGCGCCATCTCGCCGATCAGGTCGGCGCGGATCGCATCATGATGGGCACCGATTATCCGTTCCCGTGGACCCACACCTCGGTCGATCACATCCTCGCGACGCCCGGCCTCACCGACGCCGAGCGCGCCGGCATGCTCGGCGACACTGCGGCGCGGTTGCTCGGCATCACGGCCTAGCGTCGCCGCTTTACTCCGCTGCAGGGGAGGGGGGCGGCGTGTCGCTCAATTCGTCGAGCGCGCGGCGCACGATCGTGACCAGGGAGGCCATCGTGTAGGGCTTGGCGAGCCAGCCGAGCGGCGCGGCGGGTTCGGCGCGCCGGCGGGCATGCTCGTCGTGATGGGCGGTGGCGAACACGCAACGGATGCCGTGCTCGGCCGACAAGGCGAGAGCGGTGTCGATGCCGTCGCGCTCGCCGGCGAGCCGCACGTCCATCACCACGAGGCGCGGCCGCTCGCTCACGGCGAGCTCGATCGCGTCCTCGCCCGAGTAGGCGACGCCGGCGATCTCGAAGCCCGCATCGATCAGCGCCGATTCCATCTGCATCGCGACCAGGAAGTCGTCCTCGACGATGAGGATGCGCGCGGGCTTGCCGGCATGCTTGTCGGATCCGGACGGCCCATCCTGCGCATACAGAAACCGCGGCCGCGCATAGGACGGCGACAGGTGGCGATCGGGCTGAAGCCGATGAATGGCGGATCGCTTCGGAATCACAATTGTCCTCGATAAAAATCGCTCGTCATGAAAACCTCACCGTGCATCGGCTGGCCGGGCTTCGGGTCACCTCGAACTGACCGCGCAGCTGCCGCGACAGGCCTTCGACCAGCCGCAGGCCCGATGCGCGGCCGCGCACCGCCGGCCAGTCGAAGCCGGGGCCGTCATCCTCCACGGACAGCAGCGACGCCTCGCCGTCGCGCGTCAGGCTGACGCGAATCTTGCCGGCGCCCCCGTGCTTCGCCGCATTGCTGAGCAGCTCGTTGAGAATGAGGGCGAGCGGCACCGCCGCGTCGTTGGGAAGCTCGCCCGACGCGGCCTCGCGCACGATCTCGACTTTGGTCGGAAGCGTCTGCTGCGCCGTATGGCAGACGGCGTCGAGCAATTCCTCCACGTTGAACTGCGTCGCATTGCTCGTGCCGTAGAGCACGCGCTGGGCGGCCGCGATGGCGGCGATGCGGCCGCTCGCCTCGCCCAGGACCTTCTTGGCCTCCGGGCTCTGCGTCTGCCGCGAGGCCGAATAGAGCAGCGACTGCAGCATCTGCATGTTGTTCTTGATGCGGTGGTTGAGCTCGTTGAGCAGGACGCGCTGCTGCGTCTCGGCCTGCTTGCGCTCGGTGATGTCACGGGCGATCTTCGAGGCACCCACGATCCGGCCGTCTGCGTCGCGCATCGGCGAGACGGTGAGCCAGGTGTCGAGGAGCCTGCCATCCTTGCGCCGGCGCACCGTCTCGTAATAGTCGATGCACTCGCCGTGGCGGATGCGGGCGAGAATGTCGGGCTCCTCGTCGAGCCGGTCCGGCGGCATCAGCATCGTGACCGGCTGGCCGATCGCCTCGGCGGCCTCGTAGCCGAACAGATGCTCGGCGCCGCGATTCCAGGTCGTGATGACGCCGTCGAGGTCCATGCTGATGATGGCGTCGTCGGAGGATTCCACGATCGAGGCGAGCTGCTGGGCGGCGCGTTCGGTAGCGCGCCGCGCCGTTTCGGCCCGGGTGCGCGCCACCGCGAGGCCGAGATGCCGCGCGACGGCGAGCGCGATGTCGATCTCGGCTTCGGTGAAGCCGTGCGGCGCGTCGAAATAGGCCATGAACTTGCCGAGCAGCCGCCGGTCCTCGGTGAGCGGGATGAAGGCCAGCGCTCCGATCCCCTCCTGGCGCACGGTGCGCTTGAGCGCTTCGGGCAGGTCGGCGCGCGCCACGTCGTTGAGGCAGATCGGCTGCGGATCGCGCATGTCGGCGGGCCACGGCGAATGGCCGTCGACGGCGTGCCGATATGGCCCGGACAGCCCGCGCCAGGCCACGAACCGCATCGTGTCGGACGTGTCGAGCAGCAGGATCGAGGCACGCTGGCAGCGCAGTGCGCGGATGATGGCGTCAAGCGCCGGCTCGTAGAGTTCGGTCAGCGAGGCGGCATGCTGCACGCGCTCGCTCAGCCGGTAGAGCGCCGCGAGCTCGTCCATGCGGCGGGCAAGCTGCTCCTGCGCGCGCTTGCGGTCGTCGATGTCGTGCTGGACGCGCACCGCATAGAGGAAGCGCCCGTGCGCGTCGCGTACGCTCGACGAGGTGATGGAGACCCATATGTAGCCGCCGTCGACCCGCCGGATGCGCTTCTCGATTGAATAGCGCTCGATCTCGCCGGCGATCTGGCGCCGGAATTGCTCGCGGTCGCGCGCGCGATCGTCCGTGAAGGTCTCGTCGAAGATCGAGCGGCCCTGCAGCTGTTCGCGGGTGAAGCCCATCAGCGCGCACAGGGGCGTGTTCACGCGCAGCAATGTTCCCGCGGCGTCGACTTCGGCAATGCCGATGCCTGCCCGCTCGTAGACGGCCATGAATGTCGCGTCCTCGCGCCGGCCGGTCGTCTCAGAGGGCGTGCGCGCACGGCGGGTCAAATCGAGGCTCAGGTCGGGCGTCCAGGTCGCGGCGAGTTCTTCCGTGCTCATCATATGCACCCGGGGGCGGCGAGCCGCCCATGGTGTGACAACCACCCGGCGCGCAAGCGCCACGCAGCCGTGATGGATTGCGCATGACCCCGGATGGGAACGCGGCGGCGGCAAAAAAGTTCCGCGCAAGATCGGCGAATCCCAGCGTCGGCGACACGGCCGCCGCCTCACTCCGCCTTGGCGCCCGAGAACTTCACCACCTTGCCCCACTTCTCGGTCTCGGTGGCGATCAGGTTGCCGAAATCCGCCGGCGTGCCGATCTGCACGGTGCCGGACAGCTCGGCCAGCCGCGCCTTGATCGTCGCATCGTCGAGCCCGGCGTTGATCTCGCGGTTGAGCGCATCGACGATCGCGGCCGGCGTGCCCTTGGGCGCGCCGATGCCGTACCAGGTGTCCGCCTCGTAGCCCGGCACGAACTCGCCGATGGTCGGCACGTCGGGCAGCACCTCGGATCGGGCAGGCGTCGCAACCCCGAGCGCGCGCAGCTGCCCCGACTTGATGTAGGGGATCGACTGCGGCATCGGGTCGAACATCACCTGCAGGTTTCCGGCGATGAGGTCGGTCCGCGCCGGGCCCGAGCCGCGATACGGCACATGCACCAGGTCGACGCCGGTCATCATCTTGAACAATTCGCCGGTCACGTGCGGCGTGGTGCCGATGCCGCCCGAGCCCATGTTGATCTTGCCCGGATTGGCCTTGGCATAGGCGATGAACTCGGGGACGGTCCTGACCGGAAGCGCCGGATTGACGACGAGGATCATGGGGCTGCGAATGAGCAACGCGACCGGCGCGATGTCGCGCGCGAAGACGTAGTCGAGATTGTCGTAGAGCGTCGCGTTGATCGCGGCGGACGGGTCGAAGGCGAGCAGCGTGTAGCCGTCCGGCGCCGCCTTCACGACCATGTCCATCGCGATGTTGCCGCCGGCGCCGGTGCGATTGATGACGACGAATTGCTGACCGAGCCGCTGCGACAGCCATAGGCCGAACAGGTGCGCCAACAGGTCGGTGCCGCCGCCCGGCGCGAACGGCACGATGATCCGGACCGGCCGGGTCGGATAGGTCTGCGCCCGCGCCGCGCGGGACGCGATCCCGAGCGCGGCCGCGCCGGCGGCGTATCGCAGCAACGTTCGCCGGCCGAGCCTCATGGTCTCCTCCCCGCGGCGCTTGCATGAGCCTACATCGCGCCATGCCGGCGCGGAAGCCGCGCCGGGCTTTGCAAAGCCGCACCGGCGTGAAACAGTCGGCCGAGGCGCGACCCCGATGGCGGGAGGAGAACGACAACATGGCGCGGCGAGGGGAGGTGCTGCGGATCGGCGTGCTGCTGCCGTCGTCGAACTCGGTGGCCGAGCCGAGCCTGTGCGCGTCGTTGCCGGGCGGCACGACGCTGCACGTCGCGCGCATGCGGCTCTCCAACGTCGAGGCGGAGTCGATCGAGCGGGTCGTCGAGGAGATCGAGAGCGAAAGCCGCAAGCTCGCCGACGTCGACGCCGACGTCATTGTGCTGGCCGCGACCGCGCCGTCGTCGCGCAACGGCCTCGGCTATGATCGCGAGCTGATCGGGCGCATCAGCGCGGCAAGCGGCAAGCCGGCGACCACGGCGGCGACCGCGATGATCGAGGCGCTGCACGCGCTCGCCGTCGCGCGGATCGCGCTCGCCGCCCCGTGGAGCGAAGCGGTCAACCGGATGAGCGCGGCGTTCATCGAGCAGAGCGGGTTCCGGGTCGTCGCCCAGGAGGCGCTCGGCCTGGTGCGCAATCTCGACATCGGCCTGCTCGATCCTGCGAGCGGCGATGCGATCGGTCGCCGGGTCGACCGGCCGGACGCCGACGCCGTGATGCTGGCCTGCGGCAACTGGAATGTGTTCGATGTGATCGAGCCGCTGGAGCGCGACCTCGGCAAGCCGGTGCTCACGACCAATCAGGTGAGCTTCTGGCACGCGCTGAAGATCGCCGGCGGCGGACCCGTCGAGGGGCTTGGCATTCTGCTGCGCGAGCATTTGGGCGAGAGCCCGCGCAGCGCCGCATCCGCAGCCTGATCGAACGGGCGAGGCCGGTGCGGCCAGCGCCGGGCGCTATGCGTCGTCCATGTAGGGGGCGAGCTTTTCCCGAATGAGAGGGTGCAGGTCGCGCGGCTTGCGGACCGTACGCTTCACGTAGCGGGCGCGGTCGGCGAGGTCGAGCCAAGCCTCGGCCAGCTTCAAGAGCCTGCCCTTATCGCCCGTTGTTGCGGCGCGCTGCGCCAGCTGGACGCTCTCGGCGGCCTTCCTGCGGTAATCGTCTTCTTTGGTCATGGGGGACTCTGCCCATGTGCGCTCCCCAGTGTGCCAATCCGCACATTCGTGGCCTTTCGACCGGTCAACGCGTGACGGCAACGAAACGTTCCGGGAACCGAGGCTCCGATCGACAGCGCCGAATTGCTGCTATGCCAATGAGTTAGGCGGGGTCTTCCGGTCCGGCCGATCAGCGGAACCTTTGTGCCATGGATGCGTTACAATAATCGCGCAGAGTTCCGTTGGGCGTAACGTGAGTATCGTTCATGGCCGATCAGCACGACAGTCGATCGTGGCGCGCGAGGGCGGAGGAATGCCGCTCGCTCGCCGAGGTGTTCAGCAGCCCGGAAACGCGGGCCCGGATGCTCCGAATCGCCGGCGGATACGACGAGATGGCCGAAGCCGCCGAGCGGCGCGAACTGGAAATGGCGGCCGGGCATGGCCAGGCCGACAAGACACAGATCAGTCCGCAACCGACGCGGCCTTAGATACGCACGTTCCGCATCCCCTGAAGCCTGATGACTTTTCTTCGAATCGTCATCAGGCTTTAGCGCGTTGTTGGAGCACGATCTTTTCCGAAAACCGGTACCTACTTTTCGGGATCATGCTCCAAGGGCCGATGGCTGCCGCGCGTCCGCGCAGACGGCGACTCTTTTCCTAGTCATTTGGTGTAAGGTCCGGCCGCGTCGGGGCGGCAGTGGGATCTCAATGCTCGATAAGCTCAAGCACGGCCTCGCCAACGGCGCGGTCTCGGTCGTCGCGTTCGTGCTGACCTACCTGGTCTGCGAATTCCTGTTCTTCCGCTTCATGCTGCCGGAGATGTCCTACAACATCCGGCCGCATCTGCCCGACCGCGCCGACTTCTTCATGCAGAACGCGAAGAGCCATTATGCGCCGCACGACTACATCGCGCTGCTCGGCGACTCGTATGCGGCGGGCGTCGGCGACTGGCTGCTCGCCGGCGGCGGCCTCTCCGACAAGCCGTACCATTCCGCCAACGTGATCCACGACCTCACCGGACGCGACGTCGCGAGCTTCGGGCGGGTCAATATCGGCAGCGCGCAGGCGATGGTGCAGCGGGTGACGCGCATCCTCGACGACGACTATTGCTATCTGTTTCCGCCGATCGAGGTGCCGAAGCGCTTCGTGGTCTATTTCTACGAAGGCAACGACATCGACGACAATCAGAACCTGCTGATCCACGATGTCAAACCGCACCCCGGCGACCTTGCGCCGCAGATCGACGCGTTCCTGCGCGCGCAGTACGCGCGGCCGTCGCCGTGGGCATGTCACGGCCACTTCGGAGACATGCTGTTTCGCATGGCGCGCTACGCGATCAAGTATGCCGGGCGGCCGCCCGCGGTGATCGATCTGCCGGGCACCATCAATCCGGTCGTGGTCGGCGGCGCGACCCGCATGGCGGGCGAGTTTCAGGCGCCGCCGCTGCTCGCGACCGCGGCCGAGCTCGACGCCGGCGTCCTCGTCTATGCGCGCTCGCTCGCCTGGCTGCGCGGCCGCTTTCCCGACGTGCCGGTGCTGGCCGTCTACGTTCCGGCCCCGCCCACGGTCTATCGCGCGGCCGGCGACCTGCACGTCAAGGAAGTGTTCGCGCCCGACGATCCGGCGGGCCCGACCTTCCGGTTCGGGCTCACCGTGCCGGCGAGTGCGATCTATGCGCGCAGCGCGCTGACGTGCGAGAAGATCCGCGCCGCGACCGTCGCGGCCGGCGCCGATTTCGTCGACGCGCGGCCGGCCTTTCGCCGCGCCGCCGCGAAGGGTTTCGTGCACGGTCCGCGCGACTGGAACCATCTCAACGAAAGCGGATATCGCGTGCTCGGCGCGCTGGTCGCCGGACGGATCGATCACGGCGGCCCCGACGTGTGCGACGACCGGTGGGAATAGTGTCTCGCCGTCGCGGCTGGCCTGCGGGCGTCGCAATACTCCCGAATACTCCATTGATTTGCTGTGAATAATCGCTCGCGAGCAAAGCGACGCAACGCGTCGAGAGTCGGAACTGCAACACAGCGGGCGGCGTTCTCCCAGATGTTAGGCGGGTCGAGCAGTATGACTGACGCGCGCGAACCCTTGGAGGTCGAGCTGTTGGAGGCATTGCCGGTCGCTCTCTACACGACCGACGCACAAGGCCGCATCACGTTCTTCAATCAGGCCGCCGCGGATCTCTGGGGCCAAGCGCCCGCGCCTGACGCCCTATGGTGCGGACCGTGTCGCCTCTACTGGCCCGACGGGCGTCCGATGGCGCAGGACGAGTGCCCGATGGCGCGCACGGTGCGGGAAGGGCAGCCGGTGCGCGGCGTCGACGCCATCCTCGAACGGCCCGACGGCCAGCGGATTCGTGTGCTGCCATATCCGACGCCGCTGCGCGACGCGTCGGGGCGCCTCACTGGCGCGGTCAATCTGCTGATGGACGTGACCGACGCCCACCAGGCCGAGACCGACGCCGCCCAGCTCGCCGCGATCGTCGCCTCGTCGGACGATGCGATCATCAGCAAATCGCTCGAGGGCGAGATCACCTCGTGGAATGCCGGCGCGACGCACGTCTTCGGCTACGAGCCGCACGAGATGATCGGCGAACCGATCGCCCGCATCATTCCGCACGACCTCTATGCCGAGGAGGAGGACATTCTCGCCCGCCTCAAGCGCGGCGAACGCATCGATCACTATGAGACCACGCGGCTCGCCAAGTGCGACCGGCCGGTCGAGGTCTCGCTCACCGTGTCGCCGGTGCGCGACAAATCGGGCACCATCATCGGCGCCTCCATGATCGGCCGCGACATCACCGACCGCAAGCGGGCGGAGAAGTTGCAGCGGCTCCTCGCCGAGGAGCTCACCCACCGGGTCAACAACACCCTCGCGATCATCCGCTCGATCGCGAGCCAGTCGCTGCGACACGCCAAGAGCCCGCCCGAATTCGTCGCGAGCTTCGGCGGCCGGATCGAGGCGCTGGCGCGCGCGCATGACCTGCTCACCCGGAGCCATCTGCAGGGCGCCGAGCTCACCAGCCTCGTGTACGAGCAGGTGCTGCTCGGCGCCGACGCCGAGGACCGGCGCATCTCGTTCGCTGGGCCGCGCGTCATGCTCGACGCCCAGACGGCGGTGCATCTCGCGCTGGTGCTGCACGAGCTCGGCACCAATGCGCGCAAATACGGCGCGCTGTCCGCGCCCGGCGGGCGCCTGTCGGTGACCTGGGAGCTGCATACCAACGGCGGCCGGCACCTCGCGCTGGAGTGGAGGGAGGAGAAGGGGCCGCGGGTGAACGCGCCGGGCGAGCGCGGCTTCGGCACCGTTCTGATCGAGCAGACGCTGCAGGGCCATGGCGGGCAGTGCGCGATGTGCTTCAGCGCGGACGGCATGGTCGGCCGGATCACCCTGCCGCTGGTCGCGCTTGCCTGGGACCCGCTGGCCGATCCGGCCCCGGCGGAGCTCGAGCGCGCGGCGGCGCCGGTCCATCAGCCGCTGCGCGGCAAGCGGATCGTGGTGGTCGAGGACGAGCCGCTGGTGTCGATGGAGCTCGAATCCTGCCTGCAGGCGGCGGGATGCGAGGTGGTCGGGCCGGTCGGCCGGCTCGACCGCGCGCGGTCGCTGATCGCGGACGCGGTGTGCGACGCTGCGCTGATCGACGCCAATCTGGCCGGTGAGCGGGTCGACGAGCTCGCCGCCGTATTGGCGCGCCGGGGCGTGCCGTTCGCCTTCGTGACCGGCTACGGCCGCGATGCCCTGCCGGACGCGTTTCGCCAGGCGATCGTGCTCAGCAAGCCGTTCTCGCAGGAGGGCCTCATCGCGGTGGTCGAGCGCTTGCTGGGCGAATAGCGAAGTCCTCGCTATTCGCTTCTCGTCATTCGCCCATCGTTATTCCGGCTTGCGCACAATGTGGAAGGACATCACCCCAGCGAGGAAATCGCGGCTTTCCACGTTGACGAAGCCCAATCCTTCGAGCAGCGCCGCGAGCTCGCGCGGCCGGTAGAAATGCCGGATCGCATCGGCGAAGTAGCGGACGCATTTGCGGCTTTCGGTTGAGCTGGCGAAGAGCTTGGCGGTGAACCAGACCGAGAAGCGCAGATAGATCAGGTACGGCACCTCGACGATCCGCGACGCCGGCCGCAGCATGTCGTTGTGGCAGAAGATGCCGCCCGGCTTGAGCACCCGATGGATCTCGCGGAACGTCTTGATGATCTCGAGGTGGCGCGAGGCGAACTGCAGCGTCACCGCGTCGAAGGAATTGTCCTCGAACGGCAGCGCATGGGCATCGCACACGCGGGCGTGAATCGCGAGGTTACGCGCGCCGGCGCGGCGCTGGCCTTCCGCGGTCATGTGCACGCTGCGGTCGACGGTGTGGACCTCGAGGCTGCGGTCGAGCGCCAGGAGCCGCAGCGGCACGTCATGCGTGCCCGAGCAGACGTCGAGCAGCTTGGCGCCCGGCCGCAGATGGCGGCTCACCGCCGTCGCGAAGATATTGCTCCAGCGCGCGCAGGCGCCGAGCGACGCGACGGCGTTGCCCCGGTCGTAGTAGGCGGGCACGTCGCGGAAGACCTCGGGGATCAAATCGCGCCACGTCTCGCCGAACAGCGACGCTCTGACGAATTCGCGTTTGAGAAACTCCTCGGAAATGCTCATCTGGTTCTTCCTCCCTGGGCCCATGCGGGATGCAATCGCGAGGGGCGGCCAGCGATTGCAACCGACGCGGACGAGCACGCGTTCTTGCGAAAAGTACCATCGGCCGAATGAAAAGTACCGTCGGCCGAATACCGTCGCCCCCGGGCCCTCGCTTTGATTTGGATCAAGCGATGCGGCAGGCCCGGACACCGGGAGGGGCGGGCGCCCCGGCCTTCGACGCCTGCGACGACCGCGTTTCAATCCCTCGGAGCCGCCGACGCGCGCCGCGCCGCGCGGCCCTTGCATCGCTGCCGCCGATCCGCCATGTCAGCCGGCATGGCGGAGGACGACATCCCGTTCAACAGGACTCTCGCGCTGGCGCCCGGCCGCGTCGAGGAGGTGGCGCCGGGCGTGCGGCGCATGCTGTGCGACAACCCGAGCCCGTTCACCTTCAAGGGGACGGTGAGCTACATCATCGGCCGCGGCCAGGTCGCGATCGTCGATCCGGGGCCCGACGACGAGAACCACATCGCGGCGCTGCTCGACGCGGTGCGCAACGAGACCGTCACCCATATCCTCGTCACCCACACGCACCGCGACCACTCGCCCGGCGTCGCGCGCCTGAAGGCGGCGACCGGCGCCATCGCCTTCGCGGAAGGCCCACACCGCGCTGCGCGGCCGCTGCATGTCGGCGAGGCGCCGCGCCTCGACGCCAGCAACGACGTGGACTTCCGCCCCGACCACGCGCTGGCCGACGGCGAGGTGGTGAGCGGCCACGGCTTCACGCTAGAAGCGATCGCGACCCCCGGACACACCGCGAATCACATGGCCTATGCGTTGCGCGAGCAGAACCTGATCTTCTCGGGC